>ENA-ORTH01001242-ORTH01001242.1-human-gut-metagenome-genome-assembly--contig:-NODE-1242-length-27146-cov-8.691410_pt1 | contig 27146 bp, 27 predicted proteins | sample MGYA00241914_ERZ509192 | MGnify/ENA primary metagenome ERZ509192 (study PRJEB26280, sample SAMEA2338826) | human gut metagenome | biome: human gut; feature: human-associated habitat; material: faeces... | reverse complement strand
GCTGCGGCATGCACTATGTCAACGCGCGTTGGCTGGGCGGCATGCTGACGAACTTTCGCACCATCCGCCGCCGTATCGACCGCATGGAGCAGATCAATAAAATGCGCGAGGATGGCACTTTCGACATGCTCCCCAAGAAGGAAGTTGCGAAGCTGGAGCTGGAGTTGGAGAAGCTTGAAAAATTCCTGGGCGGCGTGAAGACGATGGATAAGCTGCCCGCCGCCATGTTCATTGTGGACCCGCGCAAGGAGCGTATCGCTGTTGCCGAGGCCCGCAAGCTGAACATCCCCATCGTGGCCATTGTCGACACCAACTGCGATCCGGACGAGATCGACTACGTCATTCCGGGCAACGACGACGCCATCCGCGCTGTAAAGTTGATCGCGGGCGCAATGGCGGACGCTGTGCTGGAGGGCCGTCAGGGCGAGCAGATGGACGAGGCCGAGGCTGAAGAAGAAGTCGCGGCTGCTGAATAATCGAACAGGGGGAAAAGAAAAATGGCATTTACCGCTTTAGACGTTAAGAAGCTGCGCGAGCAGACCGGCTGCGGCATGATGGACTGCAAAAAGGCGCTCACCGAGTCTGACGGCGATTTTGACAAGGCTGTCGAGTATCTGCGCGAAAAGGGTCTTGCCGCCGCCGCGAAAAAGGCAGGCCGCATTGCCGCCGAGGGCATGGTCTACGCTGCGGCCGACGTGGCAAACAAGGTGGGCGTTGTCATCGAAGTGAACGCCGAGACCGACTTTGTTGCGAAAAACGACAGTTTCCAGACCTTTGTAAAAGAAGTTGCAGACGTTGTCATGGCGCAGAATCCCGCCGACGTGGAGGCTCTGATGGCCTGCAAGCTGGGCGAGCAGACGGTAGAAGCCGCGCTGCAGGAAAAGATCCTTGTCATCGGCGAGAACATTAAGATCCGTCGCTTCGCGCGCTTCGAGGGCGTTTGTTCCGCTTATGTGCACGGCGGCGGTACGCACGGCGTGCTGGTCCAGTTCGACACCGACGATGCGACGGCTGCGAAAGCTGAGTTCACGGCGTTCGGCAAAGACATTGCCATGCAGATCGCCGCGGCCAATCCCGGTTATCTGTGCGAGGCCGAGGTGCCCGTGTCTGTGATCGAGAAAGAGAAGGAGATCCTGCTGGCGCAGATCAGCAACGACCCGAAGCTGGCCGGAAAGCCCGAGCCTGTGAAGGTGAAGATGGTCGAAGGCAAAATCGGCAAGTTCTACAAAGAGAACTGCTTGCTGGATCAGGCATATGTCAAGGAGCCGGATATTTCTGTCTCCAAGTATGTTGAGAACACCGCTAAAGAGCTGGGCGCGGACATCGAGATTGTCAAGTTTGTGCGTTTTGAGAAGGGCGAAGGCCTGGAGAAGCGCGCCGACGATTTTGCGGCCGAAGTTGCCAGCATGATGAAATAAGCGTATCGTTGTCATATTCCATCCCATTTTGTCCATGGTACACGCTATTTTGTCCATGGAATAATGGAGCGAATACGCACGAAAATCACAGGAGAAGTGTTCTGAGAGGAGCACTTCTCCTTTTTTATTGCCTGAAAAACCCTGCTCCACCTCTCCCAATCACCAAGAATAGGAAGAGGGAGAAGGCGAGCAGAAGGCGGCGGTCAGGCGGCTGGGGAGAGGCGGAACGGGCTGTTCCGGGCAGCGAGAGGCCGCTCTAAGATGATTCAAATACACTTCAAAAATAACGATACTAAGTTATTTCTTGTGAATTTCAGATGATTTCCAGCGCCGGTATCTGAGATTTCTCATAATTTCTCTTAATTCCTCTGACTTCTTCCCGGCGCTCCATTTTCCCGCGCTCCGGCCCCGCCGGCGCCGCTCCGCACACGCTCGGCTGCCGGCCGAAGACCTTCTGTAATTTTCGATTTTACTCCATGTCCACGTCTGTGGACCTCCGATTTTATTCCATAGCCCTTCCACCGGCTCGTGGACATTTTGGGATGCGTTTTGGACAAATTGGGAGGGAAAATCACATGGAATTTAAATTAAATCGAATTTTTCATAAAAAATAAATGACGATATAAAGCCATTTTTTGAAAATTGCTCACGAAATTTAAATTAAATACCCTCGATTTAATTCAAATTTCAATTAAATCGGCCTATTTTTTCGAAAAAATAGGCCATTTTTAAGAAAAATACCCCCATATTTAATTTAAATCTGAGCGAATTATTTTAAATTTGAGCGAATTATTTTAAAATTCCCAGTATTTCCCTTATAGGCGCAACTGCTGCACGCAGATTTTTATAAAATTCCGTCTCCTTTTTAAAGGTTGTAGTGCATTCGGTTGACGCGGCTCCCAACCGCTTCTTTTCTGCTGATACACCAGCTCAATAGTATGGACAGGTGTTCGAAATTCACTTGCCGACGAAGGAGGAAAATTCAAACGTGAAAAAGAAAAATGCCAACACAAGGGAAATCACATTCTACAGCCAGAAATGCAAGAGCGTTGTCTCCGTCTTTGGAAAGGCGGCAAAATCTCTTGCAGACAAACTCGAAAATGATGAGAACATTCTCCACTACACGAGCAAAATTGCATTTGAAACCAATGCGTCGGGAATACCAATCATTGGAATACGGCAATCGTACATTAAGGAACAATGGCTTTCCGACTTTTCAGTTGAACTCATTGATGGAGCTATCTACATCATTGAGGCGATTGATGCTGAAGACCTCAAAAAGAAATCAGAAGTCGAAAAGCTTGAATTGTCACGAAGATACTGGAATTCAAAAGGAATCAAATGGAAATTGTACGTCGTGTGAGGTGAGAGTGCAAATGGTTCGCTTTGTACATTATCAGAATAGCAGCAAGCTTTACAAAGTCATCTTTGAAACAGAAGAAGTCGTCTGGCTGATTTCTTGGGACGCTCCAAGCACCCCAAGAAAAGTAGGTATTCCAAATGAACTTGTCGATGCGCCTATGCCGGATGAATTTCTTTCGGAAAACATTCCAAGTGAAAAACGAAAAAGAGCAATGGAAAGGCGGTACGACCTGCTTCGCCCGCTCATTGAAACGGATTCGTATGAGTATATTTGCGACAGCTCAGCAAGAAGAAAAAAGATTCACGAAATAGCTCAGACTTCGGGGCTTTCCGAAAAAACTCTAACCCGGCAATACTTTGCATATTTGGCCAAAGGAAAATATGGACTGCTTCCTGCATCAAGGACAGTTGCAATAAATAGCCCGGAAAAAGACTTCCTCGACAGTGAGATACGAAAAGCCATAAATAAATACTATTACAGCCCCAGAAAACTATCTTTGCAAGGTGCTTACGAGCTTTATCTGGTTGAGAACTGGAAAGGTGAAGATGGCAAGCTGCGACCGGATGCTCCAGATTTTGCACAATTCAAAAGAAACTATCGTCAGGTCCGCAGCGAATATAAAAATATCATCAGCAGGCAGGGAATAGGAGACTATCAAAAGAATTTTCGCCCTTTGCTCGGCAGCTCATCGAGTTATGCCAAAAACTGTGGCCTTTTCGAAATGGACGCAACAGAAGCCGATGTTTGTATCGTGTCAAAATACAGCAGAAAACCTATTGGCCGGCCGATGGTCTATCTCGCCGTAGATGTTGCAACAAGGCTCATCACAGGGTTTCATGTTAGCCTTACGGGCGGTAGTGATGCGATTCTTCAATGCCTTTGCAGCATGGTTGAAAACAAAGTGGAGCTTTGCAAAAGATATGACATTAGCATCGCGCCGAGCCAATGGCCTTCTATTGGCCTCCCGAAGTCAATCAGTACGGACCGTGGGAGCGATTTTATGAGCGGCCGTATCAGGAATTTGTGTGAGCGTTTTGATATTGAAATCACGAATTTGCCGGCATACCGTCCCGACCTGAAGGGGTGTGTTGAAAAAGCATTTGACTGTTTGCAATCGAGGTATAAGCCATTGCTTCGTGGGCATGGGACGATTGAAATTGAAAAAACAAGAACTGGCGCGGCGCCGGTTCAAACCAAAGCCTGCCTTGACCTGTCTGAGTATAGAGAATATCCTCATCTTTGATGGAACAGCGAGCGATATCGCCCATTGTGAACATTCCGCAGCTTTCAAGGGTTCTTGCATACCCGCGTCCGATGCGCCAGAAATCCGTGAGCGGACGATGCGACCAGAGCGTCTGCCGATAGGTCATCTCATCAAGTTCAGCAATTCGAACACCGTTTTCATCCGCTGGAATATGCTTGGCCACGATATCCATTGCCACCTTGCACAGGAATAAGTTCGTACCGATGCCTGCGGTGGCCGTGATACCCGTCGTGTGTAACACATCAAGGATGATTTTCATTGCAAATTCACGCGGGGTCATCTCATGCAGATACCCAGTTACATCCATGAAGACCTCGTCGATGGAATACACGATGATATCTTCCGGGGCGACGTATTTCAGATAGACGCTGTAAATCTGAGTGCTGTACTTTACATAGAGCGCCATACGGGGTGGAGCAATCATAAAATCGACTGCCAGTTCCGGCCGGCGGTTCAGTTCAGAAAGAGAACAGGATGCGCCGGTCAGATTTCGCCCCGGCGCTTTTCGTCGCCGTTCGTTGTTTACTTGGGCGACACGCTGCTTTACTTCAAATAACCTGCTGCGTCCGGACACACCAAAGGACTTGATAGCAGGGGTCGCCGCCAAGCAGATAGTTTTGTCCGTACGGCTCTCATCCGCGACGACCAAATTGATATCCAGTGGGTCAAGGCCTCTTTCGACGCATTCGACGGAAGCGTAGAAGCTCTTCAGGTCGATTGCAATATACACTCTCTGCTTCATGTTTCCGCCCTCCTCATATCTAATAAAATCATACCACATCGCAAGTCCCAAAAACCGGACAGGATGGGGTGACACCAAAAAGAGCGCCGAGAACACGTCCCGGCGCTTCCTTCTTTAAACACCATTACTCCATCAAATAAATACGAACACAGTATTCTCTGCCTCATACTCCAAGCAGCCTATCGACGGCAGACTGCATTTCAGGAGTATCTCGATATTTTTGCATAACAATCTTTTCATGCTCATCCGTCAGAAGCATCGGCATATCCTGCACGACTTCCTCATTTTGACCGATGGACAAAAGGTGGTCTACGGTAATTCCGAGCGCTGCACACATTTTTTCCAGATTCTCGATGGATGTTTTATTCACACCGTTCGTCAAAATAAAACGCAGCGTGGAATTGGGCATTCCTGTTTCTTTTGAGAACTTATAAATAGAGCCGTATCCCTGTTCAATCAGAGCGGCCAGATACTCTTCTCGTTTCAAATCAACTTCACCTTACTCTCTGCATTTTTAGTTTATCACAAAATATTTTTGAAAAGCAATTATATAACGATGATTTACAATACATCGTCACAATTTGGTTGAAGCTCTATTGATAATGACAATATATTGTGATAGTATAAGGAAAAAGAATAGTGAGGTGAGCGGTAGATTGCCAAAGTTGGAACGAGAGCAAAAGAGCAAGGAATTCATCAATGCATATCGGGAAAACGAAGCGAAAGTCGAGATGATACTATCGAATGCAGACTTATACGGAGAAGACGCACCCAAGAAAGAGAAAGTCGGAGCATACTGCCGGGTCTCTACACCGAGCGAAATGCAAGTGGAGAGTTATGAGCTGCAGAAGGCGTATTATGAGGAGATGGTCACGCGACAGCCGTCATGGATACTCGTCGGGATTTATGCTGACGAGGGTATTTCCGGGACTTCCATGCGAAATCGCCGCAATTTTCTCCGGATGATTGAAGACTGCAAACGCGGCAAGCTCACCCTAATCGTGACAAAATCCATTTCAAGGTTCGCGAGGAACGTGGTGGATGCGATATCCACGGTCAGAATGCTACGGAACCTTCCTCAACCGGTCGCCGTACTGTTTGAGACAGAACAAATCAATACGATGCGCCCCGGCGCAGATTCGATGCTGTCACTTCTTGCATCTTTTGCAGAGAGCGAATCCCTGATGAAGTCCACGTCAATGAAGTGGGCGATACGCAACCGATTTAAGCACGGGATTCCTCGTATCGTAGACACATACGGATTTGAGAGAGAACACAATAAACTTATGCCACGAACAAACGGTTCATACAGCGAATCGGATGTTGTACGGGACATATACCGTGAGTACATCAAAACCAAAAACCTATCGCACATCCGTCGAATGCTGCATAAAAAGGGTGTACCGTCTCCGACTGGCCGGGAGTGGTGGTCTCTCACGACACTCATTTATATTCTGACCAACGAAAAATACGTAGGCGATGTGCTCATGCAGAAGACTGTTTGTATCGACGTATTCTCGCATAAGTCCGTCAAAAATAAGGGAATTGAAAGACAATACCGGATTCAAGAACATCACGAGGGAATCATCGACCGGGACGATTGGGCCGAAGTCCAGCGGCTGATTGGTTCATCCGATATCACCTATTTTCTTGTAGGAGAAGCTGAGACGATTGAAGGTGACGTGAAGTTTATGATGTTGAGGCCGAATTTGCAGGAACGGCCGGCATCTGAACATACGGAAGAAATACCCAAAGAATCAAAACAACGAGAGGATGATGTAAATGAATGAGCAGGAAAAAGCAGAACTGGCAAATATGCTGCTGACAAAATTTCGTGTTGTGATACCTTGCAGCACGAGCTACACGTCCACCTGTGCCGAGCTGAGGGTCGCAACCAACAAGTTGATTCTGAATCGAATCACGCTCGCAGAGCTTGGTTATCCTGAACACATCTGCCTTCTGATATCTGAAGATATCACACAAATGGTCCTTCAGCGCTGCGATGAAAACCGATTCTCTATTCCATGCTGTGAATTGGACGAAAATGGGAAAGTGTGCACGAGGTCTGTCATTTTGAAGAATGGTGACCTCGTCCGCAGTATCCGGAAGAAAATGCATTGGAACACAACCACAAAGACGTATGTTGTTCCTGCAGTGAAGAATCTTGATGCTGGGATGCTACTCTTTGATTTCAAAGAAGCATGGGCCAGCTCACGAGGAGCCAATCTCAAGAAACGGCCAAATGCGAATATTCTGGATACTTACCCGCCTGTATCCCAAGTTCTGAATTCATTCAGACAAATCAGCCTGCCAGAAGTAACAAACAATCGCCAAAACCCGAAAGAAATCATTATTGATGTAGATGCCGTCAATTTGTAAGAAGAGAAAGGAGAATAAAACATGGAACTAACTGGATTTGATAAGGTCGTGTGGCGGCCGCTGGTGCTGAAGAACAGCGATTGTATCATAAAAAGCAAAGAGCTGATACTGTCCGTAAACGGCAAAAGCGGACGGATTTCGTTCAATGCCGCCGTATGTGAATCGTTCCCGCAGATTTTGTTCTACAACGCAGCAGAAATTCTCACCGGAAACAGCAAATCAGAGAATGGCAACGCGAACTTCGTTGCATTCCGGTTTATGCAGAAAGACGACACAAAAACGGCATTTCCATTGAAAAAGACACGTAGCAGAACAAGAGACGATAAAATATGCGGATGTTATATTCTGTCAAGGCAACTCGCCCGGATGATGAACGAGACTGACAGTGTGCAGCACTTTCACCTATGCAAATGCGGGGAGACAGTGCTCGCTATCACGGAACCCTTTCACTTTGATTCATGACTCATGCCAAGGATGCTGAAACTCAGCATCCTTTTTTATTGGATTCGGTGGCCTGCATGCGATGCGGATTTTCAGGACCGCACTATATAATACATTATATATAAGGTAGACAGATTCCTTCATCAGCGAAATTGCGGCCGGCGGAATCCACTGCATACCTTTCATTCGCACGGCACGCACAGTTTTGTTTGAAAAAATTTCAAATGTGTGGTAGGATGAAGTTGCTAATCAGACAGAACGCTCTCCATGTCCCGCGACACTCCATTTTGTCCACGATGACACCCATTTTGTCCACGGAATAAGGGCAAAGGTAGGGTAAAAATAGAGAGAGAAACGTTCTGAGAGGAGCGTTTCTCTCTTTTTTTGTTGCCAAATTTCCTGCTTTCCACTCCCTCCGCCTCAGGAGAAAGGGGAGGTTTGAAGCAGAAAATACGGTCAGCCGGGGCGCCAAATTGCCGCGCAGATGGGCGGGGGAGAGCGGCGGGATGCGTAAAAAGAAACGATTTAGCGACGTTTTGTGGTTGTTTTGGATACCTTGTGGGTCGGCTGCGCCGCCTCCACCTCCGCTGCGGCCCCCCAACGCCGCCTGCCGGGATTTTCTTGTAAAACCTCATCACGAGGGTTCTTTTGCTCCACGTTTTTCTCTTTTTGCACCCTATGAGTGGCTACAAGGTCTCCTTTGCCCTCGTGGACAAAATAGAATCATTTGAGGACAAAATGGGAGTGAGAAGCATAATCGTTCGGATACAGGCCGCCCGCACGGAAGTGTGGGCGGTTTTTTGACGCCAGGCCTGCGCGCCCAATATTTAACAGATTCGTCATTGCTTTTTTGCGTTTAATATGTTAAAGTATTAAAGCAATATCGGGAATGATATAAAAACGGAACCATCAAAAAGGACGAGGTGCATCATGGCAGAAAAAAATACCCGCAGAGACAAAGACATGGATGTGCTGTTCAAAGCGATCCTTTCTTTGGAAACGCTGGATGAATGCTACGATTTCTTCGAGGACCTCTGTACGATGAAAGAACTGGCGGATATGGTGCAGCGCGTGGAGGCGGCCAAGATGCTGCTGAGCGGCAATACATACGAGCAGATCGTCAAAAATGTCGAGATCAGCACAGCGACCATCAGCCGGATTAATCGTTGTATCCAATATGGAAGCGGCGGTTACGAGAAAATTCTGAATCGTGCTGAAAAAGCCAGTAAAATCAAGGGCTGAGTTTTTTCGAGGAAGTAAAATAGTGTAGGGATAGTGTATGAGTTGCATACACTATCCCTACACTATTTTTGCACCGCATTCTTACGCTCTATTTTATATGATGTATATTTTTATAATACAAATGGGCGTTTGATTTTCAGGCCATATCTTTGCAAGCCTTGGAAAGCATTTTGACATTTTCCAACGGAGTATCTGCACCCAAATCACACCCGGGGGCAAGAATGTGAGAATGCCCGTTTGCAATTTTTATCCGTTCGCATGCCTCTTTGTAAACTTCGCTGGGCGTACCGGTAAGGAGCGTGCCGGCTGGATTGATATTTCCCATCATAACCATTTTTTCGCCTGCTGCCTCTACAGCCTTTTCGAAGTCCACAAGATAATCTACCGAAAATACGTTCACTCCACATTCGCGTAATGCTGCAACGCGGTTTCCGGATGCGCCGCAAACATGGGCGTAAAAATACTTATAAAAGGGGAGTTTTTCTTTTAGCTTTTTTAATGATGGAATAACCCATTCTTCGAACATTTCTTGGCTGATCAAACTGCCGCTTCCAACCGGTTCTGCGGGGAAAGCTATATCACACCCGTTCTCGTGCAATAATGTGAACATTTCAGCACTGACGCATACCGTAAAATCCAGCAGTTCATGCACAATTTCCGGCTCCTCCAGCATGAGCATGATAAAGTCACTTGTTCCGACCATGACGGCTGCCATAGTGAATGGCCCTGCTACATCCCCGAATATATATTTTTGATTTCCCACCAGGGCCTTGACATGCCGTGTCTGATTTATCATTTTTTGAACAAAATCATTAGCAAGAAGGGTATCACGAATTGTTTCTCTATTGAGTTGCGGAATCTCGTTTATTGGATCTTTAAAAACAGAGCCGGTATCGATTGCACCTCCAATTTTATCAATACTGATTGGGCAGCCAAATGCGTTGAGACATGCAGTGAAAACTCCAGAAACTGCGCTGATCATATCACTGTCAATTTTGTTGAGATAATCTACAACAGATGAAGCCCCGCTGTCCGGCCTGCTATATAGCTCCCGATATGTCACCCCCTCTGTTTTAGCAATCCATGCTCCGCCATCGACTACGGTAAAAGGAGTGCGGTCTACAGCTTGGTGCTTAATAACTGCGTCAATTCTTTCTTTGGGTGTCATCGTTTCCATGGACAGTTCCTCCCATAATTGTTTTGTTTTACATAACATACTGGGCTTGTTATGTGTTTCATGCCTGTATTATACAATTGTTTCAATTCGAAGTATTGTACTATGATTTAATTTTTGGGAATATTTTGTTTTTTACTTAAAAAATTCCAAACCGTTTGAAAAGCGTGTGCAGATAGCCCAAAAGCTCTGTTCCTTTTTTAGCCAAGAAATTTCACGTTCAGTGTATACGCTTTTAGCGAGATCGTTTATTTCGTAACCACCCATGTACTTGATGGCGCACCCATCGACTTTGTGGTTCTCCGCCATTGCTGCAAAGTGCTTTCCACCATCGTGCGGTTTGTGCGCAGGGGTGTATATAAGATTGCCTCGAACTGTTATAGCGCCGGCTTTTAATACATACGTCTGCATCGGGGCATTTTCTTTGAGGACCTCTTTTTGGCTTTCGAGGTTGAGGCTTAGTTTATAGAGGGTATCCGTGGTGTGGGTACGACAAAGCCTTATCGCTTACTTGTTATTCGCACTCAGGCATTTTATGAGCACTGTTTTCTCCTTTCCGTTATTTGAATTAATATTTGTGAGAATATATTGTAGTATAGGAATTATCAACTCCGGCACTGTGAGGTGTGATATGGTTAGGAATAATGTATCGATCTGTCCTGTGTGCGGGGAGAATTTAAAGCCATACGATAAGATTTTGCGTATTGCATGTACGAAAGGGCGAAAAATACTATGGAAATGGGGGCTGTAAGAAAATTTTAAAGCATTCCAGAGAGCAAATGAACGATGCGCGAGAACGATGTGCGGGGCCGTAAACCGGCCCCGCGTTTTGCGCCGGAAACCGAGACCGGAAAAGCGTGACGGTGAAATTGGCCTTCTCGGTTCCGTTTGCCGTGTGCATTCTTGTGCAAAAAAGAGAGTGAATATACGTCTACGGCGGACAACTTTGCCCGGATGTACGGGAGCGACGGAGCTTTTTTCTGTTTTTTTATGCAATATCACACAATTGAACGCTTTAGCAAAGAAAAGTATGTAAAAATAGTGTATTGAATTTTGTGCATCTTCCGCGTTAAAATAGATTCAATTCCTATCAAAGGCTTTGTTGGAAGCTTTGTGTATGGAAAGTTTGAAACATTGGAGGAAGAAAGTATGAAAAAGTTTCTGAGCGCAGCGCTGGCCCTCTGCCTCGCCTTTTCGCTGGCGGCGTGCGGCGGTTCCGGCTCCAGCACACCGGCGTCCACCGCGCCGTCCGGCGGCACGGCGGGTTCCGGCGCGGCCATTAAGATCGGCGGCATCGGCCCTGTTACAGGCAGCACCGCGGTTTACGGCAATGCCGTGAAGAACGGCGCGGAGATCGCCATTGCCGAGATCAACGCGCTGGGCGGCCAGCAGTATGAGATGAAATTCGAGGATGACGAGAACGATGCCGAGAAGGCGATCAACGCGTACAACAGCCTGAAGGACTGGGGCATGCAGATCCTGATGGGCACCGTCACCAGCAATCCCTGCATCGCCGTTGCGGCCGAGACGGCCAACGACAATATGTTCCAGCTGACGCCGTCCGGCTCCGCTGAAGGCTGCATCGCAAACGACAATGCGTTCCGCGTTTGCTTCTCCGACCCGGAGCAGGGCACGCTTTCCGCCGATTATATCGTTGAGAACAGCCTTGCGGCAAAGGTCGCCGTCATCTATGACAGTTCTGACCCGTATTCCTCCGGCATTCACGATGCGTTCGTGACCGAGGCGCAGGAAAAGGGCCTGGAGATCGTTTCCGACGAGGCGTTTACCGCCGACAGCAATAAGGACTTCACAGTCCAGATTCAGAAGGCCCAGTCTGCAGGCGCAGAGCTGGTGTTCCTGCCCATTTACTACACCGAGGCGTCCCTGATTCTGACGCAGGCTGACAAGATCGGCTATGAGCCGGTGTTCTTTGGCTGCGACGGTCTGGATGGTCTGGTGTCTGTGGAGAACTTCGACACGAGTCTGGCCGAGGATGTCATGCTGATGACTCCGTTCACCGCTTCGGCTACCGATGACAAAACGGCCGCGTTTGTAAAGGCTTATAACGAAGCCTACGGCGAGGACCCTAATCAGTTCGCGGCCGATGCCTATGACGCCATTTACGCCATCCACGCGGCTGTGGAGAAGGCCGGCGTTACAGCCGACATGGATGCGTCCGCCATTTGCGACGCCCTGAAGGCCGCTTTTACTGAGATCACACTGGAAGGCTTGACCGGCAAGGGCATTACCTGGGACGCCAGCGGCGCGCCTGCCAAGAGCCCGCTTGTCTACATCATCAAGGACGGCGTTTACACCGCGGCATAATTTCTGTTACAAAAAGGCCAAGAAGGCTGCCGGCTTTTACCGGCAGCCTTCTTTCCAATCGACATCTTTTCGGTGGAAAACAGCGTGCAAGGCCGTTTTTTGTGGTTTTCAATTGCCGGGCGGCACCCGGTATGGTATACTTATAAAGTCTGGTACCTGTGGAGCGATCCTCTCTTGGACGCCGGCGGCACGGCGTTTTATGGGAAACAAAAAAGGGGCGAAACACATGCAATTTTTATCTTACCTTGTGAACGGCATCAGCCTGGGCAGTATTTATGCGGTCATTGCCCTGGGCTATACGATGGTGTACGGCATTGCCCGTATGCTGAATTTCGCGCATGGCGACGTCATCATGGTGGGCGGCTACGTTGCTTTTGTAATGATGACGTCGCTGGGCCTGCCCGCGCTGGCGGCAATCTGCGCGGCGGTGGTGGTTTGCACGCTGCTGGGCGTTGCCATCGAACGCGTGGCCTATAAGCCGCTGCGGGAGGCGCCCAGCCTCGCCGTGCTCATTACGGCCATCGGTATGAGTTATCTGCTGCAGAACCTGGCGCTGCTCATCTGGGGCTCTGCGCCGAAATCCTTCACGTCGGTCGTGTCCATCGAACCGCTCCGTCTCTTCGGCGGGCAGCTCGTCGTCACGGGCGAGACACTGGTCACTATTGTTACATCCGCAGTTATCATGGTGGCGCTCACGTTGTTTGTCAACAAGACGAAAGTGGGGCACGCCATGCAGGCCGTATCCGAGGACAAAGGCGCCGCACAGCTTATGGGCATCAATGTGAACGCCACCATTTCGCTCACCTTTGCCATCGGCAGTGCTTTGGCGGCCGTCGCGGGCGTGCTGCTTTGTTCGGCCTATCCCACGCTGATGCCAACGACGGGCGCAATGCCCGGCATCAAGGCTTTTGTGGCTGCGGTGTTCGGCGGCATCGGTTCCATCCCCGGCGCGATGCTGGGCGGCGTGCTGCTGGGCATCATCGAGAGCCTGAGCAAAGCGTATATTTCGTCCCAGATGGCGGACGCCATCGTGTTCGGCGTGCTCATCATCGTACTGCTTGTCCGCCCTGCGGGCATACTGGGCAAGCAGACGCGAGAGAAAGTGTAGGTGGGCGCAATGAAAATGAAAACTTTGAGCCGCAGTTTCCGGCGCGATCTTGTGACCTATGGAATGGTCGTTGTGATGTTTTTGGCCATCCAGCTGCTTTCAGGCATGGGCATGCTCACAAATTCCCTGTCGGGGCAGCTCGTTCCGATCTGCGCATATATCATTATGGCGATTTCCCTCAACCTCACCGTGGGCATCCTGGGCGAGCTGAGCCTGGGGCATGCGGGCTTTATGAGCGTGGGCGGTTTTGTGGGGGCGTTTGTCTCCGTGTGTGTTGGGGACGCCGTGCCGGGCTGGCTTTGCTTTACGCTGGCGTTGCTGGCGGGGACCGCGGCCGCAGCCTTGTTCGGTTTTTTGATCGGCATTCCTGTATTGCGCCTGCAGGGGGACTATCTTGCCATCGTAACGCTGGCCTTTGGTGAGATCATCAAAAACCTGCTCAATTCCTTCTATGTCGGCAGAGATGCGTCCGGCTTCCATGTTTCGCTGAAGGACGCGCTTTCGCTGAACCTGGACGAGACAGGCGATGTGATCATCAACGGCGCACAGGGCATCACCGGCATGCCGCGAAGCGCCACCTTCGGGCTGGGCTTTGTACTTATTCTCATCACGCTCTTCATCGTTCTGAACCTCATCAATTCCCGCACGGGCCGTGCGATTATGTCCATCCGGGACAACCGCATCGCAGCGGAATCCGTGGGCGTCAATGTCACGCGGTATAAGCTCATCGCGTTTACTATTTCCGCAGCGCTGGCCGGTTTGGCGGGCGCGCTGTATGCGCATAATTTCTCCTCGCTGGTGGCGAAAAAGTTTGATTACAACACTTCCATTCTGATTCTGGTGTTTGTCGTTGTGGGCGGTATGGGCAACATCCGTGGTTCCATCATTGCGGCTGCGCTGCTCACCATCCTGCCGGAGCTGCTGCGCGGCTTCAGCGATTACCGCATGCTGGTGTATGCTGTCGTGCTCATTGTGATGATGCTGTTCAACCAGAGTCCGCAGCTTGTGGCCTGGCGCCGCAGGCTGGCCGCCAGGCTGCCGCTGCCGCGCAAGAAGGCTGCGGCGGGCGAGAAGGAGGTGTGATGCATGGCTTTGCTGGAAGTAACGAACCTTGGCATCGCATTCGGCGGCCTGCAGGCCGTGGAAAAATTTGCGCTTTCCATTAAAAAGGGCCATCTGTACGGCCTTATCGGTCCCAACGGTGCGGGCAAAACAACGGTGTTCAACATGCTCACCGGTGTGTACCAGCCCACGGAAGGCGATATCGTGCTGGACGGAAAAAGCATCGTTGGCCTCAAGCCGGCTGTCATCAATAAGGCGGGCATCGCGCGCACGTTTCAGAATATCCGTCTGTTCAAGGATATGACGGTGCTGGACAACGTGAAGGTGGGCCTGCATAACCAGGTGAAATACACCACGGCCACGGGAATTCTGCGTCTGCCCTCCTATTTTGTGAAGGAGCGGGCCATGAATGAAAAGGCAATGGAGCTGCTGAAGATCTTCGATTTGGACGGAGAAGCGGGGCAGCCGGCCTCCAGCCTGCCCTACGGAAAGCAGCGCAAGCTGGAGATCGCCAGAGCGTTGGCAACGAATCCCAAGCTGCTGCTGCTGGACGAGCCTGCGGCTGGCATGAACCCCAATGAGACTGCCGAACTGATGGAGACCGTCCGTTTTGTGCGGGATAAATTCGACATCGCGGTTCTGCTCATCGAACACGACATGAGCTTTGTTATGGGCCTGTGTGAGCATATCACGGTATTGGATTACGGCCGTATCATCGCGGAGGGCGACCCCGAGACCGTCCGCAGCGACCCAAAGGTTATTGCGGCATATTTGGGAGGTGAGGCGTAATGGGCGTGATGCTTTCGGTCAAGGACCTTGTTGTAAATTACGGCGCCATCAACGCCATCAAGGGCATTTCATTCGATGTGAACGAGGGCGAGATCGTCACGCTGATCGGCGCAAACGGTGCGGGCAAAACGACCACGCTCCATGCTGTTTCCCGGCTGCTCAAGCCCAAACAGGGGGAGATATCCTTTTGCGGCCAGCCCATCAGCAGCATGGAAGCGCATAAAATCATCCAGTTGGGCCTGACGCAGGTGCCGGAGGGGCGGCGCGTGTTTTCGCAGCTGACGGTGCAGCAGAATCTGGCGCTGGGGGCGTACACCCGAAAGGACGGCGCGGATGCCGTTGCGGCGGATTATGAGATGGTGTTTCAGCGCCTGCCGCGTCTGAAGGAGCGCCGCAGGCAGATTGCCGGAACGCTTTCCGGCGGTGAGCAGCAGATGCTGGCCATTGGCCGCGCGCTGATGTGCAAACCCAAGATGCTGCTGCTGGACGAGCCCTCCATGGGCCTGTCTCCGCTGTTGGTGCAGGAGATATTCAGCATCATCCACGATGTGAATCAATCAGGCGTGACTATTCTGCTGGTGGAGCAGAACGCCAAGATGGCGCTGGAGATCGCGAACCGGGCCTATGTCCTGGAGACAGGTTCCATCGTCATGTCCGGCGACGCGCATGAACTGGCCAATAACGACCAGGTGCGCAAAGCGTATCTGGGCGGTTGAAACAGCAAAACAGAAAGGAGCGCGTCCCTGTCGGGGACACGCCCTTTTCTTTTTTGCACGCCGCCAGGGGAGGCAGTAAGCCTGTGCGGCATGCCTCAGCAGCTTTCCCGGGAAGGGTAATAAAGGTTGTTGGAGATGAACTCCAGCTTGTCGCGGAGCGTGTGCTCCAGCTCGTTGACTGTGGTGACCATGTTCATGACGGTCTCGTTCACATCCAGGATCTGATTCAGCGAAACGTCTTCCATGGCGAGCACCTTTTGCAGCTTTTCGCCCTCTGCGTTCAGAATATGGCTCAAAGCCGTTTCCTCCAGCGCAATGGACTCGATGAGATCGGTAATGGCCTGGCTCATGGAGATGGGGTTCGGGGACGTTGTGATGGTGGGCATTGACATTGCGGTTTCCTCCCTTATCTGCGGTTGATTTCCATATCTGCCGTATGGTTATTATCAGTATATGAGAAACCGCCGAAACTGTGAAAACCCCGCCTTGCGGCGGGGTTTTCTGCTTAGAAGTAGCTCACTTTGATTTGTTTGCCCATCTTTTCCAGATATTCGGAAAGCTCCTGTACCAGGCGTATTTTGATGCCGAAGGTAATGGGCAGATCCGGGTTCTGGTGCGCCGGATTGATGGCCTTGCCGATAAAAAAATTGATGTCCGTGGCATACTCGAACAAAAGCTGGGCGATTTGCGAGGCTCCGTCCGTCTGCACGCTCCACAGGTTGGTAAGGTCGGTGCCTTCCACAAAGGCCTTGGCGTATTCCACCACTCGGCTCATGGTGATGACGCCCTCTGTCACAAGATCCACGCCTTTCATATGGCCCACGGGAGGAATGGCGGGGTCGGTGCCGTAATCCAGAGAGGTGACGATGGTTTCGTGCAGATAGTCTGCCGCAATCTGGGAGGTGGTGCCGCCGCAGACGATTTTTTTGCCTTCCTTCGAGAAGAAAAGCGTCATCATTTTCGTTGCGTCGCGCGGGTCTGCGGGCGGGCCCATCAGCAGATTGACAGGCGTGCGTTCCCGGATGCGCACGGCGGCCACGGTGGTATCGTCGCCGGGCTCGCCTTCATACAGGCGGTTGCACTCGTCCACGATCATGGACGCGATCATCTTGGCCGAGAGCGTGTCGTCGTACAGACGCTCGGCGTATTCGATGATATTCTCGCGCTGCCAGCCGAAATTCATCGTCTTGCCTACGCCTGCATAGATGGCGCCGTCGCTCATGGCGATGAACACATCATGCAGCTGCAGGGGAATGCGGCTTTCCAGTATGGTTTTGCCCTCGATGACGCGGCTGACGATGGGGTAATCCACGCTTTTGCCGTTCCGCAGCAGGATGACGTTGGGGTTATCGAACTGAATGATCTCGGCCGTGGTGTTTTCGGTAATGCGGATGATGGTGAATGTGGAATAGGCCACCTGCCGAACACTGCACACGGGCAAAGTTTTTGCAATGGTGTCCACACATTCCTCAATGGGCATGCCGTTTGCCATCATCGTGCAGATGATCTTGCTGGTGAGCGTAGAAAGGATGTTGGCCTTTACGCCGCTGCCCAGACCGTCCGCCAGCACCATTGTCAGAGATTTTTCATTGTTGCCGATGATTTCCACACGGTCTCCGCAAAGCTGCTCATTCACATGGTTCAGGCTGATGTAGCCGGTGTCTGTCCAAAGGTTGTTCATGGGTGCCTATGGCCCTCCTTTATTTTTGCAGGGCGTCCTTGAGCTGCGTCAGCGCGATCTTCGTCTCGGCGGTGGTCTCGCCCAGCAGGGAAGCGATCTCCTGCACCACGCGCATCTGCTTTTCAATCACTTCATTGGTGATGGCCACCGTCTTATTGCACAGCTCGGAGCGTTCGCTCTGGCGTTCCTCCTCGCTGGTGATATCGCGCATAATGCTGAACACGATGTGGTACTCGTGGTCGTAAACGATGGTTTCAGCCACATATTTTTTGTATTCGGCCAGATAGTGCTTTTTCTCCTTGATGGGCACTCCGCTGGTCATCACGCCCAGGTAATCGGCCGGGTTCAGCAGCCGCACGATGGGGGAACCCAGGATATCGGAAGGCGTTTTGAGGTTGAACAGCGCGCAGCCTGCTTTGTTGATCTGCTGTACGCACAGATTTTCATCCAGCACAAAAATGGCATTGGGCGTATTGTTGATGACATAACCGGAGAACGTTTCGGCCTTTTCTTTCAGGAAAGGCAGGCACATGGAAAGATCGGCCTTGCCTTGATATACGGCAATGGCCTTTTCACGGCAGGTAGGATAACCGCAGCTGCCGCAGTTGAGCTCCTGCTCGGGGCTGGTTTTGCCCATCTTGGCCAGGATCTCTTTGATGGCTGCTTCTCCGGGTATCTTTTCGTGGGTGCCGATGTAGGGGATGTTCTTGAATGTATCGATGGGCATCGCCACACGGAACTCATCGTCCCCGGCAAAGGCGACCACCTTTACCTCGCCGCTGAGCAAAGGCTTGTGATGATGGCTGATGGCCGGGCCGTTGATGCATGCGCCCTCGCAGGCGTTCATTTCGATAAAGCAGTTCTTCAGCGCACCGGATTCGATCTCCTTGATGGCGGCGATGCAGTTCTGTACGCCGTCCACGGCCAGATAAGTGAAACCAGTGTTTTCGGTGTGCATGCTTTTGATGATGCCGCCCTTGATGGGGAAGAAGCGGCCGCGCTTTCCCTCATCCGGCTCGGTGGAATCGCCCGCGGGCACCACGCCGGCCTCGTTCATCCATGCCTCCAGCTCCTCGTAGGTGAGGGCAACGTCGCACTCGCCGTACAGCTCAGCCTCTTCCTTCTTGGAAATGCACGGGCCGATGAATACGGCACATGCGCCGGGATTTTCCTCCTTGATGACGCGGCAATGCGCCAGCATGGGGGAGAGCACGTCCGCCAGATACGGCAGCACGCTGGGATAGTATTTCTGAATGAGCGCGTTGACGCTGTGGCAGCACGAAGAAATGATCACGTCGTGCTTGCCGGAGGCGATCATCTTTTCGTATTCGGTTTTGACGATGGTTGCGCCGATGGCGGTCTCCTGTGCGTCGGCAAAGCCCAGCTTCAGCAGAGCGTCCTTCATCGCGGCGAAGTCCATCAGCGGAAATTCCGCGATAAACGAGGGCGCCACACTGGCGATGACCTTTTTGCCGGAGGCGATCATCTCTTTTACGCGGGGCACGTCGTCGCGGATCTGTTTTGCGTCCTGGGGACAGTTTACGAAGCAGCGGCCGCACAGGATGCATTCATCCGGGATGATATTCGCCTGCCCGTCGGCAAATTTGATGCTTTTCACCGGGCAGTTGCGGATGCATTTGTAGCAGTTTTTGCAGTTCGATTTTTTGAGCTGCAGGAATTTGTTCATTCCGGCTTCCTCCCCAGCTTCGCCAGCACCGAGCCGGCAAAAATATCATCGAAGTTATCACGGTTCAGCCCGGTAACGATCTCGTCATCCACCTTGATGGAGACGCCGTGGGTGCATTTGCCCAGGCAGAATGCGGCCGAGAGATCCACCGTATCCGTGAGCCCGTACTTTTCAAGCGCCGCCTTCATCAGGTTGATGATGTCGTAGGAGCCTTTGAGGTGACAGGAAGAACCGACACATACGCAGATTTTCATAAGTACATCCATCCTTAACAAGTTTGCGCCGTTAAAAACATAACAACTGCAATTGTTTATATTATAATATGAATGAACAGGCGAGGTCAATCCGCAAAAGAAGCTTTTGTGGGAATTGAGGGCGCTTTTCCGCGAAATACACCGCCCGGTGTGCAGCAGAACAGCCGCCGGGCTTCACAGAAGGCCCGGCGGCTGTTTAGGGGGAGTGCACGGTCCAGAATACGTCGGTGCAGTGGCGCGGTCTCGGCGGGACAAACGGTGCGTCAACCGTTCTCCCGGCTTGACGTATTTGCGGAAATGCCGGCGAGCACCTGTTCCAGAAGCGGGCGGGAACAGGCCGCAAGCACTGCGCTGCCCGTGTCCTGCGGCAGAGGGGCTCCGTCCAGCGCACAGATACAGCCTCCGGCCTCGGCCAGAATGATGCGCGCCGCGTTGTGGTCCCATGGACACGAACGCAGCGCCACAAACAGCTCTGCTTCACCCGCGGCCACGGCGCACAGCTCCAGTGCCACACACCCCATGCTGCGCACCCCGCGGACAGCTCCGGCAAGCTCTACAAGCCCAGCGCGCCGGGGGTGCTCCCGCAAAAAAGTGTGCAGAACGCCCGGTGTCGTGAGCAATGCGTCCCGCAGCACGCCGCAGTGCGAAACATGAATGGGCGTTTCATCGCGCAGTGCGCCGCCGCCGTGCCGGGCGGAGTACAGTGCGCCGCGTTCAACGTCCAGCACAAGGCCGAAGGCAGGCACATCGTCCTGGTAGCAGCCCACAGACACCGCATAGTTGCGGTGCTGGCTGACAAAATTTGTTGTACCGTCGATGGGGTCCAGATACCACACGCAGCCCGTACCGCCCGGGGGCGTGGCGGGATATTCCTCGCCTACGATGGCGTCGCCCGGAAAGGCGGACAGGATGCCGCTGCGCAGGAACTGTTCCGTCTCGCGGTCACAACGTGTTACAAGATCCTGATGCCCGGTTTTCTCCCAAACCGCGCCGGCCTCCGGGCGGGCCAGACGCAGGCGCGCGCCCGCCGCCAGCACCAGCGCGCGGGCTGTATCAAAGCGGTCCATGTTCCTCCTCCTTTCCGCAACATCCTGCTTTTATCAAAGCATAACCGGCATATTGTGTCAAGTGTGTTACCATATAGCCTCCATCCGGCCGTTACACGGCAGGGAAACGGGACTGTTGGCGCGCACATACTCTGCCACAAGCTCAGGCATTTCCACGCTGCCGCGCCACAATACGGGGCATGTGCGCAGTGCGTCGTAGCCACCGGTGCCCGTGGCACGGTAATTGCTGGTACAAAGCCGCAGAGGCCCAGGCCCCAAGGGGGTGCCGTCAAGCCGGGAGAGCCGGGTCAGTCGGCGGCCCACAGGCTGCCGCAGATCAAACTGATAAGAGATTCCAGCGAAGAAATCGTAGTTGTAATGCTCCACCTTGGGGGCGAGAAAAGCATCGGACACCCGGGGCGTTCCGTTTTCCAGCGTGAAATAGGAGGCGCAGCGTTCCAGAAGCGCGCGCAGGATCTCTTCCGTAATCTCCAGCACCACCAGTGTGTTGGAGAACAAGTATGCCGCCGTAATGGCACGCATGGTTACGGACGCGGCAAGGCCTGCGGGTTCATTGCCGAGGCTGGTGCAGGAGATGTCGGCACCGGTGTGTGAAAGCTGGACTTGGTTGAACAATGCCGCCACAGCGCTGCCGTGCAGCGCTGCGCGCAGCTTTTCCTCAGGGGGGATGGCCTGCTCCAGATGCCCCACAGGTTCGTCCAGCCAGCGCTGTGCGGCCTGCTCCAGAGGCAGGAGGCGGCGGTAAGGCTGTTCTCGGTGTATGCCGCCCACAGGCAGCAGGCGTGCGGAAAATTCTGCACCGCCGTCCCGTACCGCGGCTTCCACCTGCAGATAGCGCCCGGCATTGGCGGGGGGCTGCACGGCGAAGGTTCCGCCGATGCGCACGCTTTCTACGGGCATGTGCTGGTGGCCCGTAAGAAGCAGGTCAAAGTCAAGCTCGCGCGCGATCCTGCACGCAAGGTTTTCTCCGCTGCCGGACAGCACCGCGCCCGTGTGCAGATCCTTTTCAAAGCCGCCGTGATAGATACACACGCATATGTCACATATCGGGCGCAAACGGGCACAGGCAGCACGCGCGGCGTCAAAAGCCTCGGTGATGCGCAGCTTTTTCAGATTCTGGGGCTGCTCCCAGACGTTTACATAATCGGTGACAATGCCTGTGATGCCGATGCGCAGGCCGTTTTTCAGCGTGTGGACAGTCTCCGGAAGCAAAGGCAGCGCGCCGCCCAGATCTTGTACATTGGCGCACAGGCACACGCCGTCCATGGCGCACAGATATGCGCGCAGCGCGTCATAGCCGAAGTTGAAATCGTGGTTGCCAAGTGTGAAATAATCACAGCCCATGGCATTGAAGGCTTCGGCCACAGGATGATGGGGAAATTCGTCCGCGTGCGCCAGATAATACTGCACCAGCGGCGTGCCCTGCAAAGAGTCTCCGCCGTCCAGCACCAGCGTATTTCCGTTCTTGTCGATTTGTGCGGCCAGGTTCAGCAGGCCGGAGCTTTCGCCGCATCCGGCGGCGTAGTTGACAGGGAAGATATGCCCGTGCGTATCGGACGTATAAATAATTTTAAAAGTACGTTCCATGTTCAGCCTCTCGCCAATTTTATGCGGATTTTTGTTGAGAGCCACTCCACGGCCAGCACCAAAACGATCAGCCCGGCAAGAATGGCGCCGGCTTCGCTCCAACGGTAGCTGTTCATTGCAAAGATAAGCGGCGCGCCGATGCCGCCAGCTCCCACAAGGCCCAGAACAGTAGCGTCGCGCAGGTTGATGTCAAAACGGTAGATGGCGGTGGAAGCGAAGTTGGGCATCAGCTGAGGCAGGATGCCATAGCGGATCTTCTGCCAAGTGGTGCATCCGGCGGCGTCCAGAGATTCCAGCACGCGTACATCCAGGTCTTCTATGGCTTCAATATACATTTTGCTCACCATGCCCACAGAACACAGCGACATCGTCAGCAGGCCCGCGAAAGCGCCCGGTCCCGTGACACGGATGAACATCAGCCCATAGATGAACGCGGGCACCGTGCGCACGGCCATAATGATGATGCGGCCGATAAAAGCAATGGGCTTCGGCGTCAGGTTGGACGCGGAGAGAAACGCCAGCGGAATGGAGATGACGGCGCCCACAACAGTGCCGAGAAATGCAATGCATACGGTCTCAAGAAGCAGATAGGGAACACCCTGCACCGTCAGATTGAACAGCAGGCCCGTGTCCGGATGGAAGATGCCGGAAAGGATGTTCAGAGCGATTTTGCCGCCGTTCTGCGTTGTACCGCTGGTTTCCACAGCTGTTGCGCTCCACACAATCAGAGCCGTAACGATAACCGCGACGGAAAGCTCAAAGACCCAGCGCTTCGGGCGCTGGGCATAGGCCTTTTCAATGCGTTCGTTCATGTCCTGCGCCTCCTTAAACCAGCCGTTTGCGCGCGGCGCGGCTGATGCTTTCGATGATGAATACTGTCACGAACAGCGCCAGCAGGATCATACCCACACTGGAATATTCGCGCCAGCCGATCTTTTCATTCAAAATCAGTCCAAGGCCGCCCGCCCCCACATAGCCCAGGATGGAGGCGTAGCGCACATTGCCCTCAAAGCAGAACAGGCAGTTGGAAAGGTAGGAGGGAAGCACCTGCGGCACGATAGAACTGATGAATGCGCGCACTTTGGTAGAACCCATGGCCTCCATGGCTTCAAACGCGCCCATGTCTACGGTCTCGATCTCCTCATACAAGATCTTGCCGATGTAGGCGAAGGTAAACACGGCAATGGCTGTGGTGCCGGCCAGCGTGCCCAGGCCGAACACATAGGTGGCAATAAGCGCCGTAACGAGCGTGGGCAGGGTGCGGATGATACTGAGGATCAAACGCATGACGCTGACGACCGCACGGTTGTGGATAATATTGGAGGAAGCCAGCATGGCGAACGGAACCACCAGCAGCGAGCCGATAACAGAGCCAAGCAGAGACATCTTGATGGTGTCGAACAGCGGCTGCCAGATCTGAGGCATATAACTCCATTGCGGCGGTATCATCTGTCCCAGAATGACGAAGAATTCCTTGATGCGCCGGGCCAGCAGAGACATGTCAAAGCCTGTCACCTTAACAGAGAGCACCGTGAGCGCCAAAAGCACAGCGGCGGCCAGTGGGGCGCGGGAGCGGGGCTTCGTCACGTTTTTTCCGTTGGGCAGTACAATGACTTTGGGCGGGAACACCTTGTCGTAAAGGTTCATGCCGTGGCCTCCTTCCGGTCCTGATAAATGGCGTCCAGGACGGCGCCGTCCACCTCACCGGCCGGGCCGTCATATACCACGCGCCCTGCGCGAATGCCAATGACGCGGGTAGCATACTGCAGCGCCAGGTCCACATGGTGGATGTTGATGAGAATGGTGATCCTCATGTCCCGGTTGATGCGTTGGAAATCATCCATCACCTGTTTGGCGGTGACGGGGTCCAGCGAAGCCACAGGCTCGTCGGCCAGGATGATCTGTGGATTCTGCGCCAGTGTGCGGGCCAGCGCGACACGCTGCTGCTGGCCGCCGGAGAGCTGGTCTGCACGGACAAAGGCCTTGTCCAGAATGCCGACCTTGTCCAGCGCTTCCAGCGCGGCTGTCTTTTCCGCTTTGGTAAAGATGCCGAGAGCTGCACGCCACCAGGGAAGCTCCGGCACAAAGGCGGTGAGTACATTCTTGATGACTGTGGTGCGTGTGACCAGATTGAAGGATTGAAAGATCATGCCAATGCGGCGGCGGAACGCGCGCAGGCTTTTGCCGTGCAGCTGCATCACATCGGTGCCGTCCACCGTTAGTGTGCCGTTCGTGATGTCATGCATGCGGTTGATGGTGCGGATCAGCGTGGATTTGCCTGCGCCGGAAAGGCCGATGATGGCCACGAACTCGCCTTGTCCAATGGTCAGGTCAATGTCCTTCAGCGCCTCGAAGCCGTTGGGGTATTTTTTGTTTACATGTTTGAATTCAATCATCTTATAAACCTCACACTCTCAAAAAAAGGAGGGAGCGCACAGCTCTCCCTCCTTTTCTGCATTACACGTTGTCCGTCTGTTTCGGGGAAATCAGGCGGCGCTGTTCAGCTCCTGGATCATTTTCTGGGCGGCGCGCTCGGAATCATAGTCAGAGGCCTGCGCGGGCTGATAACCCTGGTGGCTGTAAATGGAAATGACAGCCTTGCCCTCCTCGGTGTCGCCGATGTTGATGAACGCCTGGGAGAGAGCGGCTTTAAAATCATCGTCCATGATGGGGGATGATTTGCTGACACTGATGGTGTCGTTGTAAATGGCGGGGGTCACGCCGATGACGGCAGTATCCTCCCAGATACTGTTCGTCATCGCATACTCGCTGGTCCATTTGTCGGCATAGTCGCGGCGGGCGTCAGCGTAGGTGCACAGCACGTCGATCTGGCCGGATGCCAGGCGGGCGAAGGCGCTGCCGTAAGAATCGGACTGTACGGCGTGAGGCAGCTCGGTGATATTTTTGTCGAACTGCTCCTGCAGCCAAAGGGAGGGATAGATGTAGCCCGCGGGGGAAGAGGAACCCATAACGCTCCAGTTTACGCCGCTCACATCCTCCCAGGTGAGATCCTCGCCGGCGTTGACCTTGGCGGCAAGCGCCTGTCCCTTTTCGGACGGGCCGGCGATCATCAGAGCGCGGTAGCTGGTGACCTGGTTCGTGGTAGCCTCGGTGGGGGCGTTGTCATTCCAGTCCTTGGCGCTGTCGGAATCAATGGACAGGCCGTCGCGGGTGGCTGTCAGCAGTACGTCGCATCCATCGTCGTACAATACATAGGTGCCGCCCGGAATCAGGCCAACGTCGGCAGTGCCGGCGGAAAGGGCCTCACCCACAGCCTCATAGCTGGTGCCCACAGTGATCTCCACCTCGCCCACGTCATAGCCCAGGCCGGCAAGCTCGGCGGTGAGCATTTCTTTCAGAGGCTCGGTGGCGGTGATGATCTCCTCCGGTTCGCGGGAGGGAACAAAGGCGATGCTGAGCTTTTCGATGGATTTGCTGCCCGCTTCACCGGAGACAACGGACGAAGGAGCAGTGCTGCCGGAAGCGGCCGCAGAGGCGCCGCCGGATGTGCTGGACGAACTGCAGCCGGCCAGCAAGCCAGCGCACATCGCGCCTGCAAGGAGCAGGGAAACAGATTTTTTCATGTTAGGTCCTCCTGTGTTTTCTTGTTTGTGGCAGATATATTGTAAGGGACGACGCGCCCTTGCAACCGGAAAAGCGCTCATGCCGTATCGCCGATGCGGATGTGCGTGGGGACAACAACCGTGACCGCCTGCGTCCGCTTCTGGCTGATGCGCCCGAATAGGATCTCCAGCGCGTTTTCCCAGATATAGTCCGGAAACATTTCGATGCAGGTACCGGTGGGCCATTTGCTTTCCAGCGTCTGGATATCCTGATAAATGATGACGGCAACATCCTTGGGCACGCGCAGGCCCAGTTCACGGAAAGCCTCCAGCGCGCCTTCGGCCACCTCGTCACTGCCCAGCAGCATGGCTTCGGCCAGCCTGCCCTCGCGTGCGGCCTGCCGGGCAAGAGTATAGCCGCTTTCACGGCTGATGTCTCCCACATGGAACACAGTGGGATCATACAGGCCACGTTCCTCTAAAATACGGCGCAAACCGGACAGGCGGCGGCCGCCGATACGCACGCCGCCGTGCTCGTACACGCCCCCGATATAACCGATGCCGCGGTATTGCTTTTTGTCCAGCAGGTAAGCTGCCATCTGCTTCAGGCCCTGGTCGAAATCCACCTGGATCTGGTCGAACTCGTAATTGTGCTGGTCGGAATTGACGAACACGATGGCGAAAGACAGAGAACGGAGAAAATCCATCTCCGGCGCGGTGAATGCGCCAAAAGCGATCACGCCGTCCACGGGCTGAGGTTGGCCGAACACCAGTCGGATAAAGGAAACGTCGTACTGGTCCGTCATCATCTGCACCAGGCACGACAGAGAAGAAAGGCGGATGTTGGGCCTGTCCGGCCGGATGATGCGCCAATCAGCCACGCCGATGATGAGCTTTGTCTTTTCCGCCGCAGCCCTGCGCTGACGGGGAGAAACATAGCCCAGCGCATGGGCGGCCTGGAAGATGCGCATGCGCACCTCAGGTGTGACGGACATGTTGTCATCCCTGTTCAGCACCCGTGATACCGTTGTGGCAGAGACCTGTGCGCTCTGTGCAACGTCTTTGATGGTGGCCATGTGCAGTTCCCTCCTCTGGTTTTACAATTTAAGTATACCGGGCACGATGCCAAAGTCAACTATTTTTACTGATTTTTTACTAAAATAAAACAAAAAAGAACAGCGCGCTCTGAAGGAAACGCGCCGTCCGGCAGAGTCAGTTTTTTTTCAGCAGTGTGCCCTTCCCGGTTTCGTGGACAGTAAAAATGAAGAAAAAACAGAAAGAAAC
>ENA-ORTH01001235-ORTH01001235.1-human-gut-metagenome-genome-assembly--contig:-NODE-1235-length-27240-cov-3.242376_pt1 | contig 27240 bp, 40 predicted proteins | sample MGYA00241914_ERZ509192 | MGnify/ENA primary metagenome ERZ509192 (study PRJEB26280, sample SAMEA2338826) | human gut metagenome | biome: human gut; feature: human-associated habitat; material: faeces... | reverse complement strand
AATCAGTTTAAGTGCCTGTTCGCGTTTGATGTAGTCATCCACTACTCATTTCCTCTCTTCATCTTTTCCAGTGCGGCTTCGGCTTCCTCTCGGGTAAAGAATACGGTTTCACCAATTTCTTCCGGCTCAAAATCCCAATCAAATCCATTTTCGTCATATCCCTTAATTACAACAGATTTCCATCCATCGTACCATGTACATCTTGAAGATGAATCAACAGAAATTTCTCTTATAGGGTGTTCTATACAATCCATGTCAATTCCATAAAAAACTTCCTGCTCTCCAAAAACAATTTCGAGCCAATCTTTGCACGGCAACAGCACGCATTTTCCTTCCCTGTCCGCTTGCACAAGCTCTTTCAGACGGTCAAGGTCGTATTCATCTCCCAAGATATCCTCAATTTTTGAAAGCCTTATCAGCACTTCGTTTCTCCACTGTCCTAGTTTAATACATCTATCGCATTCTCTTTCCCAGTTATATGGGTTTCCAACTTGACTATACACAAAACAAGTGTCGCATGGTTTTTGCGAAAACACGCTTTTCATTCTATTCCTCCTTGTCGTGAATGTTGCCGATGACCTCGCTGTATGCCCCACTTTCCTCCATGGCAAACCAACACAGCGTATCAACGTTTGCTTCTTCACCAGAAATATACACAAGTTGCCATCCCCATGTATACCCAGCGTTTGGATTTCCGAATTCCATTCTTCCTATCCACTCATAACCATTAAACTCATCTGTGAATTTCAGAATGTCACCCTCAAACACTTTCACACCGTTCCTATCGGTCAAACCAGTGTATTGGCACACGCTTTCTGGGTCAACACTTGCTCCTTTTATCCCTCGTGGCATTCCCCAGTCTGCAAATCCAGCCCGAACCATTACAATCTCTTTTTTGACTGAATCAGACGAAAAACATGTAAGTGGAGTTACATCAACCGGTACACCTTCTAACCACTCCCCATTGTCAATTCTTTTCGCTTTAAATAAAATTTCCCTCATGCTTATTCCCCCCTCAATGCATCCATAACCGCTTTCAAAGCCTTGTGCATTTCTTTATATTCCGGACAGGTAGGTGATGGGATATCATTATCCCATGCAATTTGATAGGCTTTGTTTATTCTTTCTTTCAGACTATTGATTCCAGATAGAGGGTCTGTTTTTACTGTTCTTTTTAAGATCACTCTTCCTTCCTCTATGTAGATCTCTATCTTTTCACCTGGCTCCATTCCAAGCTCTTCTCTGAAATCCGATGGAATGACAATCCTGCCTAAATCATCAAGTCTTCTTGTTACACTTCTTTTCATGACTATCTCTCCTTTACGAAGTGAAACAGCTGGAGCATTTCCATCAAGCTCATTTCCTCACGAGCAATCCTGAGTGTTTGCAAATCGGTCAAACCGTATTTGTCCCGAAAGGGTACACATAACGCACATATAGCCTTTTTGCTCAGCTTCTTTTCAGCTGTCAATCGCTGGTACTCTTCCTGCATCACGGCGGCCTCTCTCAGCGCATTTATCCGCTCATAACACCTGCTGCACAGCACATACCCCGACGTTATTTCACTATCGCATCTTGTACATCTGGACATTTTCTATCCTCCTTTAAGTTGACAATATTCCCGTTATTGTCGTATATCAGTTCCTGGTCCTTGATTTCCAGCAGGATTTTATATGCCTGACGAAGCTGATTCAGATCAAAGTAGCCAAAGTGACAATTATCGATCGAAACATCCATCATTCCAGCAAGCCAACGATACAGATCTTTTCTCTTTTTGCCAGGCTTTGGTTTACCCTTCCATTTGCTATCAAAGATAGCGTGACACATTTTCTTTCCAGTACGCATCTTTGCATCGGCCAGAAGCCCAAGTGCCTCTCGTGGTCGTGGCTTATGGGTACCAACATAAGCCCCACAATTAGTGCAGAGATAACATTTTCCGCTTCCGTACTCCTTGCCATAAATTCTGGCATTACTTGTATAAATTACCTTTCCACTGCAAAGATTACATACAGTTGGGTATTTATCAATCATTACCATCTATCCTCCATTCTCTTTACCCATCGATATTTTTGCTCGATCTTTTCAATTTCTTGAGCAAAATATTCTCTGATGGGGTCATAAGGAAAAAGAATGCGGTCAAGTTCTTCTATGGTCATTCGTTTGGGTCTGCGAACAGTAACAATCACACTTCCACAACATCCAACGACGCATTCCTGATTTAGTCCTACGCAGGCTTCACAAACTTCCTGTGCTCCGGGGCTGAAAAATCCACTGGAATCAAGATTTTCCATTGAGTGTTTTCTCCTTTACCCTCTTCTTGACAGCCTCCATCACTTCGACCATGGCACATCGGTCTGGATGATAACAAGGGCACCGTTCTTTTAAGCACTGACCTTTCTGAGAAGGACAGATATACCGACCAATCTTCATTGTCCAATCAAGAATTTGTATCTCTTCAAGCATTCTTTTTATTTTTCGTAGATCCTCTCGAATCATTTCCCACTCCACTCCTTCCAGTTCGGTCCCTCATGATAACCCAGCATCCCCATGTTTTGAAACTCCCTCAAATACTGTTCTGTTTCATGCATTGGACAGTTTTTTAAATCAGATACCGTTTTCACAAGCTCATCCCAGCACTGATTTGGATTATCCCGGATGCAAAGAGATATCAGGGCTCTTGTAGACCCTTCAAAACTCATATTCCAATATCCGGTCGGCTTTGGAACGTCTTCCACAGCATATTTTCCACACTCGTCCGGCTTGATTACGGAAATATTTTCTCTGCGAAAATCCAAGACATTCCCATTGATATGAGCGATGTTTCGTGACAGCTCATGATAAAGAAAAAACTCCAGTGAGGAATGCCTTTTATCATTTTTTCTGCTGTATACCTCACCTTTTTCTGTAATAGAAATTTCCCTAAGTTCCAAAACTTTCTGTACATCTTCTTCAGATATCAAAACCCTATCCACAATATCCTCCATAGGGTTAAAAACAAATACCGTTCGATAGATTCCGTGCGTACCTGTAAGAGGTTTTGAAACAGGATTTTTCAGATCGCCGAAATACCTTCCTCTCTGCGCCTTCACAATGGGATCATAGACCTGCTTTGCCTTTTCCAGTTTCATCGGTATTCCCTCCCCGATTTGTCATGACGGATTTCAATGCGTCGTATCAGAGAGAACCCAGCGGCGGAAAGCATCAGCTTTGCCGCCTTGATGAGTTTCTCTGCCTGTTTGTCACATTCATCCTGTTCCCGATCTGCTTCCCGGATTGCCAGAAAAGCAGTAGGATCTTTGCATCCGCTTGCATTATAGATTGGATTGTTCCTACTGTTCATCTCATCACCCCAGTTTTTGCTCCATCATATTTAAAAGCTTCTTTACAGCTCCTCTTACCTTATCTGCTGTTTGTTCTTCCATTCTCGAAATAAGCTGGTTGATCTGGTTGTAGCTATCTTGGAAACTTTTAAACTTTTCATCAAAAACAATCAGTTCCTTGCTTTGCGAACAGTTTGCTTTGTTTTGGAGCAGTTTGTTTTTGTCTTCTGCCTCTGCCGCTTTCTGTTCCGCTCTTTCCTTCTCCTGCTTTAACTTTTCAATCTTTTCAAGGAATCTTTGCTCTGCCTGTTTCTCAGCTTCTTCCCGAAGGCTTCCCAGTATCTGCTGGTCCATCTGCGGCTTCTGTTCTTTGAGGGCATCGATCTGTTGCTGCAGCTGCTGCACCTTCTGCTCGCTCTCCCTTCTTTTTTCCTCGGCAGCCTTTTTCTCCTGCTCCAACTTCTTTGCCGCATCGATCTTGACCTGAAGGGATTTTTCATAGCCGGCGTTCTGGTTAACTGTCTCACTTAACTTCTCCTGCATCTTCTGGTGCTCGGTGATGGCGGTGTCCAACTGGGCAGAGGTTTCCTTCACCTGTCTGTCCTTTTCTTCCAGCTGCTTCTGAAGCTGCTGTTGCTGCTGCTTAAGCTCTCTGTTCTCCTGCAACGCTTCTTTTAAATCACGGGTGGACATCTGCTCCACATCGTGTTCTGCTACAAACTCCTCTCTTTCCTCCGGAGGCAGTACAGTGAGAGCAAGCGCCTTGGACACATCCAAATTCATAATCGCCTGGGAATTTGTCACGGTGGTAAACAGGCTGCCCTGATTGTTTCCGTACTCCTTGTACAGCCGCATCAAGTTGTTGGCGGTGGACTGGCTGTAATTGACGTTTTCCTTAAGCCACTTTCCCCATTCTCCATGTGGGACAAGGTCCTTCGCTTCCAGCAGACGCTCGCCAATTTCGATTGCACAGCTAACTGCTGTGATCTTAGCCTGTCGGTCGAAGGTGATGATCTCTACCGCCAGCTGCTGCAAACGGTTTCCTGACTCTATCTCTTGAAAGCTAATATTTTCCATCTCGTACATATTGCTCCTCCTATGCTGCTGTCACTTTGACGTGCTGTTTCTTGTCCTTTTTAGCCTCGACGATCTTTTTCATCCATTGCGTTACAAACCGTCTGACTTCCTCCTGCGGCTGGTAGTTGTTCTCCGCATCGTTCCGATAACCGCGGTACTGAACCAACCGGTCTTCCTTTCCCAGCTCCAGTGTGTAGTATGGGGTGTCAGGCTCAGACTGTTTACGAATACAAAATAGTTTGCAGCTGCCATCGGCATAGCTTTTTGCGTAGTTGGCAACACAGTGTTTGAGCTTCTGTCCCTCTGTCACCAGTTCTCGGTAGGAGCGGATGGGGCGGATCAGCAGTCCATCTGACTGCCAGGCGTATCCGTTCCATTTTTGAGCTGCCTGCTCAATTCTCTGTGCGGTTCGCCGGTTTTCTTTTTCCTTTGCCAGAGCGGTAGCATCATCGTGAGCCTTTGTCAGATCCTTTGGCCGTAGGATACGGTCATCGCTCAAGTCATAGCCGAGCTTCTTGCAGGCATTCAGGTAATCCAGCCAGTCGCCGAGGATAATATCCGGAACTCGTTTCCCCTCAAGGACTTCCTGTTTATCCAGATAGTTCTCAATTTTCTGCAGTGAGAGATGCTGTGCAATATCCGGCAGACGATAAGGATGGGTAACCCGCGCATATAACCGTTGGAACACCGCAAGATCCACCTTTTGCTGTGCGGAAATTTTCCGGTAGATGTCTAGTTCACTCCAGCTGGGATTGATGCTGAGAATCTCTTTCAATGGTTGCCCGGAAAGCCCGAACACTTCCTGCGGTGTCCTTCCCTCCGGCATCTGATGACCGTATCGGCTGAGTGTTCCTTCCAACATCCGCCACAATCCCATTTTGGCAAAGTACTCCACCTGCATCGGCGACTTATAGCAGGATTCGATCAACCGGCAGGCATCTATCTTGATCTGCCGGGTAATCTCTGCCAGCGGAATATATTGCAGCCTTTCGTCCTGCCGACGGATAGTATCAAGGGTATCCGGATAAATCCGGCAGGTATGTGGAAAGCGTTCCTCCACCTTGCAGAAGCGGTATTCTCCCGTCTGGAAAAAGTTCTGCCATTCATAAAACCCGGTGTATCCGTTCTGGCTTCTGCTGTAAAAATAGCGGCCGGTTTCCTGAAGGGTGTAGTGCTGATCTTTACGCAGATTCTTTTTGCCCCACAAGAGGGAAATCACCTGAAAATATCTGACACACCATCCGTCTCTTGTTGGCTGAATGTAGGAAAAGGCACTTTCGTCCCACATTCTGGCAACCGATTCCTTAAACTTTCTGTTTGCGATACAGATCACTCTGCTGTGACAATGTGGACATTCTCTGATTCCCCGGTGCTTTACCCCTTCGATTGTTACCTCCTGCTTACAGTGGGAACAAGTTCCTTTCTGTACCTGCTTTCCCTTTTGGTAATCGTAAAAGAAATAGCGATACTCTTTCATCAGGTCATCCCGAATCCAATCCATCACCGCCTGTGGCAGCGGACGGATTTCCTTCATCACCTCGTCCACCTGTTTTCGGATTTTGTCACGCCGCCGCTTGAGGGCAGTTTCCCGAACCTTTTGCTGATAATCCCTCAGGATTTGAACCCCGTTTATCCCGGTACTGAAGAACGAAAACGGCGCGTTGTTTTTGCACCACGCCCGAACCAGATTGGTGTCCTCCTCCGTCATGTGGTATGTTGCGTTGTATATGCTAAAAGCAGAGTGCAAGGTAGCATCACTGGGCTTTTCTCGTTCTGGAAACTGCGAAAACAGCTCCTCTGGTTTTTGAAAGGTGCGGTACAGCGGTTTGCCATCGTTGGTGTAAATGGTCAGGACCAGCAGATCACCCTCGGTTCGGGCTGATGCAAGGTAGTTTGTTCGGGTGTAATGGTATGCACCTCGCTTCATGGTAGCTGTCTGCGGCACCTTTATCTCCGGTGCAGGATCAAAGGCAAGTGCCATCAGCGCTCTTTTGTCTGCCAAACGCATATTGCTGCCTCCTTTGCTCTACAACAGGTCTTCCAGCGAAAAGCTGATTGTTTTGGACGTTTCTTTTTCCTCTTTGAGCTCTTCCGGTTTCTGCTCTGTCTCACAGACCGGCTTCGGTGACCGCTCAATCCCGTAAAACTCACAGATCAGCTTTTCAGCGATCTCATCGTTCATATAGAAGAAGTTGCCCTTCTGATGGTTTCGAGCGTAGGACTGCAGCTTCTTTGCACAGTCAGTAAGCGACATGCCTTTAACCGTGAGGTCCTTCTCGACCAGCTCGGCAGTGTTGCTATCTGCACACAGCTCCAGCAGTTTTTGACCAACACCATATTCCAAGGTTTCTTTTCCGTACTGTCCCATCTGTTTATGTAATTCTGTCATATTTGATAAACCTCCCAAAATCACAGACGTCTGTGATTTTCCCTGTTTCAGATAGATAATAACGTTTTGCTCTTCTTTTGGTTTTTCTTCCGGAAGCATTGCCTGAAACCGTTCTACCATTCTTCGCAGATTCCAAACCTGTGTAAAATAAAATGGTGTGCACCAGACGTATTCCTGGTTCTCCTCACCCGCTATCAGCGGTTCACTCAGCGCGTTGCCGATTTTGACATACCCGGGACATCCCAGCAAGGAAAGCTGGATATAACACATATAGGCTGCCGTTGGGTCAATGTCCTGCGCCACAAACAAAACATCTTGCTGGTAGTTGATACCTTCCTGACGGCAGGCGTTTGCGAAAGCAATCAGCATCGCACCGGCACCGCAGCAGCAGTCACAAACGCTGATCCATCCCTTCCGCTCAAGATTTTCTTTCTGCTCATCCAGATTAAGCTGCGCCATCAGATGGCAAATGTTGTACGGTGTGAAAAACTGTCCTTTCCAGTGGTTTCCAAGCTCCAGCTGCATGAACATCTTTCCCAGAAAGTCCTGGTCAGGATTGCGTTCCAACTCCAACACCGTCTCAGCAAAGAGCACCGGAAACACCTGCTGCTCGGTTTTGTTGTAGCGTTTGATAGTGTCCAGATAGAGTTTTTCTCTCGTCTCAAAATGGCGCTTGTCCACCGCATTGGCAATGGAGCAGGCTGCTAACGTACAGAAATCTCTCCATACCTCCCATGCCTGATGACGGTATAGGAGCTTTTTAAATTCTCCCATGAAACCTGCCGAACGCTTTTCTACTTGTTGTTGCTGCTGCCTCTTTGACATCACTTTTTCCCTTCTGGCAATACTGCCCTGCAAATCGAAGGATCATTTCTGCAAGGATTTTTGCATTTTATCTTGTGCTTACAATCTGCACAACAATATTTGCCTCTAAGACGATCACAATAAAAATATTTGCATTTTCTCTTTTTCATGGTTTCTCCTTCTTTCAGAGTTTGGGGTTGCCAAACTCACCAGGGGGTAAAACACCCATTTGATGTTTCACTTAACCTTCAGCTATCCCTTTCCCATCTGTGATATAACGCTGTATTGCTTCAAAATCCAGAGAAGACCCGCTACAAACTGCTTTTGTTTTTGTCGTTTGCCTTGGTGTTTTTTCTTCGGCATGGTAACGGCAATGTTCGAGAAACTTTTCTGCTGTCGTAATACCATCCCGCAAACAACTGTCTAAAACTGTTTGCACGTACCTCCAGCTTCTTGCAGCGGATAAAGCCGAATATTCAATCACCGCCTGTATCAGTTCCGGCGACATCTTTTGCAGATAGCTGTCAATCTCCTTTTTTACCGCTGCTGTGATCGGACCGATATTCTGTTCAAAACAACGGAAAACTTCCTCGCGCGCGCATACTACAACTACTACATTATTTACTTTACTTTTCTTTGTGTCATAATTCTCGGAATTACAAGGGTTTTTCTCGGAATAACTGCCGTTTTTCTTGGAATTATTTAAAAAAGGCTGCACTTTAATAAAGCTTTGCGTTTCTTCGTTTGAAAGAAGCCAAAACTTTGCATTTACGACGATTGGATTTTTTGTGGCACGGGACTTTACTGCCAACTGAAATCGTCTCTGTATTCCGGTGGACGTGAGGATAGTGTCCGACTGAAAAAGTTTGTTATGAAACAGTGACCGTTCCAATAAGAATTTCCTCATCTGCCCTATTTTCTCCGGGCTCATACCCAGTTCGGATGATGATATATAATCGAAATCTTCATCTACATCAAGGTAGTACCCATGTCCCTTATAAATCTCACAAAGCAGGTATAAATAGTATGTGATGCCGTCGGCACCAAACCTGCCTTTTAAAATCTTGATCTTGCGATCCGAGAAAAAGTCCACATCCAAAGAAAAGTACTCCAAACCTTCCTTTTGTGGACGTGCCATAATTACCCCCTGTTAAAATGGAAGATCTTCATCTTCGGGTACTTCTAAGTAATCCATGTTAAGCTCATTATGATAAGATGACGAATATGCACTTTCTGAAGCTGGAAGTGGAGGTGGAGGAGGCATAAACTCACCATATTGATCTGTATCATTAACTGACTTATTTGATCTTTCACCGGTGAAGTGTGCATTGTCTACTAAAACTTCCATGATAAAACGCTTATTACCATTTTTATCTTCATAGGAGCGTGTCCTTAGACTACCTTCAACTGCAATCAGCATACCCTTTCGAAAATATTGAGAAATGAACTTTGCAGTACCTTCCCATGCAACGCAAGAAGGAAAGTCAGCACTTCTTTTATCACCATATCCCCGATTTATTGCTAGAGTAAAAGAAAGAACATCCTTTCCGGATTGTGTTCGTCTCAATTCTGGTTCCGCAGTCAACCTACCCATCAAACAAACGTGATTCATACTATACCCTCCATCTTAATTTTTTGCACAAAATTTCATCAAGTTTGATACTTGTAATATGATATTTCTTATTGAAAGAAGCCTGACCAATTTGGTCAACTTCTACATGATGTTGCCTACACAAAGGTTGAACAAGCTGTCCTAAATGATGAATCCTCCGACGATCCCTGCCCATGCCAACACGTTCAACCTCGTGGATATCTGCTTTCTTTCCGCAGATTGCGCAGCGACGATTAGCAACACAAGCATATAAATACCGGTCAATATCCTCACAGCGATTGAGTAGGCTATCACGACATGGAATATTATGCTCTACTGCAAGGTCAATGAGATATGATATAAAATCCCTTGCGGTACTCACATCGCAGTCTGACAGGCTGAACAGGTTAATGTCAAGCAGCTCACAATAATGGTATTCGAGCTGTTTCCTGACTGCTTCGTTGTCGGTGGTATCAATCAGATAAAGCAGTTGTAACCTTCGAAGTTCTTCCTGATATTGCCGCTTGTTTTTTGCCCATGTTACCCAGTCTGTAATGTCCTGAACCATAGCAAAAATTTTACGACGCTGTGCAGGCGTGATAGTGCGGCCATCTATTAGCCGCACCTCACAATCTGTAATTACTTGACGCTGTAATATCTCTGAATCATTAAAAGGTACAGATATCGTCAAAGTTTCTCCGTTATAGTCAGTTACAAATCCTCTTACAAGCATTGTTACCACTTCTCCACAGCTTTAAGTAATCGAGTAAGCTGTGCCTTTGTGAGGTTCTCAGGCGTATTACCCATGCTTTGACGTGCCCACTGTGACATGGTTGTTTTATCTCTGCCCTTGTCAGCTCCAGCTTTGTAAAACTCTGCAATTAGACTTTCATCTGCCTTTTGCCTGTCTGGCTCTGTGTCCTTTGTGTACTTGGTTTTGTCTGCCTGCCAGTAAACATCTGCCGCAACGCCCAAAGCCTTGCAAGCGACTGATAGTGCGTCTGTGAGCGCCATTTTATAGCACTCGTCACTAGTGTAAAGTCCACTCTTTTCCTTTGCGACAAAACTATTACCGCCAATTCCTGGAACAGGGTCACTCCATTGTCCATCGATCCGATAATACAGGTTGATTAAAGCAAAAGCGGCGACTTCTCCATTTGCTCCCTGTTCCGTCCAAAGCCTTTCAATGGTGTATTTCCAACCTTCTCCACATGGTCCGAACTGCTCGGTCAATGTTTTTATTCTCCACATCGGGTTAATGTCGCTTTTTCCGGAAAGCCGTCCGGCTTTGATTTCTCTGAGTGCTTCCGGCGGCGGTGTGCGCACTGCATTATATAGAGTCATATTTTCGATCATTTCAATCACCTCTACTTAACATCAACAGAATCAGGTACCATACGAACCGATATACATTCAGGGGAAATCAGTTCTCCTGTATCGGTTCTGATAACTGAGTCACCAGAGATTTGCAAGACCTTTTTTAATTCTGACCAGTTTATTTTAGGTGTCCATGAAATCATATCCGGGTATTCCTCTTCAAGATACTTAAGTAAGGATGATTCATTTTTGACATATTCAGGATGTTCAAGTTTACGAATGATTCTTCCAGATGGAAGATCAAGAGATAATTGTGTCTTTGTTTTTTTAGCAGGGACCGAATCAAGATAATCACCTAATTGCAAAAGCAAATATCCTGTTTTACCTTCACAGATTTCATTTTGCATTTGGATCTGTTCTTTGAGCTGCTCAATCTTCTTTTCCGCAGCAGAAATAAATAAATCTCGTCGTGCTCTTTCTTCTTTGATTTTTTCTATAGCCCAATCAGCTTTTTCCGGTGTATCACATATCCACCCGGTCTGTTCTGAAACTTCACACACAGACTCCATTTCGATCTGTGTAATCTCCTGATTAACACTGTCTAACATCATAATATCTGCTCCTTTACAAAATCAGTGTAATTATCAGATGATAGGCAGAAATCATAATCTGCCTGCTCTATATTCTTCAGTCTGGACGCCCGATGCATCTGCTTTTCTTGCTGGTAGATGGTTCGCAGCAGACGCTTTCTGGTCTGATCGTCCAAATCATTCTCCCAAAAGTCTGCGGCACGAGCATCAAGGTTAGCACTGATAAAATCCTCAATAAAATCTTCGGCATGCTCTTTTCCGTATTCCTCTATGTATTCTTTCAGACAATCACAACAGATCGCCTTTCCATCTATATAAGTGATATCGTCCTCCTGATACCGCTCGCCGCACTGGGAACAACGTGTTCCATGTCGTTCTCTGCATTGTGGGTCATGTGATTCGTTTTCGCTTGTCCAATCACGCATTGAGATTCCTCCCTTGATTTTTCTTTGAAAATCAGATATGATAGGAGTGGACTTTTAATTTAGTCCACTGTTTTGGCGGAGAAGTTGGTCGCTTTGGTCGGTTGAGCAACTTTTCCGTTTTTTATCTGATTAAGTCTCTGGCTCTGACATTTTGTCGGGGCCTTTTCTTTTTGTCTCAGCAAATCTTTTGCCAGTGCAGTCACCCCGTACAGTCCGCATAAGGTCAGCAGGAAAACACTAGGTAACAGCATCAGATACAGCAAGTCAAACACTTCCATTTGCAGCACTCCTTTCCATAATCTCTATCACCTTTCTGGTGTAACCGGTTTCATGCACACCCTGTGTCCACTTCATTTTTGCCCCACCTTCTCCGAGGTTGTACGCCATCAGGCTGTCGGTCAAATTATACTTTTGAAGGTAGCCTCCCAGCAGATAAGCTCCTGCGTGGATGTTCTGGACAGGGTCGCTCAAATCTGTTGTGCCGATTTGTTCTCCCAGGTACGGCAGGTTGATGGTGTGGATCTGCATCAAGCCAATACACTGTCCATTTTGCGCATCCACCTGATATCCGCTCTCGGTTTCCATCACGGCGTAGAGTACTTCCGGTGATACACGGTATTCCTCGCAGGCGTTGTCTACTGCATCCTGAAGCTCATGGGATAATGGAATGTCCCGGTAGACCTTCTGTACCCTTGCAGGTTTTATCTCAAAACGCATTGCACAAACTACGGATTCTGGCTCCTCTGCCAGTGTCAAAATAACCGGTTCCGGCTGTTCCGTTGGGCTCGCATCTTCTTTTTGTTCTCTTGGTTTACATCCTCCTGCCAGCAAGCACAGGCAGAGAATAAAAACTACTCGTTTCAAATTATTCCTCCTGTTTCTTCTGCTGCTGTTCTGCCTTTTCTTTGGAATGCTGCCGAAGCATTGCATCCGCTACAATCTGGCAGGCCTCCTGCTGCGGCTTAAACTTTGCGTCAAGTGGTACCGGCTTTCCGTCAAGGGTTTTCAGCTCAAGCTTAAATTCCATCTTCTATGCTCCTTTCCTGATTCTCAGCTGCAGCTCTGCGATACAATGTGCAATGTTGTCCAGCAGTACCATGCTTTGCTCCAGCCGTTCGTATTCATCCGGCGTAATTTCGCCGTCTGCTACGATAGCAAGTAGCTGCGCACCGGCATTCTCCCCCAACTGCATCGATGCCAGAAACTGAACGACTGCCCTGTCAAGGCTTTTGAGTTTTGGCTCCTGATAACACAGATCCCCCAGCGGGCACTCGTTGTGGCAATAGTAAGAGAGCAGCTCCGGTGCGTTGTAAACCTCAGCCATCTTGATGACGACATCCACCGGTACGACCTTGGTAATTCCCAGCTCATAGTCAGCCAGTGCAGACGGTGAAACACCGATCAGCTCGGATGCTCCTTCGCGGCTGTTGAGCCGGTCATTAAACTTCGCTGCCTCTTTCCTTTTCTGACAGAAGATGTTACTGGCAGCTTTCGTTGGATTTTGTCCCATTTTGTTTTACCTCCTTGGTTGGTAGAATAAAGTTAGTGTCAAAGGTCATTTCTGCATCGCAAGAAAATCCTTGATAGGACGAAGCTCTGCCTTCATCTGAACACGCCGAATCGCCTCTTGCAGAATGCCAATAACATACTTTGATGAAATATGTTCTGCATCTTGATCCCCTTCGGAAATAATGTCAACAACCACTTTAACCGCAGCGATAACAGCCTTTTCTCTGGTCTGACTATGCAGATGGATTTTTTCCATATCTTCATTTCCAGTTTTTAAGACCATATTATTTGTCCTCCGCAACTATAAGATCATAAAGTCTTGCTTTTAATCTCATGATAAGATCATCCCTATCCTCTATATTTCTTTTTGCTTCTTCCAGACGATGCTTGAGGTTGTCGATAGTCATTCCATCCTCAAAATGTATCACCCTCAGAGCTTGCAAATCCTTTCGAAGCTCATTATTTCTGGCAAGCAACTCACTCTCGCTTGTGCTGATTGTTTGCTCAACTTGTACAGCATCATTTGTCCGTTCTGCTGGTTCTACATTTAAGCTGATTTCTGTTGTTGTCATAATCAAACCTCCTTTTCCTCTTCTTAATTTCGGCGCAATAGCTCATCTACGGAACAGTTCAGTGTGTTTGACAGCTTCAATAAATTACTTGCCCTTGGCACACTTTTTTCCGTTTCCCACATGGCGACAGTTGACTGATTCACCATAATCATTTCGGACAGCTGTTTTTGAGTTAACCCCCTTTTCTCTCTTATTTTTTTGATTCTATTCATTGAATCACCACCCTTTAAATCCGTTATACTTATAGATAGCAGTTTCTCTATCTTCCCTGTCTCTGAAAATGAGAACATCATTTCTTCTAAAATCACTCCTCTTGATTTTATTTGGTATGATTAAACTTGAGAATCCTCTGAAAATAATTCATCAATACTACAATGTAAGGTATTTGCCAGTACAACAAATCGATCTGCTCTTGGATGGCTTTTTCCTACCTCCCACTTTGCCACCGCTTTTTGACTAACCCCTACTTTTTGAGCTAATTCGGCCTGTGTCATTTGAATTTTTTCTCGGAAAAATTTTATCCTATTCACTTTTTCACCCCTTTTCGTAGTTATTACTACGTTACGTTGTTATTATACTACTACTATTAGTTGTTGTCAACTACTTTTTATATTTATCTATTCAAATTTACCACTAAAAGTAGTACACTAAAAATAATGAATGGAGAGGAGTGGTTTCTTGTCTTTTGAAACACGATTAAAAGAATTACGAACCCAAAAAGACTTATCACAAAAAGCATTGGCCGACCTTTTATTTGTAAGCCAGCAAACGGTAGCTAAATGGGAAACCGCCAAATCTACTCCAAACCCAGATACCTTGGCAAAATTAAGCGAAATTTTCGATGTTCCTGTTGGATACCTTATTGGTGCAGATCAACTCAAAACTGAACCCTCATCAAAATCCTCACCTATACTCAATGAACTTGTCGATCTATGTTCTTCCCTTTCTGACGATGAGCTACATGAGGTTTTAAATTATGTCGGATATGTTAAATCAAAAAGGAATAAGTAAAAGTATGTAAAAGAGATTATGGTGAATCGACTAAAAAAACTTCGCAACAACCAAAACATTACACAGAAGGAACTCGCTTCTTTTTTAGGCATCAACCAAAATACGTACTCATATTGGGAAAATGGAAAAGTAAAAATTGACAGTGATTCTTTATCCAAGCTATCAAATTACTTTGGTGTTTCCGTTGATTATATATTGGGAATAAGTGATGAAAAAAAAGAAGATAGCGTAAAAACGCCATCTTCTGAGAATAAAGTTTCTCCTTCTCTCCAGACACTCTATAAGGTTGCTTCTGAACTATCCGAAGAACAGATCCAGGATGTTTTGGATTATATTCAATTTAAAAAGTATCAGCAGAAAATATCCGGAAATGATTTTTAATAAGCAGTTGCTGAGGAGGGAATCATATGTTCTTTTGGAACTTGTTTAAAAAAAAAGAAAAATTACCTATTACTACTTTTCAAGAACCTTCTTGTACTTTGGATGAACAACAATCTTTTGAGCCAGACTATAAGTTTCTAATTTCTATACACAAGAAAAACATTCTCACAGCCGAAAAGAGTCCTTGCATAGATAAAAAAGTGATAGAAAAACATCTGGATCAAGGTTATATCCAATATTCTACTATTCAATTCACATTGCAAAACGTCACAATTCCCGTCTTAAAAAATCTTTTATTAACTAAGCAATTAAAAACGTCAGGAAAAAAAGCTGAGCTAATTGCTAGGATCACTGAAAATTTTTCAGAGCAAGAAATTCGTTCTTCCATCACAGATTCATTTTATCAGCGAACCCCTAAAGGAGAAAAAGTCGTCAAAAAATGGTTAGAAAAAAAGCAAATAGAACATCTTTCCGAAATTAAAAAAATTGCAAATATGATTTTAAATCAACAACTTAAAGATGCTATGTTGGAGATTCGATCCAAAAACAGCTTTGTTTCTGCAACTATTGATGATAATGGAAAGGTATCTTTTATCGAAACACCTAATGAAGACATCATTTATTCTAGTTCCGATAACATGATCAACGCGATACCTTTATATATGAAAGATATCGGCACAACGGAACAGCGTATTTTATATATTGCTGTTGACTGCATTTTATTACAGAGTAATCCTGGATATGTCAATATGGTGATCGATGATTTGCATGATCTGGGCTATGAAGTATCAGAAGCAGAAGTACTCCACGTTGCGCAAGGATGTTATAATTACTGCGAACTACTCAACATAAAAGAAACTTTCCCTGATGATAAATATTATTTCATTTCTAGTGTACATGACAGTCGTACTTGCGAACGTTGCCGTTCTCTCGATAAGAAAAGTTTTGCTATAGCAGATGCCAAAATTGGAAAAACTCTTCCACCATTTTGCTATAATTGTCGCTGTATAATTCAAGCCGAGTCTATATACAAATTATCGTCTAAAAATAAATCCTGATTTTCGATTTCCTCATAGATAACCTTTCTGAATGTAAACTTTTCTATGAAACAAAACGCAACAATACCGAAGCACTGTCGTCTGCTGCTTCCCTGTCCTCATCTCAGAAGCAACTAGTTGAGCTTGCTGAATCGCTTACGGATGAGGAAATAAAGAAGGTCTTGAGCTATATTCGATTTGTTTTATCGGAACGAGATGGAAAATAACTCCTACTGTTTTCTACCTCTAAAATAAAAAGCCGCTCCCGGGCTCCTACCCCCGAAAGCGGCTGATGGGAACAGAACAACTGTTCCCGAAGAAAATGCACACGTTCACATTCTCCTCAAAAATTATTATAGCGAATTGGCAAAATTTGTCAATTCATGAGGAGGAAAAATTATGATATGTTCAAAATGCGGAACAGAGTTTAATGGGAATTTCTGCCCATCTTGTGGTCAAGCAGCAACCGATAACAGTACTAAATGCACTAAATGTGGTACTGAGTATACTGGGAACTTTTGCCCAACCTGCGGTCAGCCGAAGGAAACAACCTTATCGGGTAACGCTACTTCTCAACCAAATGTTCAAATTCAGCCTCAGCAGTCTCAATCTGTACAACCACCAATTAATATTGTTATTAACAACGAAAATACTAATACTAACACAAACACCAATGCTGCTACTCAAAAAACACCTACTCCTAAAAATAAGTGGTTAGCATTCCTGCTCTGTTTTTTCCTTGGAGGGCTTGGTGCTCATAAATTCTATGAAAGAAAATATTTACTTGGCGTTTTGTATATCTTTACTTTTGGATTGTTCGGCATTGGTTGGCTTATCGATCTAATTGTTTTACTGTTTAAACCCAATCCATACTTCGTATAAGTTGAGGGTGAACACCATGAAAAAAGTAATTTCTTTTGCTTTAATTCTTACACTGCTTCTCTCTGCCTGCGGGTCAGCACCTACTGAAAGTGCACCAGAAGATCAGCTTGTTGAACAAACGATTGAAGAACCCAATGATACCTCAAGTATTGACCAAGAGCAAGCGAAAAATACTACCGAAAAATCTGAGCAAAGCTCTTCTGTTGCTGATGAAACAATAGAATTGCAAATCCCTTGTTTTTACAATCTTGCTCTCACTTTTCTCCCTAGCGACATTATCGGTTCCTTGGAGGAATATGGGGCAAGCAATTTCAAGAAAAACGCTGATGCTTCCTTAACTTGCAAAATTTCAAAATCGGAGTTTGATAAATATATCGCGGACTCCGTATCAAATTATAATGAATTCGTCCAAGGGCAAGAAGGATATCCTGTTAAAGAATTGATTTTTGATAAAGATTATAAGCAGGCAACCTTTCAAGGAGACCCATCCGACGAATTTTATCAATGCGCTGCATCAGATGCTCTTATTCCTTATCTGCTCTCTACATTGGTATATGGCCCTGACAGCACTATCGACCTTTCTGCACCCAACGCTGAGGATCCTTCCAAACTCAACACCATCTCCTATCCTCCAGAAAGTCTCCCTTTTAATTCTATCGTGGGTGTAAATCTCGATGATATTGATGTCTTAGTTACAAATGGCTACACCGAAACCAACTATGCAGGTGAGACTTGCCTGAGTGTGGAATACGTTTTGATAAATAATTCTTCGGAAAACAAAAACTTTGAAACCTGCGTAATGGATCAGGCCTTCCAGAACGGAGTTGAATTGGATTCCAGTATTATTTCGCTTGATGATGATTTTGATACTGCACTCAAGGACGTACAGCCTGGATATTCTATAACCGTTAAACAATCCTATGTCCTTCCTAATACAACTGACCCCGTTACCGTTGAGGTGGTTGGATTCCTTTCTGATAGCCCGAACAAAGCAAGCAAGACATTTACCCTTACCCAAGAATAATTTTTATAAAACGCCCAGCAGATCACTCTGCTGGGCTTCTCTTTTTCCCTTTCTTTCCTTCCTCCACCACTGCTTCAAACTCCCTTTTTGCGTACTCCAGTACCTCCTCGACTTCTTCATCAGTCAAGACGAAGGCTTCCTAGGATCAACTACCGGAGCAGCTCCTCTCTTTTGACAATTTCACATTTAACAAAAGACAGAAAGCAGACCTGAATGGACAGGTTGACAAAAACCTAGAAATACTGTAAAATAGGCTCATAACAAAAACCGTCTGGAGGTCAGATATATGTATACTCAATTCAAAGATATTTTTACACCTCGGGAACTTTTGACTCTTTCATCGATTGTGCAAGTGGGTGATGCGACTTACCGTGAATTAATGGAAACACAACGTCCGATGTTTGGACATCCTTATTTTGCCGATACTAAAGGACGGTTAAGAACAAAACTTGTACAAATGCAATGTGAGATAGAAAGCCATGATCCCAAGTTTCCATTCGAATTTTTTCAACGAAAATTTCAATATAAACAACTGATACCAGAACTTAGGAACAAGAACGTAATTCTTCATATTGCACGTACATCATCTCCTGATTTATTACCTTACCATTCAAAGTACAAAGTCAATCTTTCAAACAATAACCACGCATTACAACGGCAAATGGTAATTGATTCTGAAAAAACACCTCCGTACGGTGATGAACCATATTATGCTATTCTAGCGTTTGGAGGACAGCGCCAAACTTTCTCCGTTATCCAATTTCCTGAACCAGGTTATACAGGGATTGCAGAGTGTTTGCTACTTCCACAAATCAGTTTAACTAGCGAAAGCGAAAACACAAAAGTGTTTGAACGTAAAAAAGCTGTATTGAAAAAAGAGTTTTTGGCACATGGAGCAGAGGAGGAAATTTCATGATCAGCACAATCATCCCTTCTCGAATAACAGAGGCTCGGGAGGCTCGTGCCAAATCTATGGAAGATTTAGCTGATAGCATAGGTGTTACAAGACAATCGATTTCAAAATATGAACGGGGTATAGTAAACCCCTCGCCAGAAATGTTGCAAGCCATTTCCCATAGTCTCGGTTTTCCTCCCGAGTTTTTTTATAAAGCAGAAACAGAAAGTAATGCAGGTTGTAGTCCACTATTTTTTCGATCTAAATCTAACATTGCAAAAAAAGTTAAAACTGCTTGCAGATATCAGATAAAATGGACTGACGAAATAAAGAAACAACTTGAAAAATATGTTGATTTTGTTGATCGAGATCTTCCAACAATCGATAAAAATTATGAGGATCTATCATTTGAGGATATTGAAGAACTAGCACTAACTATTCGGAAAGACTGGGGAATAAACGATGATCCAATCAATGACTTAATAGGTTTATTAGAAAATAAAGGGATTATTGTAACACAGTTTGCTACAAATGATTTTTGCGCTTTTAAAGGTATAGACGCTTTTTCATGCTGGAGAAATGGTACACCATATATTTTATATCATTCTATCTCCAAAAGTGCTGTTCGTACTAGATTTAGTATCCTACATGAACTGGGACATCTTATAATGCATAGTTCAATAGCAGAAGATGATTCTGTTAAAAAAGAAATTGTCGATATGGCAGATATGCAAGCAGACAGATTTGCAGCAGCTTTTTTGCTTCCAGCCACCTCATTTCCTGAAGATGTACGAAGTACTTCTCTAGTTTTTTTGGAGATGGTTAAAAGAAAATGGGGAGCCGCAATGTCAACAATTATTAAACGCTGTGAAACTTTGGAATTGTTAACAGAAAGTCAAATAAATTATTTAAAAAGGCAGATGACTACAAAGAAGTATTGGTACAAAGAACCATTAGATGATATTTTAACTGTTGCTGAGCCTGAGATGATACGTGATGCAATCTATCTTTTGGTTGATAACGGAATAATTACTAAAACCGCATTTATAAATGCATCTGGACTATCTGTTGATGATTTAAAATGTATTTGTGGATTACCAGAAGAATTTTTTGATGATTTTAACAAACGGAAAAAACCAATATTACGATTAGTGGAAAACGAAAAGTATTAAAACCTTCCAAGGTTTTTACCGTAAAACAGGCGGAATGATTGTATTTTTATATACGAACATTCCGCCTGTTTTACATCACTTTAAATGCCGCCGAAATACTTTCCTGCATACTAGACAATGCTTTCCACAACTTTTCACAATCCCATTCTAGAACCTTGCTTTTATCGAGATAAATCCCCATTGTAGGCATTGGCTTGGAATATTGTTTGACTATCACTACTGGAGCAACACCAGCACATGAAAATTGATTAGGTCGTGACAATTCTATGTCATCCTGCTAAATATTTTTTGCCGTCTCTGAAGTTACTTTCCTCCACCGTTGCCTCAAACTCCCTTTTTGCATACTCCAGCACCTCCTCGACCTCTTCGTCAGTCAGAACGGAGGCCTCTTCAATCAACTGCCGGAGCAGCTCCTCTCTGCTGCACATATCCTCACCTCATTTCTGTAGGCAAGTATACTGCTTTTTTATCGCTGCGTACCGTTTTTGTTAGGAACTATCGCTTTTCGATAGAAACATTCGCATCTCTGCCGGAAAGCTGGTTGCTATGGGATATTTCCTCCCCTTTTGTTATGCTAAATTCACAGACGTCTGTGAATTTGACACCTGATTTCACGCCTTTCTATCAAATCAGGGACAAAATAGCGTCCGCTGCGCTATACTGCTCACAACGGCCGTATTTTACAAGCAACACCAAAGGAGATGCTCCCATGAAAAAGGCAGTGATCTATGCTCGATACAGTTCTGATATGCAGCGCGAGGAATCTATCGACGCACAGGTGCGCGCCTGCACCTACTATGCCCGTCAATACCAGTACGAGATCGTTCACGTTTATGCCGACCGTGCTCAGAGCGGAAAAAGAACTAAAAATCGTGAACAGTTTCTGCAGATGATCAATGATGCTTCAGATGGCGAATTTGAAGTGATTCTGGTACATAAGCTCAACCGCTTTGGACGAAATACACTGGAAGTGCTGGAATACAAAAATAACCTGGAAGACATGGGGATTGAGCTCATCAGCGTGACGGAACGGTTGGAAAGCACTCCGGAAGGAAAGCTCATGCTCATCATCATCGCCGGCATGAACGAATTCTATTCGGACAACCTCTCGCAGGAGGTTATGAAGGGATTGAAAGAAAATGCCTACCAGTGCAAATTCACCGGCGGTGTGCCGGCTCTCGGTTACAAGGTCGATCCGGAAAGTAAGAAGCTTATCATCGATGAGCGGGAAGCTCCGATTGTCCAATTGATTTTCCGGCGATATGCCAACGGCTGGAGCTACAATATGATTATCGACGAGCTGACACGTCTGGGTTACCATACCAAATACGGTAAACCATTTGGCAAGAACTCTCTGTTTGAGTTGCTGCGCAACGAAAAGTATATTGGAGTGTATACCTTTAACCGAGCAGCAAAACGCAAGCGTGATGGTACCCGCAACTATCATGCGACCAAGGACCCATCTGAAATCATCCGGATTCCTGGAGGATGCCCTGCTCTGATCGACAAGGAAACCTTTGAAAAGGTACAAAACATCATGAGTGAGAACCGAAAGATGAGTCTTCAACAACATGGTCAGAAGGTCTATATCCTGTCCGGCAAACTGTTCTGTGCAAATTGTGGGGCTCGAATGTATGGAAACTGCAAAACCACCCGCGGTAAAACACACTTTTATTATGTCTGTTCTAACAGCTGGCGGAAGCATAAATGCTCGTCCCGCCATATCCCTGCCGAAGAGCTAGAGGATGAAATCATAGAAATGCTGCAAACTCTAATCTGTAGTCCAGAGTTTTTGCAAAAGGTATCCCAACAGCTTCAAAATGATGCACAGAAAAATCAGGAGATCACCCGAAAGCAACGGAAATCCGCAGCCAAACGATTGCAGAGCATAAACTTCAAAATCAAAAATCTTCTAAACCTCGTATCACAAGGAATAGACTTTGAAGAAGTCGCTGAGACGCTTTCTACTCTCAAGCAGGAAAAAGAAACCCTTATGAATACCTTAGATATTCTGGACAATCTTCCCCCTACTGCAGAAGAAACCCTTCCACACAAGTTATCACGTCTAAGCTCTCTGGAAGCTGCCGAACAGGCTGCTCTTATCCGTCAATACGTTGATAAGATTTTCGTTTTGGCTCCAAAGGAAAGCCAGTTTCCTGTTAAAGTGGATATTTATCTCCGGTCCGATCTCTTTGAATAATAAACACCTGCCAAAGTCCCCTCAAGGGGACTTTTTCTTTTTCTGAAATCTTCTTTACTTCCACAATATGGTATGAAGTTATCAGATTCTGCCTGTTTTTAACAAAAACGGGACAAAAACCAGAATCAAATAGTATATTTTAGAAAAAGGAGTCGATCAAAATGATCAAAAGTTTGTTGTCAAGGAAACTGGGAGAATTGCGTGTCACAAGAACAGATCTCTCGCGTGCAACGGGAATCCGCCTGAATACCATCAGTGCTCTCTATAACGATGCCCTGGATCGGGTCAGCATGGATCAGCTAGACAAAATCTGTGAAGCACTCGACTGCGACCTATCCGAGATCCTTGTCTGGGAGCCGAATAAAATTAAAATGACTAACTCACTCAAAAAAAGCAAATAGATAGTGTAATATGTATATGGTATCTATCTAACTTTCAAAAACAGGGCCATCACTCGAAAAAATCGGGTGATGGCCCTGTTTTTACATCCTGCTTTCATAATAGAAAATAGCGTTGGAACGTACCAGTTCCACGCCACCGGCACCATTTGTTCCAGAATTACTTTTTTGTGATTCTGGATATTTTTTTGCCATAAAATAGTATAATCTATACAAAGACCTCTTTTCTTTCATCTGTAAAATAGAAAATCAAAGCAAAAAAATAAGAGCATCACCCTCAAAACTGCGGTGATGCTCCTTTTTTTATGCCCAAAATACCTTCCTTTCGATGCATATTGGCACGATGAATCGTGTCCCTTCCCCATTCTTGGAAACCTCTTTTTTGCCTACTCACCATGCTTTAGATCCTTTTTCCCCTATTCTTCGATATTTCTTTCCTCCACGCAGCTTTCGTTTATGCTGCCGTAGGTATAACCGTTGTCATTGCTCAAATAAAACATATCTTTTTATCTGAGCTATTTTTGTTTTATCTGATAGATTCTCTCTGGTCTTCCCTTAGATGTTATCCTGCGTTCCCCAACAATTTCCAGTATCTGTGTTTTTTCCATACTGGAAAGATATCGATTTGCACTTCTTTGTGTAATAGAAAGTCTATCAGCCAGTTCCTGTGAGGTAAGCTGGGATTTGGGTGCATGTTGGAATGCAGTAAGGATTTTTTGTACAGTAAGAGAAGATAGAGAAGATTTTTTTGCGGCATCATACGAAACTTCACTAGGTATTGAAGAGATAATGAGGGGATCATGACTTCCCAGAGGTCCAATCAAGTGTTCCTGATCATCTACCAAAAAACTATCATAATCAGCATGAAGTTCCGATTCTCTATTTGCCTTTTGAGCATTGATACGCGCATGATACAGATCTTGTCCAATACCATAACCGATACAAATTGGAAAGTCAAGCGTATCAACAAGAAAATGCTTCATTCGACAAGTTGTCCCTCCACAGGTGAGATTTGAAATTGTTTGTCTATTCGTCAGAATCTCGATTCCAAAACGGTTTTGCCGCAAAAGATAATCTAAAGGAGAGCCTCCCAATAACTTAGTAATTGCATTGCGCAATATACTGCACCGCTGTTCAAAAGAGATCTCATCCAAACGATGTGCAGATAGAATCGAAATTATTATAGAAGCAGACTGATTTTTTTGTAGATGTCTCAACTCCATTTCCTGAAATAGTTGTTGACAAACACTATCTAGATATTCTTGGCTTGGAAATGGAAAATATGCTCTTACTCCTTTGTTTTTTAGTTCTTCAATAATGCTGCTGAATCTTGTGACACAAAGGTCTACTTTTCCTGATTCCCACAGGCGAAGATGTTTTTGCAGAGCGGACTCTTCTATCTGATATAATTGATCCAGACTCATACCACCAACAAACTGGTTTGTTGTTACTGGAAGTGATGTGGAAAGCTCCCCTAACAGATATGTTTTAAGATCAATTCGGAAATTATCTACAACATCCGCATAAATACGAGAAAAGTCCAGTGAACGATCTTCATATAATAATTTTAAAAATAATCGGTATATCGCAGCATCATCAGTATTGAACGGAACGATTGTTTTAGAGGTAGCTGGAAAATTCAGCCAGACAACTTGAGCTGGATAAACTCCGCTAGTCAAAACACCATGAATATCATCCGGTATTTTACGATATAAATCGGGGATATCCTGAAACCGATGATAAATATACATCTCATACTGTCCCTTCATTTGAAGCTTTTCAAATGTTCTATCAACGAATTTTTTCAGAAATTCTGTAGTAATAACAGCGAATTTAGGTATCAAACAATCATCTCCTGAAACGTTTTACAAGCTTATTTTAGCATATTTCAATATAAAAATCATTATCTACTGTTCTCAATTAGAAATAATAAGATTTAATTTATACATTTAAGGACATTATAGCATATGTCTTTAAATGTATAAATAATGTACTTAGTCTACAAAATCCTATGAAAACATCGAAAATTAACAAAAAAAAATATATCTATAAACAAATATATTGACATATTAGTGTCCTTAAGATAAACTTAAAGTCACGCAAGGTCTATATATAGTCCTTAAATAATTGTTCGTTTTTTAAATCTGTTCAAAAGGAGAATTGTTATGAATGAATTTTTACGACGTGCCGAGGAACTGAAAGAATCTATGCTGAAAGACCGTCATTACCTGCATGAAAACGCTGAAGTCGGAAATGATTTACCTGTTACTACACAGTATGTTATGAAACGTCTAAAAGAGATCGGACTGGAACCGAAGGAAATTTGTCAGTCAGGAGTTATGGCTTTAATTCAAGGAAAAAAACCGGGGAAAACCTATTTGCTTCGTGCTGATATGGATGCTCTTCCGATGTGTGAAAACAACGATCTTCCATTTAAAAGTAAAACTAATGCTGCCCATAATTGTGGACATGATATGCATGCTGCTATGCTGTTAGCATCTGCTCAGATCTTAAAAGAAAAAGAAGACGAACTGGAAGGTTGTGTTAAGCTGATGTTCCAGCCAGCAGAAGAAACCTTCTCTGGTTCTCAGCCAATGATTGAAGCTGGTATTCTGGAAAACCCAAAAGTAGACGTAGCATCTGCAATTCATACTATGCTTGACTGGGATCACCCTTCCTATGCTTATACAGTAGGTCCGATGACTTCTTCCTGTGATGGATTCAAAATCACTGTAACCGGTAGTGGATGTCATGGCGCTATGCCTCATCTTGGAATTGATCCAATCAATGTCGGAATGCACATTTATTCTGCGTATCAAGAATTAATTGCCAGAGAAGTTCCTCCAAAAGAAACTGCTAGCCTTACCTTTGGTCAATTCAGTGCAGGAACAACCAATAACATCATTCCGGAAACTGCAGTTCTTCAAGGTACTCTGAGAACTTATAATAAAGAACTGAGAGCCCATCTCGTTAAGCGTATGAAAGAAATCACACAGGCTGCAGCGACGATGTTCCATGCGCAGGTGGACTATCAGGTTTTATCTTCTCTTCCTTCTACTTACAACGACCCCGAACTAGCAAAAGAACTTGTTCATTATCTGGAGGATTTGGGAGAAGGTCTCCTTACATCTGACAACTATCGCGTAACTCCATCTGATGACTTTGCTTTTATTTCTGAAAAAGTTCCAACAGTATATTTTATGTTGGGAACCCATGTTCCTGGAAATCCATACCCGCATCATAATCCAGGAGTGTTGTTTGCAGAAGATGCGATGCCTTTGGGAGCAGCAATGCATGCACAGTGTGCATTCCAGTGGCTGAAAAATCATGCAAAATAAGGAAAGGAGTAGTCACAGTGAAAAATCATAAGGTATTTTATGGCTGGTGGGTTGTGCTGGGATGTGTTTTGATTACAACTACAATAGTTCCACCAATTATGTCTTTAAGCAATAAGTTTCTGATACAGGTTACTACCGATATGAATATTTCCCGCAGTGCTTTCACTTTGGCAAACACTATTCTCCAGGGACTTGGAATCTTCATCTCGCCTTTTGTATCCAAGAAACTGGCAAACGGAAATATGAAACAAATCCAGAGCATCAGCATTATCGGATTTGTACTCTCTTATGCTTCCTATTCTCTGGCTCAAAATGCAATACATTTATACATTTCTGCGTTCTTTATAGGAATCTTCTATTTAAATTCCACCATCATTCCAGTCAGCATCATGGTAACCAATTGGTTTGTAAAAAAACGTGGTCTTGCAATGAGCCTTGCAATGGCAGGTATTGGTGTGGGTGGAACTATTTTTAGCCCTATTGTTACTATGCTTCTGAACAACTACGGATGGAGAAGAACATATCAGATTATGGCATTGATTATTTTAGTAATCGCATTACCTACTTCTTTGTTCCTTTTAAAAAAACGCCCAGAAGATATGGGACTTAAAGCATATGGCGCAGATGAACAGAATCTTTCTGTAAAAAAAGTCAACAAAGCAATCCCATCCGTAGCGCTTTCCATCAGCCAATCTAAAGTTCATATCTTTTTTTGGTTGATGCTGGTTGGCATGCTGGCAAATGGATTGATCAATTCCGGTGCTTTGGGACAGTTCCCACCTGCAATGGAAGAACTACACGGAGCAGCACTTCAAGCTACCATTATTTCTATCTATTCTATGGTCGGTATTTTTGGAAAACTGTTTCTCGGTTGGGTCAATGATAAATTCGGTATCTTGGTCAGCACAACATTTGGATGCACTATGTTTGCATTAGCATTCGTATTTATGTTATTGGGACAAAATCCAAATATGCTTTATCTGATGGCTATTGTTTTTGGACTTGGAAATGCCATTGGCACTGTTACTCCTCCACTCATTACCTCTGCAATCTTTGGCACAGAGAAGTATGGTGAGGCGTATGGAATTGCTAATAGCGCAACACAAATTGGTCTTTCCCTTGGTTCTCTGATGGTTGCAGGTATCTATGATATTAATCACTCGTATCAAGCAGCATGGCTTCTTCTTTTTGCATTGACCGTAGTTACCCTGATCAGCTGGATTGGTTCTTTTGCTCTTTCTCGTAGATTCTGTGAAAAATAAAAAACAAAAACAGCCCTCCCCGGATATTACTCCGAGGAGGGCGTTC
>ENA-ORTH01001232-ORTH01001232.1-human-gut-metagenome-genome-assembly--contig:-NODE-1232-length-27262-cov-2.793436_pt1 | contig 27262 bp, 19 predicted proteins | sample MGYA00241914_ERZ509192 | MGnify/ENA primary metagenome ERZ509192 (study PRJEB26280, sample SAMEA2338826) | human gut metagenome | biome: human gut; feature: human-associated habitat; material: faeces... | reverse complement strand
GTTGGTTGTATTTCCAGTGAAAGTAGGTCATCGCCAGGCTCCCTATACGAACCCCTGCAGATTTCGGTCTGCGGGGGTTTTCGCTACTTGGAGCTGGTGAAGTGGTTTGGTTTTCATGGGCACATGCAGAGTCCAGATCCTCCATATAACGCAAGAATTATCTCGATGCAGTCTGCAGAAGGCTGCTGGCATCGCCTTAACCATGCATGTCGCTCGGTTGTTGAACAGTGCTAAAACTAACTCTTTATGAGTAGGAGTTTATCCGGTTAAACAAAATGATGTAGAGGAAGTATTATTCATTTAACGAATTGCGGAACAACGTCCCGTAATTCGGAATTCATAAACAAACAGCTTCCAGCTACAAGGAGAATTTCATGAGCTTCAAGCGTGTCATCAACTGTGTGGAGACACATTCGGGAGAGCCGATGCGTGTCGTCACGGGCGGCGTGGCTCCCCTTAAGGGCAACAGCGTTTATGAGCAGATGGTCTATCTGCGTGAACACGACGATGCTCTGCGCAAGTTTCTTCTTCGCGAACCGCGCGGTTACCCGCCCCTTTGTTGCAATATTCTTGTTCCGCCGAAAGATCCAAAAGCCGCTGCCGGCTACATCATCATGGAGCAGGTTGAGTATCCGCTCATGTCGGGCGGCAATACGATCTCCGTTGCAACTGTGCTCCTTGAGACCGGCATTATTCCGATGGTCGAACCTGTTACGGAATTCATTCTCGAAGCACCAGCCGGCCTGATCGGAATTAAGGCCGAGTGCCACAATGGCAAGGTGACTCAGGTCACTTTTAAGAATGTTCCGGCTTTTGCTGCTTATGTAGATAAAGAAATAGATGTTCCGCATCTCGGTAAAGTGAAAGTAGATGTGGCTTGGGGTGGCATGTGGTACGTGATTGCCGATGTGCGTCAGTTCAAGGGGCTTGAACTCAAGCCCGAAATGGGACGTGAAATAACCCGTGTTTCCTCTCTTATCCTGCGAGCTGCTCAGGACCAGCTTCCTGTTCATCATCCGGACTATCCAGATGTAGGAATCACGATCTCGCAGCTTTCCGGACCGACGACAAATCCAAATGCGGACTGGAAGAACGCAGTAACGGTTGCTTCTGGGAACGTCGATTTTGATAATCCTTCTACTTGGATCGGTGCACTTGACCGCTGCCCCTGCGGCACGGGTACATGTGCAAAGATGGCCACGCTTTATGCCAAGGGCGAACTGAAACTGAACGAGAAGTTCCGCCATGAAGGACTGCTTGGCATCGTCTATACGGGCGAACTCGTCGAAAAGGTGAAGGTTGGTGAATACGACGCAGTTGTTCCCACAGTCGGCGGTCAGTCCTGGATCTATGGTTATAGCAATCTAGTGCTTGACCCGACGGACCCGCTCACTGAAGGCTACACAATCGGTGATCTTTGGGCCTGATTGAACAGCCTGAATTCTGGCAGGGGAGGTTTATTAGGGCTCAAATCCCGAGTATCTTCCCCTCTGAAAGATGCTTCGGGAGGATCACGGTCGGGTTGCAATCCTGTTCTCCTGTCTGCCCGAGCCGGTTTCTTCCACTATTGAAGAGCGTCGATACATAATTTTCTCTCCTGGTATCGGAGAAAAGAATATGTACATCCGTATCAAGTCTGCACTTCGAAAAATGGAGGGAGTGCGGCGGTATAGGACAGTCGAACGATCTCTTCTATTTTTTATCGAAAATAAACGGTATTTAATACCATAATGCGGAATTAAATAGTTATGCAATCCGTGAAAATCTATCCCGCCGAACTCGGCGTGAGCGGCTGGCTAGAAACCTCAACCTATAAAAACCACCAGTTCAACCACGAGGACGAAATCCTTGACGAGTACGACTACGTTGTTGTGGGGGCCGGATATGGTGGTCTTGGAGCTGCAACACGGCTCAAGGAACTCTATCCGAATGCGAAAATAGCTGTTTTTGAGGCGCTCCGCATCGGATCGAATGATTCTAGTAAAAACGCTGGATTCCTGATCGATGTGCCTCATAAGTTCGGTGATGACGTCCTTACGCCCGAGGACGAGAAATGGACGGTACGCCTTAATGTCTTCGCGATCAACAAGATGCGTGAGGCAGTGAAGGCAAACAAGCTCGACGTCGACTGGAGTGAACACGGCAAGTATTTAGCTGCCCGCGAAAAGCGCTTTTGGAAGATTCTCGACCATGACCGAGAGATCCTCGACCGTATGAACATGAAGTACGACGACTTTGACCGCAGGCAGCTTGCCGAGCGGCTCGGCACAGGCTACTATAGCCGAGCGATCTTCAATCCTGGTTCAGTTCTCATCAATCCGGCTGAAGTCGTGCGTGCCCTTTTTACGACGCTCGGGCCCAATGTGCATATCTTTGAAAAAACTCCGGTGATGCAGATTGCCGGTAGCGAGACGAACCCTGTCGTGATCTTGCTCAACGGCAAGAAGGTGCGCTGCCGCGCTGCGATTGTCACTACCGGTCCTTTTCTGCAGGAACTTGGCCTCTCGGATCACCGCTTCTGTCCGATCATTTCGTACGGTGCGCTTTCGCGCCAGCTGTCGGCAGAAGAGATGGAGGACTTCCGCGGCATCGAACCCTGGGGAGTTACTGCTGCCAACTCTGCGGGTACTACGGTTCGCTTCACCAAAGACAACCGTCTCTTCGTCCGCAACGGCTTGCTTTACGGCACTTACTATACGTGTTCACCTGAGCAGATCCGACACTCGCAGAAATTGCTGCGTAAGGCCTTTGATAACCGCTTCCCTGATCATTCGCACGTTAACTTCGAATACGTCTGGGGCGGCATGATTCATCTCACGATGAATTCCAAGCCTGTTTTCGGTCGCCGCGGCAATGTCTTCTTTGCTGGTGTCGGCGAGGGAGCAGGCATCGCCAAGGTCTACACCATGGGTCACTTTCTCGCTGAATGGGCTAACGGCATCGAAAGCGAGGAGCTGTCCTACATGCAAAATGATGAAAAACCTTCATGGCTGCCGCCCGAACCGATCTGTACGCTCGGTGCCACAGTGCGATTGATCTACGAAGGCTTCAACGCTCAGGGTGAGGTTTGAAGAAGTCAAACTCGAAGCAATCCCCACCAGGGGCAAGATGACTGATGGGAGCTCTAAGCTCCGCATTCATTGACAGATTGCTCCTTGGTTCCTCAAGCACGAATTTTGGCCGTTTGTCGAGACTGCCGCAGTTGATGACATACCTTTCAGGTTTATCGGCAAGGGATTTGTTGTTAGGGACGTAAAAGCGCAGCCGGCAAACCTTAACGAAGCGGTTAACTGCATGCGTTCCTGAAACGGCAGGATCTTACTTACACCGTGGAGCGTGTCGACAATGCCTGCGTGTGCGGAGAGTTGTCTTAAAAGTCCCTCGGTGGGGCGTTCTTGAATTTGCCCGCACGATCTCCAAGACCGTTGGGCGAAAAGTTTTATCAATTATCCCGAAGCGGGACTGAGCGCTATGCGTCTGAAACCTTCTTCGGTCATTGAAAGGAATTCTTACCATGTCATTCACTACTATCAATGCTCCTGATGCGCCCAAAGCACTCGGTTCGTATTCGCACGGCATCAAGTCGGGCAGCATGATCCTCACCTCGGGCCAGATCGCGCTCGATCCGAAGACCGGAGTGCTTGAGAAGGAAACCTGCGCCTCGACGCGTCAGGTTCTCGCTAATCTCCTTGCCATTGTGCGTGCAGGCGGGGGTGACCTTGAAAGCATAGCTCGCGTTGACATTGCACTCACAGATGCTGTTGACATGTCCGTTTTCAATAATGAATACGCACACTTCTTTGGCACACATAAACCTGCACGCTTTACATACTTTGTCAAGGCACTGCCTGCAGGCGCAACAATGGAGCTTTCCGTCACAGCATTTATTTAAGGCGATGCGCCTTACCTTGACGGGGGTTGTTTCGGACGCCTTGTGAAGCTTCGCTCTCTTGGTGGGGCAAATTCGGCTTTTCATGTCCAATGAGTGCTTTAGCGTACAAAGGAATGCGGGTTATTCCTAAGGTACGAGACTAGAACTAAATATCTAAACTCTAAATATTTAGAATTACATTCCGCAATGCGGTACAGATGAGTAATGCTGATGCCCTTAGTTCTCTCCCCCAAGCAAATTAATCTTCGTACGCTTTTGCCGGCGCTCACCTTTACGCTCGGCTTCATCATTGTTGGCGCAGCGATGACGGAGCGCCTCGCCAGCAGTCTTGAGTGGCTGCTCGCCTTTCTTTCGGACAACTTTGGTGCGTTCCTGCTGCTTTTCGGGCTCAGCATTCTCTTCATCGTTATTGGCCTCACCTTCACTCGCGTGGGCGATCTCCGCCTCGGCGGAACGAACGCAAAACCTGACTTTTCCTACAGTACTTGGTTTGCGATCGCACTCAACGGCTGCATCGGCACGGGGATTCTCTTCTGGGCCATGGGCGAGCCGATCTTTCACATGGCGAAACCTCCTGCCGCAGCCGGCGCTGAACCTTTTACGCGTGAAGCTGCGATATTTGCCGTGGCTCAAACCTTTACACATTGGACATTGGTTCAATATGGGCTTTACACGTTCTGCGCTGTGGTGGTCGGCATCCTTGCTTGGAACTTCCACCGTGCGCTAGGCATTACTACATTCCTTGAGGAGTTTGTGAGTCCGCGCGTGTACCTCATCATCAAGGACTTTACCCATACCGCCTGCATTTGCTGCATTGCCGGTGCCGTCTCCTGCTCGATGGGAGTGGGCATTATGCAGATCAGTTCGGGTCTCGGATTCCTCAACATCATCGATCCCTCACCGATGGTTTGGTTCGTGATCGTGTCGATGCTAGCTTTTGTCTACACCATTTCAGCGCTTCTTGGTATCAAGCGCGGCCTCAATATACTCTCAAAGATCTGTACGGCGATTTTCGCCTCTCTGATGATCTATGCTGTGGCGGTCGGTCCTACGCAGTTCATCATGAATCTCTCAGTCACAGCTTTCGGTGACTATCTCAACAACTTTGTTGAACATTCGCTTATCCTGCCGACGCTAGCGCCAGGTGAAACTTGGTCGCGTGATTGGGATGTACAGTTCACTGCCTCCTTCTTTGTTTATGCTCCCATTCTTGGGCTGTTCCTTGCGCGCCTTGGGAAGGGTAGGACCATTCGTGAATTCGTTTGGATGAATATCTTTGCGCCCTCTGTTTTTTGCATCCTTTGGATAGGTGCATGGGCGAGCATGGCAGTATGGTGTCAATGGAGCGGAACTTTCGATATCTGGGCGCATGTTCAGGCAAGCGGCATGGAAAGTACGATCTTCGCGCTGCTCTCTACGCTTCCACAGGGCAGAATGCTGAGTGCCTTTTTTCTTATTGCAGTCTTCTTCTCCTTCGCAACGCTTGCCGACGCGATCACAGGCACCATGGCCGTGCTTTCAACGAAAAATGCGAGTGTGGGCGAGGAACCGCCGGTGCTGATCAAGGCTCTCTGGGGCATTGTGATCGCCATGATTTCCTATGTGCTCATTATTTCTGGAGGACAGGATGCGATCCGCAGTCTCTTCACTCTGATAGGGCTGCCGATGGCTTTCGTCGTGATGCTTTACCTTTGGTACATCGTGCGCTACTCGAGCTATATCTTTGGGCAGACTGACAGGTTTGAACGCTGGCGCGCAAGCGGTGAAGCCGAACGCTGGCGCTCTTTGCGAGACCATAAGCCCGCGCCAATGCCTGAGCTCAACTGACCACGCTGTCCTTTCAACCCTCAATTCATCGACGCCGGCCGGATCCAAACACTGGCCCGTGAGGAGCTCTATCCCCACTCAGTACTTATACAGTTTTATATCTAATACGCGGAATTTAATCCCATAATATGGGACAACTAAACGGGTAACAACATGACAGTTTTCAAGAAAAAAACCGAACTAGCTAAAGGTGTTTTCTGGCCGAGCTACCTGATTGGCATTGCGGTGATCGTGCTCGGAATCGCAAATCAAAAGCCCTTCGGTTCAATCCTCGATGCTGGGCTCAATTGGGTGAGTGACAACTTCGGATGGTGGCTTGTGCTCTTCGCGCTTATCCTGGTATTGCTGGTTTTCGGCCTCGCTTTTTCCAAGGCGGGCGACGTGGTGATCGGCGGGGCAGGCGCGAAGCCTGAATACACGATGTGGCAGTGGTTCTCGATGAGTCTCAAGGGGGGTATTGGCACGGGTATCCTCTTCTGGGCGATGGGCGAGCCGATCTTCCACATGGCCGCACCCCCTGCAGCTGCAGGAGCGCAGCCCTTCACACGTGAGGCGGGTCTTTTCGCAATTTCCCAGACGATGCTGCACTGGACGATCGCCCAGTATGCGATGTATTCGCTCTGCGCCGTGGGCGTGGCGCTCATGGCCTACAATCGGCGCCGTACGATTTCAGTGTCCTCAATCTTCGAGCCCTACCTTTCGAGTTCAGTTTACGGCGTCGTGAAAACCGTCGTTCCAATGGTGAGTCTGTTTTGCATCGTGGGCGCGCTCGCTTGTTCGATGGCCGTCGGACTTATGCAGATCAATTCGGGACTGAACTTTTTCTTCGGTCTGCCGATTGACGGGGTCACGGTCTTCGCGATTGCGGCCATCATGGTCACCGTTTATGTTGTCTCATGCCTCACAGGCATAAAGAAGGGCATGCGTGTTCTCTCGAGCTTCTGCACGATCGTCTTCATCGGCCTAATGGTTTATGTGCTTTGTCTTGGTCCGACGCGCTTTATTGTTGATGCAGGCACTGAGTCTCTCGGTGTGTTTTTCAACCGATTCTTCGAACACAGCGTGATTTTGCCAACGATGGCTGAGAACGAGACTTGGTCTAAGTCATGGATCATTATGTTCATGGCTTCCTTCTTTGTCTACGCACCTATCATCGGTCTTTTCCTCGCTCGTCTTGGCAAAGGCCGCACCGTACGTGAATTCATTTTCATGAATATCGGCGCTCCTACGCTCTTCTGTATCGTCTGGATCGCGATCTGGGGCGGCACAACTGTATGGCTTCAGTACACCGGTATTATGGATGTTTGGCAGAGTGTCAACGAAAAGGGGCTTGAAGTGACGATCTTCACGATTCTCTCGACACTGCCCTTCGCGAAGATTCTTGCTGCCTTCTTCATAATTGCCGTCTTTTTTTCCTTCTCGACAATGGCTGATTCGATTACGGGTACCATGGCGACTTTGTCGACGAAGAATCTTTCCGTCGATGACGAGGCGCCGCGCTGGTTAAAGATTATCTGGGGCGTAAGTTTTGGTGTGATAGGCTACCTGCTTGTCGCCACGGGGGGCGTCGATTCTGTGCGCGGCATGTTCACGATTGTGGGGCTGCCCATCTCCTTCATTGTCCTTGCCTATGCTTACTGTGTCATTCGGGAATGCGGCCGTATCGCGGCTGAAACTTTGAGACACTGATCCGCAGGATTTTCTTTATGCCGCATCTCTAGGATACCATTCCGGAATGCGGCATAATTATTTGTAAATAATGCAGAGCAGCGCTCTGTTCCCGAGCGCTGCAACATACAGGAACTGGAAGCTCCACCATGGATGAAGGCAAGAAGTACTATACGATCGGTTCGGTTGAAAAGGTCTGTGATTTGCTCGACACACTCTCAAAAAAGAGTTCTTGGGAACTTAACGAACTTGCCACAGAGGTTGGGCTGCCTAAGACGAGTGTGCATCGGTTCCTGCTCACGCTCGCTGACAAGGGTTTCGTCGTCCAGGAAAAGCGCCGCGGCCGCTACTCGCTCTCCTATAAACTTTTTTCGATCGGCAGCAAGGTGGTTGAAAAGACCGGACTCCTCAAGATAGCTCGTCCTTATTTGGAACGTATTCTGACTGAGATCGATGAGACTGTGAATCTCGCGGTACCTTCGGGCACGGAGATGCTCGTGATTGACAAGCAGGTTTCAAGTCACGCGCTGCGGCAAGAAGTGCGTCTCGGAAGTACGTTCCCAATGATAAACAGCGCTTCAGGCCGAATTTTCCTTGCTTTTTCCGAAGAAGAGGAGCGTAAGCGACTCCTTTCACAGATCGCCGCAGAAGGGGGTGAGACGGTTCAGTCCAAAATAGAACTTTTCCGAGAGCGGTTCGCCTTGATCCGCTCCACTGGTGTTGAGGAGGATGACGAGGAGCAGTATGAGGGGATCCGCTGCATCGCAGTGCCAGTACTCGACGGCGAGAATGTCGCCTGCGGCGCCGTTTCGGTTTCAATTCCAACACTGCGTTACCGCGATGAGCTCGTGCACAGGGCTCGCGAAATCGCAGTAGAACAGGCATCACTCATATCTCGACGCATGGGGGCAGGTTAATCCTGAATCTAGAAGTTGTTGGTTCGAGTGATGCTCCAGGGCGATGAGAAGCCTGCTCGCAGGATCAGCAAATTAAGTATTCATTTATAGAATGACCAGTTAACCGAAGAGATTATTTATTTAAAATAAAGAAATCAAGAATTGATCTCTGAGGCAATGAATGCTTATTGTCTTAAGAAATATATAGTTTCTGCGTCATATGCTTAATGCTGTTTAAACTGTGCTGTTTGTAAATAAAATCGAATTTTATTTTATCAATTTTATTATTGAATTTGCGGTTATTTTTAATGGTTTAAACATTAAGATCATTAAAAGTTTCTTTATAAAACAGGCGGACGCATTGACTTAAATCAAGATGTTGTTGATATTTTAATATATCAATTTGCTAATTGTTTTGGCGATCAGTATTTTTCTCGTGCCTCATTAAGAATGAAGATCGTTTCATTGCTCTGTGTGAACGGGAAAATTATTTTTTGCTGGAGAGCGTTTTCTGAGTGCATCGTCTACCCGCATACAGTCGGCCAGCAACGCCATCTTGTGTGTGTATGGGGGGTATGGGTGAAGCAAAGGGACCAGTGTTACTGCTCGGTGTTGCTGCGGCAGCTGCTGGAGCACCGCTTCCTTCACAGCTGTGCAAAAACCCGACTGAACCTCAAGCGCGGGTCTTTCACAAAGCTGCATTTATCTTGGCAGCAGCTGGGGTAGGGGCTGGATCGTCTGGGAAATCATGGTGATAACTTGTCTCATTGACCAAAGTCTTTTCCAGGCTGAAACAAAAGGCTCTTTGGGCGTACTGAGGAAATTTGGCAGTGGTATTGATGATGGAATCGGCTGCAAAGCAGACGACATTTTTGCGGACCAAGCATTAGGATTTCTTGGTGATCTGATCCCGTGATGTTTGATATGCGAAGATGCAGCACAAAGCCTCGGCATTGGGTTCCTTGATGGCATAAAACTTGTCGCTAGATTTTTACATCACTAAAGCACAAAAAGATACGAATTAAGATGAGAGATAACATTTTAAAAAAGAAGCCTTTCAAAATTTATTTGTTCATTTTTATGGGGCTGACATAGCAAAACCGCAGATCGTTAACCTCACTTACTCGAGTTCGGGATCTGTTATTCGGGAGTTCAGGCTTTGATGAGTGTGATTTTGCTGCTCTCTGAATGGAGCCGTATCCAGTTGTAGCACTCACCTCGTATTCAAATATTTAGTTGTATTAAAGATACATTTGGCGAAGCGGTAAAGCGGGGCGAGTTGTCTATAACACTTTGAAATTCAAATAAAAACAAAGGCGAGTTAGGTGAAAACCCGGTGGCGGGGGGGGGGGGTTAATGAAAGAATGCCGTTTGAGTTCAGGCGCAAGCCTAAGCTCCTTAAGCAGTCAGAAGCCACCGGCGGTCATTCTTTGGACGGAGCGGCCGCCGGTTTTACTTCAGGCTGCCTAACGCAAGCCTGCTCCGCCCCTCCCCGCAGAGCAGGATAACTCAAACATATTGAGTAAGGCTCTGAAAATGAAAAAGACACTCGCTGCTCTGGCTGTCCTGGGCGCTTTTGCTGGTAGCGCCGCTGCCGCTGACGTTACGCTTTACGGCGTCGTTGACCTTGGTCTCAACTATCAGTACTCGAAGGTTGGTGATGCTGATGCTGTGAATACCTTCAAAGAACAGGCTGGTCAGAATTCCGGTTCCCGTTTCGGCTTGAAGGGTACGGAAGATCTTGGCAACGGCGTTAAGGTTGGTTTTATTCTGGAAAACGGCTTCGCTGCTGATGACGGCACGATGTCGCAGGGCGGCCGTCTCTTTGGCCGTGAAGCCAATCTCTTCGTGACAGGTGATTTCGGCACCCTCTCTATGGGCCGTGTCGGCGCGCTCTCTGCCGGCGTTGGTTCCTACAATGTGGTTTATGGCTACACCGTCTTCGGCACGGGCTGGGGCGATACGGCCGGCGCCAAGAGTCTCTTTAATCTCTCCGACCGCGATCGTATGGACAACACCGTGACCTATGTCACGCCGTCCTTCGCCGGCGTCAAGGTTTATGCTCAGTACTCCTTCAACCGCAATGGCCAGGAAGTTGCCGGCAACGAACGCAACAACGACCGTTATGCCGGTCTTGGTGCCAAGTATGAGCTCGGCGCTTTCAGCACGGGCCTCGTCGTGGATACCGTTTTGAACGCGGCTAATACTCCAGCGAATTCCGAAGACTCTCTCGGCGTGACATGGGGCGCTTCCTATGACTTCGGCGTTGCCAAGGTCTACGGCATGGCTCAGTACGGCAAGAACGAGAACAAGATGGGCGGCTACAGTGTTACCGACATCAAGGAAAACCAGACAGGATTTGCCGCTGTTGATGGCGAAGGTCTTGAAGGTTACGCTTTGACACTTGGTGCGACTGCTCCGGTTCTTGGCGGCACCGTTTATGCTCAGGCTAACTATGTCGACGGTGAAACGAGTGCTGATGTCACCTCAACCCACGCCACAGCGGATAAGGCTGTGAAGACGGCTGACTTCGATCGTTGGGGTCTTTCTGCTGCTTATTCTTATCCGTTCAGCAAGCGCACAATGGTTTACACATTTGCGGCATACAGCGAAGGTACTCTCAAGGTTACCGGCGTTGTGAGCGGAGCTGTTGACAAGACGAAGACCAAGAAGGGTGAATTTGGTCTTGGCCTCGTTCACAAGTTCTAATTGCACCAGCAGCTGCAAGCGCTGACTTCAGCCTTTGTGAGTTAGGAAACCGGCATTCCTTGGGGATGCCGGTTTTTTGTTTTTAAACCGCATTCAAATGAACGCAGTCGGAGCGTCAGCAGGCCGCCTGACCGCCGCCGCGGTCCTTGTGCGGGCTCTCGGATGCATCAACCGCAATATTGGCTGACGGCGTGATGGGGATGATGCGGTGCGCCGTCGGCACCGGCTCAACAGCAATTCCCCGCTCGAAGTTTTCTCTTGCTTGTGCGAGAAAAAGCTTCAGGCGGTTGGAGACATTGGTTTTAGAGGTGCCGGCTTCAAAGTCGATGGCGCAGATATTGGCGAGGGGATTTTCTTCGCGGAGCCGCCGGATGACGCCTTTCCCGGTAACGTGGTTGGGCAGGCACCCAAAGGGCTGCAGACACACGACGTTGGGCGTTCCGGAGTGAATAAACTCCACCATTTCGGCGGTCAAGAGCCACCCTTCGCCGGCTTCCTGACCGGCGGACACAAGTCCGTCAATGCGCTCGAGGTCTTCCGCGAGGGTCGACACGCCCGCCGCTGGTGTTCCGTCAAGTGCTTTGCGCATGATGCCGCGGAGATGCTCAAACCAGCGGATCATCAGCCAGGCTCCCATGGCTTTCAGGCGCGGTCCGCCGAAGACCTTGGCCTGATTGATGTGGTCATAGAGGCAGTAGAGGAAGAATGCGGCCAGGTCACCGAGCACCGGTTCCGCACCTTCATCAATGATCTCCTGCACGATGCCGAGATTGGCGGCAGGATGGTACTTGAGCAGAATTTCGCCGACGATGCCCACTCGAATCTTCTCTGTGCCGTCCATCGGCACAGCGAAGAAGTCGCGCACCATGGCTCGGGCGTCGTCAGCAAAGCGCCGGGCATCACCGGCGGCCGCGGCTTGAGCGGCTATGGCGGTCCAGCGGTCAACGAGACGCTGCGCATCGCCCGGATGAAGCTCATGGGAGCGAACATGAAGCGAGAGGCGCTGCAGCATGTCGCCGTAGAGCGTTGCGAGCATGAGGCGTCTGAGGCCGCCGAGTCCCACGTTAAGGGTCTGCGCGCCTTCAATGCTTCCGCCCGAGAGACACACGACAGGCACCCTCTCCAGGTGAAGGTCTTTGAGTGCCCATCGCAGCAGCGTCGGGTAGTTTGTGGCACGGCAGGGGCCGCACGTCTGAGCGAGGAGCAGCGCATTGTGGTCGGGATCAACGGCATGCGTCTTCAAAGCGTCGAGAAGCTGCCCGATCACGACGATTGCCGGGTAGCAGGCATCGTTGTTCACGTGCTTTAAGCCTTCTTCGATCGCCTGAGGACGTACTTCGGGCAAAAGCTCCACGCGCCAGCCGACTGCGCCTAATGCGGCGCAAATCACCGGGAAGTGGATCGGTGCCATTTGCGGCGCATAGATCACGCGGTCGGCGAGCATTTTGTCGAGCGGCACCGGAGTGTCCGTAGGCTTTGTCATGTCTTCGAGGCTCTCCGCCGCCGCTTTCTGGTCGCTGCGCCGGCGATCTGCGAGCGCGGCCAGGAGCGACTTCAGTCGAATGCGTGCTGCGCCGAGCGTATCGCCCTCATCAATTTTGAGGGTGGTAGCGATTCTTCCGCGCTGAGCGAGAAGGCGTTCAATCTGCTCGGAGGTGACGGCGTCGATGCCGCAGCCAAAACTCATGAGCTGCACGAGCTCTGCGGATCGGCTCTCCCGCACGAGCGCTGCTGCACGGTAGAGCCGGGAGTGGAAGGTCCATTGATTGACGACCTCGACGTCGCTTGGTACCGATGCGAGGTGCGCCACGGCGTCTTCCGTGACGACTTCAGCGCCCATGGATTCAATCAAGGCTGGGAGCCCGTGATTAATGAGCGGGTCAAGATGGTAGGGCCGCCCGGCGAGCACGATGAGCGGTTCGCCCGAAGTTTCATGCCGGCGCCACAGTGCTTCGCCCGCTTGACGCAATGCTGCGCGGTAGTCTTCGAGCGCTGCGTGAGCGGCATCGACCGCCTGGCGCACCTTTTTGGGGGAAAGGGCCGGCCACGCGGATGTGATCCGGCAGCACCGGGATTCGATAGAGGCGGGCCGCGCTAAAATCAGGGTTGAGGGATATTGTCCTTCGTTCGGGAGCGTGGAGGCGAGCGAGAGGCGCATGGCTTCCGGATAGCCGCCCGCTACGGGACAGGCAAAGCGTCCGTCGATATGCTTTTCGCCCGAATGTCTGGGGCCCTCGAGCGGCACGCAGGGCATCCAGATGTCAGCAATGCCTTTGCGGGCGAGGTCAGCGGCGTGGCCGTGAGCGAGTTTTGCCGGAAAGCAGAGGCTCTGCGACGGCACGGTTTCCGAGGCGCTCGATGCGAGTGCATGGTCGGACGGGCGCGAGAGCTCCACACGAAAGCCTAGGCAGCTGAAAAGCTTGAACCAGTAGGGGTAGTGTTCGTAGGTATTGAGGGCGCGCGGGATGCCGACAACGCCCATGGCGGCCGCTTCCAAAGGGAGCGGCTCGCCCGCAAAGAGCCGTTCGAGCTTCCAGTCAATGAAGGACGCTTTCTTTCGTCGGCCCGCACCCGCGCTTTTCTGTGCGAAGTCACAGCGATTCCCCGAAAAGAACTTGTCGCCCGAAGGGAAACGGTTCATCGTGAGGCGGCAGTGATTGCCGCAGCCGCGGCAAAGCAGTTCTCGCTGAATGACTTTGCCCGCATCGAGCTTTGCCGGATCGAGGTCGATTTCCGGCACTGCCGCGCTGGTGCGTTCCATGGCAATCAGCGCTGCGCCGTAGGCGCCCATCAGTCCGGCGATGTCCGGCCGAATAACGGGGCGGCCGATCTGCTCCTCAAAAGCACGCAGAACGGCGTCATTGAGAAACGTGCCGCCCTGAACGACGACGTGTTCGCCGAGCTCTGCCGGATCGTGAATGCGCAGCACTTTGTAGAGCGCATTTCTGACAATTGAACGGCATAAGCCCGCGGCGATGTCTTCGAGCGATGCGCCGTCGCGCTGGGCTTGGCGCACCTTGGAATTCATGAAAACCGTGCAGCGGGTGCCGAGGTCGCAGGGTTCCTTCGAAGCGAGCGCAGCCTCAACGAATTGAGGGAGCGTGAGCGAGAGCTGCTTGGCAAACGTCTGCAGAAAAGAGCCGCAGCCCGATGAGCAGGCTTCGTTAAGCTTCACGCTGCGGATGAGGCCGTGCTCAACCTCCAGACATTTCATGTCCTGGCCGCCGATGTCGATGACATAGCTCACATTGGGTTCAAAGGCGGCGGCAGCGCGTTCGTGCGCGAGCGTTTCGACTTCGCTGAATGCGGCGCCGAGCGCCGCTCGGGCGAGGTCTGCGCCGTATCCGGTGGTACAGGCCTGCCGAATGTGTGCTTTGGCGGGCACGACACAGAGGAGCGCCTTTACGGCACGATAGAGGCGTTCGAGCGGCTGCCCTTCATTTTGTTCGTACCAGCTGTAAAGGAGGCGCCCCTGAGCATCGAGCACGACGCCCTTGACGGTGGTTGAACCAAGGTCGGCCCCGAGAAAGAGGTCGCCCTCTGCATTTTCGATGGGCGAACGCTCAACGCACTCTCGGCGGTGGCGCTCGGTGAAGGCTTCCCGTTCTGCCGGATTTTTGAATAACGGCGGCAGCCCCGAGCCGCGGTTCTCCGGCGCTGCGGAGAGGATCTCACGGACTAAATCGTCAATCGAATGCCAGACGCGGGAGCGATGCGCTCGGGAGGCCGGATCCATGCCTTCCAAGGCAGCGCCGATGGCCACGGCGCAGTGCGCATCGCAAAAGGAAGCAAAGGTTGTCCCCGTCGACGAGAGACGCCGTTCAAAGGCGGCGCGAAGCTCTGAAAGAAAAGTCAGCGGTCCGCCGAGAAAAGCAATTTTGCCTCTGACAGGACGCCCGCAGGCGAGGCCGCTCACGGTTTGTTCAGCGACTGCGTCGAGCACCGACCGGGCGACTTCAGATTTCGGCACGCCGCCGTTCAAGAGCGCCACCAAATCGGTTTTGGCAAACACGCCGCAGCGCGATGCCATCGGATGCGAGATCTGGGCTTCACTTGCGAGTTTGTTGAGCCCGGCTGCGTCAACATCCAAGAGCGATGCCATTTGATCGATAAAAGCGCCTGTGCCGCCCGCACAGGCTTCGTTCATGCGCAGTTCAACGCCGTTGGATAAATAGAGGAGCTTAGCGTCCTCTCCGCCCAATTCAATGGCGGCATCCAGATCGGGCGCTCGGTGTTTGAGGTAGCGCGAAGCGGCAATGACCTCCTGCACGAAGCTCGCACCGAGCGCATCCGCCAGCCCCAAAGCTCCGGAACCCGAAAAAAGCACATGGACGGGCGCGTCATGCGTTCTGAGCGCGAGTGCGCGAAGCACCTTTTCAAGCGTCTGTTTGACCGCACTGCCATGCCGAACATAGTCGTGAGAGAGCAGTACGCCCGATTCCGACAAAAGTGCGTATTTGACCGTGGTCGAACCGAGGTCGATGCCGATGGTGAGCATGTTGCGAACAAATTCCTCAGACTTCAATCAGAAGCGGGTTTGCAGGGCGTCTTTCGTGTACGGTACGTCCTGTCGGACAGGACGAATTGACATTGCTGATGTGACAAATTTAATTGTATTCAATGACTGACCGGTCAGTATAAAAAGAAGGGTTTCCAAATTTTTATGATCTCTCACTCATAATTTAGCTAACTTGAAAACGAATAATACGTCGTTACAAATAAGTGTTAACCCTGATTTATTCGTATGAGGGGGAGAGCGGCAAACGCAAACGAAGGCATGACTGCTCTTACCCTGTTTATCGGTGTGGGAGGCGTGACAGAATGCTGCGGCGGATTTCGGCTCTCTTCGCCGTCTCGAGTAAGGTTCAGAAACATGCCCGACTTATCACGTCACAGGATCCCCCGACGCGGATACTGAGCCAGTGTCTGCCTTTCGGCAGCAACGAAAAACGCCTGCCGGGAGTTGGGATGAATCTCTTGACAGGCGCTTGGACGTTAGTTGCTGCCGGTCTGGAATCGCTGGGAGCTGAGTTTGACACCATGTCTTGACAGGAGGCTGAACGGTGTCTGAGCTCTCTTAACAGACTTCTTTTCTACAGCAAGGAACAGAGAATTTCTGCCGAGTCTTCACGCGCTTTGAAGCGCGTGAAGATCTCTTAAACAGATTGCAGATTATTGAATGACTCGGCTTTTCTGAGTCGTTTAATTCACTTATGGCTGTTTGGCGACTGCTTTTTCGGCTTCCTGCGCAGCAATGCGGCCGAAGACGATGTTTCCGGCTACAGCATTGCCGCCGTAGCGGTCATCGCCGTGCCATTCGCCAACGACTTCGCCGGCAGCAAGGAGTCCCGGAATTACTTCGCCGCGTTGATTGAGTACATGAGTGCGTGCATCCGTTCGAAGCCCGCCCAGTGTTCCGCCGACAGCCGGCACGACGTCAATGGCATACAGCTTGCCTTTGTTTAGCGGTTCAGGCAGTTCTTTGCGGCCGAAGTCTTCATCTTTGCCGTTCTTGACGAATTCCGCGTAGCGCTTCATCGTTTGAGCAAAGGCTGCTTCCGGAAGACCGAGTTTTTGAGCCAGTGCTTCGGGCGTATCGGCTTCAACCACTACACCGAGTTTCACGTAGCCTTGGTGAACCTTCGGACGCTTAGCCACGACACCGTCGTCATAGATAAGCCAGACTTTCTGGGCAGGCTGCTTCAGCATTGCGGCGCCGAGTTCATTGCGAGGCGCATTGTCATTGAAGAAACGTTTGCCTTGATTGTTGATGAGAATACCGCCGTTCGTGCGCATGGCGAGCGTAATCATTAGGCTTGTGCCTGATGCAATATTCGGGTGCACCTGAACACGCTCGAGGTGCGTGACATTGGCTCCGACCTCTTGGCCAAGATAAATGCCGTCACCGTGCGAACCAGGCTGTGCTGAGGTCACCATGCCGAAGAACTCAGGATGGTATTTACTGACGAGCTGGCTGTTGTTGGCATAGCTCCCGGTCGCAAGAAGTACGGTTGGAGCTTCAATGCGGTAAAGCCCCGTGTTTTTGCCTTTCACTAAAACGCCGGTAACGCGTCCGGAGGCGTTATGTTCAATGCGGACCACCTGAGAGTTGACTCGCACATCTGCACCGGATTTTTCCAGCACGGGCTTCATGGTTGCCACCATATAGCGTCCAATGCCGCCCGACTTTGTATAGTGCATGCGCGGAACCGTGCAGCCGCCGTAGACGCCGTGGTCAAGGTCAAGGTGGCCGCCCATCGCCTCAAACCATTCCAACGCGCTGTTGCTTTGCTGAGCCAATGTGCTGAGGAGCACTTTGTCGTTCGTGCCTTTGCCGACCTTGAGCGTATCTTTGACAAAAATTTCTGGTGAATCCTTGAAGCCGGCTTCTTTTTGCTGTTTCGAACCGGCAACGTTCATTCCGCCTGTTGATAAAAGAGAGGAGCCGCCGATGATGGGCATCTTCTCGAGCATTACGACATTCAGCCCGTTTCGGGCAGCATCAATGGCCGCTGCCATACCGGCTCCGCCGCCGCCAACGATGACAAAGTCGGCTTTTTCCGTTCGATTCGGTACCGCATCCTTATAGATGGATAGGTCTTGCGGTTCGTAAGCTATCTTTTGTCGACCGAATTTCATCGGCATATCAAAGACATGGCAGTTGTTGCAGTATGAGAACGAAGCTTCGTGTCCACCATGACACGTCGTGCAGGAGTCAATTGAAAGGTGTCCGGCATGCGCGCTGATAGTCTTGCCGGCGGCATGGTCTTTCTTGCCTAACGCATCATAGGTGCCGTGACAGGCAGTGCAGTTCTTGTCAATTTCGGATTGACTGTCGGAAACTGCATCCGTCGGGTGGCAGGCAGAGCAGTTCGCCGTAAGCTTGTTCTGCATATGGTAGCCGGCCAGATAGTCGGCTTTGGCACCGTGTGAATAAACCTGATGAGCGGCTGCTGTATCCATACTTTCGGCTGCTGAACTTGGAGGCGAAATTCCGCTCAGGGCTAAGGCGATGACCGCAGCCAATGCAGAGGTCCATTTTGGGGTCATGATATTTCTCCGTTTAATCTCAAGCTCTTTTTTTAATGTCAGAGTCTTGAGATCTCTCATTTTGTTGAGCCGTCAATGGCACTTCTATCTGGAGAAACGCGAGCCTTGAAAGTAGACATTTTGCTATTGAGGTCAATGTTGATGCAGCGCATGGATTTCGTTTGCTGTCAACGATCGATCTTTGGTCTGAAGGAAGCAGCTGTGAAGTTATGAAAAACGCCTGCCGAAAGACGGAGGAGCAGTCTTTCAGCAGGCGCTTGAGGGGGAGGGGTTTTGCCAACAGTCTTAAACCAGCAGACCGTTGGCCGGAGATGCATCAGCCGATAAAGATTTCGTTGGCAATGATGGCTGTGATGATGCCGAGAATCATTGGAATCCAGGTACGGCGGACAATCGCCATCGGGGAGACGCCGGCGGCGCCGGCCACAGCGATGATCACGCCGGCAACCGGGCTCATGGCGCGCAGCAGGCCGGAGGCAAACTGCATCGGCGTGACCAGTTCGGCAACCGAGCCGCCCAGACCGGCAGCGACGTCAGGCGCGAGCGTGGCAAAGGACGAGTAAGCGCCCACACCGGAACCCGTGAGGAAGGTCACGATCGAGACGATGGCTGACAGAATCACTGTCATCGCACCCATGCCCGCGCCGACGCCCTGCGCGGAATTGATGAGGATGTCGATGAGGCCGGAGACTTTGAGGCCGGTGGCGAAGAATTCCGCACAGATAATCAGTGCGACGATGCCGGCGAACATCTTGCCCATCGACTGGAACATCGCGAGACCGTCCTTAAAGACCTTCTTCACGTCACGGGACCGGATGATTTCAATGATGACGACGCCGATCCAAACCATAAAGAGCGCGCTCACCGTGTCAAGCTTGATGGAAGCAACGACGAGTTTGGAGAAGATGATGAGCAGTGCAATCGGCAAAATGGGGAAGACGGCGTACCACTTCGGAGCAGCCGGCTGATCCGCGGCTTTGGCTGCGGAAACATCGGTATAAACGTCATCGTTCTTCTTGTCATAGAAACGCTGCACGAAGTAGTGGGCGGCGGCAATGACAATCAAGGTCGGGACGGCAACGGGAAGCTGATATTGGACCAGATAAATCACCGGATCAAGGCTGCCGACCTGTGCGGCGAGATTGGCCGTGCCGGCCGTCGGCGCAAAGGTCACGCCGGCCGATGTGCCGATGACCGCGGCAGCGGCGGCAGCAGAAGTGCCCACGGCCTTAAGGATCGGAAAGAGAGCGACGAGGAGCAGCATTGCGAGGCCGGCGGCGGACGGGATCACCATGACCAGAATCTGACCGACGAAGTAGCCGCCGACGAGCACGAGGTACGGTGCGCGCAGCATGCTGAGGGGTTTCACGGCGATGTCAACCAAGGCCTTGGCGGCGCCGATGCGGTCCATATAGGCAGCAAAGCCGCCGGCCGTCATAATCAGAAAGCCGATGCCGGCGCTCTGCTTGGTGGCAATGGATTTGAGCGTATTGAAGATGTCAAAGAGCACGAATCCTGAGGGCTTCACGCCTTTGGGAAGGAAGTTCGGGTCGCCGAGAACGACCGCGCAAAGCAAAATCGCGAGACCGGCGAAGAGCAGAACCATGTGGGTGGAGTAGCGCTTAATCAGCGCCCAGCCGGCCAGTGCGGTGACGATCACCGCAATCCAAGGCATCAGGGCATACATAGTCGTCTTTCCTTAGGGTGGTTTGATGGAGAGTTAGAGGAAGTGCTTGAATTCGGCTTCAAGCGCTGCGAGCGCATCGTTCGTACGCTTTTCGGCTTCAGCGGTGACGGCGCTCAATTGGGCGAGCGCCGCACGGTCTTCACGGATCATGGCGTCAACTTCCGCGGGTGCTGCGCTTCCGGCAGTGCGGCGGTTTTCAATGATTTTGCGCGGGTCCAGTGCATCTTTGAATTCGGTTTCGCTCATCGGAAGCACAGGGTCGGTCTCGGGAAATTCCTCTTCGATTTCTTCGCGGTAGATCGCCTGCATCTGGGCGTAGGGAAAGTCGAGCGGAAGCACGTTGTTGGCGCGGGCCCACGACACCATGCGGCTCGCCATGTGGTGGCCGATGCGGAACGGCAGCCCATGATCTTTCATCAATCGGTCAGCGATTTCCTGCGAAGCTGTCCAGTCGCTGTTGAGTTCTTCGAGCGCGCGGTCGGGATTGATGCGCAGTGCGCAGAGCACTTTGAGGAATCGGCTGAACATGCCGACGGCAGCATCCATCATTCGGCCGTTCTTGGCGACGTTTTTGCCGTCGACCATGCCCGGAACGAGATTGTGGATACGGGCGGCGGCGGCCGCCATTTCACCCACCACGTCCGAAGCGTCGGCGCGGCAGTTGTTCATCAGACCGGGATTGCGCTTTTGCGGCATAGCGGACGAGACGTAGGTGTTCTCTCCGCCTTCCTGCAGAAGGATCCAAGGGCGCGGCTGAGCGTACTGCACCATCACGTCAGAAATGAAGCTGCCGACGTGCAGAGCGGCGGACGCATTGATGCTCGCGAGTTCGAAAGGCATATCTGCGGGCGACATGCAGGTGGCATCAAAGGCGGCCCGCTACTTGATGAAGCCGTCGTCGTTGAGGCCCTCGCATCCGGAAAGCTCGGCGGCCTCGGCGCGGACGTGGTGTCCGTGGAGCCCATCGCGCAGGCGTTATAGCGGGTGAGACACTCGTTGAGACGTTCGCGGTCGCGCAGGAACGCGGCGGTAATGCCGAGGAGATAGTGCGCATAGCTGTTGGGCTGAGCGGCTACGCCGTTGGTGTAGTTGGGCACAATCGTATGACGGTTGGCCTCTGCGAGATCGAGGAGCTTCCCGATTACTGCGTCAAAGGCTTTGGCAACCTGCACGGTGCGGTCGCGCAGGATGGCTGTGCGCTGAGTCGAGAGAATGTCCTGACTCGAACGGCCGGCGTGGATAAGGGTTACCGCAGGCGAAGTTTCTGCGATGAGGAGCGGCTCATAGGCAATGTAGCTTTTCACGCGCAGCGCCGGATCCTTTTCGGCCTTGGCTTCAAGACGAGCGACGCCGCCCGCGGCTTCCCGTGCAGCTTCGTTTGAAAGGAGGCCCTCAGCCGCATTGACGACAATGGTCGCCTTGTTGATGGTGCTGGTCCAGAAAAATTCATCGCGCTGCATGTCTTGCTGCCTATTGGTGAATGGGTTTGAGGCTTGGTAGTTTGAATCGAGGGATGAAGGGTTGGCCCAAAGGCTTTTCCCTTGATATGCAGGCAGTCTGAAGCGCTGAGTGCATGAATTCAATAGCGCTTGGAGCAATTTAAATTTGCGTAAAGTGCAAAATATGCGGCTGGAGTCGTGCCGCTTCAGGCACTAACATCATGAAAAGACGCGGCGGCGGCAAAGCGGTTGGGCTTTGGGGTGCCTTCGTGCAGGAGAAAATGCTGCGTGCAGTAGAGCAGGGAGGCTTTAATGGCAAAAACAGATGATCTGCAGGCTTGGCGCTCTTTCATTGTTTTTGCCAGAAGCGGCACGCTGACGGCAGCGGCAAAAGCGCTGGAAACAGAACCCTCGAGTATTTCCCGCGCCATTTCTGGGCTCGAGCGCACCCTCGGCGTTGAGCTTATCCGCCACGGCGTGCGCCCATTGGTCCTCACGGATGCAGGCCGCATGGCGCACAAACGCATGGAAACGATTCTGAGGGCGCACGACTCTCTGATGGACGCTCTGAAGGATGACAACCGCACGCTCGAAGGCAAGATCCGTCTTTCGTCGGCGCCGGGTTTTGCGGCGAGGCATCTCACGACGCTGCTCCAGCGCTTTCAAATCGAGCATCCGGGCATTACGGTTGAGATCCTGGCCGGCTTGAAAGAGGCTGACGTACAAAAAGGGCTCTGTGAAGTGGCCACGCTCACGGGGATTCCCACGCTGCCGAATCTGGTCTATATGAGCCGCGGGCGAAATGTCTACGTAGCTGCGGCCAGTCCGGACTACATTGCTCGGTGCGGCATGCCCGTGAGGCCCGCGGATCTGCGCCGTCATTCGGGCTACATCTACTGCGGACCGGTACGCCCGGAGACGAAGGTGCTTCAGCGCGGCAGTGAAACGGAGGCTGTCCAGTATGCTTCAGCCGTACGGTCCACCGACATCCTGGCTATCCGCGCGGCGGTATTGAAAGGCATGGGCTGCGCGGCGGATCTGCCGCTCGTGCAGATTGCAGACGATCTGAAGGCGGGGCGTTTGGTGCCGATTCTCCCGGGCTGGTCACATCCGCCCGTTGAGTGCTTTATCGTGACTTCGCGGTCAGCTTGGCACACCAAGCGCGTGCGCATTTTCCTTGAATGGTATGCGCGCGCCATGCAGGCGCTCTTCGCGGGGTTTGAACGCGAAGCCTCTCCCTATGTGGGGCTGCCCGCCGACATGCCGGCGGTAGACCGCAGCCAAATTTTCATGACCTGATACAAATCGGGCACAGACTGCAGCGGAAGAGCCTCCCTTCGGGCATAAACTCGACCTCCGACCTCTTATTCTTGACGGACACGAGTGTTTCGCGCTCGTGACCGTAACTGCGAGACCTCATGCCGGTTCTTCAGCCTATTATTGACCGCATCGCCCGGAACGAAACGATCTCCCGCGATGAAGCACTTGCTTTTGCTTCTGATCCTGCGCTTCGGGCAGATCTTTTTGATACCGCCGCAGAAGCGACGAAACGCTTTGCATCGCGCATTTTTAATATCTGCGGCATTGTCAGCATCAAAACAGGAGCCTGCTCCTGCGATTGCAGATGGTGCGCACAGTCTGCGCACTGGCCATCTTCTAGCATTCCGATTCATCCCATTTTGCCTGTCAGTGAAGTGGATGCGGCAGCCGAGCACGCTGCGGCGGGCGGCATCACTCGTTTTTCACTGGTGGCGAGCGGCCGCAAACCTTCTGCGCGGGAAACCCGGATGTATGCGGAGCACCTTAAAAAGCTGCGCAGCACCAACCCCAAGCTCGAGCTCTGCGCTTCGCTCGGGCTCCTTAACGAAAAGGATCTTGCGCTTCTCAAGGAAGCCGGCCTTGTGCGGGTGCACTGCAATTTGGAAACCTCCGAGCGGTTTTTCCCGCAGGTGTGCTCATCACACACCTGGGAGGATAAAGTGAAGACCATTCGCGCCGCTAAGGCGGCAGGACTGGAGGTCTGCTCGGGCGGGCTCTTCGGCATGGGTGAGACAGCGGAAGACCGCATTGACCTGGCGTTTGCGCTTCGCGAACTCGAAGTCCCGTCTATTCCGCTTAATCTTTTGGATCCTCGTCCCGGCACGCCTTTGGAGCATGCCCCGAAGTTGTCCGAAGACCATTTCCTCACGACCGTCGCCCTCTACAGACTCATTAACCCGCAGGCAGAGCTTCGCTTTGCGGGCGGCCGGCTGCAGCTTTCCGAATATGCCGTGCGGGAAGCCATGCGGATCGGCGTCAATTCGGCGATCTGCGGGAGTCTTCTCACGACGGACACCATGGGACCGACCGCTGAAGCCGAGCGCTTCATGGCGGCCGGATACGAGGCTGATGAGGCGATGACTGAGGTTCTTGAGCGTTCGGGCGGAATCGACTGCGAGGAAGACGCTGTATGCGCGGCCTGCGCGAGCTGACGCTTCGCGCAGAAGACGTTTCAATCCTTACTTGGCGCCGCACGCCTCTTCAGCTTCTGCGGCGCCCTGACGGCGTCCGAGGCGCCAAATGCCTCGGACACTGCTCAGGCTCAATGCTGATGCGCCTTCTTTAAGCTGAGAGAACGCAGACCGCAAAAACAAAACGCCCGGGAGTTTCGACTGCCGGGCGTTTGGGTCTGGATGGATTGGACTGGCGGTTTATGCCTTAAGCTCAACCAAAGGCTTGCCGGTCATCTCGGGCGGCACGGGAACGCCCATAAGCGTCAGCACGGTCGGTGCGACATCAGCGAGAACGCCGTTATGAACGGCCTTTGCTCTCGGACTCACGACGATGATCGGCACGGGGTTAAGTGAATGTGCCGTATTGGGTGAGCCGTCGGCATTGCGGGCATGGTCAGCATTGCCGTGGTCGGCAATGATGACGACGTCGGTTCCCGAAGCCTGGGCGGCCTCAATTACCTGCTTCACGCAGTCGTCAACGGTACGCACGGCCTTTTCAATGGCGCTCCAGACGCCCGTATGCCCAACCATGTCGCCGTTGGCGAAATTCAGACAGATAAAGTCGTACTGACCGCTCAGAAGGGCCGCAGAAAGCTTCTGAGCGACTTCCGGAGCGCTCATCTCAGGCTGCAGGTCGTAGGTGGCGACTTTGGGCGAGGGGACGAGAATGCGGTCTTCGTTGGCAAAGGGTTCTTCGCGGCCGCCGTTCAGGAAGAATGTGACGTGGGCGTATTTTTCCGTTTCAGCGATGCGAAGCTGCTTGAGCCCAAGGCTTGACACATATTCGCCGATCGGATTGACGACATTTTCCTTGGCAAAGAGCACATGCAGGCCCTTAAAGGCTGCGTCGTAGGGCGTCATCGTCGCAAACCAGAGCGGCAGCGGGTGCATGCTGCCCTGCGGCGCCTGGGTGAGAACCGAGGTGAGTTCGCGTGCGCGGTCATTGCGGAAATTGATAAAGAGCACCGCATCATCGGCTTGGAGCGTGCCGAAGGGACGGTCAGCCTCATCCGTTTTCACGACGGGCTTGATAAATTCGTCGGTGACGCCGGCGGCGTAGGACGCACGCACCGATTTGGCAAGGTCTCGAGAATGCGTTCCTTTGCCGTTCACGAGCTGCTGCCACGCTTCTTCAATGCGCTCCCAGCGCTTGTCGCGGTCCATGGCGTAGTAGCGGCCAATGAGGCTTACGAGCTGAGCCCTTTCCCCGGGCTCGGAAAGCTTGCGCTCGAGCGCTTCCACAAATCCCAGGCCGCTCTTGGGATCGGTGTCGCGGCCGTCCATGAAAGCGTGAACGTAGACATGCTCAATGCCTTCGCGGCGGGCAAGGTCGATGAAGGCCAGAAGATGGTCAAAACTCGCATGCACGCCGCCGTCGGAAAAGAGTCCCATCAGGTGAAGCGCTTTGCCGGAAGCTTTGAGGTACTCAAACATCGCGCGGCATTCGGGCTGCTCAAGGAGCTTATCCTGCGCACAGGCGCGGTTGATGCGCACAAGATCCTGATAGACCACGCGGCCGGCGCCGATGTTGAGGTGGCCGACTTCGGAATTGCCCATCTGACCTTCGGGCAGGCCTACGTTTTCGCCGTAGGTGCGAAGCTCCGCGTGAGGGTACCGGGCGGCAAGGCTTTCAATGAAGGCCGGGTGCGCCGCGCTGATGGCGTCGGCCGGGTCTGCGGCACCGCCGCCGATGCCCCAGCCGTCGAGAATCATGAGAAGAACTTTGGTCATTGCTTAATAACGCAGATGCAGCGGAGCGGCGCCCGGCTTTGTCGGATAAAAACTGGCGGCGCTCCGAAAAAACTGCCCGTAAGCATAAAGGATCTGCGTGTCGGGATCGAGCTCCAAAAAGCCCGATGACGACATTAAGGCTTCTAATTTATGAAAGCGGCTGAAGCGGTGACGCGGCGGCCGTTCGGCGGGTTTGGGCGGCGCGCCGTACGGCAAAGATCGCAAAAAGGGCGGCAGCAGCGATGCCGCCGTAAGTCCAGAGGGTGATGCCGGTAAGGCTGCCGATAAGCCCTCCCAGGCCGCCCGCGGCGGCCCCAATAGTCCAGAGCTTGGGATCCGCGTGTCGGGCGCGGCCGGCGACGAGGACGAGGAGCGGCACGGCAACGCCCGGGACGAAGAGCGCGTAGCCCTTGAGGAGCCACCCGATGATGTCTCCCGAGGTATAGGCGGCCAGTGCGGCCAAAATGCCGACGGCTGCAGCCCAGAGACGCACGGCACGTGCACGGGCGCCGCCAAAGAGATCCTTCTCAATGATGCCGGCCGCGGAGAGCAGAATCGTATCGGCCGAGCCGGCAAGCGCACTGATAAGCCCCATGGAAAGCGCTGCGGCCGCAGCGGCTGGGAGCGGACTTCCGACAGCGAGCCAGTCAGAAATCGGCTGCTCAGCCTTGATGTTGAGGAGCGCGAGCATCGTCACGATCACGCCGAAGAAAACGAGGAGCGGCGCAGCCGTCCAGGCCGCGCGGCGCGCGGTCTGCGCATTCTTGGCCGCGAAGGTGCGCGAGAACATGTCCGGGCCGATCAGGTAAGTGATGCCGACGAGAAGCATCATCTTCACCCAGTCGCCCAGCCCGAAGGTCTCTGTAAAGGGCATCACAGGGAGCGCCGCGATGTCGGCGCTTCGCTCCATGACGCACCAGAGCGCCGCAGCGGAAAAGCCTCCCAGCAGCAAAATCGTGTGCAGAAAGTCGGCCCGCAGAATGCCGCGCTGTCCGCCTAAAGCCGTATGAAGCACAATGCCGGCCGCGAGGAGCACATAGAGCACCTCAGCTGTCATGCCGCCCGAAATGGAATGAAGGAGAGCGCGCAGTGCAGTGAACTGCGCGGCCGTCACCGCTGCCCAAGAGAGCGCGATAATGGCGCCCGCCCATTTTTCTGCCGCCGGGCCCGCAAGGTGTCTGAGCACATCTGGGAGCGTCACGACGGGGAGCTTGCGGATAACGGGCGCAATGATGAGACCGTGGAGAAAAAGTCCGACAGCGCCGACGCCGAGCCACCAAAAAGCCGCCGGGCCGACCTTCTGAGCGAGTGCGCCCATGCCGAGCGTGGCTGAGCCGCCGATGATCGTACTCACAAGCGAGAAGGCGCAGAGAAGCGCGCCGGCCGATCCGCCGGCCGTCAGAAACGCGTTGAGTTCACGTTCGCGAGTCCCGCCTCGGATGCCGAACCAGAGGAGTGCCGCGAGGTAGGCCAGAACAAGCAGAGTGAGATAGTTCATCGAAAGGCTCTGAGAAGAATTCGAAAGTTCATGATCTTACGCGCCTGCCGCAGCCGATTTAGGGTTTACGCTTGATCTTTCGGCTGAACACTATCCCGCGAAAAGGACCTGTGCCGATGTTTTTCTGCAGTTCCGATTTGGGCACATCTTTGAGAGAAATGGATATTTCCTTTGTTGACAGGAATGGTGAAAATAAATCGGTCAACACGGCTGCAGGAACGTTTAAGCCGTTGTCCTCTGACGAACTGCACTGATTGAAGGGCGGCAGTTCATTCAAACGCATTAGGAGAACCGTTGTGAACATGACTCGGAAAGACTAGAATCAGCGGTCCGGGACCTTTTTTCCGGCTGCGGAGCACCGAATCGGGAACGT
>ENA-ORTH01001213-ORTH01001213.1-human-gut-metagenome-genome-assembly--contig:-NODE-1213-length-27604-cov-3.700642_pt1 | contig 27604 bp, 41 predicted proteins | sample MGYA00241914_ERZ509192 | MGnify/ENA primary metagenome ERZ509192 (study PRJEB26280, sample SAMEA2338826) | human gut metagenome | biome: human gut; feature: human-associated habitat; material: faeces... | reverse complement strand
GCAGGTGCTTCTTTTTGGGTATATCGCAACCGTATAGATACCCAGGCTTCAGGTTTGCACCCAAAACCAAATCACAACCCAGCACAGCGGTTGTGATTTGGAAAGGAGGAGCAAGGAAGCGGGCGGATGACGTCTTTTTTGCCATGGGAATAAAAAGACGTCGGAGCAAAGCGGACTTTGCTCCGACGTGGAAGGGGAGGTTAAAATCGATATTTTTACTTTGTGGCAGAGAACGCCTCGTTTTGGAAATTTGCATAGCAAATCATTTCTGTACAAATGCAGAGATTTAGGTATAGTGAATTGTCAAACTAAGTGCAACAGGAATTGAGTTCAAAGTCCCATAATTCCTGGGCGGAATGGAAGTTAAGAATCTTGCGAGGCCTGGCGTTGATCAACGCCAGGTTTCGTTTTAATGTGGCGGGAGCAACACGGGAAAGATTTCTGCCCTTGGGATAAAACTCCCGGAGCAGACCGTTCAGATTCTCATTGGTGACTTTCTGCCAGGCGCAATACGGGTCGGTAAAATAGACTTCACAATGCAATCGTTCTTCAATGCGGTGCCAGTTGGCAAACTCTGTACCTCGGTCACAGGTAATGGTCTTGACCAGCTGAGGAGGAAACGCGGATAGTGCGGCAACAATAGCGTTCTCCATGGTCTCTGCTCGTCGGCCCGGGATCTTCACTGCAATGTAAAATCGGGTTTTGCGTTCTGCCAGAGTAGCAAAACAAGCCTTGCTCTTGCCCTGGCCGCTCACCACCGTATATTTTCGTATACAACTGCGCTCTTCTATGCTAAGATGATGGTAGTTCATACGGTTCCCTCCCGGTGGTTTAGTTGTGTGGTAACTCTATTCTACCAGGGTTCCGTATGAACTTCTTTTTATTTTCCTAAAGTGTTGCACTTGATAGTATAATTCACCGGTATAATAAAACACCCCACTTGTTATTCAGCATACCATACTGTCTAACAAATGGGGTGCCGTTCACCGGGGGTGCTCCTTTTTCTGTCAGGTGGTTTACAGCAGGCCGAGGATGTGCCAATAGGGGATATAGACCGCCGCCGCCACAACATAGACCAGCAATGTGGCCGGAAGGCCGAACCGGGTCACATAGCCCGGCGGAAAATGCCCGTCGGATGCGCCGATCATCATGGCCACCGAGTGGAATGGCAGGATGGCATGGAAGGAGACGCTGAGGATGGCGGCATAGACGATGACCGGCTGTGGGACCTGCCGCCCACACAGGAGGATGAGCCCCGGCACCACCACGGAGAGGGTAGTGGTATTGCTGCCCAGGATGAGGTGCAGGACCATACAGATGGCGATCATGGTCAGGAGGTAGCGGAGTGAAAGCGCCGGCGGGAAGACATTCCGGAACAGGCTGAACACCTTGTCCGCTGCGCCGCAGGCCTGCATCACCCCGCCGATGGAGAAGGCGGCGGTGAGGAAGACGAGGGTCGTCACATCGATGGCTCCGAAGTCCTTTCTGCGCAGAACGCCCACGGCAAACAGGAGGACCACGGCCACCAGCGTGACGAGCGTGCTGTCCAGCCCGTGCAGGCCGCTGGTCATCCAGAGCAGGACGGCGGCCCCGATGATGGCCGAGGCCAGCTTCTGGCGCCGGGAAAACGCGGGAGGATCTTTCCGGACCGGGACCGCGATGCGCCGCCCCTTCAGGTCCCCACGGAACAGGAACAGGAACAGCACTGCGATCAGCCCGCAGGTCAGGGCAGTCGGAAGGAGCATGTCCCGCATCCAGAGGGTGTTGGTGATCTCCGTCTCCGAAAAGGCGGCCGCCACGTGGTTCATGATCATGTCAGCGTCCTTGGAGGACATGTTTACCACCGCATAGAAGAGGTAGACCCCGTACATCAGGACGCTCCGGGTCTGCACGGGCAGGTCGGCCTTATCCAGGAAGCACCGGAAGACGGTCCCCACGATGATGAGCCGGGCCAGGGGCTGGGGTATGACATAAATCATCAGAAAAAAGGTGATGATGATGGCCAGGAGACACCGCAGCGGCGTGCGCACGAAGCGGCACAGAAGGGGCTCGATGAGGGACTCCAGGATCCCCGCGTTGGCGATGGCCTGGCTGAACAGATAGGTGACCACCAGCATGGGGAAGGTGTCGGACAGAGGGAAGGCGAACACCTTCGGCAGGCCCGCGCCGCTGAAGAGGGCGAACACCAGGAGGAGAAACAGCGAGGCCGGGATCTTCTTGACGATGTTTGCCGACCACCAGGTGATGGTCAGCAGCACCCCGGCCAGCACCGCCGACTGCCGCAAGTCCAGCCCCAGGGGCCGGAAGAGCAGGATGCACAGCGGCGCGGCCAGGCTGGCCAGCAGCTTTCCCACCCAGAGGGCATCCACCCGCTCGGGCAGGAAGGCGCGCTTCCACCAGGCGGCGATCTCATGCTTCCAGTGACAACAGTTCAAAGTCCCGCGCTTCCTTTCCAAGCTGGCAGAGCAGGCAGCCCATGCCCTCCGTCTCCAGGCTCCCCGCCAGGGTGAGCTCCACCCGCAGTCCGTCCGCCTGCCGGTCGGCCTCCAGATGCTTGACGGCGATGCCGTTCAGGCTGACCATGTGCAGGTAGGCGCTCAGGCCGCCGTCGGGGCAGCGGAAGGCCACCCGGACGGCGGTGTGGGCCTGCCCGGCAGACAGCCCCGCCCGCGCCAGCAGAGCCTCCAGCACCTCCGCCTGCATCCCGGTGAGCAGGCTGTACTGGTAGTTCCGGCTGATGCGCATGAGCCCGGTCAGGAAATCGGCATAGCGGGCCCGGAATGCACCGTCTACATCGGCGGTGCGGCCCTGGATGATCTCCGCCTCCCGCTGGGGCACGAAAACGTCGCCGCCCCGCTCGGCCTTTGTCTGGGCCACCAGACGGGCGCAGTCCATGCGCGCCAGAAACAGCTCTTTGATCTGGCCGTCGATCTCGTCGATCCTGGCCCTGATCTCATTCAATGTTATGCTGCAACTCCTCCTTGTCAGTTTACACCAGCGCGCCCTGCCGGGTCAGCTCTTCCCGGACGTCCGACACCTCCGCCGAGCCGCGCAGGGATCGGTAGGCGGCGGCCACGCCTGCCGCGTGGCCGGTGGCGAAGCAGGTGCCCATCACCCGGACGGCGGCAAAGGCGGTCTGGTCGGCGGAGAGGATGCGCCCGGCGCCGTACAGGTTCTCCAGGTCTGCCGCGCGCAGGACGTCCAGGGGGATGTCGAAGTAGCTGCCGTCAGCCACCTCCAGATAGACCCCCATCTTGTTCACATCCTGGTGGATCTCCGGCTTCCAGCCGCCCCGGGCCACCCCGTCGGGCCGCTTGCGCCGGGCGAGCACGTCCTCCGCCTGAAGGACCTCCCGGCCCAGCATCCGCCGGGTCTCCCGGAAGCCGATGGCGGGGCCGATCACCGCCAGCTCGGCCATCTCCATGCCGTGCATGTACCGTTTCAGGGCCTTCACATAGGAGAGGACCTGCCGCCGGGTCTCCCGCTCCAGGCGGGTGAGCTCCCGCGCGCTCAGCCCCTGGGGGATGGCGCTGGGCAGGAGCACGGTGACGATGTCGGAGCCCTCCGTCTTGAGGATGAAGCCCTTCTCCTTGGTCAGATCGGGGATGCCCTCCCGCTTGGCCTGGAGCACGGCCTGCTCCACCGCGGCGGGGCTCATGTCGCAGGAGGTGTCCACCCCGCTCATGCGGAAGGGCATGGTGGCCGCCTGGACCGTGCCGCTGCCGCCTCCCCACATGGTCCGGCCTCCGGCCAGGCGGGTCAGGTTGGCGTCGCCGGTGGCGTCCACGAAGGCGCCGGCCTCCACGAGAAAGCAGCCCTCGTCGTCGGCGCAGCGGATGGCGGTGACGCGCCCGTCCGCGGCCTCGGCGTCCACGAGCACGGTATGGAGGAGCACGTCCACCCCCTCCTCCGCCATCAGGTCGTCCAGGGCACATTTAAGGTACTCCGGGCGGAAGTTGATGTTGCGGTTGCCCGCCGCGGAGATGACGTCGTCCCCCGGCGCTCCCACCTTGGCCAGGGCCTCCAGCACGCGGTCGCCCATGCCGGAGACCACCTTCACCGGCCGCTTTTCACAGGAGTAGAATCCGCAGAAGGCGCCCACTCCCGAGTGGGTGGCCTCGCCGCCCAGATAGGGGCTGCGCTCCACCAGAAGGGTGCGGGCTCCCGCCCGGGCCGCGCCCGCGGCGGCGGCCACGCCGGCGGTTCCGCCGCCGGCCACCACTACGTCATATCGTTCAGCACGTCTGTTCACGCTTTATCCTCCATTCTGTCAAGGTCTGCTCAACCGATGACCAGCGCGCCCAGAGGATAGGCAAAGAAGGTCAGGATCAGCACGCCCATCAGGGCAAAGATGCCGCCCCAGACGAACATATCCTTGGCGCTGGTCCACCCGGAACCGATGGCAACTGTGTTGATGGTGCTCTGTCCGGCGGGAGTCATGTTGCAGATGGCGGCGGCGAAGCCCACCATGCAGACCACCGCGCCCACGCTGACACTGCCGGCGGGGAGAACGGTGAGCACGGAGAGGGCCACCGAGCTGACCACCGTGACCGTGACGATGTTGGAGGAGAAGTTGGTCTCCAGAATGGCCCAGGCCATGAAGAACAGGAGCATGCCCGTCAGGGGCAGGCTGGAGGTGATGGGAGAGAGGGTATCGGTCAGCCACTGGCTGATGCCCACGCTCTCGGAGGTCATGCAGGAGCCCAGCCAGGTGGCCGCGCCGGTCATCAGGATGCTGCCCCACAGAACGCCCTTGGTGCTGGCCTCCTTGAAGTTGAGGATCTGCTTGCCGTCCACCCGGGTGACGAAGAGGATGATGCAGCCCAGCAGGGGCGGCATGGCGGTAGACCAGCCATTGATGAGGGAATAGACCTCGGGCAGGGTGTTCTGGATCAGGCTGGGGCCCACCCAGAGCACCGCGGTGAGGAAGACCACGGCCAGAATGATCTTCTCCTTCTGGTCGGCGGGAGGAACGCTGCCCCGCAGGCCCATGGCCTTCTCAGGGCGCAGCTCCTCCACGTCGTCGGGCCGGTAGAGGAATTTGAAGACCAGAATGAGCAGCACGATGAGCAGCACGCCGGTGGGAATGCCCATGGCCATGTACTGGAACTGGTTGACGTCGTTGCCGGTGGCGGCGGTGTAGTAGCCAATGGCCATGGTGGGCCAGACGTGGCCGATGGCCGTCATGCCGGAGGAGAGGCTGATGCAGAAGGCGGAGCCCATCATGAGCATGTTGCCGGTCTTGCCGCCCTTTTTCACCTCAAGGACGGAGAAAATGTCCTCCAGAAACGGCATGAAGGCCACGAAGAGCACCGAGGGGGAGACAAAGAGTCCCATGAAGGTCACCGCGGCGAAGAGGAAGCACACGAAGAACCAGGGGCCGCGGCGGGCAATGGGGTTGGTGATGAAGGACACCGTACACCGGCGCACGAAGTTGGTTTGGGCCAGGGGGTAGATCAGCATAAAGGTGAAGATCAGGAAGGCCACCGTGGTGTTGCCAAAGGCCCCCCGGAAGGTGCCGGCGAACCCGAAGCTGGGCAGCAGCCCCAGGGCCAGCAGGGTGATAAGGCTGGGCCAGTCGATGGAAATGGTGATCCACATGATCAGCGACCCCAGGAAGACACCGAGCACGCCCAGGGCCTCCGTGGACAGTCCCCCGATCGGGGGCAGGAACCGGGACGCCGCCATAATGAATAGGGCCAGCGCCAAACACAGAGTGTCTTTTTTGTTTTTTATCACACGCATCATTTTTCTCCTTCTCATCGTGATGGAGGGGCCTGTTTCCGTTTGTCATCGTGTCATGCATGCCGAATGATCGCCCTCATCTTAGTGCCCCTGTTGACATTTGTAAAATATTTTAATATTATTATTTCAATAGGAAAAACCTATATCACTCCGCTTTTTTGTGGCAGGCTACAAAATTGGCGCAGGCCACCGCCGCGCCGAGGGGGAAATTTCATGCAACTTCAACAATTACGCTATTTTATCGAGGTGGCGCAGACGGGCAGCATCTCCACCGCCGCCAAAAACCTCTACCTCTCCCAGCCCTCCCTCTCCCAGCAGATCATCAATCTGGAAAAGGAGCTGGGCATCTCCCTGCTCATTCGCCACTCCAGGTCGGTCAGCCTCAGCGACGCCGGGGAGCAGTTCCTGGTCCACGCCCGGCGGATCGTGGGTGAGACGGAGCAGCTCTCCGAGCTGATGCAGAAGCACTCCCTGCTCCAGACGGGTACGCTGCACATCGGCATGCTGTGGATCGCCAATCATCTGAACCTGCTGGATATCCTCAGCGATTATAAGAAGATCTACACCGGGCTGCAATATGAGCTGACCATCGACGGCAGCCTTTCCCTGCTGGAAAAGCTGTCCATGCGCAAGCTGCACGCGGCCTTTATCATCGGCAACGAGCACGCCCTGGCCCAGCAGAAGGACCTCTTCTTCCGCAAGATCCAGGAGGAGCACTATGTGGCGGTGGTCCCCGCCGAGAGCCCCCTGGCCGGGCGGGAATCCCTCTCGGTGCAGGAGCTGCAGGATGTACCGCTGATCCTGCCGGACAAGAAATCCGCTCTGTACCGGCATCTGCAGCAATATTTCGACCAATATTATATCAAACCCAACTGCATTTGCCATACCAGCCGGACGGATGTGGTCATCAGCCTGGTATCTCACGGTTTTGGCGTGGGCTTTTCTTCCTACTCCATCGCCCGGAAATTCTCCTCGGAGAACTTCAGGATCATCGCTCTGGAGGAGGGGCTCAAGCGCACCATCTTCTATGCCACCCTGACGGAGCTGCTGGACTACCCGTCCATCCGCACCTTCACCCGCTATGTGATCCACTATCAGCACAGGGGGCGTGAGGGCCGCCGGTGAGATGCCGGAGCCCATGCGGGACAGTGCCCTGCGGTCTGAAATTTTAGGTGTGAAACACGGCCCGGATATGCTATTTTTTGTATTCTACGGCGTGGAAAAAGAGGCTATAGCAGATGTGAACTGCCCCAAGCCGTGCGGACAGCACAAAAAAGAGCCCCTGGCAGGAAAGATCAAGTTTTAAGCGGAGAGGCGTCGCGCCAGCGGCGCCTCTCCAGTTTTTAACTGGATACGCTCATGGTTATAAAAGTAGATGTAGCGGTCGATCATTTCGTTTGCTTCGGCAAAGGTAGCCGGTTTGTGGCGATAAATACACTCCGTTTTGAGGCTGGAGAAGAAATTCTCCGCCATAGCGTTATCATACGGGTTCCCACGTCTTGACATGGACGGCGTAATGCCGTATTGTTGAGTCAGCTGGAAATATGCTTGGGATGTGTATTGAAAGCCCTGGTCGCTGTGGAGGTGCAACTCCGCAGCGACCCTCTTTTTCTCTTGCCTCATGGCCAGGCGGATGGTGTCCAGGACCAAATTCACCGTCTGCCGTGTTCCGGTCTTGTAGGCGACGATGCTGTTATCATAAAGATCTCGGATGATAGACAGGTACAATACACCCTGCTTGGTGTGGATGTAGGAGATGTCCGTTACCCATTTGCTGTTGGGCCTGTCTGCCTGAAACTCCCTGTTGAGCAGATTTTTGTACTTGTGTACCTGCTGCCCCATCTGCTTCCATTTCCTGCGCCGGCGGATCTCAGACAGCAGATCATATTTCTTCATGATCCGCAGCACGGTTTTTGGATCACAGAAAATATTCTGCTGCTTCAGCCACAGCCACATCCGCCGGTAGCCATAGGTGCGGAAGCTGCGTTCCCGCTGCTGACGGATGACTTCCGCGAGAGCGGCGTCCTTTTCCGGCCTGTCCAGGCGATGGACAAAAGCATAGTAGCCGCTTCTGGATACGGAAAAGAATTTACACATGACTGCCACTGGATACTCTGCTCTGTGGCGATAGATAATGTGATATGTTACGCTTGCCTTCACTTCCTTTCTCCGAAGTGCAGAAAATCCCGCAGCAGCTTGTTCTCCATGCGCAGCCGCTGGATCTCGTAGGCTTGCTCCGCTACAATATCCCTGGGCGCAGCGTCCTTCCCTGGCCGGCCCTTGAGACGTGGAAGGATACCGGCTTCCAGCCTGCGTTCTTTTCTCCTCTCTCGCTCAAGCAGCCGTTTTACTACTTGTTTATTCGGAAAACCGTAGTGTTCTGCAACTTCTCGCTGGCTTTTCCCAGCTGCCAGCATCTCCCTTATCTCTGGCAGCAGCGCCTGTACATGCGTGTATCTTCGTTTCTCCATGACAACCCCCCTGATGTAGTCTATTTTCCTACATCAGGGGGGCTTTTGTCACTGTCCGTTTTTACTGGACCTGTTGAGAGATCACAGAGGACGAAATACCCTTTGAGATTCCGGAGAGTTGGATGTGGGTGAGATTACAACAAATTGGAGAATTAAGTCGAGGACGATCCCAAAAACGGCCAAGAAACGATCCGGCCTTATTTACAAATGGAACATTTCCATTTATTCAGACAGGGGATGTTGCACGGGCTAATGGCCATATCGCACATTGGACAACTATGTATAATCAAGAAGGAGTTGCACAAAGCAGAATCTGGCCTGCTGGTACAGTTTGTCTTATAGTTTTGGTCCACGATCCGGTTGTCGTGGTAGTGCCCGAAGAACCAGCAGGCGAAGCTGCACCGCTGACGGACCGTTTCCAGGAAGTCTGTCAGCGTATCCGTTCCATAGCCTGCGTTCAGGCGCTTCACGATGCTGCTGGGGGCGCAGTGAGTGAGGATGCAGTCCACCGTCCAGTTGACCCGTTCCAGGTTTTCCATCGCCTCCTGGTACTCCGCCCCGCTGGGCATCTCCTCCGGCCACCAGCTCACGCCCTTGACCCGGAACATGGCCCGCATCCGGCGCATCAGCCAATACTGCCGCTGGAAGTCAGGTTCGCCGGGGTCCAGGATGCCATCCCGGATATCATGGGAGGCCGCGCCGCCCATGGTGAACCAGGTGAGCCCACCGAAGGAGAACACCTGTCCCCGCATGAGGTGCAGGACGTGTTCCCGCACCTCATGGACCCGCCCGCCGTTCCATCTACGCTCCGGCAGGGCGTTCAGCAGGGCGAAGTTCTCATGGTTCCCGTCCACGAACAGGGTGGTAAACGGCTTGTCGTTCAGCCAGTCCAGCCAGTATTGGTCCTTGTCGCCGCCGTCCCACAGCCCGCCGAAGTCCCCCGTGATGACCACATAGTCCTCACGGGTCATCTCTTTCTGCTGGGGGAAGTATTTGCTGCCGAGTCGATGAAAGCCGCCGTGGGTATCGCCGGTCACATAGATCATGCCACATCCCCCTTTGTCACCATCTGGGTGATCTCCGTCCCATCCTTGAACCGGATGAGGAGACTGTCCCCGTCCAGCACCTTGATGTTGCTGACCAGCTGGCGCACCGTCAGCTCATCAAAGCCGGCGATGGCTGCGCTGGCTTTGTCCACCTGGGCGCTGAGTTCCTCCAGCCGCTGCTGGAAGGCCGGGGCGGTCTGCTGGGTGCGCTCCAGCTCGGCCTTTTTCGCCATCAGGCTGGTTTTGGCCGCGTTCACCTGCTGGAGTTCTTCATCATAGTCGGTGCAGTCGGCCCCAGCCCCCACGATGAGCTGGAAGATCTCCAACTGGCGCTCCTGGAGGCCGCGGATCTGGGCCTCCACCGCCGGCAGGGTCAGCTCCCGCTCCGCCCCGGCCAGGGCGGTGGCAAGGCTGGCTTTCAGGGCGTCCCTGGCCTCCTGCATCCGGAACAGCTCGTTCATGGCGGCGACCACCGCAGCATGGAGGTCCGTCTCACCCCAGGTAGGGGACTGTTTGCAGATCTTTCTGCCGTGCTCCAACCGGTTCTGGCACCGCCAGACCGCCCGCTTGTGTTGTGGTATAAGCAAACTATACTTTGAATAATCTGCAAACATTTTGCAAGTTTGCATCTGACATTAACAGAAAAGGGGGATTTTTGTGAAGATCAAACTTGATCCCGGCGCGTTCTGCCCGACCCGTGCCCACGAAACCGACGCAGGCCTTGACCTGTATGCCACTGAGGACAAGGTTGTCCCGCCCTACGGCTCCGCTATTTTCGATACCGGTGTCCATGTCCAGCTTCCACCGTTTACGGCAGGGTTTCTCAAATCTAAGTCCGGATTGAATGTAAAACACGGGATCACCAGCGAGGGCGTGATCGACGTGGGCTACACGGGTTCTATCTGCGTGAAGCTATACAACCACGGCTCGAAACCGTACACCGTCCAGCGTGGCGACAAAATTAGCCAGCTGGTGGTGATGTACATTGCGCTGCCTACGATAAAGATTGTGGATGAATTGGACGAAACCGACAGAGGGAATAGCGGGTTTGGAAGCACTGGGAAGTAATTTTCAAAGAAAGCGAGGCAATGTTTTGAGCGAGTTTTCAAATAGATTGCGGCAGCTTAGAGAAAGCATGAAACCGGTTCGCAGCATGACAGTTACATCACAGCTGATGGGATTACATCCTGACATGTTACGAAGGTATGAGCGTGGCGAAGCTGAACCACTTCTGGAAGCACTTTGTTTAATGGCGGACTACTATGGCGTAAGTACAGACTACCTTCTAGGACGAACAGATTTTCCGTTTGTACGCAGGCTATAACCTTTTATCACCTCATCGACATATAACTCAATCTCCCATTGTAGTGGGAGACGAAAAAGTGAATTATGCGAAAATGGGAGATGGGGAGATACATTCCCCGTCTCCCCCATTTTTCTCTCTTCCTCTTATCTGCGCCCGGCGACGGTCCACCTCCTGCCGCCGCCGGGTCCTATAACAGGAGGTCACAATTTTATAGCCCGCCTATCGGCATCGGGCGGGCATTATGGTCCTTTGGCCCATTGGTAAGGGCTGGCCGCTCATAACGGCCTGGTCTGGGTTCGATCCCCAGGAGGGCCACCAGCCGAAACGGCAAGGTGTATGGAGTAACTGACAGCACGGAAAGACGGCCAGGCCAAGCAGAAAGCCTGCACACAACCCGCAGAATGGCTCCAAAACATGGGCCATTTGTCGCGCGGCACTCAGCAGAGAGGCCTGACCGGGGCAGATCCGGAGCGTGGCACCAATGCTTGCAAAAGAAACCAGTAAACGATGCAGCGTAAGTTGGCATAATGAACTGGTGTGAGTTGGACGGAGGTTTGCAAGCAAACAAAATAATGAAAGGCGGTGAGCCCGTTGTGGCCAGGGGAAAATATCAGCAGTGGCTGGAGCCGGACGGGCTTCTTCTGCTGGAGGGATGGGCTCGGGACGGCCTGACCGATGAACAGATTGCCCACAATATGGGCATTACTGCAAAAACACTGTATGAGTGGAAAAACAAATACAGTGATATTTGTGAGGTCCTAAAAAAGGGCAAAGAAGTTGTGGACTACCAAGTGGAAAACGCCCTGCTGAACAAGGCACTTGCAGGAGACACGACGGCGCAGATCTTCTGGCTCAAAAACCGCAGGCCGGACAAGTGGCGGGACAAGCCGCGCGAGGTAGACGGAGGAGAGGATGGAGAAGTAAGGGTGATTATTGATGTCTGAGGTACGACTTTCCTCTGTTCTGGGCCCTGCTTTTCACCTTCTGGCCCGAGATGCTTTCCGACACGGTCATACTCACTATGATTTATCCGGCGGGCGTGGCTCGCTCAAATCCTCCGCGGTGTCTCTGCTTGTACCGCTGTTGCTGATCCACAACCCTGGCACTCATGCACTGATATTGCGCAAGGTGGCAAACACAATCCGGGACAGCGTGTACGCTCAGTACCTGTGGGCAATCGGAGAACTTGGGATGGCGGAATACTGGGACGCCAAAGTACAGCCCATGGAGCTGATTTACAAGCCAACGGGGCAAAAAATCATGTTCCGGGGCGCGGATGATCCTATGAAAATCAAATCCATAAAAGTTCCCTTCGGCTATATTGCCGTAACTCATTTTGAGGAAAAAGACCAGTTCGCCGGTAGAGCAGAGATTCGCACCATCTTGCAATCTACCATGCGTGGCGGGTCTAAATTCTGGAACTTCGAGAGCTATAATCCGCCCATCAGCCGGGACAACTGGGCCAACAAAGACAGCTTGGAGGAAAGAGCGGATAGGCTGTGCCACAAGAGTACATACCTGGAGGCCCCGCCGGAGTGGCTGGGAGCGCAATTCCTGGCGGAAGCCGATCACCTGAAGGAAACAGATGAGCGGGCATACCGTCATGAGTACCTGGGAGAAGCTGTCGGAACCGGCGGGAATGTGTTTGAAAATCTGGAGCTGCGGGAAATCACGGACGCGGAAGCGACCTCCTTCGACCATATCTATCAGGGCGTGGACTGGGGATGGTTCCCCGACCCCTTTGCCTTTATCCGACTGCACTATGACCGGGCCAGAGAAACAATCTACTTGATGGACGAGATATATCAAAACAAACTGACCAATGAGGACAGCGGAAAGCTCATTCTGTCCAGAGGATATAAGGACGCCTATATTACCTGTGACAGCGCGGAGCCCAAGTCGGCAGCGGACTATCGGTCTATGGGGCTTCCGGCCAAAGAAGCCATCAAAGGCCCTGGAAGTGTGGAGTATGGTATGAAGTGGCTCCAGCGCCGGAAGATAGTCATTGACCGCCGCCGGACGCCAAACGCATACAAAGAGTTTGTAGGATATGAGTATGAGCGCAATAAGGACGGAGAAATCATAAGCGGATACCCCGACTGTAACAATCATCTGATTGACGCAACGCGGTATGCTTTGGAACGCGTATTCCGGCGCATGGGAGTGAGAGCATGACCATTACAGACAAGTTGAAAGAACTCGGATACGCCACGGTCAGCGAGAGCTTTTATGCCAAAATCCAGGAGTGGAAAAGTTGGCACGAGGGCGACGTAAAGGGCTTCCACCGATACCGGGTAAGGAACGGCGCCGGAATGGTGCGCTGCAAGCGGTATACCCTTAATATGGGCAAAAAAGTGCCAGAGGACTGGGCGAACCTGCTAATGAACGAGCGCGTGGAGATCACTCTGGAGGGAGCAAAAGAGCAGGCATTTGTTGACCAGGTGCTGGAGGAGAACAATTTCGCAGTCAAGGCGAACGAGATGCAGGAACTGGCCTTTGCGCTTGGAACCGTGGCCTTTGTCCCCCGCGTGGTAGGGATGAAAGTCACAGAAGGCGGAGCGATTGCGGGGAGCGCGGAAGGTATCGTGATTGACTATGTGACAGCGGAGCATATCTGGCCGCTGTCGTGGCAAAACGGCGTAATTACAGAGTGCGCCTTTGACAGCATCATCAACGTCAACGGGGAAGATTACTGCTATCTGCAAATCCATCGGAAAATCGGCGGACTGTACGACATTGAGAACAGGCTGTATACATATCGGAACCAGAATGTGGGCACTGAGATTCCACTTGCCTCCGTGCAGGGATTTGAGCGGGTCCCGCCTGTGGTGCACACCGGCTCCGACCGGCGGCAATTCGTCATTGACCGGCCCAATATCGCCAACAATCTGGATTACACCATCCCGCTCGGTATCTCGGTGTACGCCAATGCCATTGACAGTCTCAAGGGCGTGGATGTGGCCTTTGACAGTTACATCAATGAGTTTGTGCTGGGCAAAAAGCGGGTCATGGTCAAGCCGTCCACCCTAAATTATCTGGAGGGAGAACCGGTATTTGACCCGGATGATCTGGCCTACTACGTTCTACCGGAGGACATTGAGGGCGGAGCGGTCATCACCCCCATTGATATGACGCTACGCACCGCAGAGCACAGCGAGGGCATCCAGACACAGCTTAATCTGCTCTCCAGCAAGTGCGGATTCGGCGAGAATCATTACCGGTTTGACCAGGGCAGCATTGCCACGGCCACACAGGTCATCAGTGAGAACAGTACCATGTTCCGCACCATCAAAAAACATGAAATCATTCTGGATCAAGCCATCAAAGAGCTGTGCCGAATTATTCTCCGCTTGGGTAACACTGCTATGGGTGCCAGTCTGAATGAGGAGGCACAGGTCACCATTGACTTTGATGACTCCATCATTGAGGACAAGACCACGGAGCGGAACAATGACCGCCAAGACCTCGCGGCGGGTATCATGAACGACTGGGAGTATCGGGCCAAGTGGTACAACGAGGACGAGGTCACGGCCAAGAAGATGCTGCCGAAGATGGAGGATATGACCACCGAACCGGAGGAGGAGACTGAATGACTAAGACACACATTGTTGAAACAGTAGAAGAGTATGACGAAAACGGGAATCTGCTGAAACGGACTGTGACAGAGACGGACGAAACGGATGATAACCCGGCTCGCTATGTGCATACCACATCCCCATATACCACGCCGGTTTTTGGAGTTCCGTACTGTGCGGCCAGCGAAGATGGTTAACAATGCATCGTTATCCTTTTTCACCGGAACTGCTTGACGCCATACCGGAAGAGCTGGCCGAACTGTATCGGAGCCTGGAAGCGACGCTCCTTGAGGAAATATGCTCCCGGCTGAAGCTGGCCGGGCAACTGAACGAGGTTACGGTGCAGGACATACGGGCGCTTCGCTCCCACGGTATCAGTCTGGAGGAGATTGAGAAGGCCATCCAGCGCACCACCAATCTCTCACAGAAGCAGCTGGATAAACTGCTGGACGATGTTGTGGAGCGCAACCAGAGGTATTACACCGACCTCATTGACCTGGCAAGGCTGACACAGCCGGAGACACTGGTGAGCGCCGCTGACATTGCCGCTATCATGTCCCAAGCACAGCGGGAAGTATGATGCCACACAGAAGCAAAGGCAGATTGAGCGCACTGTCCGCAAGCTGAATCGTCAGAAAAAGGCATATCAGGCCGCAGGGCTGGAAGAGGACGCCCAAGCGGTGACAACCCGCATCCGGCGGCTGAACAAAGAGTATAAGTCATTCAGTGAGGCGGCACGGCTGCCATTGCAGCGGGAGAGGATGCAGGTTCAATATCCGGAAGATATAACCGATATAAAGCAATTCTCTGGACTAGGCGCATATCAAGGGGATATAAAAATTGTCAGAAAGTTCTCTGAACGACAATATCAGGTGCAACTTGACCCACCGCAGATTAGCGGGGTGACAGACCACTTTGCAAAGAACCTGACGTTAAAACAGGATAGAGCAGCATTGACTATCGAAGTGTCGCAGAGTATCATAAATAGCAGCAGGTTAGTCTTGTATCAGACTGATCGAAATACATTAAAATTCTTAGCAGATAATGGGTATGTTGTTTTAAGTGTTGACAAGAAGATCGTGACAGCGGTTCCAGAAAAACTGAGAAAGAAGTATCGGGACTATTTGGAAGGAAAATGATATGGCGAAAAATCACAATGATAAATACATTTGCCCTCTGTTTGGGCGAGAAATCCTATACGGAGAATGCTATGAGATCCAAGAAATCCGGGAGGACGAGATGGACATGGAACTTGCAATAGAGCCGTTTGATGTAGAAAAAGCAAATGAAGTTTGCGAGAAATGTAAGTGGTATATTGTGGAGGGCGGCGCATGATAAAAGAAATCAATGGGAAAACATGGTATTGTTGCCCCCATTGCGGAAAAGCGCTTTTCCCGCTCCGAACGGATACAAAAATACGACACATGCCATTTCGATGTAAGGCGTGTAAGCACGACATAGAAGTGAATATTGCGTAGAGCCAAGAGCCTGTGAGCCAAGAGCCATCAGTTACCGAGGATTACTCGGTGGTTGATGGCTCTTTTTGCATTGTCAGAGAAGACATTAAAACCCAGACGGCAGAGAAGCCGTAAATCCCAAATATAAGACAGAGAAGTCTATAAAACCCAAAGGAGAAGCATCATGGCAAATATCGACACAAGCATGATTGAAGGGTTCGACGGCATGACCGCCGACGAAAAGGTTAAACCGTGGAAGCTGAGACCGCCACCGGTACGCTGTCCACTACGCAGGCGGAGCTGGAGGCAATCAAGCGGAGCTACTACGTTGCCTCCAAGGGCCTGACCGGTGATGATGCTGAGTTTATTGCTTTCAAGGCCGGGAAAATGGTGGACGATAAGACCACCTTCGAGCAGGCTGTGGATGCTCTTACCGCTGACCGCAAGAAAACCACCTTTGACTGGACTGCCCCCTTGGGAGGCGGGCAGAAGAAGGAGACAGACATTATGAACGCCCTCATCCGGGGCGCGCTGAAATGAAAGGAGACTGTATATGGCAGTTGAAATTATTGACAGAAGCAAACTCTCGGGCCTGATTCCTGAGCCTGTAACCCGTGAAATCATTCAGGGGGCTGTGGCTGAGTCCGCCGTGCTGCGGATGGCCCGCCGCCTACCCAACATGACCAGCAAGACGCAGACCCTCAATGTGCTGGATGCACTGCCCACCGCCTACTTTGTCAATGGCGAGGCCGCCAGCGGCGCAGCCGACTCCAAGGCATCTCTGAAAAAGACCACCAACATGGCCTGGGACAAGAAGAAGATCCACGCCGAGGAGATCGCCGTCATCGTTCCTATTCCTGAGGCGGTTTTGGACGATTCCGACTACGACATCTGGGGTGAAGTACGGCCCAGACTGACCGAGGCCTTTGGCAAGGTCATTGACGCCGCCGTGCTCTACGGCACCAACAAGCCCACCTCCTGGCGAGATGGCCTGGTTCCCTCTGCGGAGACCGCCGGCGCGGTTGTACCTGCTACCACTGACATCTACAAGGACATCATGGGCGAGGGCGGCGTCATCGCCAAGGTGGAGGAGAGTGGCTATATTCCCAACGGCGTAATGGCTGCCATTCAGATGCGGGCCAAGCTGCGCGGTCTGGTGGACAAGAACGGACAGCCCATCTTTAAGACCGATATGCAGGGCGACACTCGGTATGCGTTGGACGGCATGAGCATGTACTTCCCCATCAACGGCGCTTACGATCCCACTGAATCCCTGGCAATCGTTGGTGACTGGAGCCAGCTGGTCTATGCCATCCGGCAGGACATGACCTTTAAGATTTTTGACAGCGGCGTTATTCAGGATCCTGCTTCCGGAGAGATTGTATATAACCTCCTCCAGAATGATATGGTGGCCCTCCGCGCCGTCATGCGTCTGGGCTGGGAAATTCCCAACCCCATCAATTCCTTTAACACCGGCACTGAGAACGCATTTCCCTTTGCGGTTTATGCACCGGCGGGGGGTTAACACCCCCGTCCGAAACCGGCCTAGTCGGATCGGGGGTAGCCGGTAAGGCAAAAGTAGGCAGAAAGCAGGTGAAATAATGGCATACACACCGACTACATGGAATGACGGTGACCTAATCACGGCAGAAAAGCTGAACAAGCTAGAGCAGGGCGTTCAGAACGAACAGGTAGGCCCACAGGGGCCAAAAGGTGACCCCGGCGCAGCAGGTGCCGCTGGCGCAGATGGAAAATCCGTTAAAGCAATTGCACTGACTACAACCGGCGGTGCAGTTACTGGCGGAACCTGTACGCTCAGCGATGACAGCACCATTCAAATCACCGTGACAGCATCTGAGGGTTAATAGGAGGCTTTTAAATGGCTTACGCAGACTATGAGTATTACACAATTACATACCTGGGGACAGCCATTTCGGAGGCCGACTTTCCGCGCTTCGCCCTGCGTGCAAGTTCCTTTTTGGACTACTACACGCAGGGCCAGGCGGCCAAAAACGCAGAACTGGACGCGCTGAAAATGGCGTGCTGCGCAGTTGCAGAGCAGTACCAGTCTATTGACGCTGCACAGGCACTTGCGCAAAAGGCTCTGTCCGCTTCTCTTTCCTCTGGCGGAGAACTGCAAAGCCAAAGTGTAGTCAGTTGGTCTAAGACCTACCGGAGCGCCGGAGACAGCGCACAACAGGCGCTTGCTTCAGCCGAAACCGCGCAGGCGGCCCTTGCTGCCGCAGCAGCTCAATACTTGGCGGGCACAGGGCTTCTTTACCGTGGGAGGGGGTGCGGCTATGGACATGTTTCCCCATACTGTGACGCTTTATAACGTGGCGACAGAGGAGGACCCGGCAACCTTTGAGGAGACGCGCGTCAACCATATTACCATTCTGGAGGGCGTCCTGCTGGATGCTGTTAAGGCGCAGAACGTCAACCGGAGCGGGCTTGAAAGCGCCGATTCCGTTACCCTCTATATCCCGGTTGGGGTGTCTGCAAAAGACGGTGTCACGGGCGTGGAGAAGCGCTATGTTGGCCCGGTGGAATACTGGAACGCGGATGATAAAAGCGGCTTGTGGTCACTCTCGACAGGGCAGGACACCTTTTTCGTCAAGGGGAAAGCGGTTCATCCCGACTGGAGCACCCAAAAGATTGACGCCGCCTATGATGATGTTTACAACGTCACAAAGGTGGATTTCAAGGACTTCGGTGGCGATATGTCGCACTGGGAAGTGGGTGGGGCTTGATGTTGAAGTTCAGTGTCCACACTGAGGGGCTAGAGGCAATCAAGGAAAAGATAGCCGAAGGGTGCACCAAAGCAGAGCACATTGTGGCCGTCCAGGTACAGAAAGATACCTCGCCTTATGTCCCCGCCTTAACAGGCGACTTGGATCGCAGAACAAGAGTGGACAGAGCGCTAGTGATCTATCCTGGACCACGGTCGCGCTATTTGTACCACGGGAAACTGATGGTAGATCCAGAGACCGGCAGCAGCTACGCGCGTAAAGGCGCAACCAAAGTCCTAACAGACAAAAACCTTGTATTTAGTAAAGCTATGCACGCACAGGCGCAATCACATTGGTTCGAGGCCAGTAAGGCCGAAAATTTGGAGAAATGGGTGCGCACAGCGGATAAGGCGGTGAAGCGTGAACTCTGAGAAAAAGCAAAAGCCCCGCATGCTGGCAGCGGCTGAGGAAGTGGACAAAATCTCCCGCTCTATGCTGGTGTGGGCCAACACCTTCCCGGAAAAGCCAGTGGACATCATCAAGTATGAGTTCCTGTCCGCAGACCAGGGAGACGAAACCGGTATGGCTCTTTCCACCATTCAGGGGACATACATTACCCGGCGGTTCATTACCGGCGGCTACCAGGGAGAGTATCAATTTAAGCTTATTTACCGCATTAAGCCCGGCAGAAGCAACGACAAGCGCCTGGAGGCCGATGAGTTGCTGAACCACTTTGGAGACTGGGCCCGGCACAATCTGCCCGACTTGGGGGGCGAAATTGGGGCGCTGAGAGTGGAGCCAACCACACAGTCCTCCAAATTTGCTGCCTATGAGGACGGCTATGAAGATTATCAAATTTTAATGAAGCTGACCTATGAGGTTGGCGTTTGAAAGGAGAACGAAATATGCCTGAATCTGATCTGACATTCAACACCCCGGCTGGGCAGACTGTTGCCCGTGAACTGCTGATTGCCTATCTGAATGTGGCAGCGGAAACGCCTGAAACAACGCCTGAGTGGGCACCCATCGGAAGGCGCGTTGAGGACAGCTCCATCGAGATGGACTGGTCTACCGAAACGAAAGTTGACATTTTCGGCGATACATACACCACCGGCAAGAAAGCCACTAAAACGCAGACCTTTGACCCCTGGGAGTTAGACGGCTCCGACAAAGCGCAGAAAAAGATCTGGAATCTTGCCATCAAGGACAATAACGTCAATGCCCTGCTGAATCAGGACATGCTTATCGTGCATCTATACGCTGGTACTGCCGATACTGCTGTGTTTGCGGAGCGCTATTCTGCCTGTTCTGTACTTCCCACCGGCCTGGGAGGAGAAGGCGGTGGCTCCATCGGGATGCCCGTCGAGGTGACCTACGGCGGCACCCGCACGACCGGTACCGCGGCTGTGACAGGCGGCAAAGTGACATTTACGGCTGACGGCGCGGGAGGTTAAAAATGAAAGAACTGAATTTTGAATCCGGCCTTGTTACATACTCCCTGAACGGAAAGTGCGAGGTGTCCTTCAATCCCACCGACAGCAACTTTATTGAGCGGCTTTACGCCACGTTTGAAGAGCTGGATCGCAAGCAGGAGCAGTACAAGTCTGACATTGAAAAGATGGCGGATAAGAGGAAAATTTTTGACTACGCCAAAGAACGGGATGCAGAAATGCGAGGCATGCTGGACGAAGTATTTGGCGTACCCGTATCCGACGCCCTGTTTGGAGAAATGAACGTGTACGCGTTGGCTGGCGGCGTCCCTGTGTGGTGCAACCTTATGCTGGCTATCATGGACGAAATCGACACCACCTTCGCCAGAGAGCAGAAAGCGACCAACCCACGTATTGCGAAATATACGGCAAAGTATAAGAAGAAATAACAGGAGGAGCGCAGCATGGAATACGGACTGCCTAAGTCAGTAGAAATTGGCGGCACGAAATTTGAAATTCGCTACGACTTTCGGGTTATTTTGGAAATTTTTGAAGCTCTAAATGACCCGGAAATGACAGAGCGGGAACGTGCCTATGTTGTGCTCCAAATGTTTTATGTGGACTTTGAAAGCATTTCTGACTACAACGCAGCACTGAAAGAGCTTTTTCGCTTTACCAACCGTGGGGAACTGGAGGATAGCGCAAAGCGTCCGCCTAAACTGGTGTCTTGGGAGCAGGACTTTCAATATATCGTGGCTCCTATCAATAAAGTGCTTGGGTGCGAAACCAGGGCCATTGAATATGACATCGAAAGTAATACCGGAGGCGTTCACTGGTGGACGTTTCTGGCTGGCTATATGGAAATCGGGGATTGCTTCTTTGCGCAGGTCGTCAGAATCCGGGACAAGAAAGCAAAAGGTAAGAAACTGGACAAATCTGAACAGGAGTTTTACCGAAAAAATCGGGACTTGGTGGATATCAAAACCAAATACAGTGATGCAGAGAATGATTTGCTGAAGGCCTGGACAGGCGGCTGAGAAGCAGAATTGCACCTTGAAAACTTCATATTGAGATAGCGGAAAATTTTTTGGAAAACCTCTTGACTTTCTGTGTGCACGATATATAATAAATGTGTACACAGAAAGAAGGTGATGAGATGTCGCCCCGTACAGGCAGGCCAAAGGCAGAAAACCCGAAAGATATACAGTTAAAAATCAGAGCTGACAAGCAAACGATTGAAGACTTAGATTTTTGCTGTGAGAAACTGGACAAAACAAGAAGTGACATCATTCGGCTTGGTATCCAAAAGGTTAAGTCTGAGGTAGAAAAATAGAGTGTTGGCGGCCCTGACAAGCATACCAACACTCTACATCACCAGAGGTCTCCCACTGGATAAATCCATTCTATCACAGCGGGAGCCTCCAAATCAAGTAAAAGAGGTTTTTCAAATGCAAAACAAAATTGACTTTGAAAGCGTAAGATTTTCCCTTGATAATATTGTATCAACGCTCGGGCTGGTTATGGAGGATATAGAGCAAGAGCACCTTGATTTTAAAGATGGTCTAGAAGAAAACTTTTTCAAGCGCATGGATTCTGTGTTTATTCCTGCTCTAAACCTAATCCATAGTTCCGCCTTTGATCTATTGGAAGACGTAAAGGAGGCAACTGCATGAATGAACTGATGATTTTCGATAACCCCGAGTTTGGGGAGATTCGTACTATTGAGGAAAACGGCAAGGTGCTGTTCTGCGGGTCTGATGTGGCAAAGGCACTAGGGTATGCAAAGCCACAAAATGCGATTGACCGCCATTGCAGGGGTGCCCTGAAACGGGGCATACCACATCCGCAGTCCCCAGGCAAGACTATCGAGATGCTCTTTATCCCCGAGGGCGACATTTACCGCATGGCGGCCAAGTCGGAGCTGCCCAGTGCAGAGCGGTTCGAGAGCTGGATTTTTGATGAAGTCCTCCCCTCTATCCGTAAGAACGGCGGTTACATCCATGGCCAGGAGAACATGACACCCGAGGAACTGATGGCGGCGGCGCTCATCATGGCGAACAAGACCATTGAGAACCAGAAGCTGCGGCTTTCCTCCCTGACTGTGGAAAACCAGATCATGGCCCCCAAAGCGGCCTACTTTGATGAACTGGTAGACCGCAATCTGCTGACTGGCCTGCGGGAGACTGCAAAAGAACTGAACGTCCCACCCAAACAGTTTGTGAGTTTCCTTTTGGGCGGGAAGTACCTATATCGGGACAAGAAGAAAAAGCTGATGCCTTATCAGCAGCACGTTGATGCCGGACTTTTTGAGCTGAAAGAGTGCTTCAACGATAAGACCCAGTGGGGCGGGACTCAGACAATGGTGACCCCAAAGGGCAGAGAAACATTCCGGCTTCTGATCGCTGGGGCCGCATAACGAACACCCCCGCTATCTCAATATGAGGTAGCGGGGGTGTTCTATTTTCTAAATGCAGATACCAGTATGAGAATTAAAAAACGCTACACGCTTTCATAAAACAAATTATGGCAACAACCCACAAGATTAGGCCGACCCAAACGCCTGGTTTTCGAAAAGTTAAATTTGCGCCACAGTGAGGGCATTGGTTTGCGTTTTTTGCGATTTTTTCGCCGCAGGCGGGACAATCTATCATCTTTTTCATCCTACACACTCCCTAAAATAAACCTTTTCTTACATTTTATCACATCAAACACCGGAAGTCACCATATTTTTTGGAGGTAATCTTATGGCCGCTGACGGCTCCATTATCATTGAAACCCTTCTGGACGATAAGGAAGCCAAAAAGGAACTCACCAAACTTAATAACCGCATCAAGACCTTGAACAACCAGATTTACACCAATCAGCGGTTAAAGATGCCGCTGGTTGAGCAGTCAAAACAGGCTGCGGCCAATCTGGATTTGGCAATGGCCTCGCTGGAAAAAATGAAATCCGCTTCCGTTGGTGCATATACTGCGCAGCAAATTGCCCAGCAGGAAGAGACAGTTAAATCCCTTCAGTATCAATATAGCAAAATTCAATCCCGCGTCGAGGCATACGACAGGAGCATCAGCACAGCAACCGAGAAACTGAACATTGTGAAAGAGCAAGCGGGAGCTATCCAGCAGAACATGGCCGCTGCCGGGGTAGACACAGAAAAAATGGCGGCAGCAGCCAAACGCGCCAGCAAGGGTGCAATGGGATTTGCCACGCAGCTAAAGTATGCAATGAGTAGCATCCTTCTTTATGGAGCTCTGTTTCAGGTGTTCTCTAAATTTACGGAATGGATTGGGAAGGTCATTAAATCCAACGATGCAGCATCTGCTTCGGTTGGCCGGCTAAAAGCCGCCCTGCTGACTTTGGCACAGCCCATTGTAGGAGTTGTTATCCCAGCTCTAACATTTTTAGCGAACACACTTGTACGTATAATTTCGGTTATTTCCTCGTTCATTTCTATGATTTTCGGTTCAACTCTCGAGGAATCAGCCGATGCAGCTGAAAGCCTTTATAATGAGGCGAACGCCATAGAGAGCGTGGGCAGCGCCGCAAAAAAAGCTAGTAAACAGCTGGCCTCTTTCGATGAGATAAACAAACTTTCCGGAGATACAGCAGAAAGCGGAGGAGGGGCTGGGGCTGATGTTATTTCTCCTGATTTTTCCGAGGCCGGAGATCTCAGCTGGCTGGAAGAAACGCTTGGGAAGTCTGCTGGATGGGTAACAGCGGCGCTTTTAATTGGTGGCATTGCTCTGGTTGCGATTGGAGCGTCTACAGGAAGACTGTCTTTGGTGCTTGCTGGCCTTCTTATGCTTGGGTCTGCGGTTACTGTCGGTGAAGAAACCGGAGTATTCGCAGATTGGGCAGCTGCACTTGGGCTGGAAACGGCAGAACAATTTGTGCCTATGGCGCTAACGCTTGGCGGAATTGCTCTTATAGCTTTGGGCGCAGCTATAGCAAACATTTTGGTCGTAATTGCTGGACTTGGACTTATTGGGGCTGGCGTGGCGGTACACCTTCAACCGCCCACTTCACGGAAAAACACCGGAAACCGCCCGCCCATTTGTCCCTGTTCAGGGCGCGCACGACATGTACCGGGCCGGGGAGTACATGGTATACACCGACGGAAAGATTTACCGCTGTACGAGCGACACCAATTTCAGACCGGAGGACTACCCCCAGGCCTGGGAGGAGGCAACTTAATGGCAGATGAAAAATGCGCATACGACCCCGGGCGCGAGTGCCTTGGCCTGCAAAAGGCAAACATGCTGGAAAAGCAAATGAACGAGTGGCGGGCGCAGTCCAGAGAGACCCACAAGGAACTCTTTAACCGCACGAGAGATTTGGAAAAAGCTGAAGCATCCCGCAATGAGCAATACGCCAACATTATGGAAAAGCTGGACGAGCTGATCGCTTGGAAATCAGCTGAGCAAGGCACAACAAAACGTCGCTGGGATGCCATTGTAGATAAGTCGATTTGGGCTGTTCTGGCGGCAGTGATTGCCTTTTTGCTGGCAAGAATCGGGTTGTGAAAAGAGGTGAAAAAGACGTGGAGCAGCTTTACAAGCGATTGAGCAACCTGTTGAGCATCAAGAGTTTGGTTACCCTGGTGCTTACGGCGGTATTTGCCTACCTGACCTGTTCGGGCGGAGTAACCGCTGATCAGTTCCTGACCGTGTTTACGGTGGTTATTGCGTTCTATTTTGGGACGCAGGCCGAGAAAAACGCAAGCAAAACCAATCAATAATACATAAGAAGGAGAAAAATTATGAAGTGTTCTGAGTATTTGTGGAAGAGAATTGCCCTTGATACAGCCGCCCCTGATGAGTGGAGTCCTGAGCAGGTGACGAGAGAGCTGCGTGCTGCCATGACCAAAGCCGGAGACACTGCAATCGTATCCGATACCACCGGCGAACCTATGTCTGAGCGCGATGCCCTAAGTGTATATGGCCGCAACCAGGACAAGCTGAACGAGGCTTACAGACTGGGGAAGAAGTCCCTGTTTGAACTGGTAGTGAAGGAGCAGAACCTGTCCGACGATGAGTACGAGGCCGCCAAAGCCGCCGAAGAGGACAGCGGATTCACAAACCCCAATGGCTAAATTCTACACACAGATTCTGACCCACAATGACTGTTACCTTGCCGGAAAGACCATCACTCCCCGAGGGGTGATGGTCCACTCCACCGGGGCGAACAACCCCAAGCTGAGCCGATACGTTCCCGGCAATGATGCCATCGGACGGAACACAGCAGGAAACCACTGGGATATGTCCGACACCGGGGCCTGTGTTCACGCCTTTATCGGCGAACTGGCCGACGGCAGCGTGGGCGTGGTGCAGACCTTGCCCTGGAACCGGCGAGGGTGGCACTGCGGCAAGGGGGCCAAGGGTAGCGCCAACGACACCCACATCTCCTTTGAGATCTGCGAGGACGGCCTGCAGGATGCCAGCTATTTTGAAGCGGTGTACCAGACAGCCGTGGAGCTGACGGCAGACCTTTGCAAGCAGTACGGTCTGGATCCGCTGGTGGACGGCGTGGTGATCTGCCATAGCGAGGGACATGCTCGGGGAATTGCCAGCAACCACGCCGACGTGATGCACTGGTTCCCCATTCATGGAAAGAGTATGGATACGTTCCGGGCTGATGTGGCCCGGGTGATGGAAGGAGAGGATGATATGACGCAAGAGCAGTGGGATGCCATGATGGAGAACTGGTTGAACCGACGGGCTAGCCAGCCCGCCAGCGAATGGGCCACAGCGCCGTCTGACCAGCACCCTACCGGCATTATGGCCGAGGCCAAGGCCAGGGGCATTACTGACGGTTCGCGGCCCGGTAGCTTTGCTACACGAGAAGAAGTGATTGCGATGGTTACTGCAGTAAAATAAGGAGGTGTGCGCATGAGCGCAAGAGTAAAGCTGCCAACCCCGTTGAACGAACTGTTGCGCTCAGAACTGGAAGCCGCAATTCATGAATCTGCACTGCACCGTGACGATGATTTTATCGCTCGCCGATACATCATTGATAAGTGGCCACAGATCGACATTGCGGCAGAACTCGGTTGGGAGCGGTCTACCGTATCCCATCACATGCCACACATCTTGTCCGAGGTATCTCGGACGGCAGAAAGAATCACAAAAATCACACATACATAACACATACCCCCAACTGGGCCGCCACCCAGCTGGGGGTATTTTTTGTGAAAATTTAGGTATGGAGGACGTGAGGATAAAGGGCTGGTACACGTCGCCGCCCTCCTCACGGCCTCCTAATTTTTTATAAAAGGACGTTTAATATATGACTCCAGTAGAAAGATTGATTGCTGCCGGAATCCGCCCGGACTGTGCTGCAGAGAGCGTTTTATGGTATCAATCACAGGGCGACGATTACGGCCTGGAAAAATATCTCGACGAGGTGGAATGTAGGTGGAAGCGTCATGGGATGGATTCGACATAACGAAAACCCAGAAGGGAAAAACGTAGGAGATTGTACGATTCGGGCAATATCCTTGGCAATAGGTCAAAGCTGGGAGGCAACATTTATCGGCCTTGCGATCCAAGGATTTTTAATGGGGGATATGCCCTCAGCAAATGCTGTGTGGGGCGCATATCTGCGCGGAAAAGGATTTGTGCGGCAGATCATTCCCGACACCTGCCCGGACTGCTATACCGTGGCCGACTTTGCCATGGATCATCCAAGCGGAACATACATTTTGGCCCTGTCCGGTCATGTGGTTTGCGTGATCAACGGAGATTGGATCGACACCTGGGACAGCGGCGGAGAGATCCCACTGTACTATTGGCACAAGGAGGAATGACCTGTGAGCTACCCCTATTACGGATATCAACAGCCCCAGTATTATCAGCCGCCCATGGCGGACCAGCTGTCCCAGCTTCGGCAGCAGCAATACATACCCCAGCAGATGCCCCAGGCGCAGCCCCAGCAGGCGCAGGCCGGCGGCCAGAGCATGGTATGGGTAAGCGGCGAGGCGGAGGCAATGGCCTATCTTGTGGTGCCCAACAGCGCCGTGGCTCTTTGGGACAGCACCGCACCGGTGATCTACCTCAAGCAGGCTGACGCCAGCGGCAAGCCGTCCCTCAAGGTATATGACCTTGTGGAGCGCAGCGTAGGCGGAGCCAGAACAGCCCAGGCGGCCCAGGGTGAGGAAGTTTGCCACCAAGGCGGACCTGGAGGCCCTGGCGGCCCGCGTGGACGCTTTGACGGCGCCGAAAGCGACCACCAAGAAGAACGTGAAGGAGGATGCAGAATGAATCCCTTTTTTGGCGTGATGGGCGGCGGACGCCAGCCCAATATGATGCAGCAGTTCCATTCCTTCATGCAGCAGATGCGTGGAAAAGACCCCAACGCCATGATTCAGGAAATGGTGCAGAGCGGACGCATCTCCCAGGAACAGCTCAACCAGGTCCAGCAGCAGGCCCAGCAGATGTCGGGCGTGTTTGATGGGATGCGGAGTATGTTCGGGAAATAAATTCAATCAAAATCCCGGCCGGGTTTTGAAAATAAATCTACAAAGGAGAATTATCAATGAGTCTTTCTTCTGACGGCGGCACCGTCATGACGATGCCTGTACAGCCCGCCTACAACACCAATGGGAATGGCGGTATGTGGGGCGGCGATTGGTCCAGCTGGATCATTTTGTTCCTCATTTTCGGCCTGTTCGGCGGCTGGAACAACGGCTTTGGCGGCGGCAACGGCGTGAACGGCTCCAGCTTCCAGGGCTATGCCACCCGCGCCGACATCAACGAGGGCTTTGCCCTGAACAACCTCCAGGGCGGCCAGCGGGACATTCTGGGCGCTGTCACCAACGGCTTCCACGGTGTGGATTCCGCAATCTGC
>ENA-ORTH01001196-ORTH01001196.1-human-gut-metagenome-genome-assembly--contig:-NODE-1196-length-27829-cov-5.579787_pt1 | contig 27829 bp, 25 predicted proteins | sample MGYA00241914_ERZ509192 | MGnify/ENA primary metagenome ERZ509192 (study PRJEB26280, sample SAMEA2338826) | human gut metagenome | biome: human gut; feature: human-associated habitat; material: faeces... | reverse complement strand
ATGAGAAACCATGAGGGATATCATGACCCAACGGCAGGAAAAGCGATCAGGAGGGTTCATAGGGCAAAGCGCCGGCGCAAGGGTAGCGAAAAGCGACCTTTGACGTATCTGATCGGGGAAGTGCCGGGGTTCCTGATATCTGTAGTTGCTCTGGGTTTGGCTGAGAAGAGATAGGGCGTCCCCTTTTTGTCCCCTTTTGGGATTTTGAAAGGGTGTTAAGTCTGGAAAGCCTGATAAATAAAGGGTTTGCGGAAACGGTTCGATTCCGGTCTGCGGCAGTGATAAAAAACGAGAGAAGCGTTGAATTTGTAGCGTTTCTCTTCTTTTTTTGCTTCAAAAGGTTTGAATACCTTTGAACGTTTTATGGGAAAATTCCCGGTTTTTGAAATAATTCTCTTGCCTTGTGAAGAATCTTGATTGCTTCATCAGACAGGAACTGCTTGCGGAAACCATGAGAGGCATTTCCTTTCATCTGGTTGACTACCTTTACTTCTCTTTTGGAAAAGGTTAAATCATCATGTAGTGTCCGTTCACAGGTAGCCTGTCTGTGCAGATAGGCAATTCTGTTTCCATAGTCAGTGTCTTCCAAGCGGATTGCTTTTGTCTCCCTGATGCGGATAAACAGATAAAAAGATAGTTATATCACAAGGGAATAAGGCTCTGTGATACAGCTAAGATAATGCAACAGCTTATGCGTATCGTCAAGGGAAAATACGTTGTCACTTTGTACTTCCACAGGCTTGTAGATAAACTGTTTGAAATTTGCATCAGGGACGTAATCTTTTTTGTGTTTCTGCTCGAAACATCTCCCTCTAAACTATTTTACTTTTTGTTTTTTCAGTATTATCCCACATACAATTATCACCGCGAAAAAGATAGCGATTAGATACCATAGATTTTGAAGGTGAAAACCATAGTCTAACATCAATCGGTATCCCCAAGAAGCGGGGTAAATATATCTGATGGTTTTGAGAAAATCCGGCAGCAATTCGATAGGGAACATAATCCCCGAAAGCATAATCGACGGTAAAAACACAAGTTGTGCTATCATCGTTAGCTTTGCCTGATTTTTCACAGTCAGCCCCAATATACTTCCAATACTCAGCGAGACGATGATGTATATAGCAAGCGCAAGAAAGAAAAATGGAAGCTGCACTGGCAAGGTTGCCTCGAACAATATAGGAGCAAGCAGCAATATAATAACGCTACTAATCATTAAATGCACAAACGCAGAAAGGAACATTGTAACAAGACCTAAATATAAAGGTACGCCATTTGCTTTATAAACTTTTTTTACATCACTTCCATAAGTTTCAATCAATGATGGCGGTAACCCAATAAACGCTCCCATTGAAACGCTCATTACAATCATAGATTGTACCAGTGTGCTTCTCATTTCAGGCATAACAGAAGTAAAAATACCCCCCATAAACAGGAAGAAAATAAGCGGAACGATGTAGCAGGTTACTAACATAGATTTACTACGTATATCTAATTTCCACTGTAATGCTATACCATATAAAAACCCATTCATTTTGATTCCCTCCTTGCAATTTCGATAAAATGCTGTTCCAGCGTGCCACGGTCAACTTTAATATCTAATACCTGAATCCCTTTTTGTCTCAAATCACTGAGCAGGGAAATCAAAGTATTTTCAATATTATCTGTCTTAAAAGTGTTGTCCCCTTGCTCTGTTTTGATATGGATAAAGTATTTTCTTCCTACCTTATTGGTCAGTTCCGAAGCTGTGCCGCAAAAGACTATATTTCCGCTATTCAAAATAGCAATACGATCACATAAGGTTTCTACTTCTGCCATATCGTGACTTGCTAGAACGATTGTTTTTCCTTGTAATTTAAGTTTGCGAATTTGCTCGTGGAGCGAAACCCTACCTTCAACATCAAGCCCTGCTGTCGGCTCATCGAGAAAAATAATATCTGGATTACCAATAAGTGCAAGGGCTAAATGTAATCGCCTTTTTTGTCCTGTGGATAACTGTGCATACTGTTTCTTTTCAATCTCTTTAATGTCGAGGGTGTTAAGCATCGTATAATCAATTTTTACTCCATTCCATTTTGCAAATAATTTTATAGCTTCCATTGGCTTGATATGGGCAGGCAAAGATGAAGATTGTAACTGAATACCCATTTTCCCGTTTACCATAATTGTACCGCTATCATATTTTCTCAAACCTTCAATACATTCAAAGGTGGTCGTTTTTCCTGCACCATTGACACCGAGCAAAGCAAAGATTTCCCCTTTTTCAATTTGAAAATCAAGCCCATTGAGGACAATGTTGCTGTCATAGCTTTTCTTTAATCCACGAACTTGTATTGCACTATTCATCATTGTATCTCCTCAAATGGATTTGTTCCAAGTCTTGAGAAATAGATCTGCAAAGCCGGTTCTAAATAGTCGTTTACAATTTTTTGTCTTTCTTCCCAAGCATTTGTAGCAGTATCAATATTACCAATCTCCATCAATTTTGGGAGCATACTCATATCACCGTTGGTAAATTCCATAATCAGTCCCCAATATTCTTTTACAACTCGTTGGCATTTTTCACTTTCAGGAGACACGCTTGCCTTTTGAAGTTCTATAATTTCGTCACTTAGACGGTTAAATCTATCCATAAAATTTAAACCACTTTCCTTGTCAAACCGATTACGGATATGGTCAAGAGTATCATCATCGAAACGCTTAATGAGGTAGTAAGATCCATTTTTCATTTGCAGATTGACAATAATATCTGCATACTTCTTAAAATTGACTGTCTGCATTTGCAACACTTCTTTTTTTAACTGTTCTATTGCTGTCAAAGAAGCTGTTAGATGCTCTATCTTCTCCCGTATGCTATCTGCCTGTTTAGTAAGAACGTTCGCAAAATCAGTCGGTGATTCCAACGAAATTAAACGTTGCTTTATATCACCCAAGGAAAATCCTAATGATTTTAAGGATATAATTTGATGAAGTGTAACTAAATCTTTATTTGTATAAAGCCTGCGCCCACCTTTGCTTTCTGATGATGGAGAAAGCAGTTCTTCTTTGTCATAGTATTGAAGAGTACGAACGGTAACACCCATTTTCTTTGCTACTTCGCCCACTGTCATAAAACCTTGTGGAATTGCTTTGTATTTTGCCATATTTGTTTTTTACCTCCTATACTGTATTATACATTATTACGTTACGTCACGAACAAGACTATTTTCAAAAAAATTTGTGACAAAGATTTCTCCATTCCGCCTCTTTGTATTTACGCAAAGATAACTTCCTTTTCTACCATTTCTTTTGCACATGCTCGTATGTTATTGATTCTCTGCATCCATTTTAAGGAGTTTTGTGATACCTTGTGACCGTTTCATCTGTTCCTATGAGAACTTTTTAGATATTCCTGCGTTTGGTTATTAATATCGGCAAGGTAAGACAAGGGATGTTAATCTTCTTGCAGTTCATACGAAAAACCGTCGCTTTCCCATACATACTTGTCCATTAAAAAATCTATCGTATGATATATTCGTACAATACATGACAGTTCTCCGATTGCCACAGATTGATCGCGGATATTGAAACGGCAAGTAAGAATAAAGTTGCTGAAAGTAGATTTCATAGATAGCAATCTTGTGGAAGAAATCTTGGAGTTTCTCAATAAACTCGTATCAGTGGTGGGATGCTGGCTCTTGAAAACCACAAACAGAAGAATGTGGATAGCAGATTATGCTTAGAATTGGAACAGAGAGGAGAAGGTATGTGGAGAGGCAAAGGTCTCACATGCCGTCTTGCTTGTACATTTTATTAAATTATATTATACTGTATTAATAGTATTTTGCTAGTAGAGTGTAAATGATGTATGGAAAAGAATTATAAGATTTTAAATAGAGATCACATAAAATATTTAGCAATCCTTTTGATGACGTTTAACCACATCGCGCATATCCTTATGATACCTGATACGATAGCATATGAAATATTTGAAGATATGGGGTATTTTACTTCAATCACCATGTGCTATTTCTTAGTTGAAGGATATTTTTATACCCATTCGCGAAAGAATTATGCAAAGCGTTTGTTTATTTTCGCCTTAATATCAGAGGTCCCCTATTTGTTAGCTATGGGATATTTCCAGCTGAATGTTATGTTCACGTTCTTAATCTGCCTTTGTATTTTATCAATAATGGAAAGTAAGCGAAACACAATTCAAAAGATATTATCTATTTTAGGTTTGATTTTATTATCAGTGCTGTGTGATTGTGCGCTGATTCTTCCAATAGCTACAATATTGTTTAAACTTAGCAGGGGAAATAGAAAAAAACAAATCCAAGCATGGGTAATAATGTGTGCTATTTTCTTTGTGTTGAACGTGCCAGGATATGCATCTACTAATGTACCGTATCCATTTTTATCAGGATATGCCTTATTGCATAGCTTTTATTCAATAATTGCTTGGATTTTGGCGGGGATTATAATTTTGGTATTTTATAATGGAAAAAAGTCTGGGAAATACGAGTTCCTGAACAAATGGTTATTTTATGTGTATTATCCAATGCATTTATTAGTGCTGTGGAGTATTCAATATTTTCTAATAAAATAGTAATATATAATTCTCAGTTTGTGGGCGGTAAGTGTTGGAACATTGCAGGTTTGATGAAGCCTCAAAACCTCATTCTTTCAGAAGCCGTTGTTATTTAAAATGATTTGTTTCGGTCTATGGTTATTTTTTAAGAATGAAAGATGGATTCAATATCTATTCCACCTGTCGTTAACGAAGAGATGTGGGTGTGCTGCAATGCGTGAGTAGTGATGTGCATTCCGAGGATTTTTTGAGCGGTTTCATGCAGGTACTTATTGGAACTGAATGGATTGATATAGCTGCCATTTCTGAACGTCGTAGATTCATCAGGGCGGTAAGTTTCTTTTGATAAACCCAGTTCAGCAAAGGGATAAGATAAATTTGGCATTCACTTAGAACATTGGAAGATTCCTCTGTTTTAGAGTACTGTGTTTTGAGAGAGATGACCGTTAAATGCTGTATTAGTACGTCTTAACCCCGAAATTAGCGCTACACTTTGCGGGTGAGGGCGCTATTTTTGTGTTTACAAAATGTTACAACAAGAGTATAACCGCACAAAGCAAGACAACAAACCTGAATAAGTCGCTGTATGTTAACCATAAACACCAGTCCTTTTCTCTTTAGAGTAGGTGGCTTCCTAGGCAAGTAGATTATATTGTTAAGGGGCTGTGTGGCCGATTTTCAGACAGTTCTTCAAAATAGGAGATTGATTAATGAGCAGTTAGAGCTTCAAGACATGTAGAGTTCACATCCTCATTTGTTAAGCAAAAATAAAGACATTCAATGCATCTGTAACTTCTTTATAGTTTCCTTTGCAAATAGATCATATCCACCAACTGAATGCCGCATTCATATATTGGGTGGTTGTAATTGTCTGTAAAAAAGTTTTTAATACTGTGGGAGCGGGTAAATCCGCATTTTTCATAAAAAGGAATCGTCAGCGGGCTATCCCCTGTGCCGACTTGGAGTACAGAGTATTTTTCTCTATATTTTGCGGAGATGAAGTCAATTAGAGCTCTGCCGTATCCTTTTCCCTGCCATTTCGGTAGGATGGCAATATTTTTGATTTCTAGCACACCTCCACCTTCATCTGTTATTACACATTCACCTTTGATTCCATTATCGTCTAACACATACATGACGCCTTTGTCAATATATTTGTCTACCATATCTTCTTGCTCGTCTGCCAGCAACAATAACGAGAGAAATTGTTTTTTGTGATTTTCCACTTTTTTGATTTCCATATCAATATACCTCTATAAAATATGTTTATCTAATTTATTTCTGGACACATTATATCAGGTTATTTTGACGCTGTCGTTTTTGGGCTTTTAAGAAGAACTATTCCGCGGCAATAAAAAGGTTAGAAAAGATGCGAGTATCGAGGGGAATTTAAGTCCGATACGCAGTGTGAGGAATAGGTTGGAGATAGAAAGCCTAATCGAACTTAGGTGAGTCTTTTTCTATGCATCAAAAACAGATGGAGAAAATTTACCGCATTCTCATTTCGAACAGCTAGAAAAAGCACTTACGATGGAAAAGTGGGTTGTTCTGGAAGGGATGCGGCAAATTCAGATTTTGATTCAGAATTGTTTTCTGGATATCAAGGCTCTGCTGACCAGCCACGGGAGTGACAGACCATTACTTTTTCTCCTTTTAAGTCCAACTCACCATTAAAAGCAAATCCTAGTTTTCGGTAGAGGTTTATGGCTGCGGTGTTGTCGCTGTATACGCTCAGGTAGATTTTAGAGCAGCCATATTCCTTCCAAATTCTATTAAGCAGGCAGGAGACGGCTATTTGGCCATAGCCTCTGTGTTGAAAATGACGGTCGATAAGCAGGCGGTCCAGCCAGACACGGCCGGCCGGAAGATATTCCTGAAAAAAACCATACATAGCGAACCCTACCAGTGTGCTACCGTCATAGATACCGAGCGGACGCCAAGAGTCCCGTTCGTCTGCTTCTCTCATGCAGTCTGCAACACTTTCAATATAATTTTCTTGCCCAGGGGCAGGGCTTAAAGCCTCAGCTTCTTTTCTGTTCTCTTCAGTAATCGGCTCAAAATGTAGTTCCATAAAAATCCTTTCTACAGTCTTTAAACTGAATAATTTTAAGAATGTCTTTATTATAGCATCGTCATGTGAGATTCGCAATCGCGAAGGTTGGCGTCGTTGTTGATAGGATAGGAGAAAGAGAAATACGATATAGTTAGAATTAACTAGCCAAAGGCAGCAGGATAGTGTATTTATCGGCTATCAAAGATATCTGGTAGGAACGTTTTGAGAGTGATAAAAAAAGCAGATAGAACAGCTTTAAACAATTTTTCACCGAGGACCAACGAGAGGGAGCTTCCAAGATAGGTGTTAAAAGCAGGCGGTGGGAAAAGGTGGAATGACTCTGTCAGGCGGTGAGAAACAGCGAATATCCATTGCTCGTTACATTCAGCAGGCGATATCTGAGCAAAGACACGGTTGGTGATCGCCCATCGTCTGAACACCATACGGCAGGCAGATCCTGGTGATTGAGGATGGCCGTATCGTGACACGCGGAATTGATAGAGGAGAAAGGCCTGTACCAGAGATTTGTTGAGAAATAGGAAGGACAGAGATAAGCTTTAGTTACTGTTCACTTACTTGAGGTTTGTGAGCAGAAAATATCGGGGATCCTCCCTTGACAGAGAAGGGGAGAAATGGCATATAATCAGTAGAGAAAGAAGAAAGCAGGTAGGGTTATGTGCGGACGGTATTATATTGATGATGCGGCAGTGAAGGCGATTGTGACATTGGTACGGAGCATTGACAGAGATTTGAAATTCGGCAAAAAGAGGGATATCTATCCGTCAAACGAAAGCCTTGCTCTGTACGAGGGAATGGGGCAGGTAGAGGCAGGGTGGATGAAATGGGGCTATCCAGGGTTCCAAAAGGACAGCTTGCTGATTAATGCCAGGGCTGAGAGCGCATTGGAGAAGAGAACTTTTGCAGAGGATATCCAGACTCGCAGGTGTGTACTTCCTGCGGGAGGCTTCTATGAGTGGAACAGCCGAAAAGAAAAGTGTAGCTTTTGGAGGGCGGATGCTTCAGTTTTGTACATGGCGGGCTGCTTTCACATCTGGGAGAATAAAAAATGTTTTGTGATTCTGACGACAGAGGCTAATGCCTCGGTGGCTGGGGTCCATAGCCGGATGCCTCTGGTCTTGGAACCAGATGAGGTGAAAACCTGGATTTTGGATGGAAATTCGGTCAGTGAACTGCTCAAAAAAAAGCCCACACTCTTGGAGCGAAGCCAGGAGTATGAGCAATTGTCGCTTTTTTAGCTGCGCGAGAGAGACTCAGAAGGATTTGGGTCACTGCGCAGATCTTTCATGATTTTCTTAAATTCCAGAGCAAATAACGTAACTGTGGTCATGACGGCGATGATATCTGCGATAGGCTCGGCCAGGAAGACAGCCAGGACTTTGTCGGTCATAAAAGACGGGAGAATGAAAATCAGCGGAATCAAAAGTACGATCTTACGAAAAACAGCAAGGAAAGCGCTGATTTTGGAATTTCCGAAGGCGATAAAGCTCTGTTGGCAGGAAATTTGAAGTCCCATCAGAAGAACTCCGGCCATGTATACCCTAAGGGCCCACTGGGTAATTTCAGACAACTGCGGATCGTTGGTGAAGATTGCGACAAAAGCGGAGGGAACTAGCTGGATAGCAGCCCACAGGATTGTCGCATAGCCGAACGCGCAGATAGTCTGCAGTTTGAATGCTTGTTTTACCCTGTCTGCGTTACGCGCCCCGTAATTGTAACTGATGATTGGTTGTCCGCCCTGGGTGAGTCCCTGTAGAGGCAGCATTGCAAACTGCATGACGCTAGAGAGGATGGTCATCGCGCCCACAGCCAAGTCGCCGCCGTATTTTAGTAAAGAGGAATTAAAACAGAGAACCAGGATGCTCTCGGTGGCCTGCATGGTAAAGGGGGCGACGCCTAAGGCCACGCAGGGCAGCAGAATCGATGGCTTGATTCGAAAGTTTTTCTTCTTTAGCCTCAATATTGTGTTCTTTCCAGACAGGAATTTCACTGCCCAGGCTGCGCTCAGCGCTTGGGATAAAATTGTGGCCAGGGCCGCGCCTTCTACACCCATTCCCAATCCAAAGATGAAAATAGGGTCCAGGACGATGTTAGTGACAGCGCCGATGATGACAGTCAGCATACTGATTTTCGAGAAGCCTTGGGCGGAGATGAAAGCATTCATCCCTAGAGTTAGCTGAACGAAAATGGTGCCTATGGCATAGATGCGGATGTATTTGTCAGCATACACAATGGTGTTTTCACTGGCACCGAACAGATAGAGTAAAGGTTCCCGAAACAACAGAACTGCTGTGGTCAGAAGCAGAGCTACGACGATCAGGGCAGCGAAGCAGTTTACCATAATTTTTTCAGCGGTCTCGTTGTCTTTTTTCCCCATAGAAATACTGGCTCTAGGAGCTCCGCCCATGCCCATGAGTGCAGCGAAAGCTGAGACAATCATAATAATTGGGAAACACACGCCGACGCCGGTCAAAGCTGTGGAGCCCACCTCAGCAATATGACCGATATACATACGGTCTACCATGTTATAGAGTGCGTTTACGACTTGGGAAGTGATGGACGGCACAGCCAATATAAATAGTAGGTGCCGGACGGGTTCTTTTCCTAAGTCCACTTCTCTAGACATTTTCAGTTTCATTTTATCAGTTCTCCTTTTCCTTAAAACGTTCCAGAATTTTGTTCATGGTTCTCTCCATCTGTGAGATCTCCTCTTCGGAAATATCTTCCAACAATTCTTCGTTGATCTCAGCGATTTCCTTGTTTAGACGGAGAATGACAGGCGCGGCTTTCTGGGTGAGATGAATCCGCTGAACTCTTCTGTCATGAGGGTCCTGGACACAGGAGATCAGCTCCCGGGACAAAAGAGAGTCGATGCTTCTGCTGACCAGACCTTTTGAGACTCCCAGAATCAATCGGAGCTGGCTACTGGTGTTGATTGATTCGTTGTTGGAGAGTAAAATGAGGATAGAGATTTCATTGGGAGAGAAATTCTCATTCTGAAATCTTAGGTTGATCTCATTGGCATAGACACGCCTGATTTGGGAAAAATATCCCAGCATGGATTCTACATTTTTTTTCATAAGCGCCTCCCTATGGTTCACAAGTAAACTACTGATAGTATATAGGATTTTAAGACGTCTGTCAATCGTTTGTGCGTATTGCGAAGCATTGTGATCGTTTGACAATCGCATTTATTTATGTAGCATTGCCGTTAATTGTACCGCAAAACATTAGGAGGAAGATAAAATATGGTACGAAAATTTCAGAAATCTGATTTAGAACTGGTTATGGAAATATGGCTCAGTGGAAATGAAGACGCCCATCCATTTATTTCAAAGGAGTACTGGAAATCGAATTTTGAGTCAGTGCAGGAGCAGCTTTTGGAGGCGGAAGTCTATGTTTTTGAAGCGGACGAAGTGATAAAAGGATTCATTGGAATGCAGGGAAATTATATCGCCGGAATTTTTGTGAAAAGAGAATTTCGCCGCGCCGGTATTGGCAGACAATTACTGAATTATGTCAAGGCAGGTCATTCTGATCTGACTCTTCATGTGTATCAAAAAAACAAAGCGGCGGTGGAATTTTACCGGCGGGAGGGATTCTGTATTATTTCAGAAGAGATAGAATCGGATACGAAAGAAGTGACTGAAACGATGAGCTGGCGTCAGGCTTAGAGAAAGCGTTTATGTTAAGAAAAGGCCGTCCCCGTCCGACGTGTTTGGAAAACGCAGGATAGGGACGGCAATATTTTTACTGTATAAGCTCCCGGACAACAGCTGGGCGGCTGGCAAGCTTGCTTGCCGAGACGCACAGACATTGGACGGGGCAACGGGTATGAGCACGCAGGCGTATGCGCCGGAGTGCGAATGCCTGTCAGGATTGCGGGAGTGCAATGCACGGAGCAATCCGCAGCTTATACTTTTTGGAGGTGTCGCCGACAGGCGGCATGAGGATTTGCGCTGCAGGCAAGAGGCTGTCACGCGGAAAGTTATGCCTGTGGGCTGAGAATTTTTTTCAGGTCTTCCTCGGGAGTACTGATTGGTGTCAGCTGATAATTTTCTACTAGGAAGTTCAGCACATTAGGAGAGACGAAAGCCGGCAGGCTCGGGCCAAGATAGATGTTGCGGATGCCAAGATGCAGAAGCGTCAGCAGGATACAGACAGCCTTCTGTTCGTACCAGGACAGAACCAAAGTCAAGGGAAGCTCATTTACGCCGCACTGGAAGACTTCGGCCAAAGCTGACGCCACGCGGATTGCTCCATAGGCATCATTGCACTGTCCCATGTCCATCAGGCGGGGCAGACTGCCGATCGTTCCCAAGGACAGGTCATTGAATCGGTATTTGCCGCAGGCCAGAGTCAGTACGGCAGTATCGGCCGGGGTTTTCTGCACGAACTCTGTATAGTAGTTTCTTCCGGCTCTCGCACCGTCGCAGCCGCCTACCAGGAAAATATGCTTTAAGGCTCCGGATTTTACTGCGTCTGCGACTTGGTCAGCGACAGATAAGATGGTGTGGTGTCCAAAGCCGGTTGTGACTTGGGTCCCGCCATTGATTCCAGTAAAATTCTGGTCCTCACGGTACCCGCCAAGTTCCAGGGCTTTCTCAATCACAGGTGTGAAATCCTTGTCTTCCCCGATGTGAACCATGCCAGGATAAGCGACGACCTCTGTGGTAAATACGCGGTCCTGGTAGCTGCTCTTTGGCGGCATCAGGCAGTTGGTTGTAAACAAAATCGGAGCGGGGAGATCAGCGAATTCTTTCTGCTGATTCTGCCATGCGGTTCCGAAATTCCCCTTTAAGTGACTGTATTTTTTCAGCTCTGGATAAGCGTGGGCCGGGAGCATCTCACCGTGGGTATAGATCTGGATTCCTCTTCCCTCGGTCTGTTCCAGCAAAAGTTTTAAGTCTCTCAGGTCATGGCCGGAGATGACGATGAAAGGCCCTTTTTCCACCTTCAAAGGCACTGTGACAGGGGAAGGGATTCCGTAGGTCTGGGTGTTGGCTCGGTCTAGAAGCTCCATGCATTTTAGGTTGACTTCTCCTACTTTCAGAACCGTAGGAAGAAAATCATTCATTCCTCCGTCTTTGGACAGCAGGCGCATAGCCTCAAAGAAGAACTGGTTGACGGTGTCGTCCTCGTAACCCAGCACCGTTGCGTGATAAGCATAGGCGGCTACACCTCTTAATCCGAACAAAATCAGGGATTTTAAGGAACGAATGTCCTCCTGAGCGTTCCAGAGAAGCTCCATGGAATAATCTGGCGCTGCGTCGGCCAGCAGAGCCTTCACGCCGCGTATCTTGGATAGCTGTCTGTTCAGATCGTCATTGTCAAAATTTACATTGGTAAGTGTCGAGAACAACCCTTCGACCATCAGGCGAATCTGTTCTTTGGAAGCGTGTTTCTCCCCTAAAGACTTGGCGAGGCCAATCAACGCTCCTGTAATCTCATCTTGAAGCTTAGCGGTGTCAGCGGATTTTCCGCACACACCGGTTTTTTTAGTACAGCCAGAACATCCGGCTGTCTGTTCACATTGAAAACAAAACATTTCCTGACTCATTTTAAAATCCTCCTGTTTGCATTTATAAATTTGCTGGATATACTTTATAATAATTCTCCTTGGGTGGAGATGGTTGCGACTTTTAAGGGGATGTCTCTGCCACTGGCAGCGATGGCGGTGCGGACTGCGTGTTCCAGACCGCCGCAGCAGGGGACTTCCATGCGGGCGACAGTGACGCTTCGGATTTGATTTTCCCGAAAGATTGCAGTGAGCTTTTCTGCGTAATCAACAGAATCCAGCTTTGGACAACCTACGAGGGTGATGTGTCCCTGAATAAAATCCTGATGGAAATTCGCATAGGCGTAGGCGGTACAGTCGGCGGCGATCAAGAGGTCGGCCTGTTCATAGTAAGGAGCCTGGATAGGCAGAAGCTTGATCTGTACCGGCCATTGGCGAAGCTGACTGGTATTTCTGACGGTCGCCGAACAGGGGGAGGGGGTGAAAGTCTTTGCCGTAGTTCCAGGACATCCGCAGGGGAGTGGACTTGCTTTTTTTGCCTGCGCCTTTTTTACAGCAGCCTCGTCATAGGCAGGCGCTTCCCTCTCTTCGAAGGAGATCGCATCTGTGGGACAGGCGGGAAGACAGTCTCCTAGACCATCACAGTAGTCTTCGCGGGTGAGAACAGCCTTTCCGTTTACCATCTGGATTGCGCCTTCATGACAAGCAGCGACACAGGCGCCGCAGCCATTGCATAAGTCTTGATTGATCTTTATAATTTTACGTATCATATGTTCTCCTTTTGGCTTTTCTTTTTCGGATGGCTATAGTATAGTATAAGAAAAGAAACATAGATGTTGTTTTTACAACAAAAAAGGAGAAAGATGAGAGAATATTTGTCAGTGATGAAGAGATCGGTGCTCTTTCGGGGAATTGAGGAGGATGAGATATTGGCAATGCTGAAATGTTTGCAGGCTCATATTCGTTCCTATGAAAAGAAGGACTTTCTTTACCGAAATGGAGATCATCTGTTGGAGATGGGGCTGGTGCTACAAGGTTCGGTCCACCTGATAAAGGAAGACTACTGGGGGAAACGGAGTATTCTCGCGAGAATTCCGGAAGGACAGATTTTTGGAGAGGTGTTTGCCTGCCTGCGTCAGCAGCCTCTAAATATGAGCATTATGGCTACAGAACCAGTCAAAGTGCTGTATCTGGACGTACAGAGAGTGACCAATAGCTGTACTTCCGCCTGCGATTTTCATGTGCGTTTGATCAGAAATTTGCTGCAATCCCTGGCAGGCCACGCTCTGCTTCTGAATCAGAAAATCGAGTATATCACGCAGAGAACTACTAGAGAGAAACTTCTGTCCTATCTCTCGGACCAGGCCCTTCGAGCGGGAAATTCCAGATTTCAGATTCCTTTTAACAGGCAAGAGCTGGCGGATTATCTGGGAATTGAGCGCAGCGCTATGTCAAACGAACTGTCAAAGATGAAGAGGGAAGGGCTTTTGGATTTTCAAAAAAATAGCTTTTGGCTGCGACAGTGAGCAAGCGGCACAGAACCGGTTGCAAAGAAGAAAAGGAGATATTGAGATCAGAGATGTAAGGAGGTAGAACAATGATTCCACAAAGATTGGAGAGACTTAGGGTTAAAATGCGGGAGTGCCGGATGGATGCTTACCTGGTTCCCACTGCGGATTACCATGAATCGGAATATGTAGGTCCGTATTTCAAGTGCAGAGAATATATTACAGGCTTTACCGGCTCGGCGGGCACAGCTGTGATTACAGAGGATGAGGCGTGTCTTTGGACAGACGGCAGATATTTCGTACAGGCTGCGCAGCAGCTTAAGGAGAGCGGGATTCGTTTGATGAAAATGGGGGAACAGGGAGTTCCCACAGTGGAGGAATATTTAAAAGAGAAGCTTCCCCAAGGCGGAGCTCTGGGATTCGACGGAAAGGTGGTCAATCAGCTTTTTGCCCAGGGACTTCAGGAGGAGCTAAGACCCAAAGGAATTACTCTCTTGTATGACAGAGATCTGGTGGGAGAGATCTGGGAGGGACGGCCTGAGCTGTCCAGCGGGGAAATCTGGGTTTTGGATGAGAAGTATGCGGGAAAGAGCGCAAAGGCTAAACTTCTAGAGCTAAGAGAGAGTATGGAAGGGGCAGGGGCCACTGCACATCTGCTGACAACTCTGGACGATATTGTGTGGTTGCTGAATATTCGAGGGAACGATATTCCCTGTAATCCTGTGGTGCTCAGCTATTTTGTGGTTACAAAACAAAACTGTCTTCTATTTATTCAGCCGCAGGCAGTGAACTGTCAGATGAAAGAATATCTGGAAAGTCTAGGAGTACGGCTGCAACCTTATGAAGAGGTCTATGAGTTTGTAAAAAGCCTGCGCGGAGAACGGATTTTATTGGAAAAATCTTGTGTCAACTACACCTTGTGTCAGAGTCTGGATGATTCCAATGTGGTGATTGACCGGATGAATCCAACCACCTGGGCAAAGGCAATAAAGAACGAGACAGAGATGGAGAATATCCGACGAGCTCATATCAAGGACGGAGTGGCGGTTACCAGGTTTCTCTATTGGGTGAAAAATAATATAGGAAAAATTCCTATAGATGAAATTAGCGCAGCCGACAAGCTAGAGAGTCTGCGCAAGGAACAGGAAGGCTATCTGGAACCCAGCTTTGGCACGATCTCGGCTTATGGCGCCAATGCTGCGATGTGTCACTATCAGGCTGACGAGGAGCATCACCAGGAGTTACAGCCAAGGGGGTTGTATCTGGTAGATTCCGGCGGTCAGTACTATGAGGGAACTACAGATATTACAAGGACGATCGTCTTAGGGGAACTTACGCAAGAGGAACGGGAGCATTTCACTTTGGTGGCTATGGGAATGCTGCGCCTGGGAAATGCGCAGTTTACGGAAGGGACTTATGGTATGAGCCTAGACTGTCTGGCACGAGGGCCTCTTTGGGAGCGCGGTTTGGACTTCAATCATGGGACAGGCCACGGAGTTGGCTATCTTTTAAATGTGCATGAGAGACCCACCGGAATACATCGGAGGACAACACCAAAGAACCTGGCGGGAGAGGTCTTGATGGAAGGAATGCTGACCTCGGATGAACCAGGAATGTACGTGGAGGGCAGCCATGGAATCCGGACAGAAAATCTATTGCTTTGCAAGAGGCTGGAAAAAAATGAGTACGGGCAGTTTATGGGTTTTGAGTTTGTGACGTTTGTGCCCATTGATCTGGACGGCATTGAGGTCTCTCTTATGACTCCAAAGGATGTGGAGTACCTGAACGCATATCACAGTCAGGTGTTTGAGAAGATTTCTCCTTACCTGAACGAAGAGGAGACCCAATGGCTAAGAGAATATACTAGACCGTTGAAGTGCAGCTGAGAGGTAGGATGATCGCACTGCGGCGGAGATGAAAATATTGCTGACGCACCCCGCCGCAGTATTGCGGTGTAGATTTCAAACAGAATGGAAAGCTTGGTCTGTGGAATAGAGTTTGCACAATTCTATGAGTACCTGCACGGATTTTTCCATGGACTGGATGCAGACGAATTCGTAAGGACCGTGAAAATTATGGCCGCCAGTTCCCAGGTTTGGGCAGGGCAAGCCCATGAAGGAAAGCCTTGCTCCATCTGTACCGCCGCGAATTGGCTGTACCTTCGGCGTGATTTTCAGCTTGTCGTAGACCTTCAGAACATTCTCCACCAGATGCATATGGGGGATAATCTGTTCTTTCATGTTATAGTAGGAGTCTGTGATATCAAGTTTCACAGTGCCTTCCACATATTTTTCGTTCAGGTACGCCGCGATTTTATGCATTCTTTCTTTTTTCTTTGCAAACAGTTCTCTGTCGTGGTCACGGATGATGTATTCCAAGGAGGCGGTTTCCACGCAGCCTTGCATTCCCGTTAAATGAATAAAGCCTTCGTAGCCTTCCGTGTTTTCCGGTTTTTCAAAACGAGGGAGCATCTGGTCGAACTCCATGGCAATTGAGGAGGCGTTTCTCATTTTTCCCTTGGCAGAACCCGGATGGATGGAAAGTCCGGTGATCTGTATCTGGACGGAAGCGGCATTGAAATTTTCATATTCTATTTCTCCGATTTCTCCGCCGTCCACAGTGTAGGCGAAGTCAGCGGGAAGTTTTTTTAGATTGATGTAGTCTACGCCTTTTCCGACTTCTTCATCCGGTGTGAAACACAGGTAGACATTGCCGTGGGGAATTTCTGGATGTGCCAAAAGATATTCTGCCGCAGTCATAATTTCAGCGATTCCAGCCTTGTCGTCGCCGCCTAGCAAAGTGGTTCCGTCGGTGACGATCAGATCTTGGCCAATATACTTGGTCAGGTCTGGAAAATCCTCAGGGCTCATGATGAGATTTTCTTTATCATTCAATAAAATATTTTTTCCATTATATTTTCTGATAATACGGGGCTTGACGGCTTCGCCTGAGGCGTCCGGTGCTGTGTCCATGTGGGCCAGAAAAGCCAGGGTTGCACCCTTTGAATCAGGGACAGTGGCGGGAATAAGACCATAGACATAGCCATTTTCATCTCTGTTTACCTGAGAAATCCCTATGGATTTCATTTCTTCAGCCAGCAGATCTGCGAAGATAAGCTGAGAGGGGCTGGAAGGAAAGGTGTCAGAGAGAGGATCTGACTGGGTGTTTTGTGAGACGTATTTGAGGAATCGTTGTGTGATATCCATTTAAAAATCCTCCTGTAATTATTTTTTCGCATCCAAAGTGTTTAAATTTTCATGGTCAAAGATTGTTCCACACGGGTACAAGGATGTCTTTATTATGAACGGGAAAACGAAAAAAATACGGATGAGCTAAGTTCATTGTCCTGATCGGCGGGGTGTTTCATTGGAAGGCGAGAGGATAAATTTTCGAATCACTTCCGCTACACCGCTGTGATTATTGTCAGCTTCAGTAATGTAATTTCCGTGTTGTTTGATGTCGTTTTCTGCGTTGGACATTACGGCGCCGACGGCTGCAGTGTCTAGCATAGCAATGTCATTTTCAGCGTCTCCGACAGCTACGGAGTTTTCCAGGGGAATATCCAAAATCTGGCATAAATGCCGGACTGCGTTACCTTTAGAGATACCGGGAGCAGTGAATTCTAAGTACCAGTCACAGGAAAAGAAAGATTGTAATTTTCCTTCAATCATTGGAGCGATATGATCTTGGAAATCGTAGAGGCGATTTTTGTCGTGATAGTCCATGACAATGATTTTGTAAGGGTCTGAGTCCAGGGCAGTAGTTACGTCATCCACAATCTCATAGGATACTTTGGTAACTTGGGAATAGCGCTTCAGACTTTCGTTCTCGCGCTCACTGAGTATTCCATGGTCACAGTAAGTCTGGACATGGAGACCGGCTTTGTGAGCCTCGTCAAAGACGATTCTGAGATATTCCCTGGGAAATTGTACACTGTAAACGACTTTGTTTTTTGAGAAGTCATAGATACAGGAACCGTTGAAGGCAATTGCGTAACATCCTTCATGGGCAAGACCAAGCGACTTGGACTGTGCAATTGCGCTTACTAGAGGGCGACCGGTGGTGACTACGATTTTATGGCCTCCACGAAGGGCGGTCTCGATGTTTTCTATGTTTTCACGAGAAATATTTTTTTGATCGTCCAGCAGTGTTCCGTCCAGATCTGTGAACAATATTTTTTCTTTTATTTTCATGAAAAATCCTCCTTTTCCTATGTTCATATGAAGATCCGCTGAGGGTATCTTACATGAATATGGGAGAGGGGTCAAGCACTATCGCTGTCCGTTTGTGGATATTTTGGAGAGAATTTTGTGAATGGCAGTCAGTCCGGGGCTGGCAGTGAAAAGTCAACAGAATGACTTGAAAACCAAGGGACAGACTGGTATTCTAAAAGAAAGGAGGAATTTCATGGACGGAAAACAGCGACGAGAGATGATTATTAATTTGATGAATGCCAGTCAGGAACCTTTGTCAGGAACCGCTCTGGCGAAAAAGTTTGGAGTGAGCAGGCAGGTGATTGTGCAGGATATCGCATTGCTTCGAGCCGCAAATTATCAGATTCTCTCCACCAACCGGGGGTATGTCTGTGTGGTTTCTTCGGGAGTGACAAGGGAGTTTTATGTAAACCATACGAGGGATCAGATTCAGGATGAGATGAATGTGATCGTAGACTATGGGGGGACGATTGTGGATGTCTTTGTGGAGCATGACCCATATGGGGAGCTCAGAGCTCCTTTGACCGTGAGTAACCGAAGTCAGGTCCAGGAGTTCGTGGATGAGATCAACAAGGGGATTTACAGTCCGCTAATGACGATCACCTCCGGGTATCATTATCACACAGTCAGAGCACAGAGCGAGCAGATTTTGGATGTGATTGAAGGAAAACTGAAGGAGAAAAAGTTTTTGGTGACGACGAAATCCTTAAAAAGTGAAGATGCCGGAAGTTGATGGAGAACTTGGGGAGTTCCGTGGGACTGCTGAGAAATAAAGGGTCTCACGGGATTTTTTTGGAGTTGAAGCAGGCTTGCCCACTTTGTTGTGTAATAGGAAAGACGTTGTCACGCTAATGCGTAAAAGCTCTTTCCTATCACACAAACGTTCTGCGTGGAGCGCACTGCGGCGGAGTGGAAGATGGCGCTTTGCACCCCGACACAGGCGGAGAATCCTGCAAGCAGGATTCTTTTTTACGTAACGGTTTATTTTTTGCCGCCAGAAGATAATACCTGAAAAACTCTCGCGCTGAATGGTGGTAAATCTAGAGTTAGAAGATATTGTTTCCCCACTGTCTTGGTGGAATGAACCTTGCGGCGGGGAACTGGGGTGCTCCCTCCGTAGATCTCCCAGTCGCTGCTCAGCAGCTCTTGAACCCGCGTCTTTTCAGGAAAAGTACAGGGATAGGACTCCCAGAGTTGATCTGAGAAGTTAAATACACCGATGACTGCGCCCTCGCCCAATCCCCGCTGGAAAATATATACAGAGTTTTCAGCGGCGTTAATCTGCAACCAGTGAAAGTAATCTTTGTGATATTCTTTTGCATGCAGGGCGTCTAAAGACAGATAGTATTTGTTTAGAGTCTGAATATACCGGTGAAAAGCGTCGTGTAGGGGATATTTGAGAATATCCCAGTCCTGGGGGCGGCTTTCGTCCCACTCGCGGAACTGGCCGATTTCATTTCCCATAAAATTCAGCTTTTTCCCTGGATGCAGATACATATAAGCATAGAGTGCCCGGCACTGAGGAAATTTGTATTCGTAATCGCCCCACATTTTCTGGAGGATAGTCGCTTTGCCGTGTACGACTTCATCATGGGAAAAGGGAAGCAGATACAGTTCATTGTAGAAATAGTCCATAGAAAAAGAAAGATCGTGATAATGGGCAGGACGCTCCCAGGGAGGAGTCCTAAAGTAATTTAGGGTATCGTTCATCCACCCCAAATCCCACTTGTAGTCGAAGCCAAGTCCATCATATTCCACAGGAGCAGTTACCTTCAGGAAATTTGTGGAGTCTTCTGCGATTAGGACAGCGGTGGGGTGCAGCCGATGGAGGCCTTGATTCATAAAGCGGACGAACTCCACAGCATTTTTGTTGACTCCTCTAGAAGGGTCACCCTGCCAGTAGATAATCCGGCTAATGGCATCCATACGGATTCCGTCGAAATGAAATTCCGAGAGCCAGTAGTTGGCGGCGGACTGTAAAAAAGAGCACACTTCACCTCGGGAGTGCATAAAATTACAGGTGCCCCATTCGCTTTGCCCCACAGCGTCGTTAGGATATTCATAGAGAGGTGTGCCGTCGAATAGAGCAAGACCATAGTCGTCCATGGCAAAATGGACAGGGACGAAATCCATAATGACGCCGATTCTGGCCTGATGACAGGCATCCACCAAAGCCTTTAGCTGTGCGGCGGTTCCATATCGGGAGGTGGGACTGAAATAGCCGGTGGTTTGGTAGCCCCAGGAACAGTCCGCAGGGTGTTCGCAAAGGGGCATGAATTCCACATAGTTGTAGCCGTTTTCTGACAGATAACTGATCAAGGGTTTAGCTAACTCGTCGTAAGTGTACCAGGAAGATGAAGTTTCGGATTTCGTCTTCCAGGAACCCAGGTGCATTTCATAGATGTTCATAGGCTGTTCGTAAGATTTTTGGCGTTGTTTTAGCCAATTACTATCTTGAAAATGGTATTCTTTCAGGTCAACGATGACGGAAGCACTTCCTGGGCGCAATTCCATTCCAAAACCGTAGGGGTCGCAGTGATCTGTCACGCGGCCGCCGCCGTAGATTTTGTATTTATAGAGCATTCCTGGCTTAGCATTTGACAGAAATAGTTGATAGACACCGTGATACTCGCAGCGCTCCATCCATTGCCCTTGCCATTGATTGAAATCTCCGATCAGAGACACTTTCTCGGCGCAGGGGGCATATACGCGGAACCAGACTCCATCTTTTTCCAGGTGAGCCCCGAAATAGGTGTGAGCATCAAAAGTTTTTCCGATGTAAAAATCTTGTATATTTATCATTGTTAACCTCCATTTCTGTGCTAGTTTCGTTATGAAACCAATTCCCTCGCACAAGCGGAAGATCAGCGGGAAAATAGGCTTTTAATGGCTGATTTTGCGCATGTATTCAATGGTTTAAGTATACTACAAGTGAAGGTGGGAGAAAAGGAAATTACGCAGGGTTTTCAAAAATTGAATGAAATTTTCGAAAGATTTAAGAATTCTGTAAGGTTCCGAAATTGACAAATAAGGCTTGGGGGAATACAATAAACATTAATAGTTGAAATTGTTCAATAAAGTATTTTAAGAGGAGTAGGAGTATGGAGAAGAATGCACCCGGAAGAAGTTTTTTGAAGGTAACAGGAATTCTTTGTATTATTTATGGAGTATTTCTGGTCTTGAGTACAGCAGGTTCTATGATGAGCTATCAGGCCATGACCTCAGGAAATATGACAGATGAGGTGATGGCGGTATTAGAACAAAGCGGAGTCACTTCTCAGTCACTGCTGTTTTCAATTATCTACGTGGCGGTGGGAGCAGTGATATTTCTGGTGGCCGGAATTCTTGGAGTTATGTACTCAAAGAAGACAGAAAAAGCCGGAATCTGTGTCATCATGGGAATTCTGCTGATTGTGTACTTTGTATTTAATTTTGGTTACTCAGCTATGACGACGGGCGTGACAGTTGCAGGTATTATCAGTACAATTGTGATGTTGATCGTTCCTTTCTTGTACCTGTGGGGAGGATTGAAAAACAAAGAAGTCAATGAACCGCAGGAGAGTGAGAAAACGATTTGATACAAAAAAGAGAAAGACATTCGTTGTTTAAAAGAAAAACGAGCTTGAAAGGCAGAAATGAGAGATGACAGGGAGAAGCAGGGCGGGGCAGCCCTCTTCTCCTGCTTTTCTTTTCAGGATAAATTTGGCAGTAGACTTAAGTGTTCTGAAAATGTATGCTTTAGTGATCGAGGAAGTTTAAAAGGAGAGAGTATGGAGCCATTAATTCGCGTTGTTGACATGTGTAAAATTTACAATCCGGGGGAGAATGAGGTTCGGGCTTTGGATCATGTGAATTTAGAAATTTTTCAAGGAGAATTTGTAGCTATCATTGGCCAGTCGGGTTCGGGAAAATCAACATTTATGAATATGCTGGGATGTCTGGATGTACCGACTTCAGGGGAGTATTTTCTAAATGGTACTGATGTGTCCACGATGGCTGATAATGACTTGTCAGAAGTGCGAAACAGAGAGATCGGTTTTATTTTTCAGGGGTTTAATTTGATTCCAAATCTGACAGCTGTGGAGAATGTGGAGCTGCCCTTGATTTATCGAGGAATTGACAAAAAGACAAGACGTCAGCTGGCAATGGAATCTTTACATATGGTAGGCTTGGATAAGCGAGTGCATCACAAACCCAATGAGATGTCTGGAGGACAACAGCAGAGGGTGGCCATCGCCAGGGCGATTGCGGCCAAGCCTCCGGTGATTTTGGCCGATGAGCCTACTGGAAATCTGGATTCAGCCTCCAGCCGAGAAATTCTGTCTATTCTGAAAGATATGCATAAGAATGGACGGACCGTAATTTTAATTACCCATGATAACGGAATTGCAGATCAAGCCAGGCGGGTAGTGCGTATCATGGATGGGAAGATAGAGTCTGACATTTTAAATGAGAACTTTAAAGAGTAGGAGGAAGCTGTTGTGAAAAAGGGGAAGAAAAGAACCAAGAAAACAAAAATAATGATAGGGGTTGCCGCAGTGGTTATTGTCTGCATTGGAGTGATTGCAGTTTTTGGAAAGGGCAGTGGCACGGAGGAGACCAGTGCGTCTGTGGAGGCAGTTACTGCTGAGGTTGGGGATGTGACCCAGGAAGTGGACGCTTCCGGTACAGTGGAAAGTAATGAGACAAAGACCTATTTTTCACCGGTTAACGCAAAGATTGACAAAATGGATTTTGAAGTGGGTGACAGTGTGAAAAAGGGTACTCAACTGATTACATACAATCTGGAAGATTTGGAGAAAGAAGACCAGAAGGCAGAGCTGAACCAGAAATCTGGAGAATTGGACTATGAAAATACAGTGAAGAAGTCTAACAAAGCGGTGGATAAACAAGCGGCTGCAGCGGCGAGTGTAGACGAACTGCAAGCCATGGTGGACAGTCAGGAAGCTTATGTGTATGATTTAAAAGAGCAGTTATCGCAGGCTCAGCTCGATGCTCAAAATGATGCTCAGGCACAGGTTGAGCAGGCACAGGAAGAGGCCCAAGAGGCGGCGCAGCAGGCCAAAGAAGAATACGAAGCTCAAATGGAAGAGTACAGCGAGAATGTCGCTGCCGCAAAAGAAGCTTTGACTAAGGCAGAAGCGAAGGTACAGGAGTGTCTAAAAGCAAAACGTGAGGCTGAGAGAGCCTATAAGAAGGACCCAGATAATTCTGCCCTTTCCTCAGCATTGGATGAGGCGACCTATGATTATGAAGATGCAGTAGCGGCAAAGACGGATGCGCAGTCCAATCTCCAGGAGGTCAAAGCGCAGATGCCGACCATGGACACAGACAGTACAGCTATGACGGGGGGCAGTGAGACAGGGACTACAGTTATGGTGGATACTTCAGATCTGGAGGTGGCCATAGAACAGGCGTCCAGTGATTTGGCAGAACTACAGTCCGAGCTGGCCACAAAGAAGGCTGAGGCTGAGGCCGATCCAAATGCCTTGACAGAAGAAGAGAAAGAGAAGATGAAGATCACCAATAACCTGGCTGAGATGGAGACAAAGACAGCTAAGGAATTGGTTATTGAAGGAAAGAAAGGCATTCAGGCTGAGTTTAACGGTGTAATTTCCGACTCGAAGGTGGTGGAGGGAGCTACCACGACTCAGGGTATGGAAATGTTTACGATTAAGAGTCTTGACAATGTAAGTGTGGATTTGAATATTTCTAAGTACGACTATGATAAGCTGGATGAAGGTCAGAAAGCGGTTATTACCATAGGTGATTATACTTATAAAGGAACTGTGACGAAGATTAGCAGAATAGCAACTCCGAATGAGAAAGGTGCGGCGACGATCTCGGTGAGTGTGGATATTGATAATCCAGACGACAACATCTTTATCGGAGTGGACGCGAAGGCGACGATTCATGCCAAAGAAGCCAAGAATGTGGTTACGGTTCCAGTGGAGGTCGTAAATATCGGAAAAGAAGGTTCTTTCTGTTATGTTATCGAGGACGGAGTGATCGTTAAGAAAAATGTAAAGACGGGCATCTCCTCAGATACTAAGGTAGAGATTAAGAAGGGGCTGAAAAAGGGCGATCAGGTACTCACGGATATCGGAGATCATGAGGAAGGCGATGCGGTGACTGCGACAGAGGAAAAAGAGTAGGCAAGACGGAAAGGAGCACCGCAATGGGTAATATGATAGAATATGTAAAAATGGCCATACACAATATATTGGCCAATAAAGGGCGTTCATTTCTGACTATGCTGGGTATCATCATTGGTATTTCTTCTGTCATTGCGATTGTCTCTATAGGGCAGGGAACGACGAATCAGATGAATAGTGAGATCAATGACGTGGGTGTAGGGCAGATCTATATCAATTGCAGCGAAGATGCTCAGAAGGCGGAAGAATGGATTACCCCAGACGATTTGGAAGATCTGAAGGCTCTGGATGAAGTAGATGGTGTATCTGTAGCCTCAACATTAGTCGGGGAAACGACGACCGGAAAAGGCAACTTTTCACTGTATCTCACCGGCGATACGGAAGATGCAAAAATGGTGAACAATGATTCCATGAAGCGTGGAAATTATTTCACCGATGCGGATGTGGCAGAGGCCAGAAATGTATGCGTGATTTCTGACATGGATGCGAAGAGACTTTTTGGAACGGATGATGTAGTGGGAATGGATATAGACGTGACCAGCTACGACATCACGAAGACCTATCGGATTGTGGGAGTCACAGAGCAAAAAGAGAACGGTACTTTTGTCAGCTATACTTATGAAGGGATGCCTTCCTATATTACAGTTCCTTATACTTCTCTGTCAGACGTAATGGAAGGAATAGAGGAGTTCTATAGTGTGACCATCATAGGAAATAAGTCTGTGGATTCTAAAGTTGTCACAGAAAAGGCCCTGCATGTGCTGGAAAGAAATCACCAGAGTGCAGGGGAGGACTATTATCAGGTACAGAGTTTTCAAGATGTGCTGAAGGTTATGAACCAGATGATGGGAATGGTGACAGCATTTATCTCCTTTGTGGCTGGAATTTCTTTGCTGGTAGGCGGTATCGGAGTTATGAATATTATGTTGGTGTCTGTCACGGAGCGTACCCGAGAGATCGGTATTCGAAAATCTCTGGGCGCAAAAACTTCCTCGATTATGATGCAATTCTTGGCGGAATCGGCGATTATCACGGCGATTGGAGGTATCATAGGAATTGTTCTAGGCATTGCAGCAGCGTTTGGGATATGTTCGATTATCAGTCAGTCCATGGAGATGGCGATTTCTCCTGGCATCAGCCCGGGAACGATATTGATCGCGACGGCGTTTGCCTGCGCAGTCGGAGTCTTTTTTGGAATTTATCCGGCTAAAAAAGCGGCAAAATTAAGTCCAATTGAAGCTTTGAGAAGAAATTAAAAAAATGCTTGACATCTGAGTATAAATGCCATATAATAACTAATGTTGCGAGGGCAATATGAAAATATTATATGTGTGCGTTTAGCTCAGCTGGATAGAGCGTTTGGCTACGGACCAAAAGGTCGGGGGTTCGAATCCTCTAACGCACGTAGTAGATAGGTGTTTAACTGTAGGTTAGACACCTATTTTTTGTTTACTAGGAAAATCTGTTGGATTTCCAGGAAAATTAAAAATCCTCTGGGTAGGATGTACACGCCGCAACATGGAAATTTTATCGTTTTTGCGCTATTGCGTCAAAGTGGAAGATGGAATTTTGCGTCCTGCCACAAGCGGAGAATCTTGCAAGCAGGATTCTTTTTTTGTAGAAAAATCTTGGCGCACAAAGTGAGGCACACCTTTAAGGTGAAAGAGATTGGGGAAGTGTTCGTGAATTTTGTCGTGTTTTGTTGAATTTCATGTCGGATTGTGCTAAATTAACCTTTAAATAGTACCTGGAAAATATTGGAAAATTCATCATGAATCATAGGGGGATTGCCATGGTAAGGGAATATTTAGAGCAAGATGTATTTGAAGCCCTCCAGAACCGCTTGAAATTTTTGTTTGAGGAATTTGATAATATATATGTCTCGTTTTCAGGAGGAAAGGATAGCGGTCTGTTATTGAATCTGGTTATGGACTATCGGAAAAAGTATTATCCAGAAAAAACACTGGGAGTGTTTCACCAAGACTTTGAGGCTCAGTATACGGTGACGACAGAGTATGTAGAGAGAACTTTTGAGCGCATCAAAGATGAAGTGGAGCCTTATTGGGTTTGTCTGCCGATGGCGACTAGAACGGCTTTGAGTAGTTATGAGATGTATTGGTATCCCTGGGACGACACCAAAAAGGATAGTTGGGTTCGCCAGATGCCTCAAAAGGAGTACGTGATTAATTTAGACAATAATCCGATGACTACTTATCACTATCGAATGCATCAGGAGGATTTGGCGAAGCAGTTTGGCAGATGGTATCAATTATCTCATGGAAAGAAAAAGACCGTCTGTTTGCTGGGAATCCGCGCGGATGAATCTCTTCAAAGATACAGTGGTTTTCTGAATAAGAAGTATGGGTATAAAGGAGAGTGCTGGATTAGCAAGCATTTCAAAAATGTCTGGTGTGCCTCGCCGCTGTATGACTGGTCTACTTATGATGTCTGGCATGCCAATTACCTGTTTGATTACGATTACAATGAGTTGTATGAGCTCTATTACAAAGCGGGGCTGAAGGTTTCTCAGATGCGGGTTGCTTCGCCGTTTAATGATTATTCCAAGGATGCCCTTAATTTGTATCGAGTCATAGACCCGGAGATTTGGGTTAAGCTGGTGGGAAGAGTGCAGGGAGCGAATTTCGCGTGTATCTACAGTAAGTCAAAAGCCATGGGATATCGTAATATTACTCTGCCAGAGGGGCATACTTGGAAATCTTACACCATGTTTTTGTTGGATACTTTACCGGTCAGACTCAGGAATAATTACGTAAAAAAATTTAATACCTCTATTAAATTTTGGCATACCACGGGCGGAGGGTTGGATGAAAATGTAATTCAGGAATTGGAAGAACATGGATACAATATCCGCAGGAATGGTGTTTCTAACTATACCAGAAGTAAGAAATCACGGGTGGTATTTGTGGGGAAAATTCCAGATGATACGGACGATATCAAGTCCAGCAAAGATATTCCCAGTTGGAAGAGAATGTGCTACTGCATTTTAAAAAACGATCATATCTGTAGATTTATGGGATTTGGTATGACGAGGCAGCAGCAAAAAAGAGTAGATATTATCCGGAGAAAGTATAAAAGTATCGAGGAGATTAATTATGGAGTTTAAAAGTCCTGCTTATAACGTCATTGCAGTTCCAGTGGAGAAAATAAAGGCAAATACTTATAATCCCAATGCGGTGGCTCCGCCGGAGATGAAGCTGTTGTACGAAAGCATTAAAGAAGATGGCTATACAATGCCAATTGTATGTTATTACGCAAAAGTAGAGGACCTGTACGTGATTGTGGATGGTTTTCATCGTTATCGAATCATCAAGGAACATCAGGATATCTATGAACGCGAGAAAGGAATGCTCCCGGTCTCTGTGATAGAGAAACCTTTAGATCAGAGGATGGCAAGTACGATTCGGCACAATCGTGCCAGAGGAAACCACGATGTAGATTTGATGAGTAATATTGTCAAGGAGCTACATGAGCTTGGACGGTCTGATGAGTGGATTTCTAAGCATCTTGGAATGGATAAGGATGAGATTTTGCGGCTGAAGCAGATCACAGGCTTGGCAGCTCTTTTCAAGGATGTGAAATTTGGAAAAGCTTGGGTTCCTGCGGACGAAGATACATAAAAAACTCCGCCAAAGAAGTTAATTCTTTGGCGGAATTATGGGAGATGTAAAACTCGATAAGTTTTACAAGGTTATGGCTAGGTTTTAGAACAATCCGCTGATCTTTCCAGTCTCGTCCACGTCGATTCTCTCAGCAGCCGGTACCTTTGGCAGAC
>ENA-ORTH01001190-ORTH01001190.1-human-gut-metagenome-genome-assembly--contig:-NODE-1190-length-27895-cov-9.062105_pt1 | contig 27895 bp, 40 predicted proteins | sample MGYA00241914_ERZ509192 | MGnify/ENA primary metagenome ERZ509192 (study PRJEB26280, sample SAMEA2338826) | human gut metagenome | biome: human gut; feature: human-associated habitat; material: faeces... | reverse complement strand
AAGTACGGAAAGAAGCAATGACTATTTACTGGGCGTTAAAGAAATACGAGGACACCGAACTTACACCGGAACAGATCATGGAGCTGAAGGAGCGGGATACGGCGAAAGAGATCCTTCATATTCATCAAGAGTTTTCAGAACATCAGTGGAGAAGAACAGCGGAAGGTAAAATTGATGAATTTGCTATGTATGTTGATTGCCATAGTGGACCTGTATGTGAGCGGTGTGGGTATAGCTTTTGCGAACACTGTGAACCAAATGGTTGGGATGAAGAACCGTGCGTAATAGATGAATACCGATGTCCAACTTGTAATGAGAATATAGGTAGATCCGATAAATATTGCAAATATTGCGGACAGAGGTTGAAATAGGAGGACTGAGGATGTGGATAAAAACAGAAAGAAGAAGTAGCTTGATAATTCGGAATTGTTGAAAGGAGAATAATGATGCATATCAAGGTAAAACAGGGAATTGATAACTGTTATATGGCTCACGAATATGAGCATCCTGGTTATGAAGAAGATCTATGTGCAGGGTTGCGTACATTGAATGGCGATGGAGAACCGTGCGGAAAATGTAAGAACTGTTATTTATACTACGGGCATCCGATGTGGAATAACGAGGGCGACATGCAGAAGAAAATAGATGTAACAATAAGTCTTTTCTATGAGGTTAGAGATGCGGAAATATTTGGAGGTAAAGGAGAAGTCGGGTATTCCCAAAGTAGTATAGACCTCCATACAGAGAATCTGACGAGTTTTAAATTGCAGGAATACGCACAAGATCAGATAGCAGGGATTGCAAAGTTTTGCAAAGTTCCGCAAGAGAATATCAGGATAATCAAAAGACAAGAGTATGAAGAGAACACGGAGGAAGACTGATATGCAGGAATTGGAGAAACTCGGAAAAATTATGAGTGTAGTAATGGATAATTGTGACGATTGTCCCCTTGAAAGAATATGTAGTTCTGCTGTCTGCCATATCGAATGGAAGAGGTTTTTTGAATCAAAGGTAAAAGAGGAAGGATTAGAGAAATGCAGGAATTAGAGAAGGTTGAAGTTACGGTGGTGCAGGTTCCGAAATACGTGGAATATGAATGTCCATATTGCGGAAACGAGATCGAGATTGATTATGACGAATTTAAAGACGAAAGAATGTGCGATTTCTGGACGGAATGGGAAGGGGATACTGTAATCTGTGACGAGTGCGGTGCAGAGTTTGAAATCGGAAGTGTGGAGGTGGACTAATTGCAGGAATTAGAGAAGATTCTGGAAGAAATAGAAAACACATTTAAAGAGAACATAGAAAATATCGAAGATGAAAACGGAGTACATCATTTTGTTATCGATTCTTTTACAGCGACGTTTTTAGCAAAAGAAATCATCCGCAAGCACATGAATGACGTTCCGGAAAAAGAAGACGCAGAGATTTGTCTTTCAAAGGAAGATTTTGAATTCTTAAGAAATCACGAGTCTATGACATTTAGATGCGGAAATGAATACGTGACGTTGCACAAGGGACGAAGCGACGGCGAGAAAGAAATGCAAAGAGATAATGATAGCTGGATTCCGGTGGAGGAGCGTTTGCCGGAAAGGACACCTGATGAAAAAATAAAGAACTCATACAAAAAATATCTTGTGTTTATCGACAATATAGATTATTGGGATATTGATATAGCAGTGTATGATCTTTGGAATGATAAAAAATGGAGGAAATTTAGTAATACGTATTGCGAGATTGAAAATGTTACAGCTTGGTGCTCTCTTCCAGATCCATACAAGAAAATATAGGAGGAAAATAAATGAAAATAAAAGCTCAGGACGGAAACATTTATGAAGCAAGAAACTTAGAAATGGACGTGTGTGTTTTAAAGTGTAATGACATCAAAGACAGGAGAAAAAAACATAAACTTGGTAAATACAAAAGCCTTGATAGAGCAAGGGAGGTATTTTCAGAAATAGCATGTTGCCAAGAAAATTATTTTGAAATGCCGGAGGAATAAAATATGGATTTGTGCATTCTTTGATTCGAAAGGAGAATAAAAATGCAGGAATTAGAGAAGATTCTGGAAGAGATTATAGAGCAATTAAAGGCAGAGGGCTGTATTATAGATGACGCCGCAGGAAATAGGGCAGAAGAGATTATCCGTCAGCACACGAAAGATGACGGCTGGGTCCCAGTGGAGGAACGGATGCCAACAAAAGAGGAATGTGAAAAGAATCAAACAGGTTGTATAAAATTTTGGATTACTTATGGCTACAGAGGTAATTATTCGACTTTACTTGCAAATTGCAAGTGGGTTGAAGCTGACAATGAAGATGGAACTACAGGAGATTTTGCGGAATTTTGGGTAGACCAATATCCTCAGATATTTTATCCATCATCAAATTTGATAAGGGGATGGAAAATAATAGAGGCACCAGATCCATACCGCCCGGAAAGGGGAATTTCCATTCAGCAAGAATGAACTATGTATTTTGTCTTTTTTGACTTCCAAAATAACATCGGAAATGGAAGAAATTTTGAAAAAAGATCCGCATAAATATATTGAATTAACACAGTTGAACGCAAAGTTAAAATCATTTGTATGGATGATGGATCGGAAAGGAACAAAGGAGAATGTAAATACAGGAGGAAAATAAATGATAAAGGTAACTCATCAACGAAACAGATCAAAGGTACTCAGGAATCGGAAAAACAAAAGGTATATGAGACGGCATATGGATGTACTGAGTTACTTAAGGGAAAGGACCAGTGATAAAAATGAGCACAAGGGATACATACCTTAAGGATTATGGACTGACATACGAAGATGGGAGACGGATCGTTGCATACTGCCGGAAAGCCAGAGACTACGATCAGAGACTGATTCTTCAGGCGGCGCAGGAAGTCTACCCGGAGATTGCACCATATCTTTTCTTAAATCTTACAACTGGGCTTGGATATGACAGGATGGGAAATATACAGATGCAGAGGAAAGATTTTCAGGGGTACAGAAGGAAAACAATAGAGACGTATAACAGGTATATGATACTGAATGGGAAACAGATTATTTGAGCAAAAACAATAAAATATGGGTACAACGACACCACCCCACATGCGGTAAAATATAATTAAGAATACCGTGTGTGGGGTGATTTTATGAATTTAAACAGTATCATGCGAAAGCTACAACGTGCAATTTTGCAGAAGAATCTGGTTATCAAGATAGGCACAACACAATTTTACAGCGCAGAGCAGAAACGCATGATAACCATATACATCTTGAGCACACGGGTAATGCAGAAAAATCAGCGTGACGAGTGGAAAGAAAAAGACTATGAGATATTGCGGACAGCTTCACAGATAGAAATTGTGAACTGTTTAAATGATATATGGCAGGCGGTGAGAGAATGAAGGATTTTGTAATTATTTACTTATGTTTTACTGGTGTTATATTTTTGGCAACAATAAAAGAGTTTGATTCTGTAGCATTTACACCAAAAGAAATTTATGAAATCAATAATTTTAATATGTTTGCCGCTGTGCTTTTGTTCTGTTTATGGCTTATACTCAATCCATTGTTCTGTATAGTAAAATTTCTGTGGTGGATTTTCCATGTGGGAAGGGCTGGTGAGTAAATGAAACTCACACCAAAGCAGAAAGCCTTTGCGGACGAATGGCTGAAAAATGGCGGGAATGATTATAATGCGGCTATAAGTGCAGGATATTCAAAGAGAACTGCTAATAATGCGGGAAGAGATGTCCGTGAGAAACCGTGTGTTTCAGCATATATAGCCGAACGTCAGCAAGAAATAGAAAAACGGGCTAAAAGGGATATTATGAGCCTAGCGGAAATTCAAGAACGCCGCTCTAAGTTGGCAAAGGGGGAACTGAAAGACGATTTCGGATTTGCACCGGATTTTTCCGATCAACTAAAAGCTATGAATGATTTGGAAAAGGCTTTGACTATCAAAGAAGAAAAAGAAGCTGAAAGGAAAGCACTGGAAGAAGCAAGACAGGACGGTACATACCACATTGATCTTGATGTTATCGCAGACGTTTTCCACCCAATGGTTAGGGATATTCGTAAGGGGAATCATTCAGAGTATGTTCTTCCCGGTGGTCGAGGTTCAACAAAATCTTCTGGTATATCCTGCATTATACCGGAGCTGATTAAAAACAATCCGTCCATGCACGCCCTTATTCTCCGCAAGGTAGGAAATACTATAAAAGATTCGGTATACGCTCAAATGAAATGGGCGATAGCAACGCTCGGACTTGAACAGGAATTTCAGTTCAAAAAATCGCCGTTTGAGATTATCTATAAACCAACATGGCAGAAGATATATTTCCGTGGGGCTGACGATCCGCTGAAAATAAAATCTATCAAGCCAGAGTTTGGCTATATCGGTATTTTATGGTTAGAGGAGTTAGACCAGTTTGCAGGGCCGGAAGAAGTCAGAAACATACAGCAGTCAGCTATTCGTGGTGGAGATAAAGCGTATAGATTTAAGTCGTTTAACCCGCCTAGAAGTAAAAATAACTGGGCGAATGAATATACCGAAGAAGCTGAATTTAAAAATGATTCAGCTTTAGTTGTGAGAAGCACTTACAAGGACGTACCGGAGGAATGGCTTGGAGAAGAATTTATAAGTGAAGCTGAACACCTGAAAGAAGTTAATCCGGCAGCTTATGAAAACGAATATGAGGGCGTTGCGAATGGTAATGGCGGAAACGTCTTTGATTATTTGGAACTCAGGGAAATCACGGACGAAGAAATCTCTCACATGGACAAGATATATCAGGGCGTTGACTGGGGTTGGTTTCCTGACCCGTATGCTTTTATCCGTTCATACTATGACAAGGCAAGGGAGACAATTTATCTAATCGATGAGCATTACGTAAACAAAGAGCCAAACACGGTAACAGCGGACTGGATAAAAGAGAAAGGCTATAACGATTACTGTATTATCTGCGATTCTGCGGAAAAAAAGTCCGTGAATGATTACAGAGATTTAGGCGTGTTTTCACGAGCAGCGGTTAAGGGACCGGGTTCCGTGGAATATGGAATGAAGTGGTTACAGAAAAGAAAGATTGTCATTGACCGCAGGAGAACGCCGAACGCATATAACGAGCTTACACGGTATGAATATGAACGGGATAAGGACGGGAACATCATTTCCGGCTATCCTGACGCAGACAATCATATTATAGACGCTCTGCGGTATTCATACGAGCCGGTATTTATGCGTAGAGGTACGCAGGCATAGGTGGCAAGGCAGTTGAATAGGTGGATTGTATAGGAGGGTATATGAATTTATTAGAACACTATGTTGAAAAGATATACAGTGTCGAAGATGTGACGAAAGAATTTGAGGAGAAAATCGGTTATGCTCCACACGAAAAGCTGTACAAAGTTGATATGGATATTAATTGCTATGGAGTAAAGGAAAGAGTTAAAAAGAGTATGTTTGAAAAGGAATATCTATTCATGAAAAAGAATGGGTATTACATGGCGTAAGGTGGTTGAATGGGACTGATAACATGGATAAAGGCGGTGTGGAATAAGTTGTTCAGAAAAGAAATTGAAGAACGGTTTCAGGCGGATATACAGCTTTCTTCCGTCATGGAGAGCGCAATAAACAAGTATTACAACATCACAGCCGGAAAGCCGCCTTGGCTTGACCCGGACGACGATATTGAGAGTATAAACTTTGCCGGATATATCAATGATGTGACAGCAGGACTTGTGACGCTTGACTTAGGCATATCCATTGACGGCGGAGAACGCGCGGAGTATCTGCAAAAGCAGGCTGATTATGTGCTGGCGGTGATTACAGATAATGTGTCGGAAGCTCTGGGAAACTGTGGCATTATGTTCAAGCCGAACGGAAATAACGTAGATTACATAGAGCCAGGAAATTTTGCACCAACAGAGACGGACAGCAACGGTAATATTCTAGGCTGTGTGTTCCAGAGCCAGATAGACCGCGGAAACTGGCGGTATACACGGCTAGAGTGGCACAGATTTGAGGATACCATACTAGAGGACGGCGCGGAGGGAAAAGTATACCGCATTACCAACTACGCTTATAAGGCGCGCGCCGGAAGAATGGCAACAAATCAGTTAAGCATAGGAGACCCATGCAAACTGACGGAAGTCAGAGAATGGGCGAACATTGAGCCGGATATATCCTTGCTGAATGTGGAAATACCGCTGTTTGCATACTTCAAAAATCCGGCACCAAACCGCATTGACCGGACAAGTCCGTTAGGCGTTCCGGTGTGGCACAACGCCCTGAAAGAACTGAAAGACCTTGATATAGCGTGGAGCCGGAAGTCTGGCGAGGTTGAGGACAGCAAGCACATGACTTTTGTCGCGCAGGCGGTTCTTGAAAATCCGATGACGCATGAAAAGGTAAATCTTCCGAGATTTGTGCAAGGCTTAGAAATGGGAGTGGACGCAGACAGTACAATACACGAACACGTTTCAACTTTATTGACAGACCAACGTATAAAGGACATCAATTCCATTCTTGCCATGATTTCAACAAAGTGCGGATTTTCACAAGGAATGTTCGTACTGGACGAAAAAACAGGCATGATGACGGCGACACAGGTAGAGGCAGACGATCAGGAGACTATACGGACAATCAAAAATATCCGGGACGCTTTGCAGGACACAATCACACAGCTTTTGTATGGTTGTAATGTCATGGCGGATTTGTACAGCAACACGCCACCGGAGCTGTGGGAAACACTCAAAGAGGGCATATCTTTCAGCTTTGGAGATATTACATACAACTATCAGGAAGATATGGCAAACTGGTGGAAATACAGGATTCAAGGCGATGTGCCTCCGTGGTTGTATTACGTGAAATTTGAAAAAATGAGTGAAGACGAAGCTCGGGCAATGATCGAAGAAGCGCAGCCGAAAGAAGACACGCTTTTCAATAAATTTCAAGAGGAATAAAGGAGAATGATCATGGATCAGATTATGAACTATGTAAAACCGGAGTTGATTGTTGTTGCTATTGTACTGTACTTTGTGGGAATGGGATTCAAGCAGGCGCAGGCGGTAAAAGATAAGTACATTCCGCTGATTCTGGGCGGCGTTGGCATTGTTCTTTGTGCTATCTGGGTACTGGCAACAAGTCCACTGACAAACGGTCAGGAAATTGCTATGGCAGTATTTACGGCACTTGTACAGGGGATTCTTGTTGCCGGATTGAGTACATATGTGAATCAGGTTATTAAGCAGGTTAAAAAAACGGAGGAATAAACTATGAAGTATAGGAAGAAACCAGTTGTAATTGAGGCATTTCAGTTAAACGAAAGAGGTTTGGTCAAAGAAGATTGGTTTTGGGATGCGGTTTCAGATAATGCTATCATCACACACGATTTTGGAAAATTCTATGAATTACCAGCATGGTGTGAAATAAAAACACTTGAAGGAACAATGATTGCAAAGGCTGGAGATTATATTATTAGAGGAATAAATGGGGAAATATATCCCTGCAAGCCAGACATATTTGAGAAAACATATGAGGCGGTTTAATGCTTACGCCAGAATACCTATACCGCATAACAGAAGGGGCTGAGGATATTGCTTCTCAGCTCCACAAAAACATCATAGACAAGATTATAGCCCGTATGATGGCAAGAATCGGACGGGGCGAAGATTATCTTTTGACCGCTACGGATAAATGGCAGATTGAGACATTGCAAGAGGCTGGTTATTTTCTGGAGGATATCCAGAAGGAACTTTCTGACAAGACTAAAAAGCAAGTGCAGGAAATCAAAGAGGCTATGGAAGAGGCAGGAGTAACAGCTTTACAGTGGGATGATAAAATCTATCAGGCCGCTGGGCTGTCTCCCATTCCGCTCTTGCAATCTCCGGCACTTATGCGTATTATGCAGCGGAATTACGAGGCTACCGCAGGGGAGTGGAAGAACTTTACCAGAACAACCGCAAACGAGGCTCAGAGGCTTTTTATCAATCAGATGGACAATGCCTATAACATGGTCGTTTCCGGGGCTGTATCATACACAGAAGCGGTCAGAGACGTGCTGAAAGAGGTATCAGACGCAGGGCTGAAAGTAAACTATCCATCTGGTTATAAGATGAGTATAGAATCCGCAACAATGATGATATTGAGAACGGGAATCAGTCAGGCCGCTGGCGATATTTCGATAGAACGCATGAAAGAAATGGATTGGGATATTATTCTTGTTTCCTATCATCTGGGCGCTCGTATCGGTGACGGCGGTCAGAATCCGGGAAATCATTCATGGTGGCAGGGGAAATTTTACAGCCGAACTGGAAAAGATAAGCGTTTTCCGCCGTTTTCGGAAACTGGGTATGGAACGATAACGGGGCTATGTGGCGCGAACTGTAGACATTCTTTCGGAGCGGGAGACGGTGAAAATAATCCATTTGAACAGTACGACACCGAAGAAAACCGGAAAGTCTACGAGAAACAGCAGAGACAAAGAGCATTAGAGCGGCGTGTGCGCGACACAAAGCGAAAAATCCAGAATATGCAGACGGCTATTGATAATTGCAAGGACGAAAAACTGAAATTTGAGTTACAGCAGGAGTTTGACAGAAAATCGTATCTACTGAAAAAGCAGAACGCCGCATATAAGCAGTATTGCGAGGAAAACAATTTAAAGCCATATAACGAGCGCTTGCAGGTGGCAAAGTGGAATCGAGAGCAGGCTATGAAAGCGACAGGAGCGGCAAGAAGGTATCAAAATGCGAAAGGGGAATAAGAGTGGATATATCAGGAATCATTAAGCAGCTTGCGGAAGAAGCAGACAAAGCTGAGGATAAAATTATGGAAGTCATCACAAAAATTGATATGAATTATTATGATGGAGATGGAGACAGACTACAACGAGCAATAGAAATTCTTGGAAAGGTAACACCATGAATAGATGGAAACCATACAACCCTAACCCGCGTGCTTCTAATGTCGGAGACTGTACTGTCCGGGCAATCAGCAAGGCATTAAATCAGGACTGGGAAACAACCTATGCAGGGTTGTCTTTTATGGGATTCTCTCTGTCGGATATGCCCTCAGCTAATCATGTGTGGAGCGCTTATCTCCGCCGCAAAGGATTCAGGCGGCACATTGTAGACGACCACGGACAGGATATATACACCGTCCGGGATTTCTGCGAGGATAATCCGAAAGGCACTTACATACTGGCGATTGACGGTCATGTGGTATGTGTGCAGGATGGATATTACTGGGATTCGTGGGATAGTGGGAACGAGATACCTATATATTACTGGGAGAGATAGATATGGACGTAATGGACACTATACAGACAATACTTGCAATCTGCGGCGGTATCACTGTTATTGGAGGGGCGGCGGCTGTTCTGTCTGGTGCATACAAGAAATATAAGAAACCGACCAGCGACCTTGAAAAGCGCATTGAGGTTATAGAGACGGACATTAAGGACATCAAACAGAAGCTGAACAACGATTATGAAAATATCAATGAAAACAGGGATAATATGAATTTACTCATGCGTAGTATGTTCTGTTTAATCGAAAACAAGATAACCGGAAACAATATTGACGGTCTAAAAAAAACGAGAGACGAGCTTATAAACGCCTTGACCGAAAAATAAGAGGTGGCGGATTGAAAGTATATGATTTTACCGAGCCGGAGCTTGCATTTTATCAAGAATTTGCTAATTTTGATGAACAAGAACAGGCGCTTTTTGATTTAAGGAAAAAGAAAATCCCGCTTGAACAATGCTGTGAAATTATGCACTGTGAAATGTCAACAGTTAAGAAAATCAGCCAAAGAGTAAACAATAAAATTATAAGACTTACGAATATAAAACGAATGAAAGAATGGATAGAAAATGTATATTGGAAAAAAGTGCTCAAATAGTACTTTTGTTATACTTTTCAAGGACTTTGACGAACTGTCGGAGTCTTTTTTTTATGGCTAAAATTAAGTCATAGAAAGTTATAGAAATAGTCATAGAACGGAGGAAACACTATGGCAGGCTATATGAATAATGGATATGGCGGTTATGCACCGACACCATATTATAACCCGTTACAGCCGCAAATGGACAGGCTGGCACAAATGCAATCACAGTATCAGCCGCCACAGCAGACACAAATACCGCAGACAAACCAAGGTATTTTATGGGTGCAGGGCGAAGCAGGGGCAAAGAGCTATCTGGTTGCACCGAATACAAGTGTATTACTTATGGATAGTGAAGAATCCAGATTTTTTATAAAGACAACGGATAATGCTGGTATGCCAACGCTCCGAACGTTTGAATATAAAGAGGTTGGCGTAAACGTGTCAGAGCCGCAGAAACAGCCAGAAATTAGCTTAGACGATAAATATGTTACCCGGCAGGAATACAACGATTTACGGGGTAAATACGAAGAACTGTATGGGCTTTTAGAGACAGCTACTAAGCCAGCAACAGAAGAAAATAAGAAAGGTGGGCGGAACAATGGGAAATCCTCTATTTAATATGTTGGGCGGCGGTATGCCGCAGAATCCTATGAACAAAATGCTTCAAGATTACAAGAAATTCCGTCAGGAAATGCAGGGCAAAAACCCGCAGGAAGAAATCAACAAAATGTTACAGTCTGGGAAACTGAATCAAAATCAGCTTAACCAGATCCAGCAGAAAGCTCAGCAAATGCAAGGGCTGTTTAAAGGATTATTTTAGTACATAAATCAATGCGCATGATTTTGTAAATATATTTTAAAGGAGTAAAAGACTATGACAGATGGTTTAACTGCTTCTGATGTTGCTGTATTAACTGGCAACAATGGAAGAAATAATGACGGCTGGGGTGGAGACGGTTGCTGGTGGATCATACTCTTTCTGATTTTTGGTATGTTCGGCTGGGGCGGTTACGGCAACGGCTGGGGTGGAAATGGTGGAGCAAATTCCCCGGCATTTCAGGGATATGCAACACGCGCAGATATTGACGCGGCATTGTCTACACAGGGAATCGAAAGCGGAATCCAAAACATTTCTACACAGCTTTGTAATGGATTTGCGGGAGTAAATTCCAATATCTCTAACCTGGGTTATCAGCTTCAGGATTGTTGCTGCCAGACCCAGAGAGCGGTTGACGGTGTAAACTACAACATGGCAATGCAGACAAACACATTACAGCAGGCTCTTTGCAGCGGATTCCGTGATGTAATTGACAGTCAGAACGCAGGAACACAGCGTATCATTGACACGATTACACAGGATAAGATTCAGTCACTTCAGACAGAACTACAGTCCGCACAGTTACAGCTTGCTAATGTGAGCCAGACGAACAATATTATTAACACATTACGTCCGACACCGGTGCCAGCTTATATCACTTGCAGCCCTTATCAGGCAGCTTATGGATATGGTAATGGTTGCGGAAATTGTGCTTGCTAAAAACTTCATATTGAGGTTTCTTCCCGGTAAACCGATTGGAATTACAGACGGTTAAAACGGGTTGTTCGGCAAGGGCCGTTATTACTAGTGTGAGAGGGTGGGCTGACAGTCTGCCCTTTTGCGATTATGAAAGGGGATAGAATTATGGCAGATATGGTAACACCGGGTACACAGACCGTAAATGCAGGGGATAATGTGTTATTCCTGCTTAACAGAATATGGTCTAATAATTGCCCGAACATCAGACATGAAGCAACAAGCGGTAGAGTGGTATTACTTCCAGGACTTTACCGCGTGGGATTTAACGCAAACTTCTCGGCAACAGCTCCGGGCGAAGCTGATTTTGAAATTGAGCAGGACGGAGAGGGAATACCTGGTGCAAAAATTATCAATACGATTGCGGCAGCAGGGGATTTTGTGAACGGCGCTGTAACGGTAGAAGTGAGAGTGTGTCGTCCGTGTTGTGCAACACTGACGGTAAAAAATATAGGTACGGTGGCTATTACAGTAAGTGACGCAAATCTCGTTGTGAGCAGAATAGGTTAAGGAGGACAGGCTATGAGTTATAAATTAATGCAAAATATCAAAGAGGAGCTTGATAGAATTGCAGAAAAGGGTCTGAATACTTCAAACCTTGAAACTGCATATAAGCTTATTGATATGCTGAAAGATATGGAAAATGTTGAATATTGGAAGTGTAAAGAGGAATATTACGACGCTGTTCTTGCAGAAATGGACGGTGGATATTCCGAAGCCAGAAAGCGTGACAGCATAGGGAGGTACTCCCGCGATGGAATGATGCCAAACTATGACAATGATAATTCCTATCGTGGCACTCGTGGTAAACACTATGTAAGGGGACATTACAGCCGCGGCCGAGATATGGATACATATAACGAGTACATGGATAAGAAAAACTCTTACAGAGCCGGGAAAGACATGGATTGCAAACAGAAAATGCTTGCAGCTTTGGAAGAACACATGGACGCTTTGACGGAAGAACTGGAGGGCATGAGCCGCGATGTAGATTGCCGAGAAGAAAGGGACACCATGAAACGGTATATCGACAAATTAAGAGATATGATGTAAACATGAGGGCGGTGGTTTTGCTATCGCCCTTAAAATATGGGTACAATGATTTTTTACAAGTCTGATATAATGTAGTTAGGATTGTAAAGGAGGCGGAACATGGTTAAAGAACAATGGATTTATTGTCCTATATGCAACAATAAAACGCGCATAAAAATACGAGAAAAAACCACGGCAAAAGATTTGCCCGTGTTTTGCCCCAAGTGTAAAATACAATCTATTCTGGACATAGAGCCAGACTTCAAAATAAAAGTTAAAACTGATATTGTATAGAGCCAGATGCCAGACACAGAGCCAATGAACTTATCGGAAATTCCGACAGGTTTGTTGGTTCTTTTCTTATATTTGACACCTCCTTTCTTAGCACACGTCCTTAATAGAAACGGCTTTATGCCGGAGGTTGAAAAGCGGATGCAATTTCCGGCGTGTGCATGTTGCCCGGTCGCTCCGTGGCTGATGTGAGAGTAGCGAAACACCTTACAAAGAATGCCAATACCTGCTGAAAACTGTTTGTGGCAAGTTCAAACCTATGCCTTGTGTAAGTTCGGAAAGTCTTAAAGTCATATACGGTCGCGGTATATGCGCAAACGTGAGAATTTAAGCAGGAATCGCAACGGAACATAGCTCAGTTGGTAGAGCACCTGTCTTATACACAGCAAGTCCCTAGTTCGATTCTAGGTGTTCCGATTACCCCGGCAGAGGTTTATCTGCCTGAATCCATTACCGCTGACGGGCGGTTAAAAAATGAACGTTTAGGAGGATATATGTATGCAGAATTACGAACAGATTTTACAAGAGTTGGGAATTGAAGTTCCTGAAGAAAAGAAAGCTGAACTAAAAAAGAAGATAAGTGAGAATTACCGTACGAAAGCTGACTATGACAAGGCAGTGGAGAAACGTGACGAGTATAAAAAATCTCTTGATGATGTACAGGAAAAACTGGATGGCTTTAAAGACATAAATGTTGATGATTTAAAAACGCAAATTTCAACTTTGACCACAGACCTTGCAAATGAAAAAGCGGCGAGGGCGGCAGACGCGCGGAAAGTGGAACTGGATAAGGACGTGACAACATTTTTTTCTGTATTAGATGAGGACGGCGAAAAGAAATACGAATTTCTGAATGACATTACGGAAGAACATTATCGGACAGCACTCTTGGAAGAACTGGAAAAGGATTCTGCGAAAGGAAAGTCCATTGAAGAGATTTTTAATCGAATGATTACCGATAACGACGGTAAGCAGAAAACAGGAATCTTCGTGGACAAAAAGCAACAGAAAGCACAGCAGCAAGCGGCGAGATTTACAACGCCGGGAACAGGAAGAACAACAGAACCGGGAGCAAAACTCAGCATGGGAGAACTTATGAAGATGAAGAACGAAAATCCGGGACTGGACATTACACAGTATATGTAAAGGAGAATGTAAATGCCACTTTTTGATAAAAAGAATTTTAACGGGGAAGTATTCGGCGCATACGTAGACCGAGTAGAAAACCTGAACAGAAATGAGTTATTAAAGTCTGGGGCGGTTGTGGAGAAAAAGGAATATGCGTCTATGCTTCCAGACCAAGTAGGCGGAAACTATATTACGATTCCGATTAAGGCAAGAATTGGTGGAGAAGCTGACAACTATGACGGAAATACAGACATTACGGCAGATTCCAGAGATACCTATACACACGGAAGAATTGTTGTAGGTCGTGCGCATGGTTGGACGGAAAAGGATTTTTCAACAGATATTACAGGAGAAGATTTCATGCCGGCGGCTCAGGAAGTCGCAGAGTATTGGGACGATATCGACCAAGCAACATTGCTGGCAACGCTGAAAGGTATTTTCTCCATGACTGGAAAAGGTAATGAAGACTTTGTTAAGAAGCATACTTATGATGTTTCCGAAAATCCGACAAACAATGTCTTTGCAGAAACTACCTTAAACAACGCTATTCAGCAGGCGTTAGGGGATAACAAGGGAAAATTCAGTCTTGCAGTTATGCACTCTCAGATTGCAACCAATATGGAGAATTTGAAGCTTTTAGCTTATATGAAGTATACGGACGGCAACGGCATTGAGAGAGATTTGACATTAGCAACCATCAACGGAAGAACTGTTCTGATTGATGATAATATGCCGTCTGAATCTGTAAAGGCGAAATATGTACGGGCAGAAAAAGGTACAGATGGAGCGAAACTTGTAAAAGATTCCGGAGCTTCTGGGGATACGGAAATCAATAAGGCAGATGTTACTTCTGATATTTCTGACATTAAAGCGAATGAATATGTTGTACAGCTTCCGGCAGGAACAGTATACACAACCTATGTAATGGGAGCAGGAGCTATTGAGTATACGAATGTTGGGGCAAAAGTTCCTTATGAAATGGATAGGGACCCGAAAACAAAGGGCGGAACTGACGTACTTTATTCCAGACAGAGAAAAATCTTTTCTCCTTATGGAATTTCATGGAAAGCAGGAACTATTATTTCTCCGACAGATGCGGAACTTTCTGACGGTAGCAAATGGCAGCTTGCACAGAATAACGATTCCAGTGCAACAAAATACTTTCCGATTAAATCTATACCGATTGCAAGAATTAAAACGAGAGGATAAGGAGGCTCTGGCATGGCATACGCAGATACAGAGTTCTACAAAACTAAATATTATGGCGATACCGTGTCGGACGAATCCCTTGAAAAGTATCTGGAGAAAGCCAGTGACCGCATAGACAATATTACCTTTGACCGTCTTGTAGACGGGCTTCCAGACAATGAACGAGCACAAACAAAGGTAAAGAAAGCGGTTTGTGCGGTTGCTGATTGCTTGTATCAGATTGACGAAGTGAAGAAAGCGTCTATGGCGACCGTCGGAACGGTAACGAGGGAGGATGGCACAATGACCGGGAAAATGGTTTCGTCTGTTTCTTCCGGAGCGGAAAGTATCTCTTATGTTACGGGAACGTCCGGGAATAATTCAGATATTTATTCTCAGGCAGCTATGGACAAAAAAGTAGAAAATGTACTACTCCGGCAGGTTGCGACAGATTATCTTGCCGGAGTGGTTGATAACAAAGGAGTTTGTTTACTCTATGCAGGAGTGTAAGGTGAACATTTTAGGAACTGAATACAAGGTGCTTTTCCGTGAAGAAAAGGACAAGCCAAAACTCAAAAACGCTGACGGATATATCGACCATTCTATCAAAGAGATTGTTGTCGGTATTTTTGAAAAGGACGAAATGAGTGTCGAGGATTTAGAATCCTATTCAAAGAAAGTCCTCCGGCACGAGATTATTCACGGGTTTCTGTATGAAAGCGGTTTGTGGAATAACAGCGGCAATGTTGAAGCATGGGGGCAATCGGAAGAAATCACGGATTGGATAGCAATTCAATTTCCTAAGATGTTGAAAGCATTTAATGAAGTGGGTGCTTTGTAATATCGCTTTTAGAGCATAAAAAGATGATTGAGCCTAAGGGGCATTAAAGGAGGGGATACCGATATATACCGATACCGTAACGATTTTTAACAAATACGAAAGTCAGACCGGGGATATATATTGGTATCCTCACGTACTTTCTGGCGTTGACCTGATTATCGACAAAGCGGCAAACGTAGCAAAGACTGGTCTGGACAGCGCAGATACGGCGAACTTGCACGTTAAATACCATTTTGTTGAGGGTAACAAAATGGTGGGAAATAAGCCATATCTGCCGCCCAAAGAATGGGAGAAACAGCCGAATGATGATTTACCGGAAAGCATTACCTTTGCTTCTGGGGATTTCTTCATGCAAGGGGAATATGCGGAAACTCCTATTTTGGATTCTGACTATGCGAACCGGGTGGACGGCGGCTTTTATGATTACATCAACAAGCGGCATGATTATGTATTTCTGATAACCACAGTCGGCGGACCGTATACGCTGATTCCACATTTTGAGATTGGAGGGAAGTAGAATGGCAAGTAAGACCTTTCATTTTTCCGGTTTCTCTTTGGTACAAGGAGATATAAAGGTTGATGTAAGCCTGAATCGTTTTGAGAAACAGTTTCAGGACGCACAGTGGTATCTTGACGGTGCCGTAATGAATAGCATGGTTCCATTTATGCCGATGAATGACGGAAACTTCATAAACCTTACAAGAGAGCGAAGCGTAGCCTTGCAAGGAACTGGAAAAGTTGTTGCAGGAGCGCCGCCACAAGGAAGATACCTCTATATGGGGGTAACAATGGTTGATAGTGAAACTGGAAGAGGCCCGTTTTATATTCCAGGGGTAGGATATAGATACAGAAAAGGTGCAAATTTGATTCCCACGAATAAACCATTGAAGTACGATACGTCAAAGCATCCGAGTGTCACAGACCATTGGTTTGATGCTGCTAAAGAAAAAGACGGAGAAAAATGGATAAAAGGGGTGAGGAGAATTGCCGGAGGCGGAAAAAAGTAAACCAGTTAAATATGATGTAGATGGTTATGACATTATTACAAATGCTTTGAAAGACCTTCTGAACTCTTTTCCAGGGCTTCATAAAGGAGAAACTATAAAATTCTCTACTTTGGAAGAGGATTCGGGTATAGACTTTCACCCAATTTCAGGGCCAATAATCGTAACAGAAAAAACGTCTGTTATTGGAAAAGTCAATCAGCTTTGCAATTATCCGTTTTATGTGGTGTATCGGACATCTGCGGATAGCCAGAACTCCAAAATTGATATTAAGGAGTTTCTGGATAACTTAGGAAAATGGCTTGAAAAGCAGCCGATTACCATTGGTGGAGAGGTAAAGAAACTGAAAAATTATCCGGTACTGACAGATGGACGGGAAATCACAGAGATCGCACGGCAGACCCCGGCATATCTGGACAGTACGTCAGAGGGGAATGTGCAGGACTGGGTTATCAGCCTTGCGCTGAAATATAGGAACATATTTTACAAGAACAGATAGAAAGGAAAATAAACATGGCGAAATTAAATCGTGAAGCACTGGCGCATTATCTTGACACGTCTTTCAAGGGCGTTGCTGAAAGTGCAGAGTGGGAAATTATCGGTGATGATATTGAGGAAATGTCCGTGGAGTTAAATCCGGATACGGAAACAACAAAGACAATTTTAGGACAGACAAAAACAAAGGATAACGGCTATGAGCCGACAATGGACGCTGACCCGTTCTATGCAGACCCGGATAAGAAGTTGTACCCGAAATTACGGGACATTGCGCTCGGACAGCTTAAAGGCGACGACTGCAAAACGCTCATGCTAGAGGTTATTATCGAAGATACAGAGGCAGATAATCACCTAGCATATGTACAGGAAGTTATGGTTAAGCCACAGAGTTATGGCGGCGATACTGCCGGACTGAATATCCCGTTCCAGGTATCTTTCAACGGCGCGCGGACAAAGGGATATGTAACAGCGGCTAGCCTTGCAACAAAGCCAACATTCACAAAGGGGGAAATCCCGTCCTCATTATCATAATAAGGAGCAAATATGAGTAATAAATTAGCAAAACCACAGACAAACGACATCATTATTGATGACGGAAGTAAGGTCTATAATATCAAAAACAAGCGTGGAGAAATCCTTGGAAAATTTACTTTTCGTCCGTCTGATACAAATATTGTGAATCGGTACGAAGAAGTTGTTGATTTTTTCAACTCATTTAAGATACCGGAAGACACAGATCAGGCTATCAAAGTAGCTGAAAAGGAAATGAAGGATAAAATGTCTTATCTGATTGGCGGGGATGCCGGAGAAGCGTTCTTCTCTATCATGGGGCCGTTCTCAGCTCTTGCGTCAGGTGAATTGTTTGTCGAGAATGTTCTCGGCGCGGTGGCGAATGTGATCGAAAGAGAACTGCCTGTCAGAACAAAAAGGGTACAGCGCCGCATGAATAAGTATGTGGCAAAGTACCATAAATAATGTACGCTTGGGAGCTTCCAACCTCAATAGAGGTTGGCGGCCGTGAGTATAAGATCAGGACAGACTACCGTGTAATATTGGATATTCTGGCTGCTATGAACGACCCGGAAATTTTTGAACCGGATATGACAGAAGACGAAAAGCGTCAAGAGCAGGTGCTGACAATGCTTCAAATTCTTTACATAGATTTTGATAGCATGCCCTCGAAAGATTGGCAAGAGGCAGCAGAAAAAGCCTGCAATTTTATCGACTGTGGAATCAAAGGAGACGATAAACCAAAGCCCCGTACAATGGACTGGGAACAAGACGCTCCGATCATAGCGCCAGAGATCAGTAAAGTAGCAGGACGGGATATCCGCATAGGAGAAACACATTGGTGGGAGTTTTTCGGGTATTACATGGGGATTGGTGAAGGTGTCTTTAACACGATCGTATCCATTCGAGAAAAAAGGCGAAAAGGCAAGAAACTTGAGAAGTGGGAAAAGGAATTTTACCAAAACAATAAAACTCTTGTTGATCTCAAAGTAAAGAAAGTGGAGAGAAGTGAGGAAGAAAAAGAAGCATTAAGGGAGCTTCTAGGAATCAAAAAGTAACATTGAACTTTGATAATCGAATATTGGCTAGAGTTTGGAAAATAAGATTGAAGAAATAGCGGCAGCATGGTAGAATATGGGCAGGGAATAACCGTGTTGCAGGGTGGCTGACCTCTATTCTTACATAGAATGGGGGTGGTGCTGATGGACAATAACAAGAATCATTTTGATTTCAAAGACCTTATGGCCTTTGGTATGTTCATTCTGGCATTACTGACATTCGTATTTACGTTTATCAGATAATGTTTTAAGCATAGAAAAACCACCCCGAAACTTTGACCGAGCGAAAGGGTGGTAATTCTATTATCATACTTCATGAGGTCAACCACTTTGTGGGCGATTGTTCCCTTTTCTATTATCAATATATCATAGTTAAAACAAAGATTCAAGACTACTGGCCAATATCGGTTAGTAGTTTTTTATTTTAGAGCCAGTCGCTAGTCGCAGAGCCATAAGTGAGGTGAGAATATGGCTCAGGCCGACGGCACAATTTTAATTGATACAGAGATAGACGCTGACGGCATGAAAGCCGGAAGCAAAGAAGTTGAGTCGGCTGCTCGTAGGATGGCAAACTCAGTTGATGGTTTAGGAACTAAAGCTAAAGCGGCACTCAATAAACAAGTAAACTCATTTATAAAGTTAAATCAAGAATATTCTGCACAGTTAAAAAAAGTTGATGAATTAAAGAAAAAAGTCGCAGAATATGGAAATCAGAAAATTCCAACAGACGAGTATGCAATGCTGGATAAACAATTAAATAAATTAGGGGCGGATTATGATAAGTTAGCAGAAAAACAGTTCCGATTTTTGGAAACTGGTGGAAAAGAGAATAGTTCTGCATATAAGAGAATGGAATATGATCTTGATTCCTTGGATAAAAAACAAGATGAAGTTATTTCCAATATGAAAAGGCTTGAAGCAGAAGGAAAAGCATTTACTTTTGGTAGTAAGACAAAACAAGCAGCGGCAGATATGGAAAAATTGGCGGCAGCAGAAAGAAAGCTTGCTGATATGAATAATCGTCTTGGTTCCTCTTATTCTTCTATTAAAGGACAGGTAAATGATTATAAAAAATCTTTGTTAAATGCAGATGCTTCAAGTAAAAGGCTTTCAAAATCATTAAAAGATACAGGAAAGTCCGCTAGATCTGCTCAATTTGGGCTTGGGAAAATGCTTGGTACATCTATTTTGTTTAGCTTTGCATTTCAAGCAATCAATGCTGTTATGACTGGAATTAAAGACGGTTTTGATAATTTAGTACAGTATTCTGGAACAACAAACAGCAGTATTTCTATGCTTTGGAGTAGCCTAGAACGTCTGAAAAATAGCCTTGCTACAGCTTTTGCTCCTATCCTGAATGTTGTTGCCCCGATATTGAGTAAGTTTATTGATATGCTTTCTACGGCTGCTAGCTATGTAAGTATGTTTTTTGCCTTTTTGTCAGGAAAAAGTACTTATACTCGTGCTGTAGCTGTCCAAAAAAATTATGCTACAAGTTTAAAAGATACAGCATCTAGTTCTGGAAAGGCTGCAAAGGCTGCAAAAGATAATGCGGATGCCATCAAGGATGAAGCAGATGCGGCAGAAGATTATCTGTCTCCACTTGATGACATTAACAAGTACACAGAACAAAACGCCAAAAATACCGGAGGTGGAACGGGAGGATCTGGAAGTCCAGGTGGAGGTGGTGGAGGTGGAACAGGATCTGGGCCGCTTTTTGAGGAAGTCCCGATTGACAATAAGTTCGCAAGCCTCCTTGACACTGTACTGGACAAGCTGAAAGAAATCCGTGACATATTCATGTCTGGATTCTGGGATGGACTTGGAGACTACAAGCCATTATTGGAAGAACTGAAAAAAGACCTATCATCCATCGGAAGGTATCTGACTGATATTTTTACAGACGAAGATGTGATGGCGGCCGCAAAACGATTCGCTACATCTTTTATTTATAATCTCGGAAAGATAGCAGGATCATTCGCAAAGGTTGGATTAACCATTGCCGTGAACATTGTCGGCGGGATTGAAAGCTATTTAGCTGAAAATATAGGCAGGATTAAGAACTACTTGCTCGCCATGTTCGACATCGGCACGGAGGTGTTAGACACTCTCGGAAATCTGGCCGCATCAGTAGCAGACATATTTGCGACTGTATTTGGATCGCAGGTTGCACAGGATCTCACCGGAGACCTGATCGGCATATTTGCCACTATCTTCGGTGTCATCACACAGCTTGCCACAGGTCTCGGAAGAGATCTTCTGAATTTTATTGCACAGCCGATAATCGAAAATAAAGAAGCGATTAAGACAGCTTTGCTCGAGACGATCGCCCCGATCGAAACAATCGCACAGGCTATCGAAGATTTTGTGCAGGGGTTGGCTGATAAAATTATGGCTCTGTATAACGAACACTTGAAGCCGTTTATAGATTCTGTTGTGGAGGGAATAAGTAAAATAGTCGGTGTATTTCTTGATGCCTATAATGAATATATAGCTCCAGTCCTTGATTCATTGGCGGCTAAATTCGATGAAGTGTTAAACGGTCCAGTGGGAGAAGCAATAAATTCAATCCTTAATTTGATCGGAAAAGTAATTGACGTTTTAAAACTATTATGGGAAGAGGTATTGATTCCCTTCCTATCGTGGATTGTTGAAAATATTATTCCAATTATAGCGCCAATTATAGAATTTTTAGGAACCACTGTTTTGGATTTTTTTGGAACGGTTGCAGAAGTGATAGGTGGTATCGCGGATATATTAAGCGGGTTGATAGATTTTATTGTCGGCGTGTTTACTGGTGATTGGGAACGAGCTTTTTCAGGATTAAAACAAATTGGTGAAGGATTCAAAAAAGCAGTTCTTTCAATATTTAAATTTATAGAAAATAATATACTGAAGCCGTTTGACAATTTCTTGCAAGGAGTTTTTTCGAAAGACTGGGCAAAAACCTTTGGCATACTGGGCGAGCCACTTAATGCGTTTTTTTCAACTGTAAAAAATATTTGGAACTCAATCAAACAAGTTTTTGATGGAATTATTACATTTGTTAAAGGTGTATTTTCTGGAAACTGGAGACAGGCTTGGGAAGGTGTGAAACAGATCTTTTCTGGTGTGTTCAATGGTTTGAAGGCTATCGCAAAAGCACCGATTAATGGAATTATATCAATTATTAACGGTGCAATTAGTGGAATTAATACCTTGATTCGTGGTGTAAATCGTCTGCCATTTGTAAGTATACCGACAATAGGAAAAATCCCTTATCTGGCTTCTGGAGCAGTCATTCCTCCTAATCGTGAGTTTATGGCAGTACTTGGCGATCAAAAACACGGAAATAACATTGAAGCGCCGGAAAGTCTGATAAGACGTATTGTGCGTGAAGAATCCGGTGGTGGAAAATTAAGGTATAACGTTTCTCTGATGATGGGAAGAAGAGAGATCACAAAGTTTGTTTTAGAAGAAGGAAAAGTAATTCAGAGCCAGACCGGAAGAAATCCTTTTGAATTGGCATAGGGGGAAAGATGGCACAGCAATATTTAAAATTTGACGATTATACAGCTCCTATGGTTGACGAAGATGGTTATCAAGAAGACGAAGCCACAACGTCCTCTTCAAATTCCACTCGTACAATGCGAGGAGTAATGAAAAATACTGTTCTTTTTACAGTAGAGGCCTATAACTTGAAATGGACAAATATATCGGCAAAAGATGTTTCAGAAATAAAAAGGCGCATCCGTGGAAAATCAAGTTTTCAATTTTATCATTTCAATACATATAAAGCAAAATGGGAAACGGGTACATTTTATGCAGCGAATATCAGTACAGGTTACTATTCCTTAATTGAAGGAGAAGAAATGTGCAGTGAGTTAAGTTTTCAAGTTACAAATGTAAATCCGGTATAGGTGGTAGAAATATGAAAAATGTAAGTAATGAGTTTAAAGAAATTATAAAAAAAGGCGGTCCCTTTTATGCTTATGCGGATATGGTGCTTTCCGATGGTACAGAATTATCTTTGGATTCTGAAAATGATTTTTATATCGATGGGAATAGTTATACTGAATCTAGTGGAGATGGATTCCCTTTAGGTGCTGCACTTGCAAAGACGATAGATATTGGGATTGATAATTCGGATGAAAGGTTTTCAAAATACGATTTCTATTATGCAAGAATCACACTTTATACTGAGACAGATCTACCATCTGGAAAGATAGAAAAAATTAAAGAAGGAACTTTTACAGTAATAAGTGCATTGGCGCCTGGAGATATTATTGAGATTACGGCTAGTGATGATATGTATAAATCAGATAAAGAATACACATCAAAACTTGATTATCCATTACCGGCTTTAAGAGTTTTGCAGGAAGTGTGTACGCAATGTGATATTAACCTTGGAAGTGTTTCTTTCACGAATGATGATTTTTTAGTACAGAAAAGACCGGAAGGACTTACAGGCCGACAGGTTATTGGCTATATTGCGCAGATAGCGGGTGGAAATGCTCTTTTTGATGAAAATAATCGGCTATTGATTAAAACATATGATTATTCTGTATTTGAGCAACATGAACTTATTACAGGTGGACAGATGGGGGATGGCATTACAGATAAAATTTCTGCTGGTACATTTGGGGATAATTTGCAGAATTATATATCTGGAGGAGAATTCGGAGAAAACAATTCTTATCATTTACTTTCCGAATTTGCTTCTGACCCAGAAATAGCGACAGATGACGTTGTGATTACTGGTATATCAGCAACAGGAAAAGAAGAAGACGAAGAAGTAACCTATCTTTATGGTACGGATGATTACGTGTTGGCAATTACAAATCCTTTAATTGAGGGAGAAGAAGAAGCGGCAATCAAACTTATAGGAGATATTGTGATAGGTATTATTGTAAGACCGTTTTCAGGAGAATTTTTTCCAGATCCTACAATTCAGTTTATGGATCCTGTTTATTTAGTAGACAAAAAAGATAATATTTATCAGTCATTTATTACTGAGCACGTGTTTAATTATCTTGGAAATAGTTCGCTGGCAAACGCAACAAAAAGCCCGGAAAAAAATAATTCGTCTTATTATAGCGAGGCAACAGAAGTATATAGAAAATCAAGGGAAGAAGCGAAGCGTAATAGAATCGAATGGGAAAAAGCAATGGAAGAATTAAAAGACCGTGTGGATAATTCTTCTGGGCTTTATATGACAAAAGAATTACAACCGGATGGCAGTAATATTTATTACATGCACAATAAACCTACTCTTGAAGAATCCATGATTGTATGGAAAATGACCGCAGAAGCAATGGCAGTGTCTACAGATGGCGGAAAGACATACAATGCAGGATTAACAGTGGATGGTGAATTAATAGCAAAAATTATGAACACTATCGGTATCAACTTTGACTGGGGCGTTGGAGGAACCCTGATTATTCAGACCCCATCCGGTGAGCAGACGTTATATGTAAATGCCAAGACAGGAGATGTCCGTATTGTCGCTACTTCATTTACGCTGAAAGGAAAATCCGTAGAAGAGATTGCGGAAGAACAGGTCAATAACTTTGTATCATCCGTATACGACCCCAAAATAGCAGAATTACAGAAGCAGATAGATGGACAGATAGAAACGTGGTATTACGACTATCAGCCTACTTTAAGCAATATACCGGCTTCTAACTGGAAAACAGAATCTGACAGAGCGAAACATGAAGGAGATTTATTCTATTGGAAATCTAAAGGATATGCATACCGATTCTTTAAGAATGGCTCTACATGGACATGGCAGATGGTACAAGATACGGATGTTACAAAAGCATTGCAGCAGGCGGCAGAAGCACAGGATACAGCGGACGCAAAACGCAGAGTATTTGTAGTTACTCCTATACCTCCGTATGAAGTGGGAGATTTGTGGGTAGGGAATTCTTCTTCTGATTTGAAGCGGTGCCAGACAACAAGAAGTTCTGGAAATTACGTTTCGAGTGATTGGATAAAAGCCGTTAAATATACAGATGATAGCGCATTAACTGCTTTTGTAAATGGAGATTTTAAAGAAACAATAGAAGAGGTAAAAACACAGGCAGATAAAAAGGCTGAAACATGGTATCAAAGTACAGACCCGTCTACCGCATGGACAACAACAGACCTTAAGAATGAGCATAAAGGAGATATCTGGTTCAACACATCATCATCCGTACAGAAGTCTTATCGGTGGAGCGGTACAGCGTGGCAGGAAATGAAAACGACGCCACCGGACGAAGTGTTCGACAAGATTGATGGAAAAGCACAAGTATTCGTATCCACACCGAAGCCGCCGTATGAAAAAGGAGATTTGTGGTTTAATTCATCTACTTCGGATATTATGACTTGTGTTACATCTAGGGCATCAGGTAGTTATGTGTCAAGTGACTGGCAAAAAAGGAATAAATATACGGATGATACAAAAGCAAATGAAGCGTTGGAGGAATCTAAAAAAGCAAGAACACTTAATATAATTTTAGACAATGAATATCAGGGGATACCAACTGATGCAAACGGGAACTATAACAGTTTCCCAGAGTGTAAAACTAAGGTGCAGGTGTTCTTCGGCGCTTTAGATATATCTACGTCAGCAGCATATAAAGTAACAGCATCATCAGGTGTAACCGGACAATGGGACGATGAAAATAGAACTTATACAGTCACAGCATTGTCAAAAGATTCCGGTTATGTAGATATACAATCAACATATTTAGGACTTATCGCCACAAAACGTTTTAGCATAGTAAAGCAGAAACAGGGACTACAAGGAACGTCAGGAAAAGATGGAAGAACGTACTATTTGCAAACGTCTGCAAACGTAATTAAAAAAGGTGCAGGAGGAGAATTATTCCCGAAAAAATTAGAATTTTCTTCAGTTTACACAACAGGAACAAATGTGACCCCGACAGCATATGCAGGAAGATTCATCATAGAAGAATCCTCGAACGGGTCAACATGGAAGGAAATGTACCGTTCAAGCGCAGACGAAACGAAAACTTCTTTTGATCTGTACGACAACATCGGATATAGTGGGAATACAATCGGGTATTCTGGAAATACAATGGGCACACCAAAAGAAAATGTGAAAATGATTCGGTGTTCGCTGTACAAAGCGGGTGGATTTACAAGCCTAATAGATAGACAGTCAGCAACGATTGTAATTGATGTGGAATCTTTAACACAGAAAGATATTTTTGACATTTTTACATCAAATGGAGAATTACAAGGAGTTTATTTATTAAATGGACAACTGTACATTAATGCGTCATATCTGGGAATAGGCACGATAAGTGATAAAACTGGAAGTAATTATTGGAATCTGGAAACTGGAGAAATGGTGATTCGAAGTGGGAAAATTGACATCACTGCCGATAACAAAGATAGCCAGATTACTATGAAATACATTGATGATTCAAATCCAAGTGTTTACGGAATAATGAGAAGTAAACTAAAGCAGAGCGGGTATGAGACATGGTATTCTTATTCGGTAAATGATAGACCTGGAGCGAATGACCAACAAACTTATTCTCGAATGACAGGATTTGATATATCAGGAGGAACATTACGAGGAGATGCATGGGATGACGATGCGTCCTACTCGCAAAATTGGAGTATTAATTCAGAGACTGGAAACGCAAGGTTTGCAAATGTGACACAGACCTCTGATAAAAGAGTGAAAGAAAATGTTTCTGATATTACAGTAGAAGAGGCAGAAACATTTTTAAGCGCATTACATCCTGTATATTTTAACTATATAGGAGAAAAACGGAATGTATCTGGATTTATAGCTCAAGAAGTTGAAGAAGCATCTCAAAATAAACCATTTGAGATGGTAGAAACAATGGATGATGGATTGCTGACATTATCATATTCTGATTTTATTGCGCCTATTGTAAAGGTTATTCAGAAACAGCAGTTGGAAATCCAGAAATTAAAAGAAAGATTGGAGAAATAGATATGGCTATATTAACACCAAAAGACTTAACATCCGGAACACCAACCGATTCTGACTATTTAATGTTTGGAACGTCAACAGTAAAAAAGGTAGCTGTAAGTGATTTTGTTGATGTTGTAAAGGGAAAAGTGGTTGGCTACGTTAGCGTGCCAATTTCGAATCTTACATTTACCAATACTATAACGAAAGACATTGATATATCGTCATACATACCGAGCGGAAACAAAATACTAGCGGTAATTCCGGAACAATCGGGAAGTAATAATATTTATTTTTATAGTTGTTTAAAATCAGGAGATAAAAAAATAACAATTCAATTAAAATGCACAATATCCGGGAGCGTTACTGTAAATATTAGAGTTGGCGTATTAACTACGGAGGCGTAATAACGATTATTGATAACATTATTTATATTTTCATAATATGAAAGAAGGTGTGCAAAATGGCGATAGAAAATAAACGTATGCAACAGCGCTATGGTACATACTCAAAATTTCAGATCGAGAAATCAAAACTCCTCCCGAATGAGTTTGCTTCTGTAACAAGTGGCGACCCAAAAAGTTCAGATGGGAAAGGACTATACTTTGCCTTTGCGCCGGGAGAAGCAAAACAGCTTATGACTTATGAAGATGGTAAGCAGATGATTGATGGAGCTACGGATGAAATCAAAGAAGGATTTCTTGATGATATCAATGAGGCAACAACGGCAGCAAATTCAGCTACATCAAAGGCCAATGCCGCAGCCAGCAACGCAGATATAAAGGCACAGGAGGCCGCCAACGCCGCCGAGGATGCCCGTGGAGTGATAGACCAGATCACGAAAGACAGTTATCTCCACACGACTACGCAGACGTTTGTAGATACGGTGAAAGCGAGTCCTACCGCCTATGGAAACGCCATCCCGGAACAGATTGAGGGGTACATCAAACAG
>ENA-ORTH01001187-ORTH01001187.1-human-gut-metagenome-genome-assembly--contig:-NODE-1187-length-27965-cov-8.383375_pt1 | contig 27965 bp, 20 predicted proteins | sample MGYA00241914_ERZ509192 | MGnify/ENA primary metagenome ERZ509192 (study PRJEB26280, sample SAMEA2338826) | human gut metagenome | biome: human gut; feature: human-associated habitat; material: faeces... | reverse complement strand
AGGGAGACGTAGCCGTAATCGGCATTACCGACTTCGCGCAGAGCCAGTTGGGCGACATCGTCTTCGTGGATGTGCCGACCGTGGGCGAGACGCTCGCCGCCGGCGAGGTGTTCGGCTCGATCGAGGCCGTGAAGACCGTGAGCGACGCATTCCTCCCGGTGGGCGGCGAAATCCTGGAGTTTAACGAGGCCGTGGACGCCGATCCGGCCGTCGTGAACAAGGACGCCTACGGCGAAGGCTGGCTCGTCAAGGTCCGGATGACCGATCCGGCGGAATACGACGCCCTGCTCGACGCGGCCGCCTACGAACAACTGATCGGCTGACGCCCCGCAGAAGCGCCGTTCCGGCCGGGATCCGGCGAAAAACGAAACCCAAACAACGTTAAAAAGCATAAACGCTATGTCAAAAGTTACCGTCGTAGGTGCAGGCGCCGTAGGCGCGACCTGTGCGAATGTGATGGCTTGCCGCGAAGTGGCGAGCGAAGTGGTTCTCATCGACATCAAGGAGGGTCTCTCGGAGGGCAAGATGCTCGACATGTACCAGACCTCGACGCTGATGGACTTCGACACGAAGCTCACGGGCGCCACCAACGACTACAAGAAAAGCGCGAATTCGGACGTGGTGGTCATCACTTCGGGCATTCCCCGCAAGCCGGGCATGACGCGCGAGGAGCTGATCGGCACGAACGCCTCGATCATGAAGGGCGTCGTGGAGAACGTCATCAAGTATTCGCCCCGCGCCATCATCATCGTGGTGGCCAACCCGATGGATACGCTGACCTACCTCGCGCTCAAGGCTTCGGGACTGCCGAAGAGCCGCATCATCGGCATGGGCGGCGTACTCGACTCGTCGCGCTTCAAATGCTACCTGGCGAAGGCCACCGGCGCCAACATCAACAATGTGGACGGCATGGTGATCGGCGGACACGGCGATACGACGATGATCCCGCTCGTGTCGAAGGCCACCGTGAACGGCGTGCCCGTTTCGCAGTTCGCTTCGAAAAAGAAGTTGCAGGAGGCCGTGCAGAACACGATGGTCGGCGGCGCGACGCTCACCAAACTCATCGGCACGTCGGCCTGGTACGCCCCCGGCGCAGCGGCCGCGATGATGGTCGAGGCCATCCTCAATGACCAGAAGAAACTCATCCCCTGCTCGTGCTACCTCGAGGGCGAGTACGGTCAGGAGGACATCTGCATCGGCGTTCCCGCGATCATCGGCCGCAAGGGCATCGAGAAGATCGTGAAGATCGAGCTGACGAAGGAGGAGGCCGAGAAGTTCGCCGCTTCGGCCGACGCCGTACGCAAGACCAACAACGTCCTGCACGAGATCAAGGCGCTCTGATCCGCGGCACGCCCCGTCCGTTCCCCAAGGCCATCGGGCCGGCGCGCGAAAGAGGAGAGGGGCGGCCCGAAGAGGCTTCGGCTCTCGAGAAAAACAACGAAAAGCCGTCACTCCGCACGGAGTGACGGCTTTTTCATCGCTTCCGGAAGCCCCCGGAGAACGGAAAAGAGACGAAAAGACCGGGACCGCCATGCGATCCCGGTTCGGAAAAAGCCGTCCCCGGCCCCGTATGTATCGTCCGCCGGCGGTCCGCTGCGGAAACGGCCCGGCCCGCGGCGCGCAGCGTCAGATATTGATGTCGAGAATCTCGAAATGGATCGTGCCGGCCGGAACCTCCACATCCACGCGATCGCCCTTCTTGTGACCCAGCAGCGCCTTCGCGATCGGCGTGCCGATGGCCAGCTTACCTTCGCGCAGGTTGGCCTCGTGTTCGGCGACGATCGTATAGACCATCTGCTTTTTGGTATTGTGGTTCAGCAGCGTCACTTTGCTCAGAATCTGCACCTTGCTCCTGTCTATCTTCGATTCGTCGATGACGCGCGCATTGGCGATCGTATCCTCCAGCTTGGCGATACGCATCTCCAGCAGACCCTGCGCCTCACGGGCGGCGTCGTACTCCGCGTTCTCCGAAAGGTCACCCTTGTCACGCGCCTCGGCGATAGCCGCCGAAATCGCCGGACGCTCGACGGAACGCATGTGGTCGAGTTCGTCCTTGAGTTTCTTGTAACCCTCCGCTGTCAGATAAATAATCTCTTTTGCCATACTAAAAAAACATAAAAAATAAAGAATCCTGACCCGGAAAGGTCAGAACCCCGTTGCATTCGTATAAGCAAAGATAGAAAGTAAAATCCATATTTCCAAATCTTTTTTCCGGCAGCAGTCCCCGCACGCCGTCCGGCAGCGAAACAGGATTCCTCCCCATCCGGGCCCGCGACGGTCCGATCCGCCGGACCGCGAAGCCGCCCGCTGCGACACAGACCGTCCGCCCCGACCCGCCGTATCCGGAAACGTCCCGCGGCAGACGGAGTCCCGGCGGAAACGGATGCACCCGCAGAAAACGGGAACAGTCCCGGATGCCGGACGCCGGAACGCCGCCTCCGGAGGGGCAATATTTTTTTTTGCAAATCGTTAATTTATGCGTAACTTTGCGCGATAAAGCGCCGTAAAAGATTCTTAAATGAAGCAGACTTTCTCATACGCCGTGTGCGGAGCGGCCCTGGCAGCCCTTCTCGCCGGGTGTTCCGGAATCAACGCCCTGATCAAGAGCGGACAACCCGAACTGATTTACAGCAAGGCGCTGGAATACTACAAGATCGGCAAATGGCAGCGCGCCTCGACCCTTTTCGAAAGCGCGCAGCCCTACTACACCGGCACGTCGCGCGAAGACAGCATCTCGTTCTACAACGCCTACTGCAAATTCAAGAACCGCGATTTCGACACGGCCTCGACTCTGCTCGACGACTTCCGCCGCAAGTTCGGCCGCAGTGCCTTCATCGAGGACGCCGAAGGCATGTACGCCCTCTGCTTCTACTACCTCTCGCCCGGCCCGACGCGCGACCAGACGATGACCGGACAGGCCATCATGGCCATCAACGAGTTCATGTCGCGCTACCCCGAAAGCGACAGAATCAAGGACTTCCGCAAAATCAACGAGGAGCTGACAGGACGCCTGCACGAGAAGGCCTACATCAACGCCTACACCTATTATAAGATCGGCCGTTACAAGTCGGCGATCGTCGCGCTCAAGAACGCGCTGAAACAGTATCCCGAGAGCGGACACCGCGAGGAGATCATGTACCTGATCGTCGATGCGAGCTACCGTTTCGCCAGCAACTCGGTGCACGACAAGCAGACGGACCGCTATCTGGACATGCTGGACTCCTACCTCTCATTCCGCGAGGAGTTCCCCGAGTCGAAATACAACAAGGAGCTGGAACGCATGGCGCAGCACGCCCGCGACTACCTGGACCGCAACAACAAGGACAACAACGAATAGAGATGGAAATCAAGAAGAACATCCCCAACAACACCATCACGCGCAAGCTGGTGGATCTGGACAAGGAGACCGGCAACATCTACGAAAGCGTGAACATCATCGCGCGCCGCGCCAACCAGATCTCCACCGAGCTGAAAGCCGAGCTCAACCGCAAGCTCGCCGACTTCTCGTCGCCCACGGACACGATGGAGGAGACCTTCGAGAACCGCGAACAGATCGAGATTTCGCGCTACTACGAGCGTCTTCCCAAACCGGTCATCATCGCCACCGAGGAGTTCCTCGACCACGAGCTGCTCTTCAAGGAGGGCAAGGACGGCGAGATGAAGGAAATCTGACCCGCAGCGCGATGGCATCCGACTCGACGGCGCGGCTCCCGCTGGAGGGACGCCGCATATTGCTGGGCATCACGGGCAGCATAGCGGCCTACAAGGCGGCTGTGCTGTGTCGTTTATTGAAGACGGCGGGCGCCGAAGTGCGCGTCGTGATGACGCCGCTGGCCAAGCAGTTCATCACGCCGCTGACGATGGCCACGCTCTCGAAAAATCCGATTCTGGTGGAGTTCTTCGACCCGGAGAACGGCGCATGGAACTCCCACGTCTCGCTGGGCGAATGGGCCGACTGCTACCTGATCGCCCCGGCCACGGCCAACACGCTGGCCAAAATGGCAGCGGGCATCGCGGACAACCTGCTGCTCACGACCTATCTTTCGGCACGCTGTCCGGTCGTCGTGGCCCCGGCCATGGACCTCGACATGTACGCCCACGAGGCGACGCAGCGGAACCTGCGGACGCTCGCGGAGCGCGGCGTGCGGATCGCGGAGCCGGGCGAAGGCGAGCTGGCCAGCGGTCTTCGCGGCAAGGGCCGCATGGCCGAACCGGCCGAAATCGCCGCATTCGTCGGCGACCTGCTCGGCGGCCCGTCCGGAGAAAAAAAAAAGAGCCTCGCGGGTAAACGCATGATCGTCACGGCCGGGGCCACGATCGAAGCCATCGACCCCGTGCGGTTCATCTCGAACCACTCGTCGGGCAAAATGGGATACGCCCTCGCCGGCGAGCTGGCCGCCCGGGGTGCGGAAGTCACCCTCGTCACGGGACGCACGTCGCTGCCGACGCCTCCGGGCGTCGAACGCGTGGACGTGCTTTCGGCGGCGGAAATGTACGACGCCGCGACCCGCGCCTTCGAGGAGGCGGACGGCGCCGTGATGTGCGCCGCCGTGGCCGACTACACGCCCGAACGCGCGTCGGAGACCAAACTCCGGAAAGGCGACGGCGAGATGACGCTCACCCTGCGCCGCACGCGCGACATCGCCGCCGAGCTGGGAGCGCGCAAGGGAGGCCGCCTGCTGGTGGGCTTCGCGCTCGAAACCCACGACGAACAGGCCCACGCCGAGGCCAAACTCACGAAAAAGAACTTCGACTTCATCGTGCTCAACTCGTTGCGAGACCCCGGCGCGGGTTTCCGCGGCGACACGAACAAAGTGACGCTGATCGACCGCGCGGGACGCGAGGAGCTGCCGCTGCTCTCCAAACGCGAAGTCGCGGCGCGCATCGTCGATAAAATCGAAACGATCCTGAAATAACCTCCGCCATGCTACGTCGTCTGTCGGTCGAAAACTACGCGCTTATCGACAAGCTCGAACTGGAACTGGACCCGCACCTGAACATCATCACGGGCGAGACCGGCGCCGGAAAGTCGATTCTGCTCGGCGCCCTCGGGCTGCTGCTGGGCGCCAAGAACGACGGCTCGGCCATGAAGGACGCCGCACGCAGTTGCACGGTCGAAGGGACATTCGCCCTCGCAGGGCCGGAGCTGGAGGAGTTCTTCGCTGAGAACGACCTCGAATACGCCGCGGAAACCACCCTGACACGCATCATCACCCCGGCGGGCAAGAGCCGGGCGTTCGTCAATGACGTACCCGTATCGCTCGCGCAATTGCGCGAGGTCGGGACCCGCCTGCTGGACATCCACTCGCAGCACCAGAACCTCATCCTCTCGTCGGAGGAGTTCCGCACCTCGGCGCTCGACACCGTGGCCGGCAACGGAGAGCTGCTGCGCGAATACGCGGCGCAGTACGCCCGCCTGCAGGAGCTGCGCCGCGAGACGGCCGCCCTGCGCGAAGCCGCCGAACAGGGGCGGCGCGACGAGGAGTGGCTCCGTTTCCAGACCGAGGAGCTGACGGCGGCGAACCTCCGCGCCGGAGAGCAGGCCGAAATCGAGGAGGAGCTGGCCATGCTGGAGAACGCCGACCGTATCGGCGAGGCCTTCACGACGCTGCGCAACGCCCTCGACGCCGACGAGACGGGCGTGTTGGTGCAGTTGAAAAACTCGGAGACCTCCCTGGCCCATATCGGCGAACACTACCCCGCCGCCGCGGAGTATGCCGCCCGGCTGCGTTCGACGCTCGAAGAGCTGAAGGACATCGGCGCATCGGCCGCAGCCGACAGCGAGCGGATCGACGCGGACCCCGAACGGCTGGCGAAGCTCTCCGCACGGCTCGACACGCTGCTCGCCCTGCAACAGAAACACCATGCGGCGGACGAGGCGGAGCTGATCGGCCTGCGAGACCGCTGCACGGCCCGTCTGGCGGCCGTCATCCACGGCGACGAACGGATCGCCGAAGCGGAAGCCGCCCTGCAAAAGGCGGCGGAAAAGGCCCGCAAGCTGGCCGACCGGCTCCGCAAGGCCCGCGAGAAGGCCGCCCCGGCCTTCGCCGGACACATCCGCGGAACGCTCGCCCGGCTGGGAATGCCCGACACGGTTTTCGAGGCGGCGATAGACGACCTCGGGGAGCTGACCCGCACGGGCGGCGACAGCGTGCGTTTTCTCTTCTCGGCCAACCGCGGCCGGGCGCCGCAGAGCGTCGAGCGGATCGCCTCGGGCGGCGAGCTGTCGCGCGTCATGCTGGCGCTCAAGGCGCTGCTCGCCGAACGGATGCAACTGCCCACGATCATCTTCGACGAGATCGACACGGGCGTGTCGGGCCGCATCGCCGATGCCATGGGCGAAATCATCGCTTCGCTGGCCGCCTCGATGCAGGTCGTGGACATCACGCACCTGCCGCAGGTAGCCTCGAAAGGTGCGGCGCACTTCGTCGTCTATAAACGCGACGGCCGCACCTCGATCACCCGCCTCTCGGACGACGAACGCATCACCGAGATCGCCAAGATGCTCTCCGGATCGGAGATCACCGACGCAGCCATCGCGCAGGCCCGCATTCTGCTGGGCCGCAACGGAGAGCCGCGCCCCTCAGCTCCCGACTGTTCCGACACCCCGGCTCCCGGATCGCTCTTCTGAGCCTTCCGCGCCCCCAACGGCCGGGACGAAAATCCCGGCATCGTAACGACCTTCCGAAAGACATGGATTCCGAATCGCTCCTGGCGCTCGCCGCCGAAAACCAGCGGCGGGCCCGCACCGTCCTCGCCGAACTGCAAGCCGAAGCCGCCTGGCGATCGGCCGGGGCTACCACGCACCTCGTGGGATCGCTCCGCACGGGTCTGCTGATGACCCACCGCGACATCGACCTCCACATCTACTCCCCGGTCCTCAGTCCGGAGGGGAGCTTCGCCGCCATGGCACGCATCGCCCGCAACCCGCGTATCCGACGCATCGAATACGCCAATCTGCTCGACGCCGAGGACCGGTGTATCGAGTGGCATGCACAATACGCCGACACGGAGGGCGACCTCTGGCAGATCGACATGATCCACATGTCCGTCGGATCGCCCTGGGAGGGGTATTTCGAACGGGTGGCCGACCGCATCTCCGCGGCCCTGACCGACGAGACGCGCCTCGCTATCCTCCGGCTCAAATTCGAGACGCCCGCGACGGAGCATGTTCCGGGCATCGCCTACTGCATGGCCGTCCTGCGCGACGGCGTGCGCACCCGCAGCGAGTTCGAGGCATGGCGCGCCGCCCATCCGCTGACGGGCATCGCGGAGTGGATGCCGGAGTAGCTCAGCACCGCGGCATCTCCCGGCGACGGGCCGTCACCTCCCGGAACATCCGGTTGAAATACGACAGATCGCAGGGCCCCGTCTCCGCAGCGACCTGCGCGACAAGCCGGACCGATGGTACGGAGGCCGGCAAGCGGCCGACGAACCGGACCGGCACAAAAAATCCCCGGAAGCCGAAACTTCCGGGGAACTCTGCGAACAGAGGTGCGTCACCCGTGCGTCATTACATCATGCCGCCCATGCCGCCGCCCGGCATCGCCGGAACGGCCGGCTGCTCGGACTTCTTCTCGGCCAGCACGCACTCCGTCGTGAGGAACATCGAAGCGATCGAAGCGGCGTTCTCCAGTGCGACGCGCGATACCTTCGTCGGGTCGATAATGCCCGCCTTGAGCATGTCCTCGTACTTGTCGTCGCGGGCGTTGTAACCGAAGGCGTCCTTGCCCTCGCGCACCTTATTGACGACCACCGAACCTTCGCCGCCGGCATTGGCAACGATCTGGCGCAGCGGCTCCTCGATCGCACGCTTCACGATCTGGATACCCGTCGTCTGGTCCTCGTTCTCGCCCTTCATGCCTTCGAGAGCCGACGTGGCGCGGATATAGGCCACGCCGCCGCCCGGAACGATACCCTCTTCGACGGCTGCACGCGTTGCAGCCAGCGCATCGTCCACACGGTCCTTCTTCTCCTTCATCTCGACCTCCGTAGCGGCGCCGACATAGAGCACGGCCACACCGCCCGACAACTTGGCCAGACGCTCCTGCAACTTCTCCTTGTCGTAATCCGACGTAGCCTTCTCGATCGAAGCGCGGATCTGCGCCACACGTGCCGCGATGGCGTCCTTGGCACCCGCGCCGTCCACGATGGTGGTGTTCTCCTTGTTGAGCGTCACCTTGTCGGCCGAACCCAGCAGCGAAAGATCGGTGTCCTCGATCTTCATGCCCTTGTCGGTCGAAATGACCGTGGCGCCCGTCAGGACGGCGATATCCTCCAGCATCTCCTTGCGGCGGTCGCCGAAGCCCGGAGCCTTGCAGGCGGCGATCTTCAGCGTGCCGCGCAGCTTATTGACAACCAGCGCCGAGAGAGCCTCGCCATCGACGTCCTCGGCGATAATCAGCAGCGAACGTCCGCTCTGAGCCACCGGCTCGAGCACGCCCATCAGCTCCTTCATCGTCGAGATCTTCTTGTCCGTCAGCAGGATGTACGGCTTCTCGAGCTGCGCCTCCATCTTCTCGGGATCGGTGATGAAGTAGGCCGAGATATAGCCGCGGTCGAACTGCATGCCCTCGACCACCTCCACGTGCGTCTCGGTTCCCTTGGCCTCCTCGACGGTGATCACCCCTTCGTTATTGACCTTGGCCATCGCCTCGGCGATCAGCTTGCCGATATTGCCGTCGTTGTTGGCCGAAATGGTAGCCACCTGCTCGATCTTCGAGATGTCCGAACCGACCTCCTGGCTCTGCTTGCGCAGCGACTCCACGACCGCCGAAACGGCCTTGTCGATACCGCGCTTGAGGTCCATCGGGTTCGCTCCGGCGGTCACGTTCTTCAGTCCCACGCCGATAATCGACTGGGCCAGCACCGTGGCGGTCGTCGTGCCGTCGCCGGCGTCGTCGTTGGTCTTCGAAGCGACCTCCTTGACCATCTGCGCGCCCATGTTGGCGAAAGCGTCCTCGAGCTCCACCTCCTTGGCCACCGTCACACCGTCCTTGGTGATCTGCGGCGCACCGAACTTCTTGTCGATAATCACGTTGCGGCCCTTGGGACCCAGCGTCACCTTCACTGCGTTCGACAGCGCATCGACACCCTCCTTGAGCAGCTCGCGCGCCTCGACATTGTATTTAATATCCTTTGCCATGATTTTTCCGAATTAAACGTTGATTAGATAATCGCCAGAATGTCGTTCTGCTTCATGATGAGGTAGCTTTCGCCCTCGATCTGAATCTCCTGCCCGGCGTACTTGCCGTAGAGAACCTGGTCGCCGACCTTGACCTCCATCTTCACCTCCGAGGTTCCGGGGCCTACGGCCACCACCTTGCCTGCCAGCGGTTTTTCCTTTGCCGTGTCGGGGATGATCAATCCTCCGGCCGTCTTCTCCTCCGCGGGATTCGGGAGAATCAGCACACGGTCCGATAACGGTTTTACGTTCATAGTTCTGCGTTTTTTAAGTTTATCGTAATGTTGTTTCGCTTTCGCACCCTTCACTTCAACAAGAGATGTGCCAACTCCTTTTTGGCAGATTTTGCATGACAAACGAGCAGGACAGTCTGACATTTTGTCATCCGCCGCAATTTCCCCGCGATTTTTCGCCCGAAATTTTTGCACGTACCGAAAAAGAGTATTACATTTGCACTCCGAAAGACCGCAAAAGGTCACACGGTGGATGTAGCTCAGTTGGTTAGAGCGTCGGATTGTGGTTCCGAAGGTCGAGGGTTCGAGCCCCTTCTTCCACCCTCGAGACGTAAGAAAATAACGCCGCAGAGAGCAAAGCCTTATGTATCAATGATACGTAAGGTTTTTTGTTTTCGGGGCATAGTGTATTCGGAATCGGATTGTCCGAGCCCCGATCCGGCCCCGTTCGTCCCGGCCCGGGAAGAGGACGCGAATTGCGGACGATGCGTTGGATTCCATCGTTGTGCGTTCAACAGTCTCCATGCTGCATACGTTCGACCATTCCGAGTCGTGCAGCCCTGCTTCGAACGATACTTTCCGTTTTTTTGCAGGAAGCCCCCGATTTCCAGGAAGGGCCAAGCGCCCGTCTGTGCCCGTATCACCGCTTCGCCCTCTCCCTCCGGCCGAAATCCACACCCGCTGCCAAATCGGGCCGGAGCATCGGAACCGGAGCGTCTCGGACGTTCGCCGGACATCGGGATTCCTGACTTTAGCCGGCAGGTTGCGAAGAGGTTGCGATAACACCCTGCCGGGATAATATCGACCCGGATACGTCGGTTCTCCCGCGAGAATACCGGAAAAAACGCCCGTTTCCCTCGTCGTAAATACGTCGTCGTTGTCGAAATACGGATACCGAAAAAAGTACCGTCTCTATATAAGAAACGGTACTTTTCCACGGCGAAAGTAGGTACTTTTTTATAAATAACCAAATATTGCGGCTCGTTTTTCAGGCGAAAATCCCCCCCCCTCAAAAGAATATATTTGAAAATCAGAATATTATATACACAGGCCGACCGGAGGCATCCGACAGTTCCGATCCGGTCACGAATCGGTCCCGATCTGCTCTGCGATCGGGATTTTTTACGCCGTATTTACCGGGAACAGACCGCCTCATGAATACGTAATATATTGGTTGTAAGTGCGTTGTTCTCTCCGTACCGTTTCTTATATAGAGACGGTATGCGGCTTCTGAGAGCCGTATTCCGGAGGAGACGGGTCGGTGCAGGACACAAATTTTCGGGAATGTCATCACGAATTCTTGTAAATAATTAATTATCAGCATACAACGACCGTATGCGGATATGGCTTCGAAGTATCTGAATCCGAGAGAAAGAGATGTGTGACAAGAGCGGAACGGACCTTTTGTCCGGGCATTGCGACGGGAGCTTTCCCGCCCCGCTTTCCGGACAGCTCGCAGCGCGGAAGAACAGCCGGGTCGTCCGGTGGTACGTGCTGACGCTTCCGGTGTGTCACCGGGGGCCCGCTCCGGGGCTCCGGCAGGAACAGGAACGGCGTCTGCGGAGCGGCGAACCGCCGTTCGAGTTCTTCGCCCCCTCCTATGTGGAGGTGCGTCACGAAAACGGCCGTCCGGTCAATACGCGCCGTCCCCTGCTCTACAACTACGTCTTCATCCGCTCGTCGGAAAACGAGCTGTTCCGGCTGAAGCGTCAGTTGCCCCAATACAACTTCCTGCCCCGCGTGCGTGACGGCAGGGAGGAATACTACCCCTATCTGTCCGACGAGGCGATGCGGAATCTTCAATGGGTGGCGCGGGCCTATTCCGACGAGCTTCCCGTCTATGTTCCGGAAGCTCCGCTGCCCGTGAAGGGCGACCGGGTGCGTATCACGTCGGGGCGTTTCAAGGGCGTCGAGGCGCGTGTGGCCGTCCGGCCCGGGGGCGGACGCAGGGAGATCGTGGTATGCGTGGAGAACTGGATGTGGGTTCCCCTGCTGCACGTCCGCCCCGGAGAGTACGAAGTCATCGGACTGCACGAAGCGGGCAAGCGCGTCTATGAGAGTCTGGACAACGACCGCCTGCTCGAAGGGCTGCACGGGGCGCTGGGACGCCACCACGGCCCGGAGGGAGCGACGGACGACGACAGGGCGCTGGCCGGCGAGGCGCTGCGGCTCTGCGGAGGGCTGCGGACGGAGAGCGACGTGCTGCGCAGCAAGCTCCAGGCGCTGCTGCTGCCGGCCTATACGATCCTCGTGGAGAAAGAGGCGCTGGAGCGCCTGCTCGGAACGGTCCGGGAGCAGCTTTCGCACGTGAAGGCGGAGCAGTCCCGCGCCCTGCTGCTCGTCACCCTCTACGGCTGTACGGGCAGTCGGGACTGCTGCGACCGGGCGCACGCCATCATCGACGGCTGGCGGAAGGAGCCGGCGCCGCGGAAAAGCAAACGGCGGCTCATGCGCTGGCTGGAGGACTTCGACCGCTGGCTGGGTGAAGACGCACGGCCGGAGGTCCGCTGATTCCCCCGGACCATTCAGGACGACAATCATGTACGACACGCGCGAAAGACGATCTGCGGAGCCGGCGGGACTGAGGCTGATGTCCTTTCTGGCGGCGCACGGGAGAGAGATCCTCGACCGGGAAAAGGACAACACGGCGTCCGTGCACCTTTACGGGGCAGGAGCCTATTGGGTGGCATTCGAACGCTCCGCCTGCCAGATGTGCCGGCTGTTTCCGCAGAGCGAGACGGCCGTGTTCCGGTTCCGGGAGTTCCCATTTCCCGTGGTGATGGCCTCCGTGGAGGACGACAGACTGCGCGAATACGCCCGGCGCCATATCCTCCGCTCCCCGGGACCCGAATACACAATCCTCGCCGTTCCGGAGCTCTCATTCGACGAATACCGACGCTGGTACCGGAAGAAGGTCGGGGAATACAGACCGTGATTTTTCCGGCTCAAGAATCAAACGCCTCTATCAAGTCTTGGGAAAATATGGATACGGGAATCATTACGATCAACGAGTGCAAAAACGACGGCAGCTATCTGCATCTCTACTTTTTGGATTCGGCGAGCACGTGGATCGCATACGGTCTGTCGGCTTTCGGGCTGCGGCTGTTCGTGAAATCCGAGGGCTGTATGAGCTTGCGTGGATTTTCGAAAAAACTGCAAATGCCCTGCACGCAGGTCGGGGAGGATACCGTGCCGCTGTTGTTGCAGCGGGCGATCGTCGTACGACATATTTCCGCATCGTATCTGCTGGTCCGGATGCCGGATGCGGTGGATCGGAGCGCCTATGCGCGGTGGACCGACAAACTGAGGGGGGGGGAGCATCCGAAATTCGATGAAGACATCGAAATTTCAACCCCCGTAAGCCGGTACGTTCCCAAAGACCGGTTCATTCCGGACGGCATGTCGTCGTTCTCGCGGCAGGTGAAACGCATCGGCGATTGCATTCTGGCGTTTGTGGCACTGATCGTATTCTCACCGCTGTTTCTGATCTGTTACATCGCGGTCAAACAGGAGGACGGCGGTCCCGCGATCTTCAAACAGGAGCGAATCGGGCGGTTCGGACGGCCGTTCAACATCTACAAATTCCGTTCGATGCGGCTCGATGCCGAAAAATTCGGCCCCCAGCTGAGCCATAGCGGAGGCGACGACGATCCGCGTCTGACGAAAGTGGGACGTTTCCTGCGTGCGCACCATTTGGACGAACTGCCGCAATTATGGAATGTCTTCTGCGGCGACATGGCCTTCATCGGCCCCCGGCCCGAACGGAAGTTCTATATCGACCAGATTCTCGAACACGACATGCGTTATGTCTATCTATACCAGATCCGTCCGGGCGTAACCTCCTATGCGACGCTATACAACGGATATACGGATACGATGGAGAAGATGTTGCGCCGTCTGGAATACGACCTCTATTATCTGGGCCATCGTTCCTGGTGGCTCGACTTCAAGGTTCTCGCGAATACGTTCTGCTCGATCGTGTTCGGGAAAAAGTTCTGACGGTCACATCCGGACAAAATACAGATCAGCCAACAACAGGACAATTCATGAATAGGATTTTCAGTATTTTCTTATTATCGGGATTTTTATTGTCGGGTATTTATTCCTATGCCCAGTTGAGCGACGAAGCGGTGCTCGAGTATGCTTTGGAAGGTCGCCGGAACGGCAAGAGCGAGCATCAGATCGGCAGGGAGCTTTTGGCTCGAGGGGTTACGGCGGAGCAGGCTGAGCGTCTGAAGCGGAAGTACGAAGAGAGCCAGGGCAGCGAAGTCCGCGTTGCGGACCGCGGTATCTCGGGTCAGCAACGGGAACGGGTCCAGTCCTCCTCGGAACGGCTCACCGCGGGGAGTCTGGACGTGGTGAGTTCGGCAGCCACGGACCCCGCGGCGGATCGCTCGGACCCGCGCGAGGTCTTCGGGCGCGACGTGTTCCGGAGCCGCACGCTGACCTTCGAGCCGAACGAGAACCAGGCGACGCCGTCGAACTACCGTCTGGGTCCGGGCGACGAGGTCATCATCGACATCTGGGGGGAGAACGAGCGGAGCCTCCGAGAGGAGATCTCCCCCGAGGGCAATATCATGGTCGAACAGGTGGGTCCTGTGTATCTGAACGGGCTGACCATCGGCGAGGCGAACGCGAAGCTTCGAGAGGTCTTCGGACAGATCTACGCGGGGGTCTCGGGCGACAGTCCCGCATCGGAAGTGCGGGTTACGCTGGGGCGTTTACGCACGATCCAGGTGAACGTGATGGGAGAGGTCGAGACGCCCGGGACTTACCGTCTGTCGTCGTTTTCGACGGTCTTCCATGCGCTGTACCGCGCGGGAGGGGTTACTCCGATCGGCGGGCTTCGCGATATCGGCGTGATGCGCGGGGGCCGTGAGGTGGCGCGCGTGGACGTGTACGCCTACCTGCTGGAGGGTCGTCAGGACGACGACGTGCGTCTGGAAGAGGGCGACGTGGTGATCGTGCGCCCCTACGAGCTGCTGGTCAACGTCTCGGGGAAGGTGAAGCGTCCGATGCACTACGAGATGAAACGAGGCGAGACGCTGGGTCGTCTGCTGGACTACGCGGGCGGCTTCACGGGGGACGCCTATGCGAAGGAACTCCGTGTGATCCGCGAGACGGGGCGCGAATACCGGCTCTACAACGTCCGGGAGGGCGATTTCGGCGGATGGACGCTGGAGGACGGAGACGCGGTGACTGTGGGATCCGTTCTGGACCGCTTCGCCAACCGCGTGGAGGTCCGCGGCTCGGTGTACCGGGAGGGGATGTACGAGCTGAGCGACGCGATGCACACGGTGCGGGCCCTGATCGAGCGCGCCGAGGGCCTGGAGGGCGACGCCTTCACGGGCCGCGCGCAGCTTCTTCGCGAGCGCGAGGACCTGTCGCTGGAGCTTCTGTCGCTGGACCTCGGGGGCATCATGTCGGGGCGTTCCGCGGACGTGGAGCTGCGGCGCAACGACGTGCTTATCGTTCCGAGCATCCACGAACTGGAGGAGCGCGGGTCCTTCACCATCGGCGGCGAGGTGGCTCGCCCGGGGGTGTACCCCTATGCCGCGCATACGACGATCGAGGACCTCGTGGTTCAGGCCGGAGGTCTTCTGGACGGGGCCTCTACGGTGAAGGTGGACGTCTCGCGGCGCATGAAGGACCCGAAGAGCCTGGAGCCGACGAGCGAGCTGGGCCGTATCTACACGTTCTCGCTCAAGGACGGACTGGTGACGGACGGCGACGCGGACTTCGAGCTGGCGCCCTACGACATCGTGGAGGTCCGCCGCAGCCCGGGCTACCGGGAGCAGCGTCGCGTTACGCTGGATGGCGAGGTGGTGTTCTCGGGAGGCTATACGCTGGTGAAGAAGAACGAGCGCCTGTCGGACCTTGTGCGCCGCGCCGGGGGCCTCACGCCGGACGCCTATGCGCACGGGGCGCGTCTGATCCGCCGTCTGAACGACGAGGAGCGCGCAGTGCGCGAGACGACGCTGCGCATGGCCCGCCAGAACAGCCGGGGCGGAGATTCCCTGGCGCTGGACAAGCTGCAACTGGACGACTACTACACGGTGGGCATCGAGCTGGACAAGGCGCTGTCGAATCCCGGCTCGGACTACGACATGGTGCTGCGCGAGGGAGACCGTCTGGTGATCCCGGAATACGTCTCCACGGTGAGCATCTCGGGAGAGGTGATGTATCCCAATACGGTGCTCTACATGGCGGGCAAGCATCTGAAATACTATATCGGCCAGGCGGGCGGCTACGGGCTCCGTGCGAAGCGCAGCAAGGCGTACGTGATCTACATGAACGGCACGGTGTCCCGCGTGAAGAGCCTTCGCAAGGCGCGCATAGAGCCGGGGTGCGAGATCGTCATCCCCTCGAAGCGCGAGCGCAAGGGCATGAGCCTCCCGGCGATCATGAGCCTGGCCACGTCAGCGGCGTCGATCGGAACGATGGCGGCGTCGATCGCGAACCTGTCGAAATAAGCGGAAAGGACGATGGAAGAGATGAACAGAGCGACCGCCCCTGCGGGGGATGGTGAGATCGACCTGGCGGAGCTGGCGCGCAAGCTGTGGGCCGGACGCCGGAGGATCGTCAGATGGTGCGTCGCGGGGGCGTTGGCGGGACTCGTCATCGGCTTCAGCATCCCCAAGGAGTACACGGTTACGGTGAAGCTGGCCCCGGAGGTGCAGGGCGGGAAGCCGTCGCTGGGAGGACTGGGCTCCCTGGCCTCGATGGCCGGGATCAACATGGGGAGCATGAACTCGGCGGATGCGATGTCTCCGGAGCTGTACCCCGATATCGTGCAGTCGGTGCCGTTCATGACCGAACTGTTCGGCGTGGAGGTCCGCCTGGCGCGGGACGAGCGCCGGATGCCCGTCTCGGAGTATGTCTCCGAAGAGCTGCGCTCACCCTGGTGGAGCGCCGTCGCCGCAGCGCCGTTCAAGGCGCTGGGATGGTTCACGGGGCTGTTCCGCGCGGAGGACGACGAACGCCGCGGAACGGGCGTGACGGACCCCTTCCGCCTGACACGTGAGGAGAACGAGACGGTCGGAAGCCTCCAGGAGCGTATCGCGGCCAGCGTGGACAAGAAGACGATGGTCGTCTCGCTGGCGGTGACGATGCAGGACCCGCTCGTCGCGGCGACGCTGACCGACACGGTGATGCGCAACCTGCAGAACCACATCACGCAGTACCGCACGGACAAGGCGCGGCACGACCTGGAGTTCACGCAGCGGCTCTTCGACGAGGCGCAGGGAAAGTATTATGCGGCGCAGCAGCGTTACGCGCAGTACGTGGACCAGAATCAGGCGCTCTCGCGGAAGAGCTTCCAAACGGAGCAGGAGCGGCTGCAAAACGAGATGTCGCTGGCGTACAGCCTCTACAACCAGACGGCGCAGCAGTTGCAACTGGCGCGTGCGAAGGTCCAGGAATCGACCCCGGTCTATGCCGTCGTGCAGCCCGCGACTGTCCCGCTCAAACCCTCGAAACCTTCGAAGATCATGATTCTCGTCGGATGCGTGTTCCTCGCAGGGGCCGCTGCCGCGGCGTGGACGCTTTTCGGAGAGGAAATAGCAGAAGGATTCCGGGAAAGGAAGGAATAGTGTTTTGAATAATTAGGTTTATAGGATCATGAATATTAAAGATGTTTTAAAAAGGCCGCTTTGTGAAATCATAGATGCCATAGAGGCCCGCTTATCGCGTCCCCGGTTGAGAATAATTAAAACGCTTTATGTGAATTTTCGTTGTTTCCCACTGAGAAACGCTGTGAAATTTCCTATTTTGATTTACGGTAGATTCAATATTCTGCGTCTTGGCAGGATTCGTATCGAGGCGCCTCGAATTTATCATGGAATGATCCGCTTTGGCCAGTTCACGAATAAGACACAATGTCCTACTCGTATCGTTAATTCTGGAACAATCGTATTTTCAGGAGATTGCGCTGTGTGGGGGGGGGTATTGCTCGAACTTGGCTCTGGTGCTGAACTGACGATAGGAGAGCATTCGTTACTTGGAGAGAATGTCAGATTCATGTTACGTCGCAAATGCGTTATCGGCAAATATGCCCGTATCGCTTTCGATTCCCAATTCATGGATTCTGATTTCCATTACATGCTGAACATTGAGGATGGAACCGTTAAGAACTGTACTTCATTTATCGAAATAGGCGCTTACAATTGGATCGGTAATCGTACGACCGTGAAAAAGGGAACCGTAACGCCCGACTACACGATTGTGGCGGCTCCCAATGCGATGCTTTCCAAGGATTATACGAAGATATGCTCGCCGTTTCCGATACTTGCGGGATGTCCTGCGAAGCAGATTGCCTCGGGATATCGTCGGGTTTTCAATATTCAGACTGAGCGAGACTTAACCGAATCTTTCAAAAACGATACAGGTTTTATTACTTGTGATCTTTCGGACAATATAGACGATTTTTGCAATAACCATCCGAAGCCATGATGTAGATGAAGGTCTTATGGGCTTCGGAGAATAAATCAAGAATTTATGATGAAGCTCATAAAAGAGACTATCGCACCGCTCTATACCCGTATGAGGTATTTCTCCCGGGCTCAATACAACGGCCTGGCTTTGTTCAAAACGATTTGGTTTAACATGCGTGCCCTGCCTTGGCGGCAAGCGCGGAAACTCCCGATTTTCATTTACAGAGGGACGAAAGTGTATCATTGCGGGACTTTCAAGATTACGGCGGAACACGTGGTGTGCGGCATGATACAGATTGGCAAACTGGGGTATAAAGCTCCTGGAAACGGGCGAATCGCAAATTACGGAATCATTGAATTTAAGGCTCCCACGATTCTTGGGGGTGGGGTTATCATCGAAAATAGGGGATATATTCTGTTCCACGGCGAAACCCAAGTCGGCGAAGGTACTACGATGCTCATACGGGACAGACTCGAGATCGGGAAATATACCCGTATCGGGTTTCTTTCGTTTTTCATGGATTGCGACGACCATTTTACGGTAAATACCGATACACTGAATGTGACCCGCAACAAACAGCCGATTGTCATCGGTCGGTATTGTTGGATCGCCTGCAAGACATTCGTTAAAAAAGGCGTAGTTCTTCCCGATTATACGATCGTAGCTTCGGCCAATGCCGTCTTAACCAAGGATTATTCGGATATCGGTGAATATTGCGTACTTGGTGGTGTGCCGGCCAAGGTGATCGGCAGGGGCATACGGCGTATTTACAATTGGAAAGCGGAAGCCCGACTCAAAGAATATTTTGACGAACATCCCGAGGCCACGACATTCGATCCCGGGATCGCAGACGATCAGATAGACGAATACTGTCTGTCGAACGCCATTCATCTTTAGCGTTTTGAATGTACAATAACAAACGGATAGCGGTAAATACCGTTGCTATATACTGCAGACTCGTATTGTCGAGCGGTATCGCGCTTTTTTCGACCCGCTACGTTCTCGAAGCCTTGGGTGACGAGGACAACGGTCAGACTTCCGCGTGGTATGTCTTCTCTGCACTTGGTTTCTATCCGGTTTGCCCTGGTACGGACGAATATGTGCTGGGCGCCCCTCTGTTCCGTAAGGCTACCCTCCATTTTGAGAACGGCAAGTCTCTGACTATTGACGCTCCGGATAACTCACCGGAGAACATGTATATCGAGTCTCTCAAGGTGAACGGCGTGGATTATTCCAGGAATTATCTGACGCATGGCGATTTGCTGAATGGCGGTACCTTGAGGTTTGATATGGGCAGCCAGCCTAATATGAAGAGAGGTACGCAGCCGGAAGATTATCCTTATTCTTTCTCGAATGAACTGAAGAAGTAAAGAATAGTAATAATATAGTAAGAAAAGGGTTGCCTCGAAAATAAGTTGATATATCATTTTGTTATTTACTATCTGTATTATAGGTGTTTTTCTTGAATCAGGTGGAAATAATTATTTACTTCGTTAGTAATATTGAGCAAAATGATATATCAACTTGTTTTCGGGGTAACTCTTTTTTTTAGGATTAATGATAAAAAAGATACTTTTTCAGTAAGTGTATTTTCATTGTCTGTTGTTTTATATAGGAATGCGAGAGAATGAATCTCTCGAAGTAATTTATTGTATAACCTATAAATTGTGTTTATGAAAGACAATTATGCTTTTCGGAGTTCGACGTTCATGCGGGCTTTATTAGTTTTGTTGTTCATGGCAGTTTCTATCCAGTGGGGCTTTGCCCAGTTAAACCTGAATGTGTCTCGCGGCACATTGGGGACAGTCATTGAACAAATCAAGTCTCAATCCAAGTATCAATTTTTTTATGACGACAAACTGGCTGCGCTGTCAGTAGAAAACGTTAAAGTGAACAATGTATCCATTGAAGATGCTTTGAATGTTATTCTCAAGGGGAAGAACATTTCGTATAAAGTGGAGGACAACATCGTTTATCTTTCAGAAAAGACCGCTACTTCACAAGAAGGTAAGCAACAGGGGAAAGAGCGGACTATTACCGGAGTCGTATCAGATGATATGGGGCCTCTGATTGGTGTGAACGTATTGGTAAAAGGTACCAGCAATGGTTGTATTACAGACCTGGACGGTAACTTTACGTTGACCACTACAGAAGCGAATCCGGTACTTGTATTCTCTTATATCGGTTATAAGTCGCAGGAAATTTCGGCGACCGGTTCAGCTTCCATTAATGTACTGATGCAGAATGACACGCAGATGATTGAAGAAGTGGTGGTCACTGCCCTCGGTATCAAGCGATCGGAAAAGGCATTGTCCTACAATGTACAGCAGGTGAATACGGATGCCATTACTTCCAATAAAGACGCCAACTTTGTAAATTCATTGAGTGGCAAGGTAGCGGGTGTGAATATCAATGCTTCTTCATCCGGTGTGGGTGGCGTATCAAAGGTAGTGATGCGTGGTACGAAATCCATCATGCAGTCTTCCAATGCACTTTATGTTATTGACGGTGTGCCTATTTTCTCCGGACGTGGTACTGCCGGAGGTAAGGAGTTCGACTCTCAGGGTTCTTCAGAACCGATTGCCGACATCAACCCGGAAGACATCGAGTCAATGTCAGTCTTGACCGGTGCTGCCGCTGCCGCCTTGTATGGTTCGGAAGCTGCCAACGGTGCCATTGTCATTACTACAAAGAAAGGTAAAGAAGGTAAGGTGAGCCTTACTGTCAGCAGTAATACTGAATTCACCAATCCGTTTGTGATGCCGAGCTTCCAAAACCGTTACGGTACGGGAACCGGTGGTGTGATGAGCACTTCAGGAGCCATGAGCTGGGGAGCGCCTTTGTCTGCAGCCAATAACTACAATTACAGCCCGAGAGATGATTATTTCCAGACGGGTATTGTAGGAACAGAGAGCATTTCTTTGTCAACCGGTACAGAGAAAAACCAGACGTATGCATCGGCTGCTGCTGTAAACTCCAAGGGTATTGTTCCCAACAACAAATACAACCGTTACAACTTTACGGTACGTAACACCACTACTTTCCTGGACGACAAGATGACTCTGGATTTCGGTGCAAGCTATATTCTGCAGAATGACCAGAACATGACGAACCAGGGTACTTACAACAACCCGTTGGTGGGTGCTTATTTGTTCCCGCGCAGCAACGACTGGTCTGATATCAGCATGTATGAGCGCTATGACGCTGCCCGTAAAATTTATACGCAATACTGGCCGGTAGGTGACGAAGGTATGGTAATGCAGAATCCTTATTGGATTAACTACCGCAATCTGCGCCAGAACAAGAAGGACCGCTATATGCTGAATGCCGGTTTGAGCTATAAGATTCTGGACTGGCTGACTGTTTCAGGACGTGTACGTTTGGATAACTCCAACAATGATTATACAGAAAAGTTCTATGCTTCTACCAATACACAGCTCACCGAGAGCTCTTCACGAGGTCTTTATGGTATTACCAAGACGCAGGACAAACAGTTGTATGCAGACTTCCTGGTGAGTATCAACAAATATTTCGGTGAAGATTGGTCACTCCAGGCCAACGTCGGTGGTTCATTCTCCGATATACGTTCGGATGCAATGAAAACACGTGGTCCGATTGCTGATGGTGGCGATGCCTTCAGCGGCGAACCGGTAGGTTTGACCAACTACTTTGCCATCCAGAACCTGAGTGCCAGCAAGACACAGCGTTTGCAGGAAGGATGGCGTGAACAGACCCAGTCTCTCTTCGCTTCGGCTGAGCTTGGTTACAAGAACACTTACTTCTTGACGCTGACCGGACGTAACGACTGGCCTTCACAGCTGGCAGGTCCCAACTCCAACAGCAAATCATTCTTCTATCCTTCAGTCGGTGGTTCTGTTGTACTGTCTGAGTTAATGCCTAACTTGAACAAAGATTATCTTTCTTTTATAAAGGTTCGTGGTTCATGGGCATCTGTTGGTAGTGCTTTCTCCAGATATTTGGCTAATCCCCACTATGAATGGAATTCAAGTTCCGGCCAGTGGAGTATCACGACCCAATATCCGTTGTACAATTTGAAACCTGAACGTACCAATTCTTGGGAAATCGGTTTGAACATGCGTTTCCTCAAGAACTTTGAATTGGACGTGACATATTACAATGCCAAGACTATGAACCAGACATTCAACCCGCAGTTGCCTGTCAGCGGTTGGTCGGCTATGTATATCCAGACTGGTGCCGTACGTAACTCCGGTATTGAGTTGTCGCTGAATTACAAGAATACCTGGAAAGATTTTACATGGGATACCGGTATAACCTTCTCCAGTAACAAGAATAAAATCCTGACTTTGGCAGACAATGCCATCAATCCCGTTACCGGTGAGCTGTTCTCTTTGAGCACGTTGAATATGGGTGGCTTAGGTGATGCCCGCTTCTTGCTGAAAGAAGGTGGGAGCATGGGTGACCTTTACTCACTGCGAGATATGAAACGTGATGCCAATGGACAGATTTTTGTGGACCAAAATGGAACGGTTGCTACGGAAGCCATAACGGACCCGGATAAATACATCAAGTTGGGAAGCGTACTTCCTAAAGGTAATTTGGCTTGGCGTAATAACTTCATTTGGAAGAATTTCACAGCAGGTTTCTTGATTTCAGCCCGTTTGGGTGGTGTGGTTTACTCACGTACACAAGCTATGTTGGACTATTACGGTGTGTCCGAGGCTTCTGCCGATGCACGTGATTTAGGTTACGTGTTGGTGAATGGTAGAGATAAGGTAAACCCCGAAACATGGTACGGTGTAGTAGGTAGCGGCACGTCTGTTCCCCAATACTACACTTATTCTGCTACCAATGTTCGTCTGCAGGAAGTATCTTTGGGTTACACCATCCCCAGAAAGTTGTTGAATGATGTGTGCGATATCAAGGTTTCGTTGGTAGGCCGCAACTTGTGGATGATTTACAGCAAGGCTCCTTTCGATCCCGAAAGTGTAGCTTCTACCGATAACTTTTATCAGGGAATAGACTATTTCATGATGCCGGCTTTGCGTAACATCGGCTTTAGCTTGAGCTTTAAATTTTAATACCAAACGATATGAAAAAGAAAAATATTATAAATAAATTGATTGTTGCTCCGTTGGTTATGGGCTTTATGTCCTGTACCGGCAATTATATGGATATCAACTCCAATCCTTATCAACCGGGTGATTTGACTCCGGATGATTATGCACTGGGTTCTGCCATGAGTAACTTGGCAAGTACGGTTATCTCATCAGATGTCAATACGGCACAGTTTACTGATTGTTTGTTGGGTGGACCGTTGGGAGGTTATTTTGCCGATTCAAATGCCGGCTGGTCCAATACAATATCCAATTTTAATGCTACAAATGACTGGACGCGTGTGTTCTTGATAAGTGACCGTATCATTTCAACACTTTACGGTAACTTGAGCACAGTGAAACAAGTATCGGAGAATACCAATAATCCGGTTCCTTATGCCATTGCTCAAATCATAAAGGTTGCTGCCATGAGTCGCGTGACTGATGCGTATGGTCCTATTCCTTATTCTAAAATCGGTCAGGATGGCAAGATTACCATTCCTTATGATACGCAGGAAGAAGTATATAACGCATTCTTCAAGGAACTGGACGAATCCATCGAGGTGCTGACTGAAAACAGAAATGCGGCGTTGGTTGCTTCTGCAGATTTCGTGTACAGTGGTAATGTACAGAAGTGGGTGAAGTTTGCCAATTCATTGAAACTGCGTTTGGCTATCCGTATTGCCAATGTAAGCCCTGCTAAGGCTAAAGAAATGGCTGAAAGTGCAGTGAATCACGAGTTGGGTCTGATTGAAACAAATGCAGACAATGCTACATGGAAGTATTTCGGTACAATTAGCAATCCGTTGTTTGTGGCAGTACGTTACAATGAAGAAGCTTCAGGTGGTGATACCCATCCTGCTGCCGACATCATCTGCTACATGAACGGTTACAACGACAATCGCCGTGCCAGCTATTTTGAGGAGTCAAAATGGCCGGGAGAGGCTTATGTGGGATTGCGTCGCGGTATCAACCTCAGTAAGATGAAAGAGTATTTCATCAATTATTCGCGTGTGAAGATTTCCTCTTCTGATCCCGTGCTTTGGATGAATGCAGCAGAAGTTGCCTTCTTGCGTGCTGAAGCCACTGCAATCTATGGTTTCAACATGAAAGGAACCGCTGCTGATTTTTATGAACAAGGTGTCCGCCTCTCTTTCGAACAGTGGGGAGCTACAGGTGTAGACAGTTATCTGGCTGATGACAGTAGTGTGCCTGCTCTTTACAAAGATCCCGCCGGTCTTAATACCTATGAAAAGAATCTTTCCGCCATTACCGTCAAGTGGAATGAAGGGGCATCCAGAGAAGAAAAGCAGGAACGCATCATTACCCAGAAATGGATTGCCAATTGGCCGTTGGGTAACGAGGCTTGGGCTGACTATCGTCGTACGGGCTATCCCAAACTGTTGCCTGCAACCAGTGAAGGCAACTTAAGCGGTGGAGTTGTTGACAGCGAGAAAGGTGCACGCCGTATGCCTTATCCTTCTGAAGAATATACAAGTAATACTGAAAACGTGCAAGAGGCAGTAAGCAGCTATCTGGGTGGACCGGACAACATGGCTACTGACGTATGGTGGGCACGCAAATAATAACAATAAATGCTGAATAATTATGAAATTATATAAGAAATCATTCAAAGGAATTGCGCTGGCAGCTTTTTCCGTATTGGCATTGTCTGCCTGCTCCGACTGGACGGATTCAGAGAGTATTAAACTGAAAGAACCCGGAATCGACGAACAGTCTCCCGAACTGTATGCCAAGTATCTGAAGAACTTGCAGGAATACAAGAATTCTGACCATAAGATTGTATACGGCTGGTTTGATAATAGTGAGAAAGTTCCTTTCAGCCGCGGGCAGCACATGTCGGATGTTCCCGACAGCCTGGACGTAATTATCGCAACTACTCCCGATTTGGCGGAATTCGAATTGGAAGATATTGCAAATGTACATGAGAAGGGAACGAAAGTATTCTATTCCATCAGCTATGACAATATCTTGAAGGAACATACCGACAAGGTGAAAGAAGGAACAGAAACATCTGCATTCTCGGCTTATCTGTCGGCTGAGCTGAACAGACTGATAGCTCTTGAAGCACCTTTCGACGGTATTGTAGCCGAGTATCGTGGTAGCAATCCTATCTACATGTCCGAAGCCGACAAGGCTGAAGCAAAGGCAAATCAGGATACTTTCTTCGGTGTGATATCCAACTGGAAGAGTGCCAATTCAGGTAAGCAACTGGTGTTCCAGGGGTATCCTGCCAACCTGATAGGCCAGTCTGTGCTCTCTTCTTGTGACCATATCATCTTGATTACAAATGATGTCACGGATGTTGCCCAACTGGGGATAGAAGCGCTTCAGGCCTTGATGGCAGACGGTGTTCCGGCTGACCGCTTCATTGTATCGGCATCTACCGTCTCTCTGGATACAACAGATAAGACTACCGGATATTACAATGCTTTGAGAGCTCTGTCGGAAGCTGCTTATTGGGTGACAGAACCGTCTGCAGAGTTTACAAAAGCTGGTCTGGCTATTGAGAACATGCAGAATGATTATTACAATGCTACCAATACCTATCAATACGTGAGAGAAGCTATCAATATTATGAATCCTGCTCCTAAAAAATAAAAGAATATCATGAAACTGAAAAGTATATATTTAGTATCGATGGCATTATTGGCAGGTGTATTTGCTGCTTGTAATGATAATGACGTTGAGAATTTCGATAATCAGGTGTATATCAACGGCTCGGCGATGACCAGTACTGTGTTGTTGAAAAACACTGTTTCCGATACGGAAGGTTCATTCCGGATTTCAATGGCCCGTCCTGAATCGCAGGATATAACTATTGCCTTGAAGGCGGACCCTTCACTGGTAGCTACTTATAACGCTACCTATTATGACACAGCCGAGGCTCTGCCGGAAAACTATTATACGGTAGAAACTCCGCAAGCTACCATTTTGGCCGGTGCTGTCATTTCAGACGACATCACTGTCAGCTTCAAGAACTTGACGGAGCTGGACCGTGAGAAGGTATATGTATTGCCGGTTACGGTAGACCAGGCAAGCATCGGAGTCTTGAAGAGCTCCGGTACCATGTACTACGTGCTGAAGGGTGCCGCATTGATTAATACGGTTCCTGATATTACCAAGAATCTGGTTTACGTAACTTGGACCAATCCAGATGTAGCCAATAATATGAATAAGCTGACGGCAGAAGCGTTGATTCGTGTAAGCAAGTTTGACAAGATGCTGACTTCCATTATGGGTATCGAAGGTAAGTTCCTGCTCCGCATCGGTGATGCCGGAATTCCTCAAAACCAGTTGCAGGTGGCTACAAGTAGCGGCAATGTGACCGATGAGAGTCTGGTTATTCCGACAAACGAATGGACACATATCGCTGTGACCTACGATGCGGATGCAAAAACAGTTATAATCTACATCAATGGTAAGAATATGCTGGAGACTACTTTGGACTGCGGAGTCGTGAACTGGGGCCAGACCATGACCGATGAAGGTAACGGATTCTGGATTGGCCATTCATACAATCGTGACCGTTGGTTGGAAGGTAATATCTCAGAGGTGCGTATCTGGAACAAGGTGTTGACATCAGCAGAAATCAATGCAAAGGACCACTTCTACCAGGTAGAGCCGGATGCTGACGGACTGGTTTCTTACTGGAAGTTCGATGAGGGCGCCGGTACTGCCATTCACGATTATAGCGGAAATGAGAACAATGCTACTGCAGTGGAATCATTGACTTGGACTGCTGTGGAACTGCCCGCTAAATAATTTAGTTATACCTTAATTCAAATAAAAAGATATTGATTATGAAATATATGAATCATGTAAAATCAGGCTTGCTGGCAATGGCTTTTGCATGTGCAGGAATATGCTTCACCGGTTGTGAAGATGATGTTGTCATCAACACCGGCAACAGTGACAAGCTGGATACTGTGGATGGCGTGTATGGCTATGTAAAGTCTGCCGCCGGTGCACGTGAACTTACTCCGATTTCTGTTTTTGGCGACAAGGTTGCTACCGGACATCTCTATTTTGAACTGAGCAAAGCTGCAGAGCAGGATGTTACGGTGACCTTCAAAGTGGACGAAGACGTTTTGGAGGCTTACAATAAGAAGAATGGAACAAGCTATAAAATGTATCCCGCCGATAAGCTGAGCCTGGCGAACGGTGGAACTGCCACTATCAAGGCGGGCGAACAGAAGTCGGCTTCTGTGGAACTGAATATCAATGCCGGAGGCACAATCGGACAGACTTATGCTGTTGCCGTTTCTGCATCTGCCAATAACGGTGTGGAAGTTTCTACAAACAATCAGGAATATATTTACTTGGTAAAGCCTTTGGCTGCTATTCCTGAGAGTATCAGTAAGGGTGATATACTTACACATTGCTTTGTGGAAGTAAATGACGAGAACATCTTGAATATGGGTGAATATACCATGAAGAGCAACGGAAAGCCTTTCTTTGATGTAGTCAGCATTTTTGCTGCCAACATCAATGTGGATAGCAAGACCGGTCGCGTACATGTTTTCTGCAATGACCAGGTTTCCTTCTTGCTGAGAAATGCGGATAAGTTCATCCGTCCTTTGCAGGCTAAGGGCATTAAGGTGGCTATGACTATTCTTGGCAACCATGACGAGGCTGGTATGGGTAACCTTTCGGAAGCTGCTGCCAAAGACTTTGCCAAGGAACTGAAAGCCTACTTGGATATTTATGGTTTGGATGGCATCGACTTTGATGATGAGTACACCAACTACAACAACTCCAATCCCGGTCCCGGCTTCGAAACACGCTCACGTGCCAACTTCGCGCGTTTGGTTTATGAGTGCCGCCAGGTATTTGGAGACAAGCTGATCGGTGTGTATGAATATGGTTCGCTCGACTCTCCAGACGGTGAGGTAGAGGGTATGAAGGTAGGTGACATTGTGGACTATATGACCTACGGTTACTACCAGAATCAGAATCCCGAGGGAGCCTTTGGCCGTGAAGAGTCTCATTTTGAGAACCTGCCCAAATCCAAGTATG
>ENA-ORTH01001184-ORTH01001184.1-human-gut-metagenome-genome-assembly--contig:-NODE-1184-length-27991-cov-3.589777_pt1 | contig 27991 bp, 30 predicted proteins | sample MGYA00241914_ERZ509192 | MGnify/ENA primary metagenome ERZ509192 (study PRJEB26280, sample SAMEA2338826) | human gut metagenome | biome: human gut; feature: human-associated habitat; material: faeces... | reverse complement strand
TGTTGTCAGCAGCCCGTTTCACGGTCTGCGTGTAGTTCCTTGTAAACTGACCTAAATGGGTATGCAAGTATCACATCGTTTTTACACCAAAGTACCGTCGGAAAATAATCTATAAAGAATTGAGAAAAGATATCCAGCAAATTATAAAAGATTTGTGTAAGTGGAAAGGTGTAGAAATTATAGAAGGGCATATGATGCCGGATCATGTACATATTCTGGTAAGTATACCGCCCAAATACAGTGTATCCCAATTCATGGGATACCTCAAAGGGAAAAGTGCGATGATGATATTTGAAAGGCATGCAAACCTAAAATACAAGTTTGGGAATAGAAACTTCTGGGCAACAGGATATTATGTAAGTACAGTAGGAATCAATACTGCGACAATACAAAAATATATCCGAGAGCAAGAAAAGCAAGATCAAATAGAAGATAGTTTAAGCAAGAAGGAGTATGTAGACCCTTTTAAGGGTAGCAAGTAATCATACCACCAGAGGCTTGAACGAAGTGAAAGCCAGCGTCATTTAGGCGCTGGCTTTTATCACGGCCTTATAGGCCCGCTCGTCATGCCACCCCTCTTAGGGGTGGTCATGACTTGTTTTGCAGGTCAAGGTGAAGCGAGATTTCCTTGACTGCTCTGAAAGTTTTACCGTAATTTGTATTCAGCTATTTTGTTGAATAATTGCCTTGAGCTTACTCCCAGCCTTCTTGCTGCTTCGGTAACATTATGTCCTGTTTGCTCCAATACCCATTGTAAGTAAGCGGACTCACTTTTTTGTTTAAACTCTTTCCAGGCAAGTATCTTGTCAAAGTTGTTTTTAGCCGGTTCTTTTGAAACAGGGTTATTAACATTATACAGGATTGGCAGACCCCTCTCAGTAATAATACCATTTTCAGAAAGAACGACCATTCGTTCAATAATATTTTTCATTTCTCTCATATTGCCGGGATAGTCGTAATTAAATAAGAATTCCTGAACTTTCGGCTGGATTCCACGAATTGGACGGTGAAAATCCTTTTGTGCCTGTTCCATAAAAAAGTGGAGGAGATCTGGCAGATCCTCATAACGTTCCCGGACAGATGGAACGCGAACTACCACAGTGCTGATACGATAGAGAAAGTCTTCCCGCATCCGACCTGCCTGCACCTCAATGAAAGGGTCTTTATTGGTTGCAGAAAGGAGACGAAATTCCACCTGTTGAAGTTGATTGGAACCGACTCGTTCAATTTGTTTTGTCTCTATGGCACGCAGCAGCTTTACCTGAGTAGTCATGCTGACGTCGCCGATCTCGTCAATAAACAGTGTTCCTGTATTGGCTTGTTCAAATCGACCCTTGCGTGTACGGGTAGCGCCGGTAAAAGAACCTTGTTCATGTCCAAATAGTTCTGATTCTAATAAAGTATCAGGATAGGCATTGCAGTTGATTACAACAAAAGGACGGTCTGAACGATCACTGCAAGCATGAATATAGCGAGCAATCACATCTTTTCCTGTGCCGGATTCTCCCAAAATCATCACACTGACATTGGTATCAGCAACAGCTTCGCAGTTTTGAAGCATCTCCATATAGGCTTTTGACTTGGATTGGAGAAAGAAAGATTTCTGCAATCCTTCTTTTGTAGATCATAAAGCGATCAATACCCTTTTCTTAAACTTTGTCTATATCATAACAGAAAACAGATAAATGCGCAATGCGAAAAAAATTTCTCATCTAAGAAAATAGTTTCCTAGTTTTTTTGAACTTTTATGTTTCTTTTTTGTGAAAAAATAATATATTTAAAAAGATTTTGATAGAAAATCTCGATATCATGCGGTTTTTTAATTAAAAAAATCTTTTTGTATAGAGAACACTCTTTTGGCATGTTTTTTGCTCTAATATAAGGGTGTAACGCCAAAAAATAAAGGAGAGTGGTTCTGAGTGGGTTACACTATCGTAACAAATAATGTTCAGTGTAAGGACCGTTACCAAGGTGAGTATGAAGTCCGATACAACGGTGACTGGAGTTATTTGGATGTTTTGTTTGAGGTACGCAATCTGGTCCATCTGGGGAAGCTGCTGATCACGCATCCCATGGCAGGAAGCCTCAAACCCAATCAGACGCCCTACCGGACCGTTGTGCTGGGAGACAAAACCATGGAAGACAAAAAAGCATATGAGGATATTGAGCTGATCGAAAACAGCATCGAATCCTGTCAGAAATTTTTGCGCTGCCGTGTTCTACCTGACTGGCCAGAAAGTATTCGAAAAGATTTTCGGACACTGGATCTCTCGTTTATTGAAGGCGCGATGTCAAGGGCACCAAGATGTTAATAACGGTGTCCATATAGTCGTTAGATGAAAGTGAGGAATGACAATGAGACTGGAACTGGGTAAAATCCACATCAAAGACGTACAGTTTGGAGCTGAGACAAAAGTCGAGGCAGGTGTTCTGTATGTAAATGAGGATGCAATTCGCGAATTGGTTCTGGAAGATGAACGCATTAAGGAGTGCCGTGTAGAACTGGCTCATCCGGGTGAATCCTGCCGTATTACTCCGGTTAAGGATGTTTTGGAGCCAAGAGTTAAGGTTTCCGGCGGCGGAGAAATTTTCCCTGGAGCACTTAACAAAGTAGGACAGGTTGGTAGCGGACGTACCCATTGTCTGGATGGAGCTTGCGTTGTTACTGTTGGACGCATCGTTGGTTTCCAGGAAGGTCTGATCGATATGTCCGGACCAGCTGCAGATTACTGCCCATTCTCCAAAACACAGAACGTTTGTGTTGTAATCGAGCCAAAAGAAGGTCTGGAAACACATGATTATGAACAGGCTGGACGTATGGTAGGTCTGAAAGTTGCTGCTTATCTGGGCGAAACTGCACGCAATCTGGAGCCTGACGAAATTGAAGTTTATGAAACAAAACCTCTGCTGGAGCAGATCAATGAATATCCTGATCTTCCAAAAGTAGGTTATCTGCACATGCTTCAGTCCCAAGGTCTGCTTCATGATACATACTACTACGGAGTAGATGCAAAGACATTCATCCCAACTCTGATGTATCCAACTGAGATTATGGATGGTGCTATCGTATCCGGAAACTGCGTTGCTCCTTGTGATAAAGTTACAACCTATCATCATTTCCACAATCCTGTTATCGAAGACCTGTACAAACATCATGGAAAGGATCTCAACTTTGTAGGTGTTATCCTGACAAACGAAAACGTTTTCCTTGCTGATAAAGAACGTTGTTCCGACATGGTTGCAAAACTGGCAAAATATATCGGTCTGGACGGCATCCTGATTACCGAAGAAGGTTACGGAAACCCGGACACTGACCTGATGATGAACTGCCGTAAGGTACAGCAGGCTGGGGTTGACGTTGTTCTGATTACTGATGAATTCCCAGGCCGCGATGGTAAATCCCTCTCGCTGGCAGATGCCTGCAATGAAGCAGATGCTCTGGTTTCCTGTGGAAACGGAAATGTCATCTTGAATTTCCCTCCAATGGATCGTGTTATCGGTATGCTTGATTATATCGAAAACCAGATCGGTGGTTATGCAGGAAGCCTCCACGAAGATGGCAGCATCGAAGCTGAAATTCAGATCATTATCGCTTCCACTATTGCAAACGGCTACAATAAGCTGGCTGCCAGAGGCTATTAATAAAGGAGGTTAGGCTATCATGGAGAAAATCAAGGTTGTACATTATATCAATAACTTTTTCGCTGGTATTGGCGGCGAAGAAAAAGCTGACGTTCCACCGGAAATCCGTCCTGGAACAGTAGGTCCTGGTCTGGCTTTGCAGAAAGCACTGGGAGATGAGTACGAAGTTGTTGCAACAGCAATCTGTGGTGACAGCCACTTTGGTGCAAATTTGGAAGCTGACACAGAAGAACTGATTAAAATGATCGCTTCCTATCATCCACAGCTGTTTGTTGCAGGTCCTGCTTTCAATGCCGGTCGTTATGGTGTTGCATGCGGTACCATTGCAAAAGCAGTAGAGGAAAAGCTGGGTATTCCAGTTGTAACCGGCATGTACGTTGAGAACCCGGGTGTTGATATGTTCCGTAAGGATTTGTTTATTATCGCTACCGGAGATTCTGCTGCAGATATGCGTATTTCCATGCCAAAAGTAGCTGCACTTGCGAAAAAGATGGTAAAAGGCGAAGAGATCCTTGGTCCATCTGTTGAAGGTTATCACGAAAGAGGTATTCGCGTTAACTACTTCCATGAAACTCGCGGTTCCGAACGTGGTATCCAGATGCTGCTCAAAAAGATGGCAAAACAGCCATACACAACCGAGTATCCAATGCCATACTTTGACCGCGTTGAACCAGCAGCTCCTGTTACCGACATGAAGCATGCTAAAATTGCGGTTGTTACTTCTGGCGGTATCGTTCCTCAGGGTAACCCGGATCACATTGAGTCTTCTTCGGCAACCAAATATGGTATCTATTCCATCGAGGGAATGGATCATATGGACAAAAAAGATTTCATGACCATTCATGGTGGCTATGACCGTGCATTTGTTACTGAAGATCCTGATTTGGTTGTTCCGCTGGATGTTCTTCGCGAACTGGAAAAAGAAGGCGAATTCGGTGAACTGGCAAACTACTTTATCACAACAACCGGTACAGGAACTTCGACCGGCAATGCAAAGAGATTTGGTGAAGACTTTGTCCATAAACTGATCGAAGATAAGGTGACAGCTGTTATTCTTACTTCTACGTGAGGAACCTGTACACGTTGCGGTGCAACAATGGTAAAAGAAATTGAACGTGTTGGTATTCCAGTTGTACATATGTGTACCGTTGTTCCGATTTCCAAGACAATCGGCGCAAACAGAATTATTCCTGCAATCGGTATTCCATATCCTCTGGGTGATCCAAACCTCGGTGATGAAGGCAGCTATAAACTGCGTATGAAGCTCGTTAAAAAAGCACTTCAGGCACTTCAGACACCGGTTGATGGTCAGACTGTTTTTGAATAAACAGTGTTATAAGGAGATATCTGAATTTTTAGCTATCTCCCGATAAATAACCGAATATAAAGCAGTGTGCAGGTGACTGCATTTGTTCGCCTGCACACTGTTATAATTGAAAGGGGATATTGGAGATATATGGATAAGCCAGTTGTAAAAACAGGTAAGGTTCTCAGTTATGCCGGTGCTTTTATGGCCTTTCTGATCGGTTCCGGTTTTGCTACAGGTCAAGAAGTTTTGCAATACTTCACCGCATATGGACTTGGGGGCGGTCTGATGGTTGCCCTGACTTGCGTTGTGTTGTTTATCTTCGTTGGAGGATGTTTTATTGCGGCTGGAAAACGAGAAAACTTTGAAAAAGGCAGCGATGTTTATCGTTACTATTGCGGAAAATATATTGGTGCATTCTATGATTATTTCTCCATTATTTTCATCTTCGCTTCCTTCATTGTTATGATGGGCGGCGCAGGTGCAACCCTCAACCAGCACTTTGGTTTGCCGACATGGATAGGCAGTGTAGGAATGATGGCCCTGGTATGCTTGACCACTATCTTTGGTTTGAAAGGTATCATCGATGTAATTGGAAAACTCGGACCAATTATTGCAATTTTTGCAATTTTCCTGGGGGTTTATTCCTTCCTGAGTAACCCTTCCGCAGTTCCTGTCAATTCAGAAGCCCTTCTTGCAGGAGAGATTACCGTAAAACAGGTTGGAAACAGCTGGTTGAGTTCGGCAAGCTCCTATGTCGGTTTCTGCATGCTTTGGCTGGCAGCTTTCCTTGCAGCTATGGGTAAAAATACCAATAGCGTGCGAGAAGGTGTGTTGGGAACTACATTCGGAGCAGTTGGTTTTACATTGGGATGTACGACAATGATGTTAGGTCTGCTTGCTTTCCTGCCTGAAATCGCCGGCTCTCAGATCCCAGCATTGATTCTCGCTGGTAAAATCGGTTCCTGGTTGGCAGTTATCTTTTCGGTTATTATCTTCGGCGGAATCTTTACGACAGCAGTTCCTCTGCTGTGGCAGGTGTCCTCCCGATTTACAAAAGAAGGAAGCAAGTCTTTTAAGCTCACTACAGTTGCCTGTGCTCTGATGGGAACAGTTATCGCACTGTTTGTTCCATTCGATGGCTTGGTAAACGTGATCTACGGAATCAACGGATATGTTGGTATTATATTACTTGCATTTATCGTTGTAAAAGAAGTTCGCCGATTGCTGAAGAAAAAAGCAGCAAAAGTAGCATAGATAAATTTATTTATTCAAAGAAGCATATTTTAAATTTTGACAATCATAGATTTGAGCTTTCGTAGAAAAAGAAACATCGGATGAATCATCCAAGTTCTTTTGTTTTGAATGAAAAAACACCTTTTATAAAACCCTACCTTTAAAATCTTCTAAAAGTAAGCGATACATTTTTGCCCTTAACACAGAAGTACCTGCTCTGTTTTACCGGAGCAGGTATTTCTTCACTTTTTGATTTGTCTCAGCGTTTTCTGCCGCTTGCAGAGGGAATATTTAATAAGGAACGGTATTTTGCTACGGTTCTGCGTGCGAGAAGAATACCATCATCAGCCAGTTTTTTACTTAACTGCTGATCGCTGAAAGGATGTGCAGGGTCTTCTTTTTCAATCAGATGCAGGAGCTTTATCTTAGCAGCCTGAAGAGAAATATCACTCTGTTCGAAATTCAAACTGCGAGAAAAGAAATATTTGAGTGGATAAGTTCCCTGTTTGCATTGCAGATATTTCCCGCTGATACATCGGCTGACCGTTGATTCATGCACGTCCATTACAGAGGCTACTGTACGAAGAGTCATCGGGGACAGCATCGTACTGCCTCCTTTAAAGAAGTCGTATTGAAGGTTTAAAATGCTGTACGCACATTTTTCAAGGGTATTGTAACGTCTGGAAAGAGCATCAACGACCCACTGAGCCTGTTGGATCTTTTTGCTCAGATATTCTTTTGTTTCTTTTTCCTGAGATTCTTCCATCATGCGCAGGTAGTAGTCACTGACCGATACACGGGGAAGATAAAAGTGATTCAGTACAGGCTTCAATTCACCTTCCACTTCTACGATGAAAATATCAGGACAGATGTATTCCGGCTTTTTATGCTGTTCATAAAAGGATGCACCCGGACGAGGATCTAGTTTCAGGATTCTTTTTTCGGCATCCAGTACCTGCTGTTCGGTAATTCCCAGTTCCTTTGCGATCAGGCTGTATTGTTTGTTCCCCAGAGAGGTAAGGAAGTCCTTTACGATCTTTTGAGCCAAAAGATCCTGTTTTTCCTGACGCTGGAGCTGAAGCAGCAAACATTCCCGCAAATCTTCTGCTGCAATTCCAGGTGGATCAAGGGATTGTAGAATATTTACTGCCTGACGCATCAAATCGCTGGGGATTCCCAGTTTCATGGTTGCCTGAATATCCTCCCGTTCCAGATAGCCATTTGGGGTCAATAATCCGATAAGATATTGACAGAGTGCAAGAAGGGAAGGCGGCAGGTGCTTTCGTTCCAGCTGTTCTCCCAGAACGGTAGAAAGCGATTCTGTTTCTTCGTCCCAGATACTTGGCTCCCCAGAGGAATTGCTCGAAAAGGAGGAAGTATCAAGCCAGCTGGCTGCACTGCGCAGAGATTGAAACTCTTCAGAAGGTGGAGCTTCCTTTTCAAATGTAGGATTTTCGAGGGCAAGTGCATCAAGATACTCATTCAGAGAAAGGATATCCATTTGAAGAACCTTCATGGATTGTAGCTGCTGAGGAGAAAGGTGCATTTTTTGTTGTAAAACCTGTTTGAATTCTGTCAATCAAATGCCCCCTTTCTCTTTTGTAAAGCAATGGCTTTTTATCAACATAGCATGGAGTTCCCTAAAAAGTCAAGGTGTTTTCCAGTAGATTTTCGTTTTCTTTTGCTGATGTTTTTAGAAAAAAAGGCGTTGAATCAGGAGGAATATTGTGCTATGTTTAAATCAGGTATTTTAAGATAGTTTGTAAAAGAGGAGAAGTGTATTATGTATTATAAAAAGGAAATTTATCAATTGCTAAACGACAGTGGGATTGTATTTGAAAGCATGGAACATGATCCTGTATATACCATGGAAGAAATGGATGCTCTTGGAATTACTGCAAAAGGAACTGTCTGCAAGAATCTGTTTTTGCGGGATGCGAAAGGAAAAACACATTATATCGTAACTGCACCGGAAGAAAAGAAAATTGATCTGAAGGTTTTGGCAGAACGGATCGGAAGCAGCCGACTCAGCTTTGCATCTGCTGAGCGTTTACAAAAATATCTTGCGGTACAACAGGGATGTGTATCTCCCTTAGGTGCGTTGAACGATGAAACACATAGTGTGGTTGTTGTGTTTGATAAGGATTTACAGAATGATCTGGCAATTGGAATTCATCCTAATGATAACACAGCATCCATTTGGATTTCATTTTCTGACCTGCAAAAACTTTTAAAGCAACATGGAGTAACCGTTTTGGTAAGCAACATTTAAAAAACACCGGAAGGAAAGGACAGATTGTGCCCATTTCTTTCCGGTGTTTTAATTTTACAGAAAAGAGAGAATCTCAACTTTTATATTGCTTCTCTTTTCATGATAGCAGTTCCGGCAGCATTGATTCCAACATGGCAGGCGATACTGCATGGAAGATCGACATAGGATACTGGAATAGAAGGGAATGCGCTTTGTACCAGTTGTCTCCATTGCTCGGATTTTTCCTCATTTTTAAATGTGCCTGCTGTTTCGATCCGAAGCTGATGATCGGGAACATCTGCAAACCGTGTCAGTCGGTCCTGTTTGATTGCTTCAATCATTTTTTCCTCTGCCTGCTTCATGCCGCGGGCTTTGGCGTAGGTATCCAGTTTGTCCCCCTGAATGGTCAAAATTGGTTTTAAGTTTAAAACGCTTGCAAAAGCAGCGGCAGCAGGGGTGACCCTTCCGCCTTTTTTTAAGTATTCCATAGAATCTACTGTAATATAAATACTGGCCTGATAGGCACGCTCTTCCAGATAGTTTTTGATTTCCTCCGCTGTCAGTCCCTGCTGTGCCAGCAAGAGTGCGCTCAAAACAGAAGCTTCCTGTGTCAGCGAGATCCTGTGATTGTCTACAACCTGAATTTTTCCATCATAGTCCCTCGAAAACTGAATGGCATTGTGGCAGGAATTGCTTAATCCGCTGGACATAGGGATGTAGACGATTTGATCATATCCAGTTTTCAGAATATTTTCCCAGAATTCTATCAATTGACCCGGTGAAGGCTGCGAAGATGAGATATCCCGGTGTTCCTTCATAGCGTTGTACAGCTGTGCATTATTGATATTTAATCCTTCCAGATAGGTTTCTCCATCAATAATAACCGGCATAGGCAGCAGATAGATACCATGTTCATCTGCTTGCTTTTGTGTCATGCTGCTGTTTGTATCGGTTGCAATCGCAATTTTCATATTTATCACCTCTATCGTAACATTAGTTGTTTCGCAAATCTCCCCAGAAGAATAGAGCTACTGTTCCAGGTCCGGTGTGACTTCCGATGGTAGTTCCTATTGGAAAAATTTCTACTTTTCCATCCAAGTTAGGAAATTTTTCTTCTATCATTGCAGCTACCTTTTGTGCATCCTCCAGGCATGTGGAGTGAGAGATATAACATTTTCCATGGTAATCCAGTCCATCCTGAGCGTGGAGCTCCATCTGTTCCACGATTCGCTGGATGACCTTTTTCTTTCCTCTGATTTTTTCTCTTGGAATCAAATGTCCATCTTTGTCTACATTAAGCAAAGGGCAAATGCTCAGCATCGTGCCGACAGCACCGGCAGTTCGGGAGATTCTTCCGCCGCGCACATAAAACGAGAGATCGGTGGAGAAAAACCAGTGATGCAGATAGCGTTTGTTTTCTTCCGCCCAGTCATACACTTCTTCAATACTTTTTCCCATATCGCGCTGATCTGCCAGAGCATTCATTAACAATCCGTAGCCGCTGGATGCCGCAAGGGAATCAACAATAAAAATCTTTCGTTCCGGATAGCGTTCCAACAGTTCTGATCTGGCTACACAAGCAGAATTATATGTTCCGGTAATACCTGATGACAGTGTGACGTGAAGGATATCCAGACCTTCCTTTAAAAACGGCTCAAAATATTGGATATATCGTGCTACACTGATTTGTGAGGTCTTTGTTTTTGCTCCGTGTGCCATGCGTTCAAACAATTCTTCCGATGACATGGAAATCCCCATATCATCAGCATATACTTCTTCATCAACTGTATATTGAAAGCATATATAATGGATATTTCTTTGTTCCATCTGCTCTGGTGTCAAATCTACGGCAGAACAACAACTCAAGCAATAATCTGACATACGCTTACCTCCATTGACATCATAAAAATATATGATAAAATATGAGACAAGTGTATCACATTATCGTGATGACATCAATTCCTGTACCTGAGACAATATGGTTTGTTGTGTCTCACATTATAAAAGGAGCATTGATTTGTGGATAAGCGCAGGGAAGAAAATTTGAGGGTAAAAGAGAATATTATCAATACACTGTTTTGTTTTATGCAGAAAAAGAGCCTTTCCGACATTACCGTTACCGAGTTGGTAAAGGGTGCCGGAGTTGCCAGAGCTTCTTTTTATCGAAACTACGATTCGAAAGAGGACGTTCTGGTTACATTGATTCGGGATGTTTTGGAATTGTTCCGGAATGAGATGAAGGAAGATACCGCAGGACTTTATTCCTACGACAATGTTGTTTTAAGCTTTTCATACTTTCAGAAATATAGAAAGTATATTTTGGATTTGTACCATTCCGGATTTGCAATGGCGATTCTTGAGGAAATCAATCATTTTCATGAAAGCGTCGAAGGAACGATGCCGTCTTCCTCCATCGAAAAATACAAATTATATATGTATACTGGAGCGCTTTTCAACACGGCAATCGTATGGCTGTCTGAAGAAAATCCTGTTGATGCCGCGGATATTGCATCGTTCTTCTTTCAAAAAATAAAAAATATCTAACGGTAAAAGCTGACGGTGTGCTTTGGAATAAGAGCAGCACAGATCGGAGGAGCGTATGGAACAGATTTTAATTATAGAAGATGATATGGGGTTAAATCAAGGCTTGTGCCGTGCTTTAAAATCAGAAAATCGACAGGTCATTTCCTGCCTGAATTTGAAAACGGCACGGGAACAACTGCTTTGTGGCAGTGTATCACTGGTGCTGCTGGATATCAATCTGCCGGATGGCAGTGGCTTGGACTTTTTAAAAGAACTGAAAGCTGCTGATCCAGTGCGTCCGGTCATTTTGCTGACGGCAAATGATACGGATATGGATATTGTAGCGGGACTGGAACAGGGCGCAGATGACTACATCACAAAACCGTTTTCCTTGTCTGTTTTGCGGGCAAGGGTTAATACACAGCTGCGTAAAAATGCGTCACAGCTTAGCACAAAGACCTTTCAAATTGACGGCTTTCTGTTTCAATTTGACCAGATGCAGTTTTCCAAAGATGGGGTACCGATAGAACTCAGCAAGACAGAACAGAAGCTTCTTCGCCTACTCGTAGAGAATCAGGGTATAGTAATGTCTCGCGCCGACTTGGTTGACCGCATCTGGACAGATGGTGCAGAATATGTCGATGAAAATGCGCTCTCTGTTACCATCAAACGGCTTCGTGATAAACTGGGAGCACAAAGGTATATTCAAACCGTTTATGGGATTGGGTATATGTGGGGAAAAAAGCATGAATAATTGGATTTGGATGGTGGTGCTGCTGTGTGTCCTGGTGACACTGCTGGTAATTTATATCAATTACCGGAAAACGAAAAAAATGATGGACACCATAGAAAAAATGCTGGACACAGCGATTGAGGGTACTTATTCGGAAACACATTTTGATGAGAGCCGTTTGTCGGCGCTGGAAACCAAATTTGCCAATTATCTGTCTTCCTCCGCGATTTCCGCTCAGAATGTGAGGATTGAGAAGGATAAGATCAAAACGCTGATTGCCGATATTTCGCACCAGATCAAAACGCCGATTGCAAATCTTTTGCTTTACAGTGAATTGATCGCAGAGGAAGACTTGTCGGAGGATATGCGCTTTAATATCCACATAATCCAGCAGCAGACAGAAAAGCTGCGTTTCCTGATCGATTCTCTTGTGAAGCTCTCTCGCTTGGAGAATGGTATTTTGACGTTGTCTCCCAGACAGCAAGCAGTTGGACCTATGCTGGAAGAGATTCAGAGACAGTACCTGTCCAAAGCCCAAAAGAAAGGCTTACAGTTACAGCTGATTGCCACAGAAGCCCGGGCAACCTTTGACCGCAAATGGACAGCAGAAGCCTTGGGAAATCTTATCGAGAATGCGATCAAATATACACCGTGCGGCAGTGTTACCCTGAAAGCGATGGAATATGAACTGTTTACCCGCATCGATGTGACAGATACCGGAGTTGGTATTGAAGAGTCGGAACAACCGAAAATCTTTGTTCGATTCTATCGTTCAGAAACAGTTCGTGAAGATGAGGGAGTCGGCATTGGACTTTATCTTGCAAGGGAGATCATTTCCGGTGAAGGCGGATACATCAAATTAATCTCTCAGAAGGGAAAAGGCTCTACTTTTTCTGTATTTCTTCCGAGATAAGCTGAAATCTTGCAAAACTGTAAGAATCAAATCCCCGCTCGAAAGATTGTGGAAAGAATTGTGTGCTATGATCTGTATGCAGGAACAAAAACTGCATACAGATTTTTTATTGGAGGTAGTAAGTTTATGAATATTTTACAGGCAAAAGACCTCACAAAGATTTATGGCTCCGGCGAAAACGTAGTTTATGCACTCAACGGTGTGAATTTTTCTGTAGAGAAAGGTGAATTTGTTGCGGTTGTTGGTACATCAGGTTCCGGCAAATCCACCTTGCTGCATATGCTGGGTGGATTAGACAGACCCACTTCCGGTAGTGTTACTGTGGATGGCAAAGAGATATTTTCTTTCAAAGATGAAGCGCTGACCATTTTTCGCCGCAGAAAGATTGGCTTTGTCTTCCAGAACTATAACTTGGTTCCTGTTTTGAATGTATATGAAAACATCGTTCTTCCGGTCCATCTGGATGGTAAGGTTCCGGATGCGGCGTACATTGACAGCATTATTGAAACATTGGGACTTGAAAGCAAGCTGAAAAACCTTCCAAATAATCTCTCCGGCGGTCAGCAGCAGCGTGTTGCGATTGCAAGAGCTTTAGCGTCCAAGCCGGCAATCATTCTTGCGGATGAACCTACCGGAAATCTGGATTCCAAAACAAGTCAGGATGTATTGGGACTTTTGAAAGTGACAAGTCAAAAATATGCGCAGACCATTGTGATGATTACACACAATGAAGAAATTGCCCAGCTTGCAGACCGCATCATCCGCATCGAGGATGGTAAAATTGTGGAGCATCGTTAAGGAGGGGCGGGTATGAAGGTAAAAAATAAACGCTGTATCCGAACTTTGAGTTTGAAACAGTTCCGTGCAGCAAAAACCAGAAATCTGATTGCAGTTTTCGCAATCGCCCTGACGACGTTGCTGTTTACTTCGCTATTTACGATTGCACTTTCCATCAATGATGGCTTTCAGCAATCCAACTTTCGTCAATGCGGTGGTTGGAACCATGGCACCTTCAAATATCTGACCGAAGAGCAGTTTGAGGAGATAAAAGAAGACCCACTGATTAAGCAGTGGGGATTGCGCAGATTTGTAGGAATGCCATCGGAAGTTCCTTTTAATAAATCTCATGTCGAAGTAGGCTATTCCGATGCTGTGCAGGCACATTGGATGTACTGTGATCCGATTGTAGGCAGCCTGCCAAAAGAGGGAACCAATGAAGCAGCAACCGACACAAGAGTTTTGGAGTTGCTTGGAATTGAACCTGAACTTGGGGCAGAGTTTACCATGACTTTTGATGTGGATGGCAAGGAAACAACACAGACTTTTACCCTCTGCGGCTGGTGGGAATATGATGAAGCGATCGTGGCAAACCATGTTCTGATTCCGCTAAGCCGTGCAGAAGCCATCTATCAGGAAACAGGGTTGATTCCTGGTCAGGCAAAGGATGGTATGACCGGAAGCTGGAATCTGGACGTGATGTTTCAAAATGCCTGGAACATTGAAAAAAATATGCAGCAGGTACTGAGCAATCACGGATATCAGGATGAAAGCCGCATGGATGGGGATAATTATGTGGCTACGGGTGTTAACTGGGGATACAGCGCTTCTCAGTTGGCAGATAATATAGACCCTATGACGGTGCTGACGATTGCAGCCGTTTTGTTGCTGATTATTTTTACAGGTTATCTCATTATTTACAACGTATTTCAAATTTCTGTTGCCAACGATATTCGATTCTATGGGCTACTGAAAACGATTGGTACAACGCCGCACCAGCTGATGCAGATGATCCGTCAGCAGGCAATCATCCTGAGCCTGATGGGGATTCCTTTGGGATTAGTGGGTGGCTGGCTGGCAGGTGCTGCCTTAACACCGATCATTATCGCCCAACTGGATGGAATTGTGAATATGGTCTCTGTGCGACCGCTTATCTTTGTTGTGTCGGCACTGTTTGCTCTGTTTACGGTGCTCATTTCCTGCCGCCGTCCGGGGAAGATGGCAGCAAAAGTTTCTCCGGTTGAAGCGGTACGCTATACGGAAGGCATGAACGTGAAGAGAAAGACCAGAAAATCGACAGGGACAGTTTCTCTTCTTTCTATGGCAAAAGCAAACCTGGGACGCAGTCGAGGAAAAACATGGATCACGGTGATCTCCTTGTCTTTGGCAGTCGTGTTACTGAATCTTACCGTTACCTTTACCAAGGGATTTGACATGGACAAATACCTGTCTCATTTTGTGGCTACAGATTTTATCCTAGCAGATGCAGCCTATTTCCAGATAGGTGCTGGTCAGCATTTTTCTGCGGACAGCCCTCTCCCACAGGAAGTCATCGATGAAGTTGCAGCTCAGGCAGAGATCACCGATGGGGCAAGGGTGTATGGAAAAACCAGCGTCATTCAGGAATTTGTTTCGGAAGATTATTACCGTCAGCTGCGAAAGCAGTGGTACAGCAAAGAAGAATTAGACCGTCTTGTTCAGTCAGAACCCAAAACAGAGGACGGACTTCTTACCGACAATGCTCAGGTCTATGGAATGGAAGCTTTTGCTCTGGATCACCTGAAGGTTTTGGAAGGGGATCTTTCCAAACTGTATGAACCTGGCGGACGATATATCGCGGCGGTATATAGTGAGGATGATTACGGCGATCCCATCATGGATTCGCATTGGGCGAAGATTGGGGATACCGTAACCCTGCGGTATGTGGAAGAACTGGAATATTACAATCCCAATACAGGAGAAGTTTATGGAACATGGAATGATATTCCAAATCCAGACACAGATGTCTGGGCAGAACGGGCTGCAAAATGGCGGGATGTTGACTATACAGTGGTAGCTTTGGTGTCTGTGCCAAATCCACTCGATTACCGGTATTATGGCAGCGATGAGTTTGTTCTCAATGACCAGACATTTATTCAGGACACCCAAACGGATACAATCATGTACTATGCGTTTGATACGACAGACGATACAAATGACCAGATGGAAGCTTTCCTGTCTGATTACACGAGCAATGTCAATCCACAGTTTGATTATGAAAGCAAAGCGACCTATCTTGCAGAATTTGAGAGCTTCCGTTCCATGTTTTTATTGTTGGGTGGAGCATTGAGTTTTATTGTAGGATTGGTAGGGATTCTTAACTTCTTTAATGCGATTCTCACCGGTATTATTACGCGAAAACGGGAATTTGCAATGCTGCAATCTGTTGGTATGACAGGAAAACAATTAAAGACCATGCTGGTATATGAGGGTCTGTTTTATGCTTTGGGGGCAGGTTTGCTGTCGCTGCTTCTGGCACTCATTTTAAGTCCGTTGATGAGAATTACCATGAGCAATATGTTCTGGTTCTTCACGTATCGTTTTACGATAATGCCCATCCTGCTGCTGTTGCCGGTATTTGTACTGTTAGGTGCACTGGTTCCATTGATCATTTATCGATTTGCAGCAAAGACCACGATTGTTGAGCGTTTAAGAGAAACTGAATCATAATGATAATGAAAAGCCGCCTGCTTGCGTGTTTGATACACGTGCAGGCGGTTTTTTCTGTTATGTTGCATGCTCTAATCTTGATATGTATTTTCAGAGCAAACGATTATTTGCTTTCCTTGTCGGAAAGACGTCGGACGACACTGTCGAGCAGCTCCAGCTTCTGTTCGGTGGGACAGGGGAGCCGTTCAATCATTTTTTTAGCCTGTTCGGCATGAAATCTCGCAATCTCTTTTTGCAGCTGAGCTTTGCCTTGTGGTGATTTTGGTAATACCATAAAAATTTCTATGAGCACTCCCTCCCTCCTGCGTGTTAAATAGTATGCGGGCGATCTGGCATAAAATCACAGACTGACGTAAAATATCTATCTCCTCCGATCGATATGGTATCGAAGAGAGAATATATAGTCTCAACAGAATAAGATGCGGTGCCGTCTTTAAAGCAGTTCTGATTTTAGTCGTATTCCCTATACCTGTACAAAACTCCATCTTCGAGAATAATATTTGTTTGATCTGCAAAATCTTCGACAATATGAAGAGCTCGATCTTTTATTGCATTCGTATTAGTGTCAAGATTACTCATAGTGGAAGATACTGATAAAAAAATAAAAGCCTTACTTCACCCCAGATTGGGACAAAGTAAGGCTTATCTTGTCAGCATCTTAATTTTCATTTTTTGAAAGGGTTACAGAAAAATTGCCCTGCATATTTGCAATCACATCCATACCTGAATCAATGTGTCCGAGAGAGATTAGTCCATTTGAGTTTCGGAAATCCTGATAGAAGATTGATAAATTTCCCCACGGAGCATACAGACACAGATCGCCAACATCCGGGTCAAATTCGTCCGGCTCTCCCTCTGTGGGAAGTTGTGTTTCCAGATAGGCGATTTTCTCTGTATACCCAAAATCCTCAAAGGTCAGTGTCAGAGGGAGTATATCATAGAGCACATTGGCGGCAGGAGTATCATATAAGGTTACATCCAGTTCTTGTTCATCCACCAGCATTTTAAGCTTTCGTTCCTGGGATTCAGGTGCTTCTGTATCTTCGGAATCAGATTGCAGCTCCTGTAAGTTAGTTGATTGACTTTTTTCAACTTCAGTACTGCTTTGCGTGTCAGGTTCTTCCTGATGTGAATCTTTCGAAGTTGACGCAGCATCAGTAACCTCGGCACTGCTTTGTGTGTCAGGTTCTTCTTGTTGTGAGCTTTGTCCAGAAACAGGAGGAGTTGTTTTCTGTTCTGTACAAGCGGTAAGTCCAAGACACAGTAATGTGGTTAAAAAGAGTAAGATGCCTTTTTTCATGATCATATCTCCATTCTCTTTTTGCATTTCTGTATGAGTTTTACGCTGTAATGGGCAACAAAGATACAAAGTCCCATCAGTGCAAGATAATCCATGTAGAACAAAATCTTCGGTTCACTGTAATCCAAAAATACAAATTCACTTCTCAAAAAGAGGTAGGTAACAAAATCTCTGCCAATCAATGCCCGTACACCATACCCGGCGATAACCAAAGCGATGACAAAAAAGATGATGCTGCGAACTTTTGAATGTCTTTTCATCCGTGCCGCTTTTCGGACTATTCCTAAAATCATGTTCCAATGAAGTCCAAGATGGAGACTCATCAAAAGGAAACCCCAGTATGCTCCGAGAATATGCAGCCGGCGAGCCAAAGCCATGCCGCCGCCAGATGAAAGGAACGAAAACACATAGCGCGACATGACAATGCCACTGTAAATCTGTGCGAGCATGGAAATCAGTACCAAGAAGTCAGTACATAGCGTTAAAATGCGCAGAGCAGAAAACTTACCCTTAAATAGATTAATGTGCCAGGAAGCGTTCAAAACATGGTGGAGGATAAAGAGAATAAACATTCCAACCCCGACCCATTCATGGGGTGCTTCTCCCCAAAACTGATAGCCCATTAAAAAAAGCAGGGCAACTGTCATAAAAACATCAACAACTAATTTGAGAACAGTTTTCGGTTTCATTCCTCCACCGCCTTGTTAATGCAGGAAATCGCATTCAGGGTCCGGGGATAACCAATATACGGCAAGCACTGCGAAACGACTTTCAGAAGGAAATCCCTGTCGTTTCCCATATTCATATTTCCTTTTGTGTGAGCGATCAGCTGCGGTTCACAGCCACCTTGTGCCATCAAAAAGCAAAAGGTAATTAGTTCACGTTCTGCCAGGGTAAGTCCTTTGCGAGTATAGTAGTCACCAAAGCAGTTTGCCGCAAGCCAACGGTTGATATGGCTTGCCTTCCAGGCTTCTTTCATATGCTCGCCAAAAATTTTTGCCTGAGCCTCGATTCCTTTTTCCAGTCGATCATCGAGGGTAGTGGTTGCCTGTCCGGGTAATGGAAGCTCTATGCCTATCTCGGTCAAGATTTCATTGGTAACATTCAGAAAAGGCAGCATTCTTCCATAGCCCAGATAGTCGGTAGCTTGATAAACGACCTCCTTTGCAACGATCGGAGTCATACCATTTTCGAGTGCTTTCGGGAGTGTTTCTTTATATGCGTCTATGCCGCCGCATCCGATTAGCGCTGCCAAAATCACCAGGTAGCGGGTAGAAGATTCTAATTGTTGTTTTTTTTCCTTTGCCACTTCATTTAATACGAAATAATCAAAGCGTTCTGCAAATTCAGGGTCAGTTTTATGTAAATTCATCTTGATTTCTCCTTTCAGATTTTCTGATTTCCGGTAGACCAGACATGTTGTTCCTTTGCAGAGGCAGGTGTATTCTGTGCCATCACGCCAACCAGCGTATGTGGGAGATACGGTTCCTCTAGGAAAGCAAGTTCATCAGCAGTCAAAGTTAGATTAACAGCTTTTGCTGCATCCTCAATATGGTGGAGTTTTGTTGTACCTACAACAGGAGCAGAAACCTTTGTGAGCAGCCATGAAAGGGAAATTTCTGTCATAGAAACACCGTACTTGTCAGCAAGCTGTGCCACACGGTCAATGATGATACCGTCCTGCTCAGCGGTAGCATCATATTTCAGATGTGCATAGTTGTCCTCCAGCAAACGTTTTGAAGTTTCACCGGGACGTTTTGCAAGGCGCCCTCCCGCAAGTGGACTATACGGTGTCATAGCAATATTTTCCTCAAGACAGAATTGTGCCATTTCCCGTTCTTCCTCCCGGAAGATGAGATTGTAGTGTCCCTGCACTGATACAAATTTTATAAAACCGTACTTTTCGGCAATGGCGTTTGCCTTTGCAAGCTGATAGGCAAAGCAGTTGGAGATGCCGATATAACGAGCTTTACTTGATTTTACGGCATGATTCAGACCCTCCATGATGTCATAAAGAGGGGTGTCGTAATCCCACATATGGTAAATGTATAAATCAACATAATCCATACCGAGATTTTGGAGGCTCTTATCCAGCATTTTTTCAATATGTTTTTGTCCCGAGATTCCCGCTTCGATTTCCTCATTTGTACGGGGAAGAAATTTTGTTGCGATGACTACATCATCACGATTTGCAAAATCTCGAATCGCTCTGCCCAGATATTGCTCGCTGGTACCGCTCTGATAAGCGATTGCTGTATCAAAAAAGTTGATGCCAAGTTCCAGCCCTTTTTTGATGATTTTGCGGGAATGTTCTTCATCTACAGTCCAGCTGTTCTGACCGTTTCCTGCTTCACCAAATCCCATACATCCCATGCAAATGCGGGATATCGTAAGGTCAGAATTTCCTAATTTTGTGTACTCCATATTGACTGCTCCTTTTGATTTTAAAGAATGGAAAGATCTCTTAACCAGTTCTGAAGTTCTATGTTCAAAATATGATTTAACATCTTACTGTCTTTCCAGTTTGCAGTTGGGCAGAGTGCTTGTAGTACTTCCACCGTTTTTCCCATACCGCTGCCTCCGGAAGTAGCAAAAGGAATAATGGTTTTTCCTGAAAAATCGTAGCTTTCCAAAAAGGTGTCAATGATAGTTGGTGCAACGTACCACCAAATCGGGAATCCAATAAAGATAGTATCATAATCTTCAATATTGGAAAGCTGTTCTGCAATTGCAGGACGGGAATCAGGATTTTGCATCTCAATCGAACTGCGGCTTTTTTTATTTGTCCAGTCAAGGTCAGCACGGGAATAGGGAACAGCAGGCTTTATCTCAAATAGGTCTGCACCTGCTGTTTTTGCCAAATGTTCTGCGGCTTTTTTTGTTGTACCACTTGCTGAAAAGTATGCGACTAATTTTTTACTCATTTATTTTTCCGCCTTTCTATTTGATATTGTTTTCTTCAAGCCAGTCAGCGATATCACTGGAAAGTCCGGAATCTCCGGAATAGTGAACAGATAAAGCTTCACCCATCGCAGCATCCGGCACAAGTTTTGTGATAGCGGTCAGGCTTTGTCCAAAGCGACCGCCGCCATGAGAACAAAATGGGATGATGGTTTTACCTGAAAAATTATATTCTTCAAGAAAAGAGGCAACCGGCATAGGAATGGAAGCCCACCAGTTGGGATAACCGAGAATAATGGTATCGTATTGCTCCATATTTTCTACATGGGATGCAAGTTCCGGTCTTGCCTGTTCGTTCTGATCTTGTTGCGCCTGATCCAAAACGGTGTTGTAATCGCTGGAATATGGATTTACCAGGGTGATTTCGAACAGGTCTGCACCAGTCTGACGCTGGATTTCTTCGGCAATTCCCTTTGTATTTCCGCCCCATGAAAAATATGCAATCAAAACATTTTCTCCTTCGCTGTCCGTTTCGTTTTGTACTCCTGTACCGGAAATATTGCCTGCACCGGGAGCTGCATTTAATACCAGACGCACACCAAGATTGAAGCCGGATTTTTCCTGTTCCAGTGTGGCGCGGTAAGCAGAACGCATATTTTTGGCAAAGTCATTCCAACCGCCGCCGCGATAAACCCGTAGGGTGCCAGAGTCAGGACCGGTGGGATCACTTTGTTTGTCGGTTGGATATTCGCCGTAATAATCCCAGACCCATTCGCTGACGTTGCCATGCATATTGTATAGTCCATAAGGATTTTCGGAAAAGCTGTCCACTGGAACAGTTGTCTGTCTATATTTCCCAGGTTGCACCTGCAAATTTCCCTGTGAAAAATAGTTGTTTTCTATTTCATAAGGGTAGTGTCCGTAATAATTTGCCTCCTCAGCACTCGGAGAGTTTTCTATATAAAATGGTGTTGTAGTTCCTGCACGGCAGGCATACTCCCATTCGGCTTCGTTGGGTAGGCGATAGCCGTTTGCACTTCTGTCCCAGGAAACAGTTTGTCCATCAATAGTATAGACTGGGGTGAAACCATCCTGTTCACTTTTGGCATTACAATAAGCTACTGCGTCGAGCCAAGAGATATTTTCTACGGGAAGATTATCCCCTTTAAAATTGCTGGGGTTATTTCCTGTGATTTCTTCATATTCCTTTTGAGTCAGTTCGTATTTGCTCATATAGAAATCGCTGACCGTAACGGAGTGCTGTGTTTCATCCGCACTGCGCCATGCTTCGGATTGTGGGCTCCCCATCTGAAACGAGCCGCCCTTTATCAAAACAAAATTTTCAGGAACTTTTTTCTCTGGGGTTTCGGTAACGTTCTGTTCTGCCACTTCCAGAGAAATGCTTTCTGTCGCTTCATCTGGAGTTTCACTGCTGTTCTCTGTCTGCTTATTAGCAGGCTGGCTGCAGCCAACCAAAGAGCAAACAAGGGAAAGCAATACCAGCAGAGAAAGCAGCTTTTTCATAAAACAACCTCCTATTCAGCAACTCCAATTTCGTTTAACCATTGGATTACTGCATCATCAGGACTAGAGGAAGCTTCGCTTCCGATGTGAAGCCCGTTTGTTACTATTGCGTTTGGTTCCAATTCTTTCATTTCATTCACTGTGTTGGAAAGACCGCTGCCACCGCTTGTGCAGAATGGAGCGATTGTTTTTCCGGACAGGTCATAGGTATCGAAAAAGGTATAAAGAATCATCGGCATATCGCCCCACCAATTCGGAAATCCAATATAGATCATATCGTACTGATCGATGTTTTCGACAACATCGGCAATTTCCGGGCGAGCGTTGTTTTTCTGTTCTTCCTGTGCCAAATCCACAACAGTATTGTAGTCATCGCTGTATGGGGTTTTTGGTACGATTTCAAAAAGATCCGAATTGGTCTGGGTTTGAATAGATTTGGCTACATTTTCCGTGTTGCCCGACCATGAAAAGTAGACGACCAGAGATTTTGAGGTGGTTTCAGATGCTGTTTCTTCCGATCCTTCCTCTGTGGTAGCCTCAGCAGGAGTTTCCGCTGATTCCTCTGCGGTAGTTTCAGTAGGGGATTCTGTCGATTCCTCCAGAGGAGTCTCTGCAGTAGCTTCAACAGATTTCTCTGTGCTGCCACTATCGGAAGCTTCTGTTTCTTTTTCATCCGCCATTTCTTCCTCTGACATCGAAATAACATCGTCGGGAGCTTTTGTCTGGGAAACATTTTCGGTGCTGCCTGTACAAGCAGCCAAAGAGAACAACAGGGTACAGATCATAAGGATGAGGAATAATAGTTTTTTCATTTGGAAAACTCCTTTCAGGTTTATTGTTTTTGTGATTGCTTTTCTATCTCAAACCGCAGATAATCCAGGCGGTCTAACTGGCGCTGTTTAAAATGGATTTCATCTAGGGTTCCATTTCTTTTTTCTCTCAGCATCTTTAACCGTTCTTTTTCGGTTGATTTTCCTTTTAATAGCAGAAGCATGTATTGCTGAACTTCTTCGTTAGTGAATCCAATATTGTGAAGAGTCATAATGGTGCTGAGACGTTCGATGTCACTTTCATCATAGTGCCATGAACCCATGACCTTTTTTACTTCACCGCATAGCCCCCAGCTTTCATATTCCTGCAAAATTTTAATGGGAATATTATATCGCTCACTTGCTTCTTTGATTGTCATTTCAAACTTCCTTTCCAATAGGAATAAAAAAATAAAGGTGCTCTATCTTGGAACACCTTTATTATAAATCTCCGGGTTTCTGATGTCTAATACTTATAATTCATCACTAGTTATGCTTTTTAAGTATTGCTCGGCAAAATCTATGAATGTACTTGTTGCAGAAGAGAATATCTGCTCTTTTTTCCATGCCAAGGCGGTCGAGACCTCCAAAGTAGGGAATAGTGGTATAAAGCGAAGGTTTTCATAGAAGCAGTTTAAGTTCAGGCTAAGCATAACACTGATATTTTCCCTGGCTAACACCGCCTCATTGTATGGTAGGTTTGCGGTTGCTACAATATCAATCTGGTCTTTATAATCACCCAGCCATTTTCCGATTCGGCTCTGGTTAAAATCTCCGGTCGCAGTGATAACCGACATACCAACTAAATCTTGAGGAGAGATACTGTTTTTTAGAAAAAGAGGAGAATTGTCTGGAACAAATACGCCCCACTGTTCTTTGGTTGGGATATTCAAAAAGTGATATTTGCGCAGGTCGATCGGTTCTGACATTAAACCGATATCCAGGAATCCCCGTTCGATGTAATCGCGAATATTATTGGCATTTCCGCTGTATATTTCGTATTTCACATCGGGGTATTTTTTATGAAATTCAGCAATGATTTTTGCCAGATACTCTGTGGAGCGAAATTCACCGCTTCCGATTGAAATAGTGCCAGCAAGAGCTTCGTCTTTTTGCAGAAAATCCCGCTTTGTTTTTTCTGCCAGAGATAAGATTTCCTGAGCCCTGCGTTTCAGAATCATCCCGTCCTCTGTTAAAACAATGTTATGATTGCTGCGGATAAACAGCTTGACGCCAAGCTCCTCTTCTAAATCTGCAATTTGTCTTGACAAGGTCGGCTGTGTTACATGAAGCTGCTCAGCTGCTCTTGTAAAGTTTTCTTCTCTTGCAATCGCTAAAAAATAGTTAAGTACGCGTAGTTCCATACCAGCACCTCCTGATCCTATCATATCAAGAAAAGCAACGAATTTCAACATGTCTGTTTATCAGTGATGCTTATTGAGAATATCTAGGGATCAATCAAGTTTTAGGACTTCTGTTTGGATAGGATAATCTCTATTTTTCTCTGTCAGAATTTGTCCATCCATAGTCTGCTGAGGAATATGGTTCGGATATATCACCTCGCAGTCGTAAAGAAAGTTTTGCATAATTATGCTTGTGTGCTGTATATCATCTATACTTTTTTCAACCAACTGATTGTGAATGAAAAAGATATGTAAAGTTAAGTATAAAGCAAAACATAGAATATGGTAGAGATAGAACTTTCAGAAATATAGGAAGAACATAGTCAAGCTGTCTACTTTAATAATGAAATTTTATAAATTATTTCTATTGAGTTTAAAGTGGCTTTATAGTTTATAATAGCAATAAACAAAACACCATTTTATAGTATCAATAAACATTGGCTATTGATCAAAGGCAAAAAACTGTTTTGTTGAGAAAGAAGATACAGGAGGGTAAAAATGAAGAAGTTAGCAGGCCTTGTGGCAATGATATTAGCAACAGCGTTAACATTGACATCCTGTGGGATAAGAGGAGAAAGCGGCTCGGAAGCGGGAGTGGATACATCTCAAGAGCAGGACAAAGAAACTGAGGAAATTAAGGACTTAGTGATAGCAAGATTGTCTACACAGGAAATACAAACCTTTAATATCCTTTACAGCCAGAGTATGGAAGATTTTGCAAACCTGACAAATTTGGTCGATTCCTTGCTGGAGATAGATGTCCATGGAAGAGTCATTCCGGGGATAGCGGAATCCTATGGAACAGAAGATAATGGACAGACGTGGAAATTCCAGATTCGTGATGGTGTCAAATGGGTTGATGTTAATGGAAAGGAAAAGGCGGACTGTACCTCTTATGATTTTGCTACTGCAATGGAGTGGATTTTAAATTTCCATAAAAATGAATCCGCTCAAACATCTGATTTTATTCTGATGTTGGAAGGAGCGGCAGAATATTATGAGTATACAAAGTCTCTTTCAGAAGAAGAAGCATACAGCTTAACAGCAGGAGAAGGATCAAAATTTGCGGAATTGGTTGGAGTAGAAACTCCTGATCAAAATACACTGATTTATCATTGTATTGATTCCCGTCCATATTGGGACAGCTTAGCAACCTGTTTATGGCCAATGTCTCAGCAAATGGTGGATGAGTTAGGTGGCCCTGCAAATGTTAAGGGAATGAACAATGAAAATATGTGGTATAATGGATGTTATACGATGACTTCGTATGTGCAGGGAAACGAAAAGGTATTTACCAAAAATCCGCTGTACTGGGATCAGGATTGTTCTTTGTTTGATACTGTGACAGTCAAGATGGTTGAATCGAATGAAACGATGTATCAGTTGTATCAATCGGGAGAGGTAGATCATGCTGTCCTGACTGAAAGTAATTTAAAGACAATCAGTGAAAATCCTGAGCATGAATATTATAATTACTTAGTAGAAAACCCGGTGAGCGGCAGCTATCAGATTCATTTTAATTTTGATAAACACCTAGAAGACGGAGAAAAGGATACTAACTGGAATCTTGCGGCAGCCAATGAGGCATTTCGTTTGTCGTGGTATTACGGGCTGGATTTGACCGAATATTGGAAGCGAACCAATTCAATTAATCCATTAAGTTGTGAGAACGAATACTACAGTATGAATGGTCTGACCTATACCTCGGATGGAACCGATTACACCGAATTAGTCAGACAGGAACTAGGATTGCCGAAACAGGATGGAAAAACAATTACACGTCTCAGCAGCGAAAAAGCGGAACAATACAAACAACAAGCAATAGAAGAATTGACAGCTCTAGGCGTTGAATTCCCGGTAGAAATAGATTACTATATTTCTGCAGGAAATCAAACTGCACTGGATACAGCAACAGTTTTGTCTCAGTGCTTTTTAGAAAGTCTGGGAGAAGAATACGTGAAATTCAATATTAAAACATATATTTCCAGCGGTAGTCAGGAAGTATATATTCCGAAACTACAATCTTTCCTGTTTAATGGATGGGCTCCTGGTGTGAACGATCCAACAAACTATATGGATACTGTAATCTATGGAGACGACAATGCATACATGTCTGTATTATATTCTAATATTGACGATGTGCAGGAAAGTGAAGCAACTAAACAATTGTTGGACACATATAAAACATTTACCCAGATGGTAAGAGAAGCGGAAGCAATCAATGATGATTTAGACAAGCGGTATCAAGCATGTGCTAAAGCGGAAGCGTATTTAATTTCTCATGCTCTCGTTATCCCAGCTTACCATAGCTCGTCATGGTGTTGACCAAAATCAATCCATATAGTAGGATTCATGCAGCATTTGGCGGTTTGAACGAAAAAATGAAAAACTGGGAAACCAATGCAGATGGTTATACCACAGAAGAGATTGCAGCGATCAAAGACGAGTACGAAACAGGAAAATAGCTTTGTTCTTCCTCTGTGGGGTTTATTCCAAAACAGATGGATACACAAAAATCCGGTACAGAGAATGTACCGGATTTTTGCATCACATAATGAGAAAATAATCTTTCGAAAATTGCAAGTGCAAGTTGGACACCTGCACAGTAGAAATTAGTTAATCAGAGCGTCGGGCATGATGGGAGCCTTTGGCTTCATCGTGGACGATGCTGCCGCAGCCGGAGGCTGCGTAAACAGAGTCGAGGAACCTTTCAAACAGTTCCTCCGGGGTATGGTAGCCCAGCTTCTTGCGAGGGCGTCCGTTCAGCTCATCAGCGGCAGATAAGATGTACTCTGGAGAAAAGGATCCAATGGATACTCCCTTGGGCACGAAGGCCCGGAACAGCCCGTTGTGGCGCTCGTTTTGAGGGCGCTCCCAGGATGTGTAGGGATGGGCGAAGTAGACCTGGCTGCCCCAGTTCTCAACCTGGGCGAAACCGGAGAACTCCGGGCCGTTGTCCACGGTAATGGTCTTAAAGACCTGCGAGAACTTGTTCCCAAACTCTTCCTTGAGCAACTGCATGGCACTCAGAACGGAGTCAGCGTCCTTGGCGGGAATATGGAGGGCGATGTAGTTTTCCGTTTTCTTCTCCAACAGGGAGAGGGCAACGGCCTCCTTACCAGCCTTCTTGCCCACCACAGTGTCGCCTTCCCAATGGTCTTCCTCGATGCGCAGAGCCGCAATCTCAGGCCGCTGGGCGATGTCCTTGCCGTAGCCTTTCTTGTGTTCACGGGGCTTAGAATCCTTGTGCCGCTTGCGTTTCATGGCCTCCGGCAGCTCCGTCACAGACAAGTCGAGATTGCCAGCCCAGACCTCGTTATAGAGGGTGTGAGTGCATACCATCTCGTCCGCTGGGAACAACCTATGCAGACGGGCATAGCCGACGCAGGCATCCAGAGACCACTTGTGTTCTTTGAACTGCCTTGTCACCCAACGAAGGAAGCGCGCGCAGCGGCAAATCCGATGGCGTCTCCGAGAAAGCTTCCTGTTGGCCTTGTAGACGGCTTCTCCACGCCTTGCTGAGTAGCCGGGTGCTCTTACGAGGCGGTGTGCCACGCCGCAGTTCGTTTGCCACGGTGGACGGCGAGCAACCTATCTCTCTGGCGATGGCTCTGTTTGAGTAACCTTGGCGCTTGAGATGCTGGATGGCACCTCTTTCTTCACGCTGAAGGTGCTGTCCCTTCTTGCGTTCTGCTGGCTCTGTGATATAATCTTGGCAGTCCATAATGTTTGCCCTCCCTTGGCAGATTGTGTAGGAACTTTATTCTACCATGCAGGGAAAATCACTATGGATTTTTTACTCAAGTGTCCAACTTCATTATGCAATCAACCGAAAATAATCTTTATAAAAAGGAGAAGAAATGTTATGTATACCTACACACAAAAGCTTTCCGAGATGCTGCGGAATGATCTTTCCGAACGCTGTTCCTCAGAAGCCTATGCGATTATGGTGGATGGTAAGATA
>ENA-ORTH01001174-ORTH01001174.1-human-gut-metagenome-genome-assembly--contig:-NODE-1174-length-28142-cov-2.953146_pt1 | contig 28142 bp, 18 predicted proteins | sample MGYA00241914_ERZ509192 | MGnify/ENA primary metagenome ERZ509192 (study PRJEB26280, sample SAMEA2338826) | human gut metagenome | biome: human gut; feature: human-associated habitat; material: faeces... | reverse complement strand
TTTTGGATGAGGTGCGCGTCGTCCAACACCAGAACGTAGCGGCGCTCGAGCGGCAGCGTCTCGGAGAGCAGCCGCACCGTATGCTCCACCGGCGACAGCGAGAACGCGGGGTCGGCCAGCACCGCGCGCATGGCGACGTTGCCCGGTTGCGTGGAGAACAGGCCGAGGGCCAACTGCCGGTAGAACACCGAGGGCACATCGTCGAAGCGGTCGAGGCCGATCCACACGCACGCGCGCTTCGCCTGCTTCAGCCACAGCAGCGCCGACACCGTCTTGCCGCTGCCCGCCGGCGCGCCCAGGTACACGAAGCGCCGCGTGCGCACGGCGCGCTCGATGGCATCCACCACCCGCAGCCGCGGCGCGCACACGTCCGGCAGCGCCGCCGGAGCGAACTTGTCGCTGAGGATGAGATCGTCCGGCATCGCCGCCCCTTTCACTGTGCCGCAACCCGTCTTTTTTACCGAGAGTATACCCTAAAACCTCATACCGTATGATAGCGCCGACCCCCTCCCGAGCGTATATTCGAAATGAAATGCGACTGGATCGATAGAGTTTCAACCCCGTACGCAAGGAGCAGGCATGTCCGAGAAACACGGCAGCAGCATAACGTTGACAAGGCGCTCGTTCGTGGCAGGAGCAGGCGTGGTGGCGATCTCATGCTCGCTCGGCTCCGTCGGACCGCTCATCCCTCGCGCGCACGCGGACGAAGCGGCGCTCGACGCTGCGGCACCCGCATCGGCCGACACCGCAGCCGCAGCCGCAACGTCGCAGGCGAACGCGCAGAACTACTTCCCCGACGCCTCGACGTACCACGCCTTCAACCTGGACACCTCCGTCGCGCCGGCCGACTTCAACGACGACACGTCGAGCGATCCCCTCGCGGGCTTCACGACGCTCGACCCGCAGAACCTCTACGTGGGCTACGTGAACCGAACCGACTACGACAAGGGGAGCGCCTACGTCGCCGACAGCCTCGAGGCGCTCGCCGCATCCTCGATGAAGCTCGACAGCATGGCTCGCAAAACCCTGGGGTCAACCACCCTCGACACCAACTGGAAGGACTATCAGTACCACGCGAACAACGCGTGCACGCTCGAACATAGCGGAGAGCAGCTCATCGTCTCGAACACCATCTACACGGGCACCTATCAGTCGGGTCACGGCAACAATCGCGAAAGCGGACAGGATATCCAATTGCAGCGCTTCGCGAACGGGCAGGTTCAAACGCTGGCGCGGGTCCGCCACGGCCTGACCGCGAAAAACGACCCGCTCATCATGGAGCACATCCAGCAGGAGGGCTCGCTCGGGCTCTTGGCCATGGTCGGCGGCGATTTCGACGGCGACGGAAACCAGGAGCTCGCCGTCTACAACCCCTACCCCGCAGGTCCCCACATCGTCATCTACCGCTTCGATTCCTCGAAGAACGCGTTCGTCAACGAGCAGGTTATCTACCTCGGCGACATCCATTCCAGCTTCGGCGGCGAATTCAGCGACTGGCTCATGCCCATCGTCCACCTGGCCACGTTCTCGCACGGCAGCTACGACGACCTCGTCGTCACCATGAGCCTGCCGCTCACCTACCATAACAGCCTCGGGTTCCGCAGCACGCCTTCATTCATGGCCATCTACTCGAGAAAGACCGGGGGATCGTGGTCCCAGCTCGAGCAGGTTTACAAGTACATCCCCGACTTCGGGGACTACCGCATGCGGTTCGCCTCGACGCTGCAGACCGACCTCAACGGCAACGGCGTACCCGAGCTCATCATGGCCGGCCACTACAACGCCTACAGCAAAGGCGACCAGGTGGGCTGGATGGTTCCGGAGAAAAACCTCGTGCAGATGTTCACGTTCGACACGGTGAAGGAAATCTACCAGTACGTCTGGGACGTCCCGCAGGAAGTGCCCGCGCTCAGCGATATCTTCGTGCAGTACGAGATGTGCGCGCCCGCAGCGCTCGCAACGGGAAAGTTCCTGCGCTCCGAGGCGAACGATCTGCTCTTCTTGGAGGGGTACGTGTTCTCGCTCTCGTCCACCAACAAGAAGGGCGATTCGGAGGCGGCGCACTTCAGGGACGGCAGCTTCACCTCGCTGTACCATATGAACCTGACGGGCAACCGCAACCACTTCATCACCAAAGCGGTATCCGGCAACTTCGCCAAAACAAACATCGGCACCGAGCAGCTCATCGTGCAGAGCGGGGCGGTGGAATCGAGCAACTACAAGGTCACCTTCGACGTGCGCTGGGTGCTGGAGCGCAGCGGCAAGCTCGCAACCGAGGACACCGATCCCAGCTTCATCCACAACGCGAGCACCGACGACAACGGCACGTTCTTGACCATCGCCGCCTGCGATATCAACAAGAACAACGCGTTCAAGTTCGCGCTGAAGTCCAAATCGTTCGGCTGGAGCGCGCCGCAACCCCTCGCCATCCTGGCCAGCGTGCCCTACTGGAGCGAGCTCTCCGACGAGCGGCTCGGCGAGGAGAAGACGGACATCGGCACCACGACCTTCGGCATCTCGTCGTCCGAATCGGCGGGCACCGAGGGCAGATGGGGCCTGGGCGGCGGCTTCAACATGTCCGCCGAGCTGCTCCTGGGCGCCGGGATCCTCGGAAACAGCGCCATGTTGGGCGGCGGCTTCGACTTCGAGGCGATGCTCAACTACGTGGGCAGCTACTATCATGAGCGCAACGTCGAACGCGCGCTAACGTATGAGGAGTACGCGGGCAGGACCATGGTCGTGACTTCGGCGGTGCCGGTGGTCGTCTACGAGTACGACGTGTACGTGCCCGAGTTCACGGTCACGCAGGACTACCTCGACGAATACAACAAGCACGCCGCGCCCGGCACGCAGTGGGGGCCGGAAAAGGTGGGCACCAAAGCGGGAAACGTCCACGTGGCCTACAAGGTGGACAACACCTACGATGCCACCCTCGGGCTCATGACGCTCGAGGATTACAACAATGCGGCGGCGAACGTGGGATCCAAGGACGTGCCGACCATCGACATGGCCGCCGTGTTCCCGCACACGCAGGGGGACCCCACCACCTATCCCACTCAAACGAGCCAGATCACGAACGTGCACAACAACGGCAACGCCCTGCTCGCGGGCCCCAACGTGCAGGTTGCCGCCGACAAGGGCTCGGCGACGTCGGCAGAGATCACGGTAACCGACACGTCCCAGTTCACCAACGGCTTCGATATAACGGTGGGGGGGTATGTCCTTGGCCGTGCAAGCCCAGGAGACGGTCGGCATCGCCCTGTCCGTGAGCGGACATGCGGGATGGAAGGCCGAGGCGACGGGCGGCGCCAGCTGGGTGTCCTCGCAGACGAAGGGCGCGCGGTTCTCCACGTCGCTGCCCTCGCTGCACCCCCTTTCCTACTTGACGAACAACGGCAACGAATACGCCTACGGCGTGCACCTGGCCGTGTGGCAGACCGATGCCGTGGCGAAAAACCCGCTCGTCATCGGCTACGTGGTGGAGGGAACCGGGTCGGGCGCCGCGCCGAAGAGCCTTCCGCTCTACCCCATGGCCTACAGCGCGAACGAACACAGCATCATCTGGGCCTGGAGCAACAACACCACCCGTCCCGCAGGAGCCTACGGCGTGGCGCTGCCCACGAGCAACACCCAGTGGACGGTGCCCGCCGGCAACGTGCTGGGCGTCGACGAGGGCAGGTTCTGGATCGAAGACGGCCTCGCCGCGGGCGACACCCGGCAGGTGCGGTTCCAGTCCTACGACGACCTGGGCCAGAGCAACCCGAGCGCCTACAGCCCGGCGATCGTCGGCACCACGATAGGCGGCGACGTCCCCGCCATCGACGAGCAGCCGAAAAGCGTGACCGTGTTCGGAGGGACCGCCGCCACGTTTTCCGTGCGCGCGCACTCCCAGCGCGGCGAGACCCTGAGCTACCAGTGGTTCTACCTCGACATCGCCTCCATCACCGACACCGACAAGGGTAAGGCCAACTATGCGGAATGGAAGCCCGTCGTGGGGGAAACAGGGCCCGACTACGCCATCGACGCGGCCGACACCCTGTGGAACGGAAAGCTCTTTTGCGTGGACGTGATGGATCGGACGGTCAACGCAAGCGGCGTGGTGCCGACGGTGCGCTCGCAACCGGCGCGGCTGGGCGTCGAGCAAACGAGCGCAATCGCCGACCCCGACGCAGCTGCGGCGACGCTCAGGATGGTGCCGACCATCACGCTCGAACTGACGCCCACCGACGGCAGCACCATCGTCCAGCACCGCGACGAGTTCTTCGTCCCCTATGGCTGCACATTCGACATGACCTTCACCGTGATGGACGCTGCGGGCGACCCATGTCTCGGCAGAATCACCCTCTCCAGGCACACCTACAAGAACGGCAGCCACAAGGTCGGAACGAGCAAGGACCTCGCCCTCACTAACGGACTGCATACGCTTCAAGGCGACTATCCCGCCTCCGATCCAAGCTCAAGCTACTGGCCCCTTACTCCTTCGGGGGATGACGGACCGCGGGTGTTTGAAGTCGAGGCTCGCCTTTCGCTGGACAGCCCCACGGTGACTAAGGTGCTGCCCATCAACGAGTACTTCATCATCAACTACGGCGTGGTCCTGCCAGAGCGCGCCGCCCACCTGCTCACCTGCGACACCGAGGGCCTTCTGCCCGGCGGACCGACGTACGCCCTCACGAAGCACATGCCCCTGCCTAGCATCGCCCCCGCGATGGTGGGCGCCCAGTTCGATGGCTGGTTCACCGACGCCGACCTGGCAAACCCGTTTGAACCCCCGTTCGCGTCCGGCCCCGGGCAGACGACGGTGTACAGCGCCTGGTCGCAGAACGAGTACGCCGTCTCATACGAGCTGGACGGCGGCACGAACAGCACCGACAACCCCGCTACGCTCATGAACGACAGCACGACCGTCACCCTGCGCGACCCCTCGAAGGAGGGCTACGCGTTCGAGGGATGGTTCGCCGACAGCTCGTTCTCGCAGCCCGTCACGGCCATCCCCCGCGGCGCGACGGGCGACATCAGCCTGTACGCGAAGTGGAGGCTCATCGAGTATCCCCTGTTCTATTTCGCGGGCATCGGCAAGAACCCCGCAGGAAACCCGACCTCCCACACGGTACTCGACGGCGAGCTGCCCATCGCGCCGCCCACGTTCGAGGGCGCCAAAGCGGGCACGAACGCCTGGTACGCGGACTCGCTGTTCACGCAAAAGGCTCCGGGCTCCATACCGGCAGGCAGCATCGGCGACGAAGCGTTCTACGGCTACGCGGATTTCGCCCAGCAGGAACCCGAGCCCGGTTCGAGCGACCCCGCGCAACCCAAACTCCTCGCCAAGACCGGCGACCAGGGCCCGCTTCACTTCCTAGCCGTAGCCGCCGTAACGGCCGGCGCCGCCCTGGCCGCATCGCTCGGCTTCCGTGGAAAGGGGGGCGATCGGTAGGGATGACGCGAGGCATATCCCTATCGGCCGTTCCCCGCACAGGGCCTTACGCCGCAAGCGACGTCGTACGGCCCTTCGGGCGTCTTGCACCGGCAGTCGAAAAAGAGAAAATGCAACTTCAAAAGAACCAGGCGATCGGAACCTCGAGAAAAAAGCCAAGCGAGTTTCATAGCACGAACAGGGACGAACGGTATCCTTTGCGCTGTTCAGCATCGGCAGCTTCACCGATGAGCTGAAAGACCTCGCCGCTTCCCGATCCGACGTGGTACTGGCAGGGCCGAAAGAGCCCGTCATGTATGAATGAGAGGACGGCCCTCCGGCCGAACCTTATTCCACGAGTCCCAGCTCGCGCGCTTTCAGCACGGCGTCCATGGCGCTGTGCACGCCGAGCTTCTGGTAGAGCGCGCCCATGTGGCTCTTCACGGTGGACAGCGACAACCCCGTCCGCTGGGCGATCTCGGGCTTCTTCATACCGCGGGAGAGCAGCTCAACCATGAGCTTCTGCTGCGGCGAAAGCGCCACCGTCTGTTCGCTCTCGCCGAAGCGCGCCGTCATGCCGCAGAACCGTTGCGCGCGCTCGCGCGCTGCCGCGAGCACCTGCCCCACGAAGGCGGAATCGGGTGCGCCGTCCGCCCCGAAGCCGTTCGGCGCGCTGCCGGCGCGAACGTGCGGTTCTCCCTGCTCAGCAAGATGTTCGAGCACTGGGACGACCGATGCGCCTTCGTCGGCGACCACGCGCATGAACCCGTACGGCCCGAGCGTCACGAGCGCTTCCGCAAGCGCATGAACCGCTTCGTCGGTTCGCCCCGACGCCCACAGAAGCGATGCCTTGAGCGCGCCCGCCTCGCCCGCATCGAGCGGGCGGTTGAAGTCGCGGCCGAACGCGAGAAGTCTCTCGATCAGCGCCTCCGCTTCACTTGCGCGGCCGAGCACAACGAGCGCCCGCGCCGTGGTGAAGTGCTGGAACACACGCACGAGCTCGATGTGGTTCGTCTCGGTGACGAAGTACTCGTCAAGCCAGGTGCGCGCAGCGTCCTCGTCGGCCCCGAACAGCGCGAGCTTCGCGCGGTACGCCTTCAGGTTGGGGAGGAAATGGGGGGCCTCGCCGGCCGCGTACGTCGCAAGCTCGGCAAGCGCGCTGTCGGCCTCGGCTGCGCGCCCGAGCTGCCACAACGTCGCATGCTTCATCAGCATGACGCACAGCCGCCCGTCCTCTTTGTTTTCGGGGATAAGCGCGGCTTGCGTGCTTTCGAAGCCCGAAAGCGCTTCTGACAGGCGGTTTCGCTCGTAATCGAAGCACGCGGGGATGAGCGGGTAGATGTAGCGCCATTCGGTGCCGAGCAGCGGGGAAAACGTCCGTCCGAGCAGATCCATTCCCCCCTTTTCGAGCGCGATGGCCGAGTAGTCGAGGTTGCTGCGGTGCGGATACGGAAGGTTGTGCGTGAACGAGGCGATCTTGGTCGCAAGCCCTTCGGGCGTGAACCGCTTGACGAACCGCGCGAAGAAGCCGAACCGCTTCGCCTTCTCGATGATAGTCGTGCGATGATCGACGCTGTATGCGAGGATGGCGAATTCCACGAACCGCGGATCGGATGCGGCGATGCGGGGAAGCGCCCGGTACAGCTCGTCGAGATGGTACTCGAAACGCTCGCGCTGGCTGGTGAGATAGGCGAACCACGCGGCCAACACGCGCAAAGGCGGGCACTCGCGATAGGCCGAATCGGGAAGCGCGTCGATATCAAGCGTGCGCAGGAAGTCGGCGTAATCGGCAACCGAGCCTCGGTTGTTCTCGAAAAGGAACAAGACGAGGTACGTGTCCATTCCGCCGAACTCGCCGCTCTCGAGCCAGAACCTGAGCGCACGCGTGTAATCGCCCCGCACGCGGAAATGCTCGGCAGCCCGCTTGCAGAGCTCGGCGTGGTCGGTGCGCTCGCATTCCGCCTTCTGTCTGAGGAAATCGAGGAACAGATGGTGGAAGCGATACGTATCGCCGTGCAGGCGCATCAGAAACGTGTTCGTGCGCGCAAGGCCGCCCATCACCTCGATGGCATCGTCGCGCCCGGTCAGAAGGCGCGCGAGTTCCCCGTCGAACTCGTCAGCGATGCTCGTCGCCAGGCAGAACGCGCGCAGGTCGTCGTCCCACGTGCTCCATACCTGCTCGGCGAAATAGTGTTCGAGCATGCGCCCGTGCTCAAGGGAGGCAGCCGGCCCGGCTTTCGCGAGCGCCGCAACCCCGATGGCCCACCCCTCGGTTGCGGTGTGGAGCTTGTTCACCTCGCTGGGCGTGGGAAACCTGCCGAGCGCATTGTAGTACTGCCTGATCTCGTCTTTCGAGAAGGCGAGCTCCGAGGCGCCGAGCACGGTCGGCGCGGTCTCCGCATCGGACTCGCGCCATGCATTGGGCGGCGGCGTGCGCGACAGGAGCAGCACCGCGAACGTACTCGGAAGCAGACGGAGCACGGAGGGCAGCGACTTGACGATCTCGCGGTTCTCGATGAGATGGAAGTCGTCGAACACGACCGCGCTGCGGCGCTGCGGCCGCTGCATCGCCTCGACCAGGCGCATCGCGTGCTCGACGGGTGACGCCGAAAACGAGGGGTCCACCAGCATGGCGCGCATGGCGGCGTTTTCGGGCTGCGTCGAGTACAGGCCCGTCGCGAGCAGCTTGTAGAACACCGAGGGCACGTCGTCGTAGCGGTCGAGCCCGATCCACACCGTCGACCGTTTGGCCTGTTCGATCCAGAGAAGCGTCGAGATCGTCTTGCCGCTACCCGCAGGCGCGGCAACGTATACGAAGCGCTTGCGGGAGGCGCGCTCGATCGCATCCACCGTGCGCAGCCGCGGCGCGCACACGTCAGGGAGGGCCGCCGGGGCGAACTTATCGCTCAATATGAGCTCGGAGCACGGGTCGCACGCGCGGGCGCCGTCTTGTTCCCCTTCGGCTTCGCCCGACTTCACAGCCCTCATTTCAGCACCCGTCCTCTTCGACCGATTCACGGAGCACAGTATAGCCCAAAACCCTCATACCGGCCGATACCGCCGCCTATTCTCGGCGGGTATAGTCGAAGCGACGGCAGGGTACGGCCGCGCCTTGGCAGGAAGGGGAAGCACATGGACCGATCGATAGCTGCATTCGACTACGCCATCCGCGTCGCGGAGCTGGTGCGCTACCTGCGCGAGCTGCCCGAGCATTTCCCCCTTTCAGCCGAGCTCTTGGCCGCCGGCGTGCGGGCGGGCATGGCGGCGCGCGACATCGATAGCCTCGGGCTCGACAGCGAAGCCGTGCGCGTCCGCGAGTCGATAACCGCGATCGACGAGGTTACGTACTACCTCGATATGGCCGTCCACTCGGGATACCTGACCGAGCTCGAAGGCTCGGGCATCCGCCAGATGGGCGTCGATCTGCGCACCGCGCTTGCAGCCTCGCTGACGCCGGACCGCCTCGAGTACAGCACTGCGCCGATTCATCGAAGGAGCAAATCATGATGAGCAGTAACAACCGATCAATTGACAGGCCCATCGCGCATTGCCACGCACGCTTCCGCGCGCAAGCCACGCTGCTCGTCTGTATAGCGGCCCTCGCCTTCGCCACGTTCGTCTTGCTCGGCGCCGACGATGCGCTTGCACAGGACCAGCAGGACATATCAGATGTCGACGCCATCACGGCTGAGGCGCCAAAGGACGCTTTCGGTGAGCTGCCGTCGGTCCACCTCGAAGAGGAAGCTGCCCCCTCCCTTGGCGCTCAGAGCGAATCGCCTGCAGCAGGCACACCGACTGCCGTGACGGAAGCCGACACGCCCGCTTCGAAGGGAGCCGTTGAAGCGGCGAAAGACGCAACAGATTCTACGACAGGAGCCATCGTGGCGGCTGCGAACAAGCCAGCCTACAAGCTCACCCTACCCAAATGCGCCGATACGGGTCTCGTCTACAACGGCACGCGCCAGCAAGGCTACAGCGGAGTTCCCGTGACCAGGATCCCCGCCGACAACGGTGTTGACGAGATGGACTATAACGGGCCCTTTGACGTCGAGTACAAAGGCATCAACGGCACGGCGTACAATCCCCCCAAGGCCCCTTCCGCAGGATATCAGCAAATCAACACTTACGCCCCCATCAACGCCGGCACCTACCAGGTGGTCTTCACAGTTCCCGAAGACCAGTCGTTCACCCTCGAACCCAACAGCTTCGAGTTCTCGATCGCAAAGGCGCCCGCGCCCGCGCTTTCGCAGCCTTCCGTGACCCTGTTCGACGCACCGGGCAGCGTTATGACGTTCGACCTCGCACGCATGATCAACCTGCCGAGCGACCTGGGCGGCGGGCCCGTATACGCGGTGAGCGCGTATACGGCGAACGGCCTGACAACCGCCTCCATCGACTCCACGACCGGCGAACTGACGTTCACCTCGAAAGGCGGGGCAGGCCTCGCGGCATCGGACACCGTGACCGTGGCGCTCGCCGACATGGGCAACTACGAAGACACCACCGTGCAGGTGAACGTGAGCTACAAGGCGAAACCCGCCACCACGATCAGCGGCGCACAGAGCAACGACAACACGCCGCAGACGACCTGCCAGACCGCCCCGCCGGGCAACCTCCTGGCCCACACCGGCGACACCACCCCGTCCGGCCTGATCGTGGCCGTCACGGGCGTCGCAGCTCTCGTTGCCGGAGCGTCCTGCGCCTTGGCCCTACGAGCCTCGCGCCGACAGCTGCGCGACTCCAAGCGACGATAAGAACGTATGCCGGGAAGTCATCGCTTCGCCCGACGCTCGTTTATCACGGGCACGTTCGTGCTCATCACGGGCGCGAACGTGCCCGCAGTCGCATCGCCGCACTCGATGCGCGGGATCGTCGTTATGGGGTTCGGTTCTCGGCATCGATCTTCTGGCGTTCGATGCTGCCCCAACGGCCGTGATTCTTGCGATAGCCCACGAGGGCAATCATGCGCGTGGCGGCCAAAACGAAACGCAAGACGGTAACCTCGAAGAGCGACAGCAGCAGCGCCTTCGCCACGTCGTGCGGCGAGAGCTTGAGGTCGCGCGTCTGCACGCGCGAGAAGAACGCCGTAAGCGACATGACGGCTCCGAACACGGCGTAAATGCCGAAGAACATGAGCATGAACGGGATGTTGATGAAGTTGAACGCCACAGCCAGCGCCACCGTGAGCAGGCCGAACAGCTCGATGGCGGGCGAGAGCAACTCGTAGATCAAGAAGTACGTGTACGAGAAGAAGCTCACCAGCCCGAACCGCAGGTTGGCGAACATGCGCCAGTGCTTCGTCATGGTCTCGAACAGGCCGGTGTGCCAGCGCCGCCTCTGCTTCACCAGGTCGCGCAGGGTCTCGGGCGCCTGGCTCCAGCAGATGGCGTCGGGCGCATACTTTATCCGATAGTTCCTGTTGTTCGTGCGGCAGAACACGTGCAGCTTCGTGACCAGCTCCATGTCCTCGCCCACCGTGTCCAGGTCGTAGCCGCCGCACGCGATGGCCAGGTCCTTGCGGAACAGCCCGAACGCTCCCGAGATGATCAGGTTGCCGTTGAACTGGTCGAACAAGATGCGCGCCGACAGGAAGGAACGGTCGTACTCCAGCACTTGCATGGCAGGGATGATCTTCTTCGGCAGCGAGTAGGCGGTCAGGCGGCCGTCCTTGATGCTGATGCCGTTGGAGATGCGCACGAGCCCGCCCACGGCCACCACGTTCTCGTGCTCCACGAGCGGCGCGGCTATCTCGCGCAACGAGTCGTACTGCAGCACGGAGTCGGCGTCGATGCAGATGAAATACGGATACTGAGACGCGTTGATCCCCATGTTGAGCGCATCGGACTTGCCGCCGTTCCCTTTGGAGATGAGCGTGACGGGGATGCGTCCGGCATGGCCGTACCACACGCCGTGCTCGGGCGTGCAGGGCACCTGTCGGCGGATGGGGCGGTCGATGGGGTGCAGGCCGAAGGCGTCGATGACCTTCTGGGCGGTATCGTCGGTGGAGCCATCGTCCACGACGATGACCTCGTAGAGCGTGTAGTCGAGGTTGAGCAGCGAGCGAAGCGAGCTCTCCACCGTCACGCTCTCGTTGAACGCGGGCACGATGATGGAGATGGGCACGTAGCAGTCCACCTCGAGCGTGCTCTTGTAGTGCGCCTCGCGCTTTCGCCGGTACAGGATGGATGAACCCACCGTCACGGACAGGAACAAAAACGTCGAGTACCCGATGAGGTACAGCACGAAGAACACGCCGACGAAGTACAGGAAGCCCTGCACGGCAGACGCCGCTGTCACGGTGGTGGCGATCACGCCGGCTCCGCCTCCTTCCCCTGCCCCCGCTTCGCGCGTTCGCGCTCCTCTTCCTCCATGCGCTTGAGTTCCCAATGGTAGGTGACCATGTCGCGTGCAAAGGCATCCGAACCGTCCAATACATCAGCGAGATCCTCGAGTGAGAGTCCGTAGCCGTACAAGGTCTTCGCCGCGTTGTTGCGCACGAACCACGAAGGACTGGACAGACAGCCTTTCAACACCTCGACGGCCTTCATGCTGGGGTAGTTCGTCAGCGCCGTGGCCGCGACGGCTGCATACTCCCAACGCGCCGGGTCGTCGTCAGCTGCCAGCTTGATTAGGTCGGCTTCGGCAGGCGGCCAGTGTCGGCGCATGAAGTAGCGGATGCACGCGAGGCGCACCTCGAGGCCCTCCCGCCCATCGCGCAAAAGGGCGAGCACCCGATCGGGGTCGCCGAGGCCCGCCATGCGCAGGTAGTTGACGAGGGCCGCCCTCGTCTGCGCGCCGAAGCGCGCGAGGCGCACCTCGAGCTCGTCCTCGAGTTCCGTCGGTTCGCCCGCGAACGCGAGCGCGGCCTCCGTTACCAGCTTGGGGCTATGGAACTCGCCGTCGCGCTCGAGCGTCGCAATGGCTTCGGCCAGCGCACGGGCGCTTCCCACCTGCGCCAGCGCCTCGAGCGCATTCTGCCGCGCGTAGAACGAGCCTTCGCGCACAGAGTGTAGAAGCGCCTGTTCCACCATGTCGCCGGCCGGACGCTCGCGATACCAGCGTTTCACGATGTAGGCGAAGTAGGCGCGATGTAGGTCGTCCTTCTTCGCAAAATAGTACGTGAGATGGCCGAACACTGCAGCGATGCCGTGCAGGTAGCGCTCGCTCTTATCGGATCCCTCGCGCACCAGGCGCTCCATCGTCAGGTCGAACGACTCCATGCCGGCCATCCGATGCATCGCACGCTCAAGCGTGCGCTTGTGCTCGTCGGTGGGAAACTCGGCGTTGCGCTCGATCTCCTGGCCAAGAAGCTCTGCGAATCGCTTCGTTCGAACATCGAACCGCCGCGCGTGCAGCTTCTCGTATGCCAGGAAGCCGAAGTTGAACAGGATCATCATGACGCTCACCAACAGATAGAGCGCGATTATCCACTCGATACGCATCAGAGACCGTCCGCTTCCGCCCGAGCGCCGACCTCCGGCTGCAAACCTTCCGGCTCGACGGCCTCGCGTGCCGTCGCTGCGGCGGCCGCCGCCGGATCGGCCGACGTCCACACCTCTTGCAAGGCGTAATAGGACGCCTTGAGCCGTTCATGATACTCGGGCTGCGTGCCCCAGCCCTCCAGCGGCACGTCGGCAAGGGAAACCAGCGCGCCTTCGGCGTTCTGCACGGCCCCGATTCCAATGCCCTTGATGGCGAGGTTCTCCACGCCGTAGCGCTCGTAGTAATCGTCGTGCACGAGCATCTCCGACGGACTGGAGAAGTTGAGCAGCTGCCAGGGCAGGCGCACCTCCACGAAATCGCGGCCGAAGCGGTAGTCGGCGAGAGAGTCGTACCCCTCGTGCGCCGGATTGCCGTCGCCCTCGCGCAGCAGGCCCGTCTCAAACGTGCGAGGGTCGTCCGCCCCGATGGCGATCGCTTCTTCGGCGTCGTTGGCCGCGTCCCGCACCGTGCGCAACGCCAGCTCGATCGTGCGGAACGTCGTCGAGTCCGATGCGGGCGGATCGGCGAACGCGTCGTCCAGTGCCAAGCGCCACATCATCATGGGACGCAGGCATTCGTAACGCTCCTGCACCGCCACCCTGCTCTCGCCCTCTCGGTGAAGCGCGACGATAAAGTCCACCCCACGGTCGAACGTCATGCGAGGCAGCTCGCCCGCCTGCGCGTCTACGAACGTGCGCTCCTCGGACTCGGCCTCGCCGTCTGCGGCGACCGCGTCGCCCTCGATGGGCGCCCCGCCCTCAACTCCCGCGACGCCCCCGGCTTCGGGCGCATCGTCTTGGGGCCGGCCCCAAGAGGAAAGGATGGCGGCGGCGTTGCCGTACGCCCCGCTCTTCGGCGTCGTGTCGATCGGCAAGTACACGTCGTCGCCCAACGCCGAACCGTCCTCGGTGCGCACCATGAGGTATAGAAACTTCTCGTCGTATTTCGCGCTCACCGTCACGCCGTCGCCCTGCGTAACCGCATCTTCGCCATCCCACTCCTCCAGGTCGCCGTCCACGTAGCTCACGCTGCGCTCGCGGCCCGGATCGAATGCGAGCAGACCGAAGAACTGCTCGTTGGTCTGCCAGTCGGGCCAGTACGGCGTCTTCTGCTGATCGGTGGCATACACGGTGTTCCACGTGCGCTTGAACCATTCGTCCTGCCACTCGAACACGAACGACCCGGCCGCGCCCGCCTGCCGTATGTCGTGGTACGTGCGCACAAGATCACGCGCCTGATCCTGCTCGCTGGCATGGCCCTGGTTGCGTCCGGTATTGTGATCCTGTTGCGCCATGCCCCGCGCGGCGGGAATGCCGAACTCGGAGATGACCACCGGCATGCTGTGATGGTCCACGAGCGTCTTCAGGTACGCGTAATAGGTATTCACCTCGCCGAGGTCGTCCGTGGTCTGCGCCAATTCCTCCACATAGCGCGCATAGTCGGGAAAGTACGGGTACACATGGTACGACGCGAACATGCCTGCCTTCACTTCTCCGGTGGCCTGCACATGCTCCGCATCGACGGCGGCGTATTTGTCGAACGTCTCCTCGACTTGTTCGGGATATTTGAACGGGTCGGTGCTCGGCCAGTTGGAGAACGCGATCAGATGCTGCTCGCCGTAGCGACGGCTCTCGTAGCCCACCACCTCGTCGCCCAGCTGGGCGAGCGTGTTCTCGAACGGCGTCGCGTCCTCGGACGCGCGAAAATAGCAGCCTTCGTATCCGCGCCGATTGCCTTGCTGGAGGTCGGTATAAGCGACGGTGCTCGGCTCCCACTCCACGCCCAGGATGTAGCCGAGTACCCAGGGCGACACATCCCACCGGTACGACCCCGTACCCGCTACGCGGCCCAGCTCCACCATGCGCTGCCCGTGCAGCGCGTCCACCACCGTTTGGCTGTCGGACGTGAGCTTGCCGAGGTACTCGGCATCGAAACCGTCCATGTGCGAGTACCCGGCGTAGTCGTCAAGCCACACGCCGTGCATCAGGTATAACGGGGTCGGATTGTCCACATTGTACTCGTAAAACGCCTGATAGAACGCATCGCCCAGCAACGTGTACACGCGGACGGAGTTGGCGCCCATATCCTGGATCTGCTTGAACCAGCGCAGGTACGTCTCCTTGTCGATGGAGTAGTCGGTGGCGAAGTGACCCGGTTCGCCCGCCCCCAGATCCACACCGCGTATCTCGAACTCCTCGAACCCCTCGCCGCGATCGAGCAACACGCTGCGGCCCTCGGTCTTCACCTGAACCTGCACGTCGCCTTCGTGAAGCGGCAGTACGGACCAACCTTGGTAGAAGTAAAGATACAGCCCGCACAAGGCCAGGGCGAACAGGACGATGGCAGCGATGATGAACTTCTTCATACCCCCGACCTCAGTGGTTGTTCATCTTGACAGCGGACTCGTGCGAGAACTGGCGCAGGTCCTCGATGTGTGCATCGAGCCAGGCACCACGCGCTTGCACGAACGTTTTCACCTGCTCGACCGCCTCGTCGTAGGTGGCGGGGTTGCGCTCGTCGGGCGCGAGCTTGCCTCCTACGCGCACCTGCGTCGGATCGAACGTGTATCCCCACGCTTCCCAGTTGCGGTCGGCCGCATCGCCTAGGAACGACACGGTCTCGTCGATGTAGGCGCATACATACTCGTCCGCCAGAAGGTCTTGGCGCAGCTCGTGATAGCGGTCGATCACCGCTTCGACGAACTTCTCGTCCTTGCTCAGCATGTAGTAGAAGTAGCGGTCCACCATGGCGAACCCCTCGCAATCGTCGTAAGCGCGATCGACATAGTTGTCGTAGGCGCTGTTGAAATCCCATAAAGGACCGATGGTCAGTTTGCCGCGAAGATCCTTGTAGACGTACGTGGAATACGTGCCCGCATCGTAGTTCATCGTGAACTCGTTGAACACGAAGTAGTCGACGAAGCTATCCACGTCAAGACTTGTCCAATAGCCATAGTCGCTCGTATCGTAGTCGTAGGAATAGAGCGCTTTCTCAAGCGCATTCATATCTTGGGCGATCCAGTCCATCCGTCCCTGCGTCAGTTCCTCGTCCGAGGGGTACAGCACGGAAAACTCGCTGCGCTTCGGTTCGGTGCACGCGCCGAAATCCTCGAGCGATGCCGCATCGATATCCGGCCGATCCATCTTCAAAAGGTAGCTGGTCGTATCGCCCCTCCCCGTGGGCTCGGTCAGGTTTACGCGGTTGCCCCCCTCCTTCACCGACTCCATGAGCAGGAACACACCGCGGTACTCGCCGTCCATGAAAAGCTCGCAAAACCGCACGTCGGGCGAAAGCACGCGCAGATGCTGGCCCAGCGTGTAGCTCACGTAGTTGCGAATGAGACTCTTGTCGAGGTATGGGCCGTTCAGAACCCATGCGTTTTCGCTCGCCATGCCGGCCAGCTTCTCGTTGCGCGGCAGGCCGGCGTCGTCGACGAGGTGAATGCTGTAGTTGCGCTTGGGAAACTCGCGCGAACGATGCCCGCGGTAATGGACGAGCGTCTTCGACTCCACGCTCGGCGCGTCGCTCAGGCGGTTCGCATCGCCTTCCGCTCCGTCGTACAGCCGGAAGTCGGCCGTGATGTCGGCGCTGCCGTCCGGTGCGGTCGTGAGCACGGTGCGGTCGTCGTCGCGCAGAACCGGCTCGCCCTCCACATAGAGAACGTCGCCGGGAACATCCTGGCCGTGGGTGTCGATGGAAACCACGGGAAGATGGCTTGCGAAACTCTCCGCATCGATGGCCGTTCCTTGGTTTACCTGCACGTCCTGCGCACGCGCGCGTTCGTGCTGGGGCACGTAGCCCTGGAGCGTGGCATTGCTGCCCATAAGCGTGCCCACAGCCGCAGCTGTCACGACGGCTGCGATGGCCGCGATGGTTATGAGCTGGTATTTCCTGCCTCGTAACGCCTCCATACGCAAACGCTAGCTGCCGATCTCGTCGTTTTGCGCCACGATGTTCACGTACTCCACGCCGCCGAGGCCGTACAGCTCGTCGGTGATGGGGCGCTCGGCTCGTCTCTGCGCGCGGTCGAGTATGCCGCGAGACAGCTCGAACATGAACTCGACAGTGGTTTCCGTGGTGTTCTTCACGCGCTGCACGGCGCGGCCGCCGAAGTACTCGTACACCTTGCCCTCGATGGGCAGCTCCTGTGTGCGAGCAGCACGCACCACCAGCAGCGTCCGCACGTCGTTGCGCACGCGGCCTAGAATGAGCAAGATGACGAATACGGCCGCGCTTCCGACGGCCGCCGCCGCGAACACGCCCACGCCGCAGCAGATGCCGCAGATGATGGCCCAGAAGATGTAGGTGGTGTCGCGCGCATCCTTGATGGCCGTGCGGAAGCGCACGATGGACAGGGCGCCCACCATGCCAAGCGACAGCGCGATGTTGTTGCCGATGACCGTCATGACGGTGGCCGTGAGCACCGTGAGCGTGATGAGGTTGATGTTGAACTTCTGCGAGTAGATGGTGCCGGCGTGCGATATCCAATACGACACGAAGATGGCCAGGCCGATGACCACCGAAACCCCGACGCGCAGCAGGAGGTCCTCCAACGTGGGCGCGCCCGTCGCCGTGCCCTGGAACAGTTGGTACAGTTGCTCTTTCACACTCTCTCCCCTAAAACTCGTACGCCATGCGCACGCCACGCGCCAGGCAGTACTTACTCACCGAAAGCTCGCTCTTGTCCACCATGTTCAACGCCGATCTGACATAGCTGAGCAGAAACCCGTCGAACTTCACCTCCAGCACCACGTTGAACGGGTCGAACACCGGGTATAGGGGTAACGCCGGATCGAACAGGTCCATGTTCAACTCCGTCGCCCGAATGTCGCTGTCCAGCGTCACGCGTATCTTGTTTTCCCGTGCGACGAACGCCTTCCGGCGATACTCCACGATAGCCTTCGGCATGTAGCCGTTGATGCTCATGAGCGCGTGCATCTCCGCCGCAAAGGGTTCCGGATGCTCGAGCAGCACGTCGAAGTCGCCGTCGATGAGGCAGCACACCTCGGCCTGCGTCAAGGACAACGAGCGCTTGCGTTGGTGCTCGCCCTGCTTCTGCTTGAGCTCGAGCAGTGCGAAGCCGGCCGCCGGGTCGTACACACGCAGGCGCACCTTGCGTCGCGGGTCGACGCCGAACAGCTTCTCTGCGAAATCGCGGTCGTGCAGCGTGTCGAAGTACAGCGATCGAACGGAGTAGCCGAACAAGCCATTGTGGGAATCCTCTGCGAGCACCTGTTCGAGCACATGCTCGAGCTTCTTCGCATTCATCGCATCGGCCAGGAACTTCTTCTCTTTGCGGCTGACCTGTCTCATACGCTTTCCGAATCCATGTGCCCTCGCGCTATCTTCTCGTGCGGCAGCCGATCACACCCTCCGCCCGACGATTCTAGCACTCGGCTTTTCGAGGAATCCGGTGCGTTGTCGCCGACTCGCATGTATCAAAGGAAAGTTGAAAGAGGGCGTATCGACCTGCACGGGTAAGTCCCGCCCGTCCGAAATAGTTGAAGGACAACCAAGAGCGCTCGTCGTAGAATGAACCAGCGAGTTCGTTGAAGCCCGGAGACCGGGAGGGGAGGCAGAATGCCCGATCTTATCGACCTAGCCCAGCGCGCCATCGAACATCCGGCGGCGGCCTTACTGCACGAAGAACGCTGCCTCGCACAACGCGGCCTGCCCGAGCTCTGCACGGCATGCTTCGATGCATGTCCCATGGAAGCCGTGTCGTTCGACCTGCTCGACGCTGCGGGAACGCATGGGGTTCTCGGCATGCCCGAACCCGCGCGCCCGCGCATCGATGCAGAGGCATGCACGAGCTGCGGCAGCTGCGTCGCAGCCTGTCCGACGGGCGCCCTAGGCGCGATGGGCGCGCTCTCGGACGATGCGCTCCTTGACGCCGTGCGACACGCCGCACGCGCCGTCTGCCTCCGCAGCGCCCGAGAGCGTACGGCGTCGAATGGGAGCACGGACATCGATCAAGGCGAGCAGGAAGGCTCTTCGCTGAGCAAGCCCGGTGCGCCGCACGTGACCTTCGTCTGCGAACGCGATGCGGAGGGCGTCGACGGCGCTTCGATCGTTCTCCCCTGCCTCGCCTGGATCGATGAGGCGCTGCTCGTGCACGCGGTAGCCGAAGGAGCACAGCTCGTCGTTTTGTCCGCTTGCGCCTGCACGACCTGCCCTCAGCGGCACGCCGTGCGCGAACTCCCCCGCACGGCGCAAAGAGCACGGCGCATCGCCGATCTCTGGAAGCTGGACGGAACAATCGAGCTGATCGACGAGCGCACAGATGCAGATGCGCGGAGCGGGACCGATGGCGGGATGTCGCGGCGCGGGCTGCTCTCACGTGCACGGGCGACAATCGTCGACGCCGCAACGAGCGCAGCAGCCCTTCAAGCGGAGGCGATCGTCGGCAAAGCAGGCGAGGCGGACAGCGCCGAACCGGACCGTCGACGCTGGCAGCTGCTCGACGACCTGCATGCGGTCGGCCTCCCCGATGGCGCAGATACCGTCCCCCGTGTGCTCGCCCCCCGTGCGAGCATCGACTTCGAACGATGCTCGGGCTGCGCCCACTGCGCGCTGTTCTGCCCCACGGGCGCGTTGCGCAAGTCCAGGAAGGGCCCAGGCGGCACGACGGTGCTCGAATTCGACGCTGCGCGCTGCCGCGACTGCGGCGCATGCGTCGAGGTCTGCCGCTACGGCGCGCTCGTCTGCGATGAGAGCCTCACGGTCGATGAGCTGTTCGCCTTCGATCCGTGCGAGCTCGTCATTCCCAAGCGCCGCGTCCTCCCCGAGCGCCGCATCCTTCCCGAATAGCACGTCGGTCGCCGAGCGCCGCTCAGGCGGCCCCGTCCTGCACGTCCCCAATCCCCCGCAGGAGTGAATTCCGCCGAAGCCCATGCGCAATGACAGAAAACTCGCACCGGGGGTTTCGGTTCAGGATCAACCCTGAAGGCCATGCGCCCGCATCGCTCAGCGGGCAGCGCGGTACTCCTCCATCAGGGCCTTGAACGCGGGCATCGAGCGCTCGATGGTAGCGCGCGAAACGCAGTAGCTCACGCGCACCCAGCCGCCCACACCGAAGCTGTCGGACGGCACCAGCAGCAGCTCGTGGGCCTTCGCGCGGTCGCTGAACGCCTGAGCGTCGTCTTCAAGCGCACGCACCCACAGGTAGAACGCGCCGTCGGGCTCCACGAACTCGTAGCCCAGCGCGCCCAGGCCCTCGGTGAGCAGGCGGCGGTTCTCTGCGTAGGACGCCACATCGCTCGGCTCGTCGATGCAGGCGGCGATCACGCGCTGGAACAGCACCGGCGCGCAGATGAACCCGAGCGCGCGCCCGGCGCCGGCCACGGCCGTAGACACCTCGGCCGCGTCGTCCATGAGGTCGGACACGTAAACGTAGCCGATACGCTCGCCCGGCAGCGAGAACGACTTCGAGTACGAGTAGCATACGATGGTGCGCGGCCACACGCACGGCACGTAGGGAACCTCGGCGCCGTAGGTGATCTCGCGGTACGGCTCGTCGCTGATGACGTAGATCTTGCGTCCCAGCTCGGCCTCCTTGCGCGCTAGCAGCGTGGCGAGGGCCTCCAGGTTTTCGCGCGTGTACACAGCGCCCACCGGGTTGTTCGGCGAGTTGATGATGACGGCGGCCGTCGCGGGCCCGATGGCCGCATCCAGCGCGTCGATATCAAGCTGGAAGTCGGGCACGTGCGCCGGCACCTCCACGCGCGTGCAGCCGGCGGTCTCTATCCACACCTGGTACTCGGGGAAGAACGGCGCGATGACGATAACCTCATCGCCCGGCTGCGTGATGGCGCTGATGGAGATGGCCAACCCCGCCGCGGCACCCGCCGTCAGGTACACCTGGTCGGGCGAGGCCGGCACGTCGAAGTGGCGCCGGATATGGTCGGCCACCGCGGAGCGCACGCGCGGGTCGCCGGCGGCCGGCGAGTAGCCGTGCAGCGCGCTCGGCTCCTCCTCCATGAGCTCCAGCACGGCCTGCTTCACAGCGTCGGGTGCGGGCACGCTCGGGTTCCCGATGCTGAAGTCGAACACGTTGTCGGCGCCTATCTCCGCCTTGCGCGCCATGCCGTACGCGAACAGCTCGCGAATCGCGCTCGGCTCCGCTCCCAGCCCGTACATCCTCTCGTTCACCATATGCACCACGTCCTCGTCTTGCCGCTTGTTTTTGTCGAAAAACAGGGTAGCACAACGCGTCCGCGCCGAGACGTCGAACGCGCGCATGAGCGGGGTGGACGCACGCGACGGAAGCGCCGAAAGCTATTCCCCGAACAGCATCTGCTCGAACTCGGCCACCGGCACGGGACGGGAGAATACGTAGCCCTGCAGCATGTCGCAGTCGATGGCGCGCAAGCGGGCTGCCTGGCCGGGCTCCTCGACGCCTTCGGCCACCGTCCCCAGATCCAGCTTCTTCGCCAGATCCACCACCGACTCCACCACGTCCCACTCGCGCTGGCCGGCATCGTCTCCGGCCGAGAAGAACGCGCGGTCGAGCTTCATCGTGTCGATGTCCACGTCCTTCAGCACGTTGAGCGACGAGTACCCGCTGCCGAAATCGTCGAGCGAGCAGCGGTAGCCGCGCGCATGCAGCAGGTCGATCACGCCCTTGAACGTTTCGGGGTCGCCGAACACCAGCGTCTCGGTCAGCTCGAACTCGATGAGCGACGCCGGCACGCCGTAGCGTGCGCGGATCTTCTCGTACGGCGTGAGAAAATCCTGCTCGCGCAGGTGCGCGCGCGACATATTCACCGAGATGGGCACCGGTTGCCGCCCCTGTTCGATCCACGAGGCCAACAGGGCACACACCTGCTCGAACACGCACAGGTCAACGTTGATGATGAAGCCGTTGCGCTCGAAGTACGGCACGAAGTCGTCGGGCGGCACGAGACCGCGCACCGGGTCGATCCACCGCACGAGCGCCTCGGCGCCCCCGATGGAGCCGTCGGCCAGGAGCTGCTTGGGCTGGAAGTACGCCACGAATTCGCCCCGCTCGAGCGCGCCGTGCATGCGGTTCTCCATATCCTGTTCGGACAGCAGGTTCTGGCGGTCGACGTCGCTGTAGAACATGCAGGTGAAGTGGCGGGCATTCGATGCTTCCTTGCTGGAGCCGCGCGCAACGTTCGCCCGGTCGCGCACGAGCGTCATGGGCAGGCTCGTGTCGTCGATAGGGTACACGCCCACCGTGAACGAGAGGAAGTACGGCCGCTCCGCATCCACGTTGAAGCGGTTGATATCCTGAACCATGCCGTCGATGCGTTCGTACATGGCCTGCGCGCCCTCGTCGCGCATGAGCACGTTGAAGGCGTCGGCGTTGATGCGGCCCACGCACTCGTCCCCGTCGAGGTGCGCGCGCAGGCGGTCGTACACGAAGCGCAGCACCATGTCGCCGCTCTCCGTACCCTGGATCTCGTTGAGCAGCTTGAACTTCTTCAGGTCCAGCGCCACCAGGGCATAGGCCCCCAGCTCGGCCTGGTCGATAACGCGGCGGGCAGTCAGGTCGAACCGCGTCTGGTTGAAGCCCTTCGTCACCGGGTCCACGAACGCGAGCCGCTCCAGCTCCACGTTCGCCTCCTCCAAGTGCTGCTGCGCCTCCACCAGGTCGGTTACGTCCGTCATGGTGGTGTAGGACAGCTGGCAGCCGTCCACGTACTCGTCAAGGAACGTCGAGACGAACTTCACCCATTTGTGGCCGCCCTTCACGTTCAGCCCGGCAATGCACTCGTACCCGCCCGTGTTCTTCTCGAGCGCCTCCGTCACATGCTCGGCGATGACGCCGAAGTCCTCGGGATTGTCCGCGAAGTAGAGGTCGGGTCGATTTTGGAACAGCGCCTCGTACTCGTCTTTGGGATAGCCGATGAAGTCGTAGTAGTAGCGGTTGGCCCATACGAGGGTGAAGTGCTCGTCGATCTTGTGCTTGCTCACGCTCAGGCGGAGAGTGTCCGCAAGGATGCTGTCCCCTTCGCTTACGAGCGACGAGTGGGTCGGACGATCAGGAACGTGCGCCATGACAGGCTTCTCTCTTTTTCGCCCACTGAACGCTCTGACGCCGCGCGGGCACCGCTAATTCAACGTGCCATTCTACGCCTTTTCCAGCCGGGAAACCAGGCTTCACGATCGGTGGAAGATAAGGCGGACGCAGACGAAAGACGGCGAGCGCGCAACTTGAAACCGGCGGCTACCAGCCGGCGCCCGCCTGTATCCGGCAACGCAGCGAGGGGATCGCGCAAGCGCGCGACGGCTATTCCTGCTTGACCACCAGCACGTCGCAGCGCATGTTCCTGATGAGATACGTGGATACGCTACCCACGAATACGTATTTAATGTTGGAGAGGCCCCGCTCGCCGCAGATGACCAGATCGGGCCGAAACGGCTCGATCAGCTGGCGGGAAAGGGTATCGGCGATACGACCCGCGCGCACGACCAGATCCACCGCAGGGATGGCCGAATTGTTCCGCGCTTCCTCAAGGATGTCGCGCAGCTCCTCCTCGATGCGCTTCTTGCCTTCGACGCACAGAGCCTCGAAATCGACGCCCGACGCCTCGTAGGGAACCGAATCGATCACATGCCCGAACGTGAGCAGAGATCCGTTGTCGGCCGCGAGCGCGAGTGCGCGCTGCGCCACCGCCGCCTGAGTCGAAGCCCCGTCGAGTGCTGCGAAGATGCGCCCGTAACGCTGTGCCATAACCGCTCCTTCCTTCGTGCCGATCGAAGTCTTATTGTACTCCATATTGGATAGGCGAAGGCGAGGACGCCCCGCTCTCCGGAGCGGCGCGAGCCGGCCTCGGCATGTCCCGAGCGTCCGAACCGGACCTACGAATGGCCCGCGCACGGGGCGCGGGCCATCGGGGAGGGAAAGCTTGCCGCCCATCGCGCATCCGGCGCATCGGACGGGGTTCAGGCACGAGGTTACTTCACAGGCGTTCCATCGGCGCTCGGCATGTCGTCGGTGGGATCCATCCATCCTTCTGCGGGAAGGGGGAACCCGTTGCCGTCGTTGTGATAGCCGCCATGACACGCCGTGTTACATACCAACACCGAGGTGCCTTCGATCGAGTGGCACCGAGTGCAATCATACGATTCGGCATGCGAGGCGTGGGGGTTGACTCCCTCCAAGCCGCCGTACGCGTCGTTCGCGGCTACGATAGAGTCGCGCGGATGGCAGCTCAGGCAGTTCTTCTTCGAGTAATCGCCGTTCATCGCCTCGATCTGCTTCGGTGTGTGCACGGCCATCATGCTGCCGGGCTGGGCGTTCGCGCTCTGCGTCGCAGCATCGTCCGACGTTCCTCCTCCTTCGCCGCTGGGCGCGCACGCGCACAGGGCAAACGCGACCGCTGCGAACACCGCGACGACAGCCAGCCTGATCGTCTGCATGCATTCTTTCTTCTGCTCCATGATCGCTCCTTGCCCGCGGATTAAATGTACTCGATGCCGAGCATGTCCTTGGCAGATATCCACGAGAAGCACTGGCCGTGACCGATGCCCGAGCCCATGATGTTCGGCGGGTACACGTTGCCGTAGAACGAGCCGGCCGTATTGCCCGCAGCATACAGTCCGGGGATGGGCATGCCTTCCTTGTCGAGCACACGGCAGTGCTCGTCATTGCGCAGCCCGCCGCGCGTGCTTGTGATGCTCACCACATGGCGCGACGCGTAAAACGGCGGCGTGTCGATGGTGGTCAGCCACAGGGGGTTCTTGTAGAAATCCAAATCCTTGCCCGCTGCGCAGAAGCCGTGATAGCGTTCGAGCTGCTCGTTGAAGATCTCGGGATCGACGCCCATCTGCTCAACAAGCTCTTCGAGGGTATCGGCCTGCACGGTAATACCGTTCTTGATATCGATCTCAAGCTGCTCGGGCGTGTTCATGGAAAGATAGTCGCCCTTCGGATAGCTTTCGGGGAACTTCGCCTGCCAGGCGCTGTCCCAGACACTCCATGCAGAGCCGTCGGCCGTCGCGGTGATCTTGGGAATAGAGCACGCCTGGAACGGAAGATCCTCGGGCATGAGACGCCGGCCGGTGGTGTCCACCATAAACACCGGCAGATTGGCCACCGCCGCATAGGACTTGGAGTCCTTGGCTTCGGGCCGCTCGCCGTTCGTGTCCACAGCGACGAACGGGAACAGGTCCCCAGCCGCGAAATCGTCCATGTCCGCGCCTATCCACATGCCCATCTTCTGGCCGTCGCCGGTGTTCTTGACCTCGGCGATGCTGCGAGTCTTGAGCAATGAAGGATTGAAATAGCCCATCATTTCGCGGTCGCCGCCCATGTCGCCGCAGGCCAGCAGAATGCCCTTCGAGGCGTTCAGCTTCACGTACTCGCCGCTCTCGTTCTCGCCGATCACCGAGATCGCGCGGCCGCTTTCATCGCGTACCAGCTGTACGGCGGGCGTGTTGTAGTGGAACGTCGCCCCGTTGTCCGCGGCGTACTCGGCAAGGATGCCCGTCCAGTCGATGTTCACGCCGTCGGCCAGGGTCTTGCCGTCCTTATCGACGAAGTAGATCATGGCTGCATAGGTGGCCCAGAACTCGTTCGCGCCCACCTGCCCGACGCCATCGTTGGTCACTTTGAATCCCGTTACCTGCTGGGGAACGATATCGTAGCCCTTCGACTGGAATACGGTCTGCAACCAGTCGATGTAAGGCGCGCTGTTGTCGAACCACTTGCCATACGACGACATGCGTCCTTGGCTGCCGTTGGTGATCTTCCACACGTCGGTGATGAACTTGTCACGATCGTAGGTGATGTCGTTGTCCACTTGGCACTTCGCGTTGAACCCACACGTGCATAGGCGCGCGGTGCCCCATGTGCCCGCCTTCTCCAGAACGTGCACGTTCGCGCCCTGCTCTGCCGCGAAGGCCGCACCGGGCAGCCCGGCAATGCCGGCGCCGCATACCACGATGTCGCAGTCGATGGTCTCGCTGATCTGGTCGTCCGATATGGGATCGGGCGCGACCTCCCAGTATTTCTCGATGGTGATGTCGGATTTGGCGGTCGGCTCCTCGCCCTGCGCAGGTTCGTTTCCCGCACTCGGCTTGGCTTCCTGCCCTCCAGCGCATCCGGCCAACCCGGCAAGTGCAGCGCCGGCGCCCAGCACGGCGGCTCCGCTCAGGAACCCGCGCCTCGATACCGTCGTCTTGTTCTTGAACTCGTCGCCCATGACGTTCCCCTTCCTTTACAGGAGGCGCCCCTCGCACCCCCTTCGTCGCCATCATCATGCGGACGCCTCGACGGGTTAGCCAGGCTCAAAGGGCGACGATTCTCCAAGAACGGTTAACCCCTCCCAGTAACCCCCTGGGTTAGCAGATCGCGCCTGTTGCAAACTACCGGCGCATGGGACAATGCAGCGAGGGGAGATGCGGCGCATGGAAGGGGATGCCCGTGGCAGAATTCAATCAGGCGCGCGCGGGGACGATCAACGTCCTGAAAACTTGCACGACCGATATGAGGTGGTTCTTTCTCGGGCCGTCCTTTCTGGTAGCGATCACCACGCTCACGCATTTTACAAACGGCTACAAGACGACCGCATTCGGAATTTCATATGCCGACGTGATTTGCAGCACGAGTATCGCGGTAGCGCTCTGCGTGCTGGCAGCCCTGCATAGAAACGCGTTGTTTGGCTTCCGCCGGACGGCCATCGTGACGGTGACGACTCTCGCCGCATGCGGATTCCTCGTCATGAAGGCGACGGCGGCCTTCGCACCCGACCTGCATGGGTTCGCGCTCATCCTCTCGGCAATCTCCATGGGCTTGTTCTTGGGAGTGGCCGCGCCGTGCTGGTTCGATTTCTTTGTCGGGCAGACCATAGAAACGGTGGCGTTCTCGCTGTTCGCGTCTATTATCGGCGGCTGCGCTATCTCCTGGTTTCTCCTCGGCATGACCCAGGACCGCTTGATCGCGGGATACTGCACCGTGGTCGTGCTGGCAGGCTTCTCGCTCGCCTATGCCCGCGAAAAGCAGCCGATGCGGCCGAATCGGCTCGACCGCGGAGAGCGGCCCTCGTTTTTGTTTCTCGCCGGCCCGCTGCTCACCGCGTTCCTGTTCAGCTTCGCCTTCATGCTCTCGGTCTCGCTCGTAGGCTTGGAATCATGGCACACCGATGCCGGCTGGAGCATGCTGTGGCCGGCGGCGCTCGTGCTTTGTGCCGTCGCCCTGTTCTCAAAACGCTTCAACATCGCCTCTCTTCTGTATCTTGCGCTCACACTCATCGTGGCGGGCATGCTGTTCGCCTCATTCCTTCACGTTGACCGGTCGTTCATCTTCTCGCTGGCCACCATGGGATGCGCCGTGAACGTGTCCTACCTCGTCATTCTGTTCTGCAACATCGGAGGCCGATTCGCGTTCAGCTCCTACAAGCTGGCAACGCTCCTGCTGCTCTCCGTGTTCGGCGGCTGTCTACTTGGCAGGCCCGCGGCGTTCGTCATGAGCTCGATCGACCGCAGCGGAGCTCTCACGACACTGCTCTCCATCTGCCTCATCATCGGCATCATCGCCTGCACGCTGGTCAATTTGAATAACCGAACCATCCAGCTGTACTCGAAGTACCGCTTCAAAGACCGTGGCGGCGCGCAGTCGCCGGCAGTATCGTCGCTCGTCGCCTCGTACGCCATCGGACGAGGTTTGGGAGCCCGTGAGCAGGAGGCCCTCTCCCTCTTGCTTGCAGGCAAGACCGCGAGCGAAGTGGCCGACGAGATGTTCATAGCCCACGGAACGGCGAAAGCCCATATACGCCATATCTACCAGAAGCTCGACGTGCATGACCGGGTCGAGCTGTTCGATCTCATGCGCGACGTCGACCCGCATTTCAAAGCACCGAACAAAGTCTGACGGACACCTGCGCGGCAAGGATCCCCGTGCCTTCCGCACGTGGCAGGACTTCGATGCGCCCGCCTCCAGACCCGCTTCCCTCGTTTCGTTCCGGCGCTCGCGTCGCCCTACGACGTAACGAGCAGGACAAGCCCGATGCAGAGCAGCAGCACGTAGGTGAGCTTGAGGAACCGCTCCTGGCTGAGGTGGCGCTGCAAACGGTTACCCACGAGAGTGGCCAGCACGGCGGCCGGTATGCACATGAGCACCACCTGTACGACGTCCGGTGTAAAATAGCCTTGCTGCACGGCGATGCCTGCGTAGATAAAGTTCAGGACGGCCCATACCATGGACAGTGTGGCACGAAACTGCTGGCGGTCTTGGAGCTTCTGCACCGTATAGATGACAAGCAGCGCTCCGCCCGACACG
>ENA-ORTH01001155-ORTH01001155.1-human-gut-metagenome-genome-assembly--contig:-NODE-1155-length-28467-cov-13.936576_pt1 | contig 28467 bp, 18 predicted proteins | sample MGYA00241914_ERZ509192 | MGnify/ENA primary metagenome ERZ509192 (study PRJEB26280, sample SAMEA2338826) | human gut metagenome | biome: human gut; feature: human-associated habitat; material: faeces... | reverse complement strand
CGCCCATCAGCTCGGCAAATGCGTGATCGTGGTGACGCATTCCAAGCGCGTCGCCAACTCCGCCGATGTCGTGCTGCGTCTCAGGAGCAAGAAACTGACCCGGGCATGACCCACCTGGGCCGGGCGGCACCCCGGCGACGACCCGCATGGAATCATCGTCATAATGACGCCTGCGATCCCTGGACATGAGAAACCGCACCTCCGATCATCGAATCTGGATTACTCCAGTCCAACAATCGGGGTGCGGTTCAAAAGGCCCTTTTTTTGTGTCGGATTACGAACCGCGCGTCTCACCGCTTGCCGTTGTAGATCTCGTTGTCGATCACATCGGCGAACACGCGATTGACGGCCGGGCGCACCACTTTCAGCGACGGTGTCAGGCACTTGTTCTCCTGCGTGAACTGCGTGTCCAGCACGGCGAACTTGCGTACGGATTCGGCGCGCGAGACCGTCGCATTCGCCTTGTCCACGTACTGCTGAATCTCCTCGCGCACCGCGGCGTTCGTGGCGAGCCGGTCGACCGGCGTCTCCGTGGACAGGCCGTGCGCGGGCAGCCACAATGCCAGCGACTCCGGATCGAGCGTCACCAACGCGCCGATGAACGGGCGCTGGTCGCCCACCACCACGCAGTGCTCCACGATCGGGCACTTGGCGATCTCTTCCTCCAGCGGAATGGGGGAGACGTTCTTGCCGCCGGCAGTAATAATAATGTCCTTGATGCGGCCGGTGATGACGATGTGGCCCTCATCATCGATCTCGGCCAAGTCGCCGGTCCTGAGCCAGCCGTCGGCGGTGAACGCCTCGGCCGTCTTCTCCGGCAGATTGTGGTAGCCGCGGAACACGTTCGGGCCCTTGACCTGCAGTTCGCCTTCGTCGGAAATGCGAATCGAGGAGCCGGGCGCGGGCTGGCCTACGGTGCCGATCACATTGTCGGTCACGCGCGTGGCGGCGAACGGGGCGGCGGTTTCGGTCATGCCATAACCCTGAATCATCGGCAGTCCGATGCCGTTGTAGAAATGCGCCAGATCGAGCGACAGTGGTGCGCCGCCGCAGGCCACGTACTTGATCTTCGGGCCCAGAGCACCGCGCACCGTGCGGTAGACGAGCGTTTCGTACTTGGCGCGCTCGGCGATTTCGGCAAACGTGTGCTGCTCGCCGGCCTGCTCCTTGCGGCTCCAGACGCGCGCGGCCTCGGCGGCCTTGACAAACAGGCGGCCCTTCCAGCCGGCACCGGCCTTGTGCGAGGCGGCGTTGTATACCTTCTCGAACACGCGCGGCACGCCCAGCAGGTAGGTCGGTTCAAACGAACGCAGGTCCGGCAGCAGGGTTTTGGTGTCCGGCAGATAACCGACCACGCCGTCATCGGAGGCGATGGAGGCGTACTGGATGAATCGCGCGAAGCAGTGGGCCAGCGGCAGGAAGAGCAGCAGGCGCGGATGGTCGTCAAGCACCACTTCATGCAACGCCTGCGAGGCGGAGATGGTGATGGACACGAAGTTCTTGTGGGTCAGTTCGGCACCCTTCGGGTTGCCGGTGGAGCCCGAAGTGTAGACGATGGTGGCCAGATCGTCGGCGCGCACGGTGGCCACGCGCTCGTTCAGTTCCTCGTCCGAAACAGCCACGCCCAGACCTTCGAGCGCGCCCAACGCGTTGCCCTCGATCATGAGAATCTGCTTCAAGGCAGGGCAGTGGTCCTTGACCGAGTCGAGCCGGTCAAAGCGCTCGCGGTTGTCGGCAAAGGCCAGCTTGACCGCCGAATCGTTCATGATGCGCTGGGCTTGCGGGGCGGAGTCGGTGTCATAGATCGGCACGCTTACCGCACCCACTGCGGCCAGTGCGAAATCGAGAATGCCCCATTCGAGACGGGTGGAGGAGAAGATGGTCACCGCGTCGCCCTTGGCGATGCCGAGCGCGATCAGGCCCTTGGCGGCCGAGACCACGCGCTCGTGGAATTCGCCGGTGGTGACGTTCTGCCAGCGGCCGGGGCCGATTTTCTTGGCGGCGATTACCGTGTCCGCGCCGGTGCGGGCAAGGCGATCGGTGAGCAGTGAATAGATAGTTTGGTCATCGCGGATCTCGATGGATTCGCCGGGCGTGGTGTATTCGGTAAGCATACGGCCGTTTATTCCTTACAAACATGATGGCAAGTTGACAACCCGAGCCATTCTGACGAGTTAGATTACGCTGGCGTAAGGTTGCGCGCGTTGTGGGCAATGGAGAAGTTGTCTGTCTGGTTTTGTGGATTGTATACAACGCCGTGTCTAACCGGTTTGCTCTACGGTTATGACCGTGTCCATTTCGGGAGCCATCGACTTCCTGCAGGACAAGTACGTGCTGAGCCCGGCCCTGCAGGGTCCGGTCATCAGCTCCAGCATCATCGGCGGCGTCGGCATTGGGGAGTCTGTGGCTTCTTATTTGGGAACGAAGCTCAGCGTGACAGTCGTCTCAGCTGAAGGTCTGGCGTGTATGTGCGCTTTCGCCTAAGGTAAATAGGATTGCGCAGTGCACGCCATCGGTATGTGCAGGTATGCGATTGGTGGCACCCGCGACTGATGCATGACGAGACCTACTGCAGTACCACGGCAACCAACACCGCAACAACACGGCAAGGGGAAGCGAACCATGTTCGACAAACGACTGTTCCAATTGGCACCAGGTCTCGGCAAGCTCATAGCCGGCAAAGTGGCTCTGATGTGGGTTGGGCTGCTTGCCAATATCGGCTTCATGCTTTCGCTGGTCATGCTGCTGCAAGGACTGCTCGCCGCAGCCGACCCACACACTTTCTCCTGTAACGCCGCCTCGGCCTCCGAGTGCCCCGCCAATCTGTTCGGCGTTCCGGGCACCACCGTCGCCCCGATGGCCGGCGACCTCATGGTTTACGTGGCCTTGGCGATCGTCTGCATGCTGGTTCGCTACCTGGCCACCACACACGCCACACGCCTCGGCACCGAAGCCGCCGAACAGGTCAAGCTCGCTTTGCGTTCCAAGCTGTACCGCAAAATGGTGGCCCTCGGCCCGTCCTACAGGTCGCGCGTCAAGACCTCGGATGTGGTCCAGTCCGCCGGCGAAGGCGTCGAGCAGATTCAAAGCTTCTTCGAACTGTTCCTGCCGCAGCTCTTCTATGCGATTCTTGCGCCGATCACCCTGTTCGCCGTGATTGCGCCGATCAACATGCCGGCCGCCGTGACCATGCTCGTCTGCGCGCCGCTCATTATTATTGTCACCGGCATCGTATCCATGACCGCCGCCCGCGCCTTCAAAAAATACTGGGGCCGATACACCGACATGGGTGCCGCATTCCTCGACAACCTGCAAGGCCTCGAAACCCTGAAGAACTTCGACGCCGACGACCGTGCCGCCGCCGAAATGGACAAGAAGGCCGAAGGCTTCCGCGTCATGACCATGCGCGTGCTGCAGATCCAGCTGCGCTCGCTGACCGCCATGGATATCGTGGCCTACGGCGGTGCGGCGGCCGGCATTGGTGTGGCTCTATGGCAGTATGCGCATACCGCCGCGGCCGCCGCAGGAGCCAGCGCCGCCGGCTGGTCTCCGATTATGCTCGCCGCCCACCTGCCCGGTGCGTTCGCCTACCTGGCCTACGGCCTGCAATACCTGATGCCGTTCGGTGCGGGCTTCCCGCTCACCCTCGCCGGACTGTTGCTGATCGTGCTGCTGTCCGCTGAATTCTTCATCCCCATGCGCCAGCTCGGCTCCTACTTCCACGTGGCGATGAACGGCATGACCTCCACCAAGCGCATCTTCGCCCTGCTGGACACCCCGGAGCCCGAGCATGGCACGGCGACCCTGCCGGCCAACGATTCCGATTCCGCTGACGACGGTCTGACGGTCCGCTTCGACCACGTCGGCTATTCCTATGATGATGCCGGGCACGGCGACTCCAAGTCCGCATCCGCAAAGGCCGATAAGCAAGGTGAAACCAGCCCCAATTCCGCCGTCGCTCCTGCGCTCACCAACATCACCTTCGCCGCACGGCCCGGTCAGTTCACCGCCATTGTTGGCATCTCCGGTTCCGGCAAGTCCACGGCCGCCTCGCTGCTCGCCGGTACACTGGCCGGTTACCGAGGTTCGCTCACGCTGAACGGTGTCGAGGTATCCGATTTGTCAGGCGAAACACTGGCCGGAGCCGTCACTGTGATTGGTGCCAGCAGCCATCTGTTTGCGGGCGCATTGCGCGAGAATCTTCTGATGGCCTTGCCCGATGACGAGATTCCTGATTCGCCGGATTCCGTGGACTCCCGTCTGTGGTCCGCGCTCGAGCAGGCGCGCATTGCCGACTTCGTGCACGCACAGCCGAACGGACTGGGCATGCCGATTGAGTCCGATGCCGCCAACCTGTCCGGCGGCCAACGCCAGCGCATCGCCATCGCCCGCGCGCTCCTGCATGATTCGCCGGTATTTGTGTTCGATGAGGCGACCAGCAGCGTTGACATGGAATCCGAAGAGCTGATCCTGGATACAATTCGCGAATTGGCGCAATCCCGCGGCAAGACGGTTATTATGATCACCCATCGCATGGCCAACGCCGAACACGCTGATCAAGTGGTGGTGCTCGAACACGGCAAGTCGGTTGAGAGGGGCACCCATACCGAGCTGATGACGGCGGACGGCGTCTACGCCAAGCTGTTTACCACGCAGGCAGATATTGAGAACTTCGGAGAAGGCCATGCTCGGCGTGTGCTGCAGGTTGGTTCCCGCAAGCAGGAGCTGTCCGACGACAGTCGGACTGAGGGTGGCGCAGCGCGCGTAAGCGCAGAGGCGGGTATGACGGTTGACCGCCTGCAGTCAGCTTTGCCGACGGCTTCCGTTGGCGGGAGTGAGCAGGCCTCGGCTGAGACTCCGGCTGGTGTTGCAAATAGCGATTCGTCTTCCAAAATGAGCACATTCCAAGTGATCAGGCGACTGCTTAAGGAAGCCCGACCTCTGGCAGGACTGATGGCAGCGGCCTCCACCGCCGGCACCATCGGCCATCTTTCGGCCACTTTCCTGCCCGTGTTCGGCATTATCGCGGCATTTGCACTTACCGGTAATCCGGTGTGGGGCATGGGTGTTGCGCCCGCCGTCATCATGATGATTATCTGTGCTCTTCTGCGTGGCATCACCCGATACATTGAACAATATCTGAACCACAATGTGGCATTCCATCTGCTCGCACTCTTCCGTTCCAAGGCGTTCGCCGCGTTGCGCAGACTGGCGCCGGCCAAGCTCGCGGGCAAAGGTAAGGGCAACCTTATCGCCATGCTGACCACCGATGTGGAACTGCTTGAGATCTTCTTTGCCCACACCATCAGTCCGGTGGCCATCGCGGTAACCTCCACCATCATCTACACGATTGTGGCCGCCACCCTAAGCCCATGGATGGCGCTGGCGTTGATTGCCGCCCACCTGGTTATCGGCATCCTTGTGCCGCGATTCTTTGCCACCGGCGTACGTAACCTTGGCCCTGCCATCCGTGGCGCTGCCGGAGAACTCGACGATGTGATACTTGATGACATGCGCGGCCTGGACGAAATCATCCGATTTGGCCGCGGCGAGGAACGTGCGCAGGCCATCGAGGACCGTACCCATGCGTTGTGGAAGGATCACGCCAAACTCAGCAAGGTCAACGGCCGTTTCACCGGAATCAGCGGACTCTTGGTGGCTGTGCTCACAGCGGCTTCGGTCGCCGTGGCTATTGCCTGTGCCGGCGCGAACCCGCAGAGCATTCCGGCTCTGATTGCCGCCTTCGTGCTGTTCGCCGGCTCGTTCGGACCGACTTTGGCGCTCGCCGCCTTGCCCGCTAACCTGACTCAGACCTTCGCGTCCGCTAGCCGACTGTTCGGACTGATGGACGAGGTGCCCGCTGTGACCGAGAATGGCACTGTTGTGCCGCAGGAGTATATGGGCATGCGTCTTGATGACGTCACCTTTGCATATGCGGGGGAGCGCGAAGTCCTGTCCGACTTCTCGCTTGACGTGCCGCAGCATGGCGTGCTGGGTATCCAGGGGCCGTCCGGCCGGGGCAAGTCCACCATGCTCAAGCTGCTGCTGCGCTACTGGGATCCGCAGCGCGGTCAGGTGACGTTGTCCGGCACGCCGCTGCCCGAGGTCGATGTGCATGCTCGCCGACGTATTCAGGCCATGATGAGCCAGGAAACCCACCTGTTTGATGGCTCTATCCGAGACAATCTGCTGATTGCTTTGCCTGAGTCCAAGGTTGAAGCTGCAAATGTTGCAGGCAATGGGGAAGTGGGTGCCAATACCGTTGATTCCCGACAGCAGCGGTTGGCGGCGCAATCGGCAGAGGGCGATGCCGTTCAGGTGGCAGCAGCTGACGGTCTCGACGCTCGTTTGCGTCAGGCTCTCGCCAAGGCCTCCGTGCTTGATCTCATTGATTCCCTGCCCGATGGCCTTGATACTCAGGTAGGCGAGTTGGGCGACCGTCTATCCGAAGGTGAACGCCAGCGTATCGGTTTGGCTCGTGTGTTCCTGCGCAATGCTGATCTGGTGCTTTTCGACGAGCCGACCAGCCGTTTGGATGCTTTGAACGAGGCTATTATTCTACGTTCCATTCACGCTATGGCCGTGGGTGAGCAGCATGCAGACAAGGAGCGCGGCGCGGCTGTGGTGCTGGTCTCCCACCGCGAATCCGCCATGCGCATTGCTGATGCGGTACTCAATCTGTAACTGCCTGTAACTACGCGGGAATCACATCGCATTGCGTTACGTTACCGCGTTGCACTGCGGTTCCTCGCGGGTGGCGGCGATGCCATCTCCGGTCGTCATTGCGTTGCTGCGTTTGTGTTGCGATATGTGATGCGGCAACGCAGCAATGCGGCAATGCAATGTGATGTGGCAACGTGGCAACGTAGCGATGCAATAACGCGGCAACGTGACAACGTAGCGATGCAATAACGCGGCAACATGGCAACATGGCAATGCAGTAACGCAACGCAGCATTCACGCCTTGATCAAAGTGCCGATGATGAGCGCCTTCTGCAGCCCTGGGCGGAACAGGTCGTGAAATTCATGCGACATTTCGGTTTCGAGTTTGACCGATGCATGGATGTCGTTAGTGCGAAGGCGTGCCTGTTCGGTGCCGATGATGTGCTCGAGCACCGCGAATCCCTCTTCGGTTTTGCCGGCTTGAATGAGGAATCGTGGGCTTTCCGGTGCTCGCACCATGGAGAGCAGGAACGCGGCGGCCGGAATCGCACCCAGCCTCAGCATCCAACGCCAACCGGCGTTGACATCCCAGCTTCTGGAACCGTAGGAGGCGATGATGTAGTTGATGACATTGGTCAGGAAGATGCCGCATACCGCGAGGAGCTGATAGGAAAAGGCAAGCAGACCGCGGATATTGACCGGCGCTTAAGGCCAGACCGAACGTATATTTGCCCGATCCGTGAGTACGTATGGTTGGTCCCAAGGGATTGCGCTGCTTGGAAGTAGCTTGAAACAGGCCCGCCATGTGCTTTTTCCTCTCAATACAGCTATGGGGGGGTGCCTGTTCATACTAGTCAGATTCTTGTCATATGGCGTTGAATATCTACAAATGTGGGCACTAGTGAGGCGGCTGAGTGGTGGAATCGCGCCGTGGTGTGTGGGTGTTGGGGACTCACGAGCATGCTGCGCGTTATTTGGTGGTGTGCTGAGAGTCGGGACCTACTCACGTTGGGGGAGGGGATGAAGAGCCTCTGAGACAAGTCGCTGTTCGACTGGAGATTTGCTCACGTGGAAAGCATGGAAAAGGCGAAAAAAATCAGGCGTGTCGGGTGATTTGACAAATTGGTACACAGGTGTATCATCTTAGGTATTGGTACACGGGTGTACCAAAGAAAACACCCCAAGGAAAGGTGGCCAGAGGAGACTTCGCAAGCGGCCAAACGAATTGAAATCCAACGCAGCAGTCGATTCGTTTTTGGCAATCGGAAGGCAGTCGTCAACAATCGGAAGGCAGCCAAAGACAGCCGGAAGATAACCGAGAAGTAACCGGACGAAAACCGGAAGCCAGTCGGAAGAAAGCCAACCACCCGCAAGTCAACTCCAATGGTCCAGAAGGAGATAACATGCGCAACACCAAGAAGGTCATCGCGGCAACGGCAGCCGTGGCCACGCTCGTCGGTCTCGCCGCCTGCGGCAGCAGCAACGACAACGGCGCCAACAAGGGTGACGCTGACAAGGCCGAACTCGTGTTCTGGGGCTGGGATTCCGGCAACTCGATGAAGGAAATCCTCGCTGACTTCGAGAAGGCCAACCCCGGCATCACCGTCAAGTTCAACAACACCGGCACCGCCGAGAAGACCTCCACCGCGCTCTCCAACGCCATCGCCGCAGGCAACGGCGCCCCTGACGTCGTGATGCTCGAAGATCCGACCGTCACCCAGTTCGCCGTCACCGATGGCCTCGTGGACCTGAGCGAATTCGGCGCCGACAAACTCGCCGACGACTTCGCCGCCGGCCCGTGGAACAAGCTCCAGTACAACAACAAGCCGTACGCTCTGCCGATTGATTCCGGCCCCGAAATGTTCTTCTACAACAAGGCAGTGTTCGACAAGGCCGGCGTGGACGGCGAGTCCATCAAGACCTGGAACGACTACTACGAGGCCGCCAAGAAGATCCGTGCCACCGGCTCCTACATCACCAATCTGGCCGGTACCTCCAACGACTATCAGCCGTTCACCGCCCAGATCTGGCAGGCCGGTGCCCAGCCGTGGAAGGTCGATGGCGAGAACATCACCATCAACATGACCAAGGACGAGGGCATGCAGCGCTATATCCAATTCGTCCAGAAGCTCATCGACGAAGACCTCGTGGACGCCAAGACCCCGAACTGGTCCGACGATTGGAACCGCGAGCTCAACGATGGCACCCTCGCCTCCCTGACCATCGGCGCTTGGATGCCGATCAACCTCATGACCGGCGCCCCCGATCAGGCCGGCAACTGGCGCGTCGCCCAGCTGCCGCAGTGGGAGGAAGGCAAGGAAGTCTCCGCCGAAGACGGTGGCTCTGCACTTGCCGTCACCTCGCAGTCCAAGAACCAGGCCGCTGCCTACAAGCTCGTTGAGTACATGACTCATGGCGAGGGCGCTCAGACCATGGCCGACACCGGTACCTTCCCGTCCCTGAAGAAGATCCTCCGGTCCGACTCCTTCACCGACCCGACCACCGAGTCCAACAAGAAGACCAACGACTACTTCGGCGGTCAGAACGTCAACGAAGTCCTTTCCGCCGCGGCTCAGCGCCCGACCGAGAAGTTCCAGTACCTGCCGTACAACCCGTACGCCCAGACCGCTTACGGCGACGAAGTCTCCAAGGCCTACTCCGGCGACATCACCCTGGAGAAAGCGCTTGAAAACTATGCCAACAAGCTCGCCGAGCAAGGCAAGCAGCAGGGCTACAACGTCACCGTCAAGTGACGCAACCGATCTATTGCCGGTACATCCGGCACTGACCAACAATCAAAACCTGCGGCTAGGCCACTCTCCTTCCGCCTAGCCGCCCGATCTCCCAAAGCGGGGATGCTCCCCAGTGTCCCCGCTTTCCCGTGCCCTCGCCTGACGTGACCGCTCCAATCGAGCGACCCCCTGGTAGCGGGCGCAGCACAGCAATCCGTATTCCAAGAAAGCAATCGATTATGTCCGATCAAACAATGGCCGCAGCCCCGCAGCCAACGGTGGGAATCCTGCCTGAGGAGGCGGATCTGCACACGGCCGAGGCCCGCGTCAACAAGCACAAGGCCGACTGGCGCGGCTGGAAGTTCATGTGGCCGTTCGCCGTGGTGTTCGTCTTCGTGTTCATCATCCCAATTGTGTACGCCATTTACATCTCCTTCTTCAAGAAGCAGATGGTCGGCGGCACCAAGTTCGTCGGCTTCGAGAACTACGCCCGACTGATTCAGGATCCGCAGTTCTGGAGCTCGGTGGGCCGCGTCACTATCTTCACCGTATTCCAGGTGCCGATCATGCTGTTTCTGGCTGCAGCCATGGCCCTCGCTTTGGATTCGATGAAGCTGCATGGCACCAAGTTCTTCCGCATCTCCACATTCCTGCCCTATGCGGTGCCCGCAGTGGTCTCCACCATGATTTGGGGTTTCGTGTATGGCGCCAAATACGGTCTGGTCGGCTCCCTCAACGACTTCCTCGGCACCAACATCGATGTGCTCAACCCCGACGTGCTGCTTGCATCCATCGCGAACATCAACACGTGGGAATATGCCGGCTACAACATGCTGATTTTTTACAGCTCCCTAAGCACCATTCCGCACAGCTTGTATGAGGCCGCCTCCATCGACGGCGCTTCGGAGTGGCAGATTGTTAAGAAGATCAAGCTGCCGGAGCTGAAGGGCTCGCTGGCCATCACGGTGATCTTCTCGATCATCGGCAGCTTCCAGCTGTTCAACGAGCCGAGCATTTTGCAGAACATGGTTCCGGGCAACGCGATCACCACGTACTACACGCCGAACATGTACGCCTACAACCTGAGCTTCACCGGCAATCAGAGCAACTATGCCGCAGCTCTGGCCATCGTGATGGCCATCATCACCATGGCCATTGCGTATGTCGTCCAGCTTAAGAGTATGAAGGAGCAGATGAAGTAATTATGAGCACTGCAACCATGACTTCAACAACAACCATGACCCTGGCCGATCTCAAGGCTCAGGAAAAGGCCGCCAAGAAGGCCGAGAAGGAGCGTCAGAAGCGCATCGACGCCGACGAGAAGGCCGAGCGCAAGCGCGCCGCCAAAACCGGTTTCTCCAACCCGGCGAACCCGACCCGCTCGATGGCCCTGACCATCGTGTGCGCGATTTTCGCGGTCTACTGCCTCTTCCCGTTTGTCTACCTGATGATTAACGCCACCAAGACCCAGTCCGACTTCACTTCGACGTTCGGCCTCGGTTTCGGCAAAACGTTCGCCCTGTTCGACAACATCGCCACGGTGTTCACCTATCAGGACGGTATCTTCGGCCGCTGGTTCGTCAACACGATTCTGTATGTGGTGGTCGGCGCCGGCGGTGCCACCTTGCTGGCCATCATGGGCGGCTATGCGCTGGCCAAGTTCCGCTTCCCCGGCCGTAAGCTGTGCTTCGTGATCATCATCGGCGCCATTTCGGTGCCGGGTATCGCGCTGGCCGTGCCGCAGTTCCTGCTGTTCGCCAAGATGGGCCTCACGAACACCCCGTGGTCGATGATTATCCCGAGTTTGGTATCCACGTTCGGTCTGTATCTGATGTGGATCTTCTCCGATCAGGCCGTGCCGGATGAGCTGCTTGAAGCCGCGCGCGTGGATGGTGCCGGCGAGTTCCGCACCTTCTTCCAGATTTCCCTGCCGCTGTTGGCGCCCGGCATCGTGACCACTGCATTGTTCGCCATTGTAGCGACGTGGAACAACTACTTCCTGCCGTTGATCATGTTGAAGGATTCCAACTGGTACCCGTTGACGATCGGTCTGAACCAGTGGAAGGACCAGGCTTCAACCGCAGGCGGTCAAGCTATCCAAAACCTCGTGATTACCGGTTCGCTGATCACGATCATCCCTCTGGTGATTGCGTTCCTGTGCCTGCAGAAGTACTGGCAGTCAGGCCTCGCCGCAGGCGCCGTCAAGGAGTAACCTCTGGCTCCCCCTGACGGGAGCTGGCCGCGGAGCGGACTGAGGGTGGTCATATGGGGATTCGACTGGCGACCACCCCCAGTCAGCTTCGCTGACAGCCCCGCCAGCGGGGCGGCCTCTCTGGTGTTCACAACCTGCAAGCACAGCACTTCCCGCAAACCGATACAATAAAGGATTTGATTAATATGACTACTCATAGAGCATTTAGGTGGCCGTCCCTGCTGACGGAATCCGGCCGCGGCATCGCGTTCGGCGGCGACTACAACCCGGACCAGTGGCCCGAGGAGACGCTGGACGAGGATATCCGTCTCATGGGTGAGGCCGGCGTGAACGTCGTATCGCTGGCAATTTTTAGCTGGGACAAGATCGAGCCGGTCGAGGGCGCGTTCACGTTCGAGTGGCTCGACCATGTGATCGACAGGCTCGGCAGAGCCGGCATCGCCGTGGACTTGGCCTCCGCCACAGCCGCCGCACCGCTGTGGCTGTACGAATCCCATCCAGAGGTGCTGCCGGTAGACCGGTATGGTCATACCGTCAACGCGGGCTCACGCCAGTCGTGGCAGCCCACAAGCCCGGTGTTCAAGGAATACGCGCTGCGCCTGTGCCGCAAACTTGCCGAACACTACAAGGACAACCCGTATGTGACCGCCTGGCACATGGGCAACGAATACGGCTGGAACAACCGCTACGACTACTCCGACAACGCCTTGGCCGCGTTCCGCACGTGGTGCGAGGCCAAGTACGGTACCATCGACGCGTTGAACGAGGCGTGGGGCACGGCCTTCTGGTCGCAGCACGTGAACAGTTTCGACGAGGTGCTGCTGCCACGTCACATGGGCGGCGACGCCATGGTCAACCCGTCGCAGCAGTTGGATTACGAGCGGTTCGGCAACGACATGCTGCTCGACTTCTACAAAGCCGAACGCGACGCCATCGAGCAGATCTGCCCCGACAAGCCGTTCACCACGAACTTCATGGTCTCCACCGACCAGTGCGTCATGAACTACGCCAAATGGGCGGATGAGGTGGACTTCGTGTCCAACGATCACTACTTCCATGAGGGCGAATCCCACCTGGACGAACTCGCCTGCTCGGACGCGCTCATGGACTCCCTCGCGCTGGGCAAGCCGTGGTACGTGATGGAGCACTCCACCTCAGCCGTGCAGTGGAAGCCGCTGAACACACGCAAACGGGCCGGCGAACTCATGCGCGACTCCCTGGCCCACGTGGCCATGGGCGCCGACGCCATCTGCTTTTTCCAATGGCGGCAATCCAAGTCGGGCGCCGAGGCGTTCCACTCCGCCATGCTGCCCCACGCGGGCGCCGATTCCAAGGTCTTCCGCGGCGTATGCGAGCTCGGTAAGGCGCTGAAGACCCTCTCCGACGCCGGGCTGCAGGGCACTGAGCTCGAGCGTGCCGGCACGGCGATCCTGTTCAGCGCGGAATCCGAATGGGCCACACGCTCCGAAACCCTGCCCAGCATGAAACTCAACCACTGGCACGACGTGCGCGACTGGTACCGCGGCTTCCTGGATGCCGGGCTGCGCGCGGACGTGGTGCCGCTCGCCTACGACTGGACCGGCTACAAAACCATCGTGCTGCCCACCGTGCTCAGCCTGTCCGACGAAGACGTTCTCCGTATCGCCGACTTCGCGAAGGCCGGCGGAACCGTCATCGTCGGCTATGCCGCCGGCCTGATCGACGAGCACTTCCACATCGGCCTCGGCGGCTACCCCGGCGCCGGCAACGGGCTCCTACGCGACATGCTCGGCATCCGCTCCGAAGAATTCAACATCCTCGGTGAAGAAGCCGAAGGCGAGCCCAGCGAAATCAGCCTGTCCAATGGTCTGACGACCCGCCTGTGGCAGAACGACGTGACTTCCGTAGCCGCGGACACCACAGTGCTTGCCTCTTACGCAGGTGAGTCCGCCGCCAACTGGGAGCTGGAGCGCACCCCCGCCATCACCAGCCGCCCCTATGGCAACGGTACCGCCATCTACGTGGGCTGCGACCTCAACCGTCACGACATTGCCCAGTTGCTCAAAGCACTTGGCTCCCGATGGCAGGAGTTGTCGGCGCAGCCGACTGAGAGTGGTCAAACTCCAACCTATCCCACCACAGATCCCCGCATCCTGCACACCATCCGCCGATCCGCAGACGGCTCCACCCGCTTCGATTTCTACCTCAACCGCTCAAACCAGCCCGTCGCCATCAACGGTGTGGAAGGTGATCCCATCATCGCCCACCGTTGCGAGACTGACGCCGTTGGATATACGCTGAACCGCAACGCCATTCTTATCGCTAAAACGTCCTGCTAAACCGCGCTAGAATGGCAATGTTGTCCGGATAGAGGAGTGCGGCATGAGCGACGAGAAAACAGCCAAGCGTCGAGTGACGCTACGCGATGTCGCTCAGGCCGCCGGTGTATCGCTCAAAACTGCGTCGAACGTGATCAATGGCTCCGGGCGTATGACAGATGAGACCCGTGCCAAGGTCGAGTCGGTCATTAAGGACCTCGACTACCGAGTCAACGTGGCCGCCCGCAACCTCAACCGCGATCACACCGGCTTCATCACCCTCGCCGTGCCTTCGCTGATTCCGCCATATCTGGCCGAGCTCGCCAACCGCACCATCGAGGCCGCCCGTCAGCGCGACTATTCCGTATACGTCACCACGTATGCGGAAGGCTCCGCGAAAGGCGCGCGCGATCTGCTGAAGAAGTTCAACTCCACGGTGTCCGATGGCATGATCCTTTCCATGAGCGAGGTGGAAAACATTTCGCCCGATGATCTGAAGGTTGATTTTCCGCTGGTCATCGTTGGCGCGCGTACCACGTGGGGCATTGTGGATCACGTGACCCCAGACGATGTATCCGCAGCCGCCATGGCCGCAGGCTACCTGTATGACCGCGGTTCCACCAGACTTGCAGTGATCGGTGCCCGTGACGTTTACGACGAAGATGCATTGCTGAATGCCGTAGAAGGCAACGCGCAGCTGCGTCTGCGCGGCATCATCGAAGAGACCCGTAGGCGTGGGCTCTCCTTGGATCCGCAGCTGATTGGCAACACCGATCAGGATTGGACCATCGGAGCCGGTGCCCGTGTGACCCAGCGGCTCATTGATTCCGGCGTGCCATTCGACGGTGTGATTGCCTTGAACGATCAGTTGGCCATCGGCGCATTGACCGCTCTGCGCACCGCTGGTTATGAGGTGCCCGCGCAGGTGCAGGTCATCGGCTTCGACAACAACGAGGAAGCCCCCTACCTGCAGATTCCGCTGACCACCATGGATTCCCGCCTTGACTGGACAGCTCCCACGGCAGTGAATCGCATCCTCGGACGCATCGACGGCAGCATCACCAAACCCGAACTGCTCACCACCGAATCCCAGGTCATCGCCCGCGCCTCCACACGCTGAACGACATTGCTGTAATGCTGGTGTTGCTGTACTGGGCCGTACGAGGCGTTGATACACCGGTTGACCAACACGGCATAAAGTGCTAAGGTGGCGATTGCGTGGTACACAGCTGTACCGCGTGGCGCATAAGGAAAGGAAGCGCCAAGCATCACTGGGCGTTCGTTCTGAGCGTTCACCATTCAAAGGAGAAAAAGCATGCGCCGAAATACCGCGCTTACTCGCATTATGGCATCCGGCGTGGCCGCCATAATGCTCTGCGCAGGAGGCACGTTCACTGTAAACGCCGCCGAAGAAGAACCAGTTAAAGCCGACGTCTCGGTCAAGGCCATCCAAGGCTTAAGCGATGATTTCATCGGCGGTATGGACGTCTCATCCATGCTCTCGCTGGAAGAAAGCGGCGTCACGTTCAAGAACGCCAATGGCGAGGTCGAGGATTTGTTCACGTTGCTCAAGGAATCCGGCGTGAACTATGTGCGTCTGCGTGTGTGGAACGATCCGTTCACCGCAGACGGCCAAGGATATGGCGGCGGCAACGTCAACGCCGATCGCGCACTGACCATGGCCAAGCGAGCCACGGCAGCAGGGCTGAAAGTGCTGGTCGACTTCCATTACTCCGATTTCTGGGCCGACCCCAGCAAGCAGCAGGTGCCCAAGGCGTGGAAATCCTTTGAAGGCGACGCGGACAAAACCGCCGACACCGTATACGACTACACCAAGCAGACTCTGACCACGTTCAAACAAGCCGGCGTGGACGTCGGCATGGTGCAGGTCGGCAACGAAACCACTGCGAAAATCGCCGGCATCTCTGGCTGGGACGGCATGTCCAAAGTATTCTCCGCAGGTTCCAAAGCCATACGCGAAGTGCTCCCCGAAGCCAAGGTCGTCATTCATTTCACCAACCCGGAGAAAGCCGGCACCTACGCCACTTACGCCAAACAGTTGAGCAACCACAATGTGGATTACGATGTGTTCGCCAGCTCCTACTACCCGTTCTGGCATGGCACCACCGAAAACCTCACCAGCGTGCTCAAGAACGTGGCCTCCACTTATAAGAAAGATGTGATGGTGGCGGAAACGTCGTGGGCATACACCTTGGATGATGGCGACGACGATTCCAACACAGTGCCCAGTAAAGTAACCGCCGATAACCTCAAGAAATACGACATCAGCCCGCAAGGCCAGGCCGATGAGATTCGCGCGGTCGCCGAGGCCGTGAACAATATCGGCGACAATGATGGCGATGGCGAAAACGACGGCCTGGGTGTGTTCTACTGGGAGCCCGCATGGGTGCCCGTGGGCACCGGCGGCAAGGATAACGCCGAACTGGTGGATACGTGGAACAAGTACGGTGGCGGCTGGGCCACTGAAGCGGCCGGCGAATACGATCCCAATGACGCCGGCCTGTACTGGGGCGGCTCAGGTGTCGATAACCAAGCTTTGTTCGATTTCTATGGCAAGGCGCTCGCCTCTCTGCCGACGTTCAAGTACATTCACACCGGTGCCGTCACCGATCATGTGTTCACCAAGATAGATCCAGTGGAGATTACCGCGACTGACTCGGATTCCATCGACGCGATCAAAGCGCAATTGCCGAGTGAGGTGGCCGCACACTATCAGGATGGGGTGGACGAGACCGAAACCGTGACCTGGCAATCCGCTGCGCTTGACTGGATTCGTGGCGCAGGCACATACACCATCACCGGCACCACCAACGCTGGCCACGACGTGACCGTCACCGTCACCGTCACCGCCACTCCTGCCAAGGATTACGTAACGGACGGCAGCTTCGAGAACGCTGAGAACGATAAGAACTGGACCATTGCCGGCACCGGTGCGTCCATCACCGAAGACAGTGGCAACGCCGCCGACGGCAAGCGCGCGCTGAAGTTTTGGGCATCCGATGCCTACAGTTTCTCCGCCACGCAGACCGTCACCGGACTCGAGCCTGGCGAATACGTGCTGACCGCCATGAGCCAAGGCGCGGCAGCGGACAACGCCGCTATTACCGATGGTGTGGCCCTCTCCGCCACAACGGGTGGCAAGACCACGTCCGATGCGCTGGAACTCAACGGTTGGGTTAAGTTCGATACCGCCACCGTGCCTGTCACCGTGGGTGCTGATGGCACAGCGACCATCACCATCACGGGCAACCTGCCTGCCGACGCATGGGGCAATGTGGACAAGGTCTCACTCGTCAAAAAGACCGAAACTCCGGTGAAGCCATCCACGGAGAACCTGGACAAGGCCGTGGCCGAAGCCGGGAAAATCAATCGCGATGAGTACACCAACGAGTCGCTCGCCAAACTCGATCAGGCGCTTGCCGCCGCTGACGTGCTGCTTGCCGGCAGCACCTACACCGAGCAGGACGTGAACGATGTGATCAAGCTTGTTGCCGATGCCATTGCCGGCCTCGCCCAAAAGGAGGTCTCCAGCCTGACCGTCACGCCAAGCAAAACCACCTATCAGGTGGGCGATGCCATCGATGCCGACCATGATCTCAAGGTCGTGGGCAACTATTCCGCAGGCATGGGCAACGTGACGCTTTCCGACGACCAGTTCACGCTCGATTACGATTTCTCCGCTCCCGCTGATGCGGCGAAGGTTACCGTAACGCTCAAGTCGAATCCGAATGTCACCGAAACCTATACGGTTGCGGTTACCGCTCGGGCCGAAGGTGGTTCCGGCAACGGCTCGGACGGTGCGGGTAATGGCGGGGCTACTATCAATCCCGATACGGGCGAGGGCGATAAGACCAACGGTGCGAATGGCGACAAGATCACTGGTGTGCTGAGCAATACCGGTAGCGCGGTGACTGCCGTGGGTCTTGCGGTTGTCGTTCTCGGCGTGGCCGGCGGGGTCTCGCTTGCTTTGCGTCGTAAGCGCTCCTGATAGAGACTGATGTGGCATTATGATGCGGTTGCCGGCAGCCGGCAACCGGCTGCCAGATGCCATCTGTCGGCTGTCGTTTATCGGTTGTCGGCTGTCAGATGCGTCTGTCTCGGCGCAGCGATGCGATTCTGTCCCGGTTCGTGCATCAATCGTTTGATGTGGGTACCAGGACAGAAATCACTGTCCTGGTTTGCGAAAACGGGTGTTTTTCGCGTACCGGGACAATTCCCGTTGCCCCGGTTTGCACGTCAATCGTTCTACGTGAGAACCGGGACAGTATGTTGATTTCGGGATTGGCTGTATTCCGCCGATTCTGTTTGTCGGGGTATGTGGACTTTGGGGATTGTCTTGTCCTGGTTCTCGAAAATGGCCCGAAATTGCGTACCGGGACAACGATTTCTGCCCCGGTGCAAACGTCAATCGATTGACGCCTGTACCGGGGCAAATTCGCGCCCGGGAACAATAGGGCGAGGGCCGGTCGCAGGAGTAGAGCGTGATGTTGTCATGATTGCGCCCGGCTCTCCCACACGGAAGGCCGGGCGCAATCATGCCGTTTGGTTGCAGCACCCGCACATCGCCTGCATAACCGTGTACAGTGGCGTGTAGTTGCAGTACATGAAGGAGCATCACAAGCCATGACCAACGGACACATCAATCCCGCCAACGTGCCGGACATCGCCTTGAAAGACGGCCATTCCATTCCGCAGGTCGGCCTTGGCGTGCTACGTATCGATGACGAGGGCGTGGCCCCTGTCGTCGAATCTGCGCTGGAAGCCGGATACCGCCACATCGATGGCGCCGCCGGATACAACAACGAGGCCGGCGTGGGTCGTGCGCTCGCCGCTTCCGGATACAACACCGGCGCCAAGCGCGAGACCCTGTGGGTCACCACCAAGCTGCGCGACTCCCAGCAGGGCTACGATTCCGCGCTCAAAGCATTCGACAACTCCCTGAAACTCCTCCAGCTCGATTACGTGGACATGTACATGATCCATTGGCCCACGCCGTTCGACTGGCGCAGCACCGACACCTGGAAGGCGTTCGTCAAGCTGCGCGACGAAGGCATGGCACGCACGCTCGGCGTATGCAACTTCATGCCCGCCGATCTGAAGCGTCTGCACGAGGAGACCGGCGCATGGCCGGCCGTCAATCAGATTGAGCTGCACCCCACGTGGCAGCAGCGCGAAGTGGTGGCGTTCTGCAAGGAGCACGGCATCGCCGTGGAGGCCTACTCGCCGATGGCGCGTGGCGCCGACCTCAACGCCGGCGACGGCACCATCGAGAAGATCGCCGCCGCCCATGAGGTCAGCCCGGCCCAGGTGATTCTGCGTTGGCACATCGAAAACGGCACAATTATCATCCCCAAGTCCGTGCATGCTGACCGCCAGAAGGAGAATCTCAACCTGTTCGGCTTCGCCCTGACCGCCGATGAACACGCTGCCATCGACGCCCTCGACGGCCCCACCCGCGCCGGCCACGACCCCCTCACCTTCACCTATGCGTGATTGATGGCACGTCGTAACGCCCACTTCCGCCGTCGTTTCAACGCCTCCGGGCCGCTGGAGCGCGTGCTGATTCTCATCGTTCTCGCCGTAGCAATCGGCGTGACCATCGGCCTGTTACTGCCGCAGGTCAGCTCCGACGCGGCCAAAATCACCGGTGGCTACACTGCCACCGGTTCAGCCGCCGACACTTTGAACGCGCTCGCCGTAGACGACAACCAAAGCTCCTCCGGCTACGACCGCGATTCCTTCGGTTTCCGCACCACCGACGTCGACGGCAATGGCTGCGACGTACGCGACGACGTGCTCGCCCGTGATCTCACGGACATCACCTACAAATACGCCGGTTCCTGTGTGGTCGAGTCCGGCACACTGGCCGATCCGTACACCGCTCAGATCATCCATTTTGTACGTGGCCGCGCCACCAGCGCCAAAGTGCAGATCGACCATGTGGTGGCCCTTGAAAACGCTTGGCAATCCGGTGCGCACGACTGGTCCACTGCCAAACGCCATGAATTCGGCAATGACCCCTACAACCTGCTGGCCGTCGACGGCCCGGCCAATCAGGAGAAGGGTTCGGCTTCCGCCGCCTACTGGCTACCCACCAACGCCGACTACCGTTGCGACTACGTGGCCCGCCAGATTGGCGTCAAAGACAAGTACCAGCTCACCGTCACCTCCCAAGAAAAGGACGCCATGCTCGCCGTCCTCCACACCTGCCCGGGCCAGGCCGTGCCCGCAGACGAATAGGGGCTACCGCTCAGGATTGTTGAGCATAGGTGCCTGCCCCTCGTCATAAGCGCGCAGGAGCCGTCGGAGCAAAAATGTGGTGAAGTATGGTGCGGTGAACACGTGTTCGCTACTACCGATATTGCCGGCGGATAGTTTCACGCCGAACTGAATTTCCGGATAAGAATCCGAAGCGATTAGCGTCCGCATGGATTTGGCGGTGCCTTTTTTCGATTTCACCTCCACCGGCACCAGCCATTCGCGCGTGCGGACGAAGAAATCCTGTTCCAGTGTGGAATCCTCTTTTTTGTAGTAGTACAGGTCATAGCCGGATTTCCGTAGCGCTTCAGAGACGATGCTCTCGTACATAGCCCCCTTATAGACACCAAGATTACGATTGGCCCGCAGATCATCACTGGCCTCGTCGTCAAGCATCGCTACGAACAGACCGGTATCGCCGAAATATATCTTGAACTTGTTTTCGTCATAATTGCCTTTCAACGGCAGTTCAGGATAGGACATACATCGGCAGATATTCACCATTCCCGAGGTCTCAAGCCATTCCACGCATCCTCGATAGTCTTTGAAACGCGCTCCGCTGGCGACTTTGCTGATTTGGAACTTCTTGTTTTCCTTGGCGAGTTGCACGGGAATATGGTTGAACACGTTGAGAATTCGTGCCTGATCGAGTCCTTGCGCGTATTTGCGGATATCCTCCTGGTAGTCCAAAATAAGCTGGCGCTGCAATTGCAGTGTTCCCTCGAACGTGCCAGTGCGTATATGGGAGGCGACAACCGCAGGCATGCCGCCAAGCACGCAGTAATCCATAAATGCCGTGGAGAAGACGTTCATTTCCACTTCAGAGAATGGCGTAGCGTCACACAGGTGGGTGAACATGCTTTCGATGACGGCCTCATCGTATCCGCGAGCCCACAGAAATTCCTCGAAGTCCAACGATCGCATTTCGTAGTCGGTCTTATATCCCACGCTATTGCTTTCGATTTGCTTATAGCTGATGCCCAGCATTGAACCGCTGCAAATCACATCATATTTGCCGTCGATTTTAAAGAACTTCAGTGCAGTGGCGATATCAGGATGGGCCTGGATTTCGTCGAAAAAGATGAGCGTATCGCCCGGAATGAACTTTTTAGCTGGGTCGATCAGGGAAATATTGCGGACGATGGTATCCGCGCCATAACCGTCCGCAGTGATTGCACGATATTTCGGTTCCTCAACGAAGTTGATTTCCACTACCGAACGGTAGTTGTGTGCGGCAAAGTAATCGATAGTCTCTGTCTTGCCTACTTGACGAGGGCCCTTGATGATTAGCGGGGAGCGATTCGGGTCGGATTTCCATGCATTGAGATAGGCATCGGCTTTGCGTTTGAGATACATGAGGAGCCCCTTTCCGAATTACTGCTATATCAATGATTTTACACTTTCATGAGCGAGTTTTCTACCGTCTGGCACATTTCATGAGCGAGCTTTCTAGTAATTTCCTCATTTCATGAGCGAGTTTTCGGCGGTTTGTCACATTTCATGAGCGAGATGGCGGGGAATGCCAGCTGCCAGTCCGCCAGTCATCCATCAATCGTCCGCAGATTGTCCGTCTGTTGACGTGAGAAACATGCCCGCGCTATAACTGAGCCCGGTATGAAGGGAGAAGGGAATAGGAACAGACGATATGGCAGTAACACACACCGCAGCAGATGCCACTGCGGCAACCACTATGACGAACGCCGTGGCAGACATCGAACAGGAAACACCGGAAATCGAGAAGGAACGCCAGCTTGCCGGAGTCGGAGCCGGAGCTGGAACCGTGGCAAACGGCAAGAAAAAGCCGCATGACCATGCGCTGGCCAGCATCCTCGGCCCCGCGTTCGTGGCGGCCGTGGCTTACGTCGATCCTGGCAACGTGGCGGCCAACATCACCTCCGGCGCACGATACGGCTACCTGTTGGTGTGGGTGCTGGTGCTCGCCAACGCCATGAGCGTGCTCATCCAGTATCAGTCCGCAAAACTCGGCATCGTGACCAACAAATCCCTGCCGGAACTGCTGGGTGAACGTATGAGCGATGCCGGCCGCTTCATGTTCTTCATGCAGGCCGAGGTCATCGCCATTGCCACCGATCTGGCCGAGGTGATCGGCGGCGCCATCGCCCTGAACCTGCTGTTCGGATTGCCGCTGTTCATCGGCGGTCTGGTGATCGGCGCAATCTCCACGGTGATGTTGTGGTTCCAAGGTGGCAAGACGCAAACCACGTTCGAGCGCATCATCATCGTGATGCTGCTGATTATCACATTCGGCTTCATCGCAGGCCTGTTCGTGGACCCGCCGAGCCCCGGCGAAGTGGTCAAGGGCATGATTCCACGCTTCCAAGGCACCGACTCGGTGCTGATGGCCGCCTCGATTCTGGGCGCCACCGTGATGCCGCACGCCATCTACCTGCACTCCACGCTGGTGAATGACCATTACGCAGGCGGCGAAAAGCCGTCGATCAAAACGCAGCTGAAAGGCTCGAAAATCGATGTGGTCTGGGCGCTGTTGCTGGCCGGCACCGTGAATCTGGCGATGCTGGTGCTCGCCGCCAACTCGCTGCACGGCATGTCTGGCACGGATTCCATCGACGGCGCACAACGGGCGATCACGCAGGTGCTCGGCCCGGTGATCGGCACGATCTTCTCCATCGGCCTGCTGGCTTCGTCGCTGAGCTCCACATCGGTCGGCACGTATGCCGGCTCGGAAATCATGCACGGTCTGCTGCACGTTAACGCCCCGATGTGGGCCTGCCGCGTGGTCACGCTGGTGCCGGCTCTGATTGTGCTGTGGTTCGCCAAGGACCCGACTCAGGCGCTGGTCATCGGCCAAGTGGTGCTTTCCATCGGCATCCCGTTCGCCGTGATTCCGCTCATGCGCTATACGCACAGCAAAGAACTCATGGGCAAATGGGCTGATGGCACGATCAAGCACATCATCTTCCTGATTGTGGTGGCACTGATTGTGACCCTCAACGTGCTGCTCATCGTCCTGACATTGATGGGACGGGCGTAAGAAGCTGATGAGCCGGCTCCCGCCAGCGGGAGCCAGCAGCTTACCGAGCCATACGCCGTGCGCGGCGTTCGCGCAGCGCACGCAAGGAAATAATGTCACGCGTACGCCCAGCGCCGTCACCCTTGACGCCGAAGAGCACCATCAGCACCATCACAAAGCACAGCAGTGCAGAGAAGCGAAGCACCCACTGGATGCCAAAGATGGAAGCCGCAACGGCTGAGACTCCCGCCTGATGCCTCCATGCGGCGAACGTTTCCATAAGAATCACCAACACAGGTGCACCCACGGCACCTGCGATTTGCCGCGCGGTGTTCGTGACCGACGATCCGGCAGACACCTCATCCGGCCCGTTCAGGCAGTTCAGCGACCATGTGGTAATCGGCATAAGCAGGAATCCCATGCCGATCTGACGCGTGAACTGGCAAATCGACACCCACCAAATCCATGTATCCATAGACACCAAAGACATGCCGAGCGTACCGACGGTCAGCACAATCGAGCCGCACAGCGCCACGGGTCGTGCGCCGAAACGGTCCATCGCCCGCCCGCCGAAGAACTGGGAAACGCACTGGCCGAGGGCGCCCGGCAGCATAATCAGGCCGCTCATGGTGGCCGAATAGCCACGGTCGGTCTGGATATACAGCGGCATGATGACCAGAATCGAGCTGAACGCAAAGAACGCCAGAGATGCCGTGATGGTGCCGACGGTAAAGGACCGATTCTTCAGCACTTCAAGATCCAGCAGCGGAGGCTGGGGGAGTGCGGCCGGCTCCGCTCCCGACTGCGCCGCCTTGGCTTCGCGATACCGCCGACCGTGACGCAGGTTGCGCATCACGAACCATACGATGCCGACCAGTCCCACAACCATCGGCCCCCACGTTACCGGAGCGGCGAATCCATAGGTCTCCGAATCGGTGAAGCCGAACATCAGCCCGCCAAAACCGATTACGGACAGGCTTACCGAGAAGAAATCCGCGCGGGCCGACGGGTCATGCGAGCCGAAATTATGCAGTCCGAACATGGCCGCCACCAGCGAGACCACGCCAATCACGGTCATGGTCAGAAAGATGGAACGCCAGCCGTTCGCATCGGTTTGCCAGCCGCCCAGCGTGGGGCCGATGGCCGGTGCCACACTCATGGCCATGCCCACCGTGCCCATCGCGAATCCGCGGCGAGACAGAGGATAAATGGAAAACACGGTGATCTGCAGCACCGGCCACATCACGCCCGTGCCCGCGGCCTCAAGCACGCGCCCGAGCAGCACCCAGATGAAGCTCGGCCCGACCCAGGCCATCAGCGAGCCGACCGTGAACACCGCCATTGAGCAAATCACGATCTGGCGGGTGGAGAAGCGCCGGGTCAGAAACGCGGTCAACGGCACCATCACGCCCATGACCAGCTGGAACACGGAGGTGAGCCACTGTCCGGTGGTCACGGAGATGTGGAATTCGGAAACGATGATCGGCAGCGCCGAGCTCAGTTGCAGCTGCGCGAAATTACCGACAAAGGTAATAAAGGTCAGGATTGCGATGGAAATAAATGCCGCGCGGCTCAGTTTACCATCCACGTATGATTCCTCACGGCTCAGTACCCGCTGCAATTCGCCGCGACGATTCTTGATTCCCTGAGCTCCAGTCACGCACTACCCCACTTCTGTTGCCCGGCCTGTTGCCTTGGCGGTGTCGGTGGCGTATCTGTATCAGTGATACATGCGCCTCGCATATCAATGCGTATTCGATGTATTCGGCGACCGTCGTCTTCGCGTGCTTGGCCGAGCAGCCTCTCAAAGCACCCCAATACGCTATACCCAGGGGTGGTCCAGTCGGTTCGGAATATGTGCAGAAGCGGGGGCGAACACGCTTTGTGCACAAGACCGGGGCATAATAGGCGGTTGGTTATTGCAAGAGGTTACAAGTCAATAAGATCAGTTTGGGAGTTAGTATGAGCGTTCATAGGGCAAGTCACGCAACAAAGTATTCCACGCAGAAGGCACCGCATCTGGCCGTGGGTGGTGTTGATTCTGGCGCTACTTGTGGTGCTGCTAGGCGTGAGCGGATTCTTCGGTTTGAAGCTGTATTCCGAAGCCAAGCAGGTAAAGGCGCATGAGGAACAGGCGATGCAGCTGCTGGGCGGTGTAACCGACCTCGGTAACCTCGACAACCTCGATACGGTGAGCCAGCAGATCAGCCAGGCAAAGACCGAGACCGCGGCTGCGAACGAGATTGCGCACGGCACGCTGTGGAACATCGCTTCGAAGGCGCCGGTGTACGGCGACGACATCACCACTGTGCAGGGCATGACTTCGGTGGTGGATTCGCTGGTCAGTGATTCGGTGTCGCAGTTCATGGACGTGCTTTCCACGCTGAAGAGCGCACAGCTCAGCTCAGGCGACGGTCAGCTGAATCTGCAGCCGATTCTGGAAGCCCAGAAGAATATTGCCACCGCGAACCAGTCACTGCAGCAGCAGGTGCGGAAGTATCAGCAGCTGCCGAAGGCCCATATCGGCATGGTGAAGAACGCCTATGCTGCCGGCAATACGCAGCTGACCAAGATGGCGGACAAAGTCAATCAGCTGTCCGGCACGTTCCAGATTCTACCGGACTTCCTTGGCTCCGATCAGCCGCGCACGTATGCGTTGATGGCTATGACCACTTCGGAGGAACGTTCGTCCGGTGGCCTGATCGGTTCCGTAGGTGTGGTAACTACCGACAATGGCAAGATCAGTATCGGTGATTTCCGTTCGGATGGTGAATATATTCCATATGGTGCTGGTGATCCTACGGAAGACGAGCAGCGCATCTTCCGGCAGTGGGGACCATTGAACATGTCGTTCGATGTGCGAGATTTGGCCGTATACCCGTGATACTTCACGCAGTGCCGAAGGTATGCGCGCGATTTGGCAGCGCACGCCGTGGGGGAGCAATACTCAGCTGGACGGCGTGCTCATGGTTGATCCTGTATTTTTGCAGGAACTTACGAAAATTAGTGGTAATGTCACTATTCCTGATGGAACGGTGCTTACGGGAGATAACACTGCTGAGTTTTTGTTGAACAAGGTGTATGTCGATTACCCAGTCTCCATGCAGGACGCCCTATTTGCTCAAGTCGCAGAACAAGCAGTCGGTAGTATGTTCAGCAATATTGATTTGGCTAAACTCACCAAGGTCGCACAGCTTATGGGTAGCATGGCCGAAGGCCGTCACTTCTCCATGTACGCATTCGACGAAACTGCTGAAAAGACCATTAGTGATGCAGGCTTTACTGCACAGACTCCGAGCAGTGAAGAGCATCCGCAGGTGGGAGTGTATGTGACTGAGCAGAATCCGTCAAAGATGGGATGGTATATTCATCGTACTTCGAAGGTGACTCGTTCCACCTGTGGTAATGATGGCTCTCAGACCTATCATGTGGAATATAAGATGACAAATACACTTGAGAACAGCCAGATTGGTGCTCTAACGAGCTATATCCTTGGCTCCGGCGGACAAGGTGTGGAAAAACTCTGATTTATGCGCCTGCCGGGGGCTCCATCTCGAATCTTAAGATCAGTGGTGGTTCAGTGACGGAGAGCCGTCAAGAAACATTGAATGGTAAAACCGTGTATGCGAGCAATGCCACGATAGCTCCTGGAGAGTCCGTCACCTATTCCTTCGACGTGACCACGTCTACCAAGGCTGTCTCCGACCTCACTATCGACCAAACTCCAATGGGCTGGATTGATTCCGGTGTTACCACCGACACTGCTGCCTGCTCCATCAACAAGCAGTAAAAAGAGCTCCCTCTGACAAGGGAGCTGTCAGCCACAAACGGCTGCCTGAGGAGAGAGACCAAAAACAAGAGGGCGTCAGCAAAAAGCTGACGCCCTCTACATTGCAGAACTACATACCAGTCCCATTAAATACTGCGCCCACCGTCTTCAACAGAATCGCAATATCCCCCGTGATAGACCAATTCTGAATATATGACACATCTGCATATTCAGACTGTTCCTGAGACAAGTCATTACGCCCGGAAATTTGCCAAGGGCCGGTGATACCCGGCTTGACCAGTAGGCGAGTGGAATACAGTGGCGAGTACTGGTCAACCTCATATTGACGTTGCGGACGCGGACCCACCATAGACATATCGCCCTTCAGCACATTGAAGAACTGAGGAACCTCGTCAATGGAAGTCTTGCGGATGAACTTACCAATTTTAGTAACACGAGGATCGTCCTTGACCTTGAATGTTGTTCCCAGTTCCACGCCAGCTGCGGCAGCCACTTCGGCATCCATCTTATCGGCGTTCAGCCGCATGGAACGGAATTTGTACATAGTGAAAGGCTTGCCGTAGATGCCGATACGAGTCTGTGAGTAGAACACGGGGCCACCGTCTTCTCGCTTAACCTTATATGCAGCCCATAGCATGATGGGCGAACTCAGAATGATTGCCACCAGGGAGAGAACGATATCGCACACACGCTTAAAGATGCGAGTCGGCAGAGAATACTGTGCAAGTCGGGCTGTCAAAATCGGCATAGAGGGGTCATTGTGTAGCTGCAGGTTTGCGCCGCTCAGATCTGCAACGGATGCAGTAAGAGCCAGCTCGATGCCCATAGATTCAACAGCGAGCGAAAGAGTACGCATGGTTTCAGAATCACGCGTCAGCACATCAGCGATCAGAATAGTGCGAACCTTCATCCGCTTGGCGGTCTGAGGCAAATGGGAGTTCAACGCCAACACCTTGAGCCGCGCTTCTTCATCATTGGCAGGAATAAACGGAACCGATACAAGATGTTGAGCAGCATTCGGGTCATCCGAATCACACACAGAGGCAACAGGGCAGACCGCGATGGGTGCATACCCCAGGCTGAGGCATGCCTTGAGCTGCTTCAGCGTTTTACTGATGCCCTCCGGAGAGCCAATGATAATAGTGGGGTAGTTGAACTCGCCTTTTGCTCGATTGCGGTGAAGCGCACGACGCATCAGATACCGTTCAACGATAACGAGGATGAGAGAAAGGATAGGAATAAATACATTCAGGGAACGCGGCACATTCAGATGGAACAAGTAGCCCAATGTACAGAGCATAATGAAGTCGATAAAGGCCGCATTCAGCAGCTTGGCATATAGTCCGTATCCCTCGCCCATAGTGTGGCGTTCGTAGCTTCGAGCTGCATAGAGGCTGATGAGCCAGGAGATGCAGGCCAAGCTCAGGAAACTGAATACACCATAATCGGACCCGTTGTCTAAATGAAAGTGCAACACCCGTTAGATTGGAAATTGCCTAGAA
>ENA-ORTH01001129-ORTH01001129.1-human-gut-metagenome-genome-assembly--contig:-NODE-1129-length-29131-cov-3.862189_pt1 | contig 29131 bp, 31 predicted proteins | sample MGYA00241914_ERZ509192 | MGnify/ENA primary metagenome ERZ509192 (study PRJEB26280, sample SAMEA2338826) | human gut metagenome | biome: human gut; feature: human-associated habitat; material: faeces... | reverse complement strand
AGGCAGGGGCACCGGGTAGTGGCGTCACTGGCCCCGGCTTATATGGGCTTTTTGCAGGAGGGGACCATTGGCCAGATCCATGAGGCGTTCAGAAAGCTGGGATTCTTCGATGTCAGGGAGACGGCTGAGGGAGCGGCGGCCGTTACGGGGGAATATGCAAAGCTTTTAGAAGACGGGAAGATGGAGAATATTATCACAACCTGCTGCCCGAGCGTCAATGACTTGATTGAAATATACTATCCCCGGCTGGTCCCATACATGGCGCCGGTCGTATCCCCTATGGTGGCTCATGGGAGGATGCTCAAGAAGGAATACGGGGAAGATGTGAAGGTCGTATTTGTAGGTCCCTGTATTGCCAAGAAGAAAGAGTCCACGGATCCCAGGAACTTTGACAGCATCGATGCGGTGCTGAATTTTAATGATATCAGGAAGTGGATGGAGTCCGAGCGGATCTCGATAGAAGACTGCGGAGATGTTCCGTTTGAGCGCCTGGAGCCGCAGGTGAACCAGTTATATCCCGTCACCGGAGGCATCATTCACTCCGTTTTATCCACAAAGGAACAGAAGGACGGATACCGGAAGCTTCATATCCACGGAACGAAAAATTGTATTGAATTCTGCGACAGCCTGATGGCCTTGGGAGATGAATCGCTGAAAGAAGTAGAAAACGTCAGCTGCTACGGCGGTTATTCCGGTGGTTCCTATCAGGCAATCGAACGTTTGACCAAAAAATCTCTTGCAAACCTTGACCAATTTCTTGCAAAGTAATATACCGGCACAAAATCCGAACACTCCCGAACATAATAATCAAATTTCAAAGCAAACAGGGCAAAAATAGAAGCATATTCATTCTAAGGAGGTTTTTGAACATGGAGATCAGACCTGTCTTAACACAGGAAGTTGATTTACTTGCTGCACTTGCCGCAAAACTATGGCCTCATCACAGTAAGGAAGAACTTAGCGAGGAATTTTGCGAATTTCTTTCCTGTGGAATTATTTTTGCTGCTTTTGAGGATAGTCAGATGGTCGGTTTTGCGCAGTGTTCTCTTCGAAATGATTATGTGGAAGGATGTTCACACAGTCCAGTCGGATATCTGGAGGGCATCTTTGTATTGGAAGATTACCGACAAAAAGGCATCTCCCGTCAACTGCTTTTATCCTGTGAAACTTGGGCTAAAAAACAAGGCTGCCGGGAATTTGCCAGCGATTGTGAGCTGGATAATACCCAGAGCCTTTCCTTTCATCTTGCCTGTGGTTTTGAGGAAGCAAACCGAATTATCTGTTTTAAGAAAACGCTATAAATGGTCGTGAAAGAATAAAAAAGGAACCTTCTCAGAGGTTCCTTTTTTATTTATCGTATTTCACAAACTGTCAATGTATGCTCACAAACGGTAAAGCAAACTTCCATCCCACCAAAGAAAAATCCGTACACTCTATCAGGATCATCCTGATAGGATGGTCGTGGGTCGTGACCCAGCACCCCAATCAATGCTTCCAGTTTATCCTGTGGAATTTTTTGCTTCCATTCATCTGGAATGATGACAGTAAGCGGGTTCAAATGAAGTTCGTCAGTGAATCCACCCTTTGCCTGCGGATGGCTGTCAGTATAAGCAAGATATGGCTTGATATCCAGAATTGGTGTTCCATCCATCAAATCTGCTCCCGACACCCGCAGAACCATTCCATATTTTGGATGTTTCTCAATTGCTTCCAGCTTTACCGAGGAAAGTCCAATCGGATTAGGACGAAATGGAGATCGAGTAGCAAATACTCCCATTCTGGTGTTTCCTCCAAGCTTTGGCGGCCGCACCGTCGGAGACCAGTCTTCCCGCACTGCTTTGGAAAACTGCCAGATCAGCCACAGGTGGGAGAAATCCTCCAATCCGCGCAGTGCCTGTGGATTTCGGTACTCCGGTTCAAAGACGATAAGTGACTGCAAATTTTCCACCAGTCCGCTCTGTCGCGGAATTCCAAACTTGGAAGGAAAATCGCTATGTATCCTTGCGATAATCTTTACTTCAAACGTCTCTGCCATATTATGCTTCCTCCGTCAGCTGCAAGCGGTCTTGCTCTGTAATCTTTCTCAGCACGCGGCAGGGACTTCCCACTGCTACCACTCCGGCCGGGATATCACGGGTGACCACACTGCCCGCTCCAATGACACTGCCTTTTCCGATGGTAACTCCACCGCAGACAGTACAGTTTGCTCCCAGCCAGACATTTTCCTCCAGAATGATAGGGGCAGATGTTCCTATTCCTTCCTCAACTCTCTGCTTTTCGTCCAGAGAGTGTCCTGCACAGCTCAGGCAAGTTCCGGGTCCAATAAATGCTCCCGCTCCAATATGGATTGGTGAGGTATCCAGCATCACACAGTTATAGTTAATGACAGCCAAACCATAGGAATGAATATTAAAACCATAGTCACAGCGAAAACTCGGCTCAATAAAGGTAAGTTCATGGCAGGTTCCAAGCAGCTGTTTCAAGATTGCATGGCGTTTTTGCGCTTCCGAAGGTCTTGTCTGGTTATATTCCCAAACAAGTTCCTTTGCCCGCAGCTGCAGCTCTGGCTTAATTTGTCCATGTTTTGCACAGTAAGGAGTGTTTGTTTTCATTAACTGACTGATATCCAATTGCTGGTTCCTCTTTTCCAAAGTTTATTTTTTATAAAAATATATGCTTATCTGCATTTTCTGCGGTCATGCTGTCTTTGACAGTAAAATTTCCGCTTTTGTTCATACATAAACCTGTCTGCTTCATCAATCTGTTCCCTGATATTGTATTGGGAATTACGCCATGAGATCCCCACGGAACAGCTGATTCCATCATGTTCCATCGTTTTCTGTACCGCATACACCGCTGCCTTAAAATCATCTTCTGCAAGAGTGTTGTCGATTACAACAAACTCGTCGCCGCCGATCCGGTATGCTTTCCCTTCAAAGCCTTTCTTTAGACATTCTGCTGCACGACAGATCAAAACATCACCCGCACGATGACCGTTCCTGTCATTTACTTCTTTAAGCCCGTTTAAGTCAAAACAGGCAACCCCTATTCCAAACTGGTTCGGACCTTGCTCTATATTCAGATCCTGATTAAACTTATTTCGATTATATAATCCGGTCAAAGAATCCTCATAACTCAGACGCTTTAACTCCTGTGTCTGCTCTGCAATCTTTTTTTTCTGTTCTGCAACTCGTTCCTGCAGATACTGATACGACTGCTGTGCCATCTTTACAGGAAAACCGATATCATCTTCCACCATTTCATCGTATGGATTGGAAACATGAATATGGCAGCAACGAAGTTTACCTTCTATATTGCGAAAAATTGCTGCAATACGCTGGTGAACTCTGAGACTGATTTGGGTAGAGGAATCCGTCACAATCCACATCCGTCCGCTGCACAGATAAACCTCAGGAGCGATCGTCAACACGTGATACTCTTCCTCTGAAATATTACATTTTGGGATCTGACCTGCAAACTTTCGAAAAATATCAATTACTTCTTTTCCAACGGCATATTCGTGATCTCCCGCACCAATCCAGACAATATCTTCATCCAGATATTCTATCACCGCTTCAATATCATTTTCACAGTAATGCTTGTGCACCATAAAGCTGATAAGCTCAATAACCTTTTTTTCTTCCGGACTTTGTTTCACTTTAAAAACCATCCATTCTTCCTTTTGATCCATCTCAATAATCTTTTTTACTCCTGTTTATCCACACACAAAAGATTTTTGTTTTTAAAATGAGTCTTAAAATCCCTGATTTTCCAGAAATTCCTTTTAATTGTGATGTTTGTCCACAACCTTTTCTAAGAGAAATTACTATTAGACTTTGTTTTTCCTGATTCATCCATACAATCTCATAAATTATATCTTATTTATGAGATTTGTTCAATATCATATCGAAATGATTAAATCCTCCAGTAGCTTTTGAAAGCATCCCGTTATGACACCAAAACATCTTTCCCTGAAAAAATGGATTTCCAAACTCTTTTTGTCTTGATCTTCTTGCTTCTGTATTTACTCATTCCTATTTATTTTCCATTTAGATAATTTCCTAATCTTATTGTGCTATCTCCTCCCCCTCTTATAAAATCACTTTGAAAAAGTCTCTCATTTATATAGGGACAAAAATCTGGAAAAACTCTCACTTAAATTGAAAAACATATAAAAAAAGAGCTATCAAATTGACAGCTCTTAAAAACAATCTATCTATATTCCTTTTTTAGCCGTGACATAAACAGTTTATCAAACAACACACCGATCATTACCGTTGCTATTGGGAGTACATAGGCAATGTGCTGTACCCAGCTTCCATAAGAGATCAGCAGATTATAGGTACCGTGAAATGCAATCGCTGCTCCCAAAAGTCCCAGCGTACCGGCAATTTTGAGCCATTGGCGATTCCATACATAAGCAAGTCCATAGCCAATGATTGCTCCACAGACAATATGCATTGCTCCCGCACCAAGACCGCGTATCAACAGATAATCCAGGTTTTCCGCTCCACCTTCGATCAAATAACAAATATTTTCAAAAGTAGCAAATCCTGCGGCAAGGGTGAGGACAGCGTTTTTGATTTCATCTGGTTTTGGTTCAAATACAAACAGATAAAACATCAAGGGCAACAGCTTCATCACTTCTTCCACCACCGGTGCAATTTCTACCGTGGCATGAAAGGCGGTCGTTTGGTACAAAGCCGCTACAAAGGTATTCACATACGCCGAAAGCAGGCACACACCCATTCCTTCCAAAATAAACACAAAGAAGCTCAGATATTTTTTGCCCATACACAGTGCAGTGATAACCAACGGTGCCGCAACACATACAAAGATATTCTCGATATACGTCATGCTTCCACCGCCTTTCTGACCGATGGCAGAATAAGAAATATCGAAGTTGTAAGCATAAAATCAATCCAAAAATAAGGATTCGTCCAGGTGTCGCTCACCCATGGATAGCTGGACAGCCAAAGGCAATTTTCCAACGCAACAAAAACAATTACTGCAAGGTGAAATTGCCATTTGTTGGAGCCCGGTTGCTTTTTCTGATAAACAAATCCTCGCACCGAACACCAGGTGAGTGTAAGCATAATACCACCTATTATGATATTATAAATCAAGCTTCCGATGCTGATATAATACAATGTGAAGAAAACAATGACTGCTGATGAAGCATACATTCTACTGCAGCGAAAAGCACGCTCTTCCTTATCAGAAATGCTGTATTGGAGCAGATACAAAAAAGGTAACTTGACAGCCAGCCGATTTCTGATACATAAAACATGGGAGGCGCATCGGTAACCAGAATCGTATAGAGCATCCAGTAAAGCCCTACCAGCATAAAACATCCATAAAAACAGGCCAGAATAAAAAAAGGTTGTTTGTGACTCTTATAATAGAAAACACCGGATATGATACATCCCAGCATAGCAACCAGAACCTGTGAAAGGTTATTTATGATTTCTATCATCCTTGTCCCCCATTTCTTTTTCTTCTTTCTGAAGATTATGGATGTGCAGGCACAAAATTGTAACACACACGCCCAGGACAAACGCAATCAATCCGATCAAAAGGTATCCAAACATTGTACCGTCAGTAAAGATACTGGCTGTTGTCTTAAATGTATCGTAATCCGATACTATAATGTTCTGAGCAACTCCGGGCATTACAGAAGCTAAACCCACAATGACCACAAGGCAGACTGCCACAGAAGACACTGCCATCATATAACTGCGGCGCTGCTTTTGTTTGTACTGAACCTGTGCAATCCTTTTTTGAACTTCTTCCAAACGCTCCTCATGATTTCGCATCCGTAATTCCCTCCTTTTCCAAAAGTCCCCGCAGACTGTGCTTTCCTCGATAAACCATATTGGTAATCTGTTTGACACTTTTCCCCATAACTTCAGCAGCCTGTGCATAGCTCATATTTTCAAAGTATACCAGATACAATGCCTCACGATAGTTTTGCTGAAGCTGTTTCATACAAAAATGAAGAATTTCATTTTGTTCTTTGGTTTTGACAACCTCTTCCACCAGCAAATCACTTTCCGGTTCTTCCGAAAGATTTTCCATGCTGAAAGATAAATGCAGCTTTTTCCGGTGCCGTATCGCCATGTGTCGTGCTGATTTATAGAGATAGGCCTTGAGCCCGCCGTCTCGAATACGGGGTTTTTTAACAAACAGATAGGTAAAGACCTCAATCATCAGATCTTCTGCTTCATGAAGATCGTGAAGATACCCGTTAATATACAAGGTAAGTGCACTGCCATATTTTTTCATCAGCTCACTCAACCCTGTTTCATCACCGTCCAGATAGAGGCGGTAATACTGTTCATCGGTCATATTTGCCGCCTCCTTTTCCTGATTAGTCAGCGTCAGAACATTATTTTTTCTTTAATCGACAATTCAGTTCGTACAATGCCGTTCGGTTGGAATCCCACCGAAGCTTTTCATATGTATCCTGATAAGAAAGCCACATACATTCGGTATGCTCTTGAGACAATTTTATTTCTTCGGTACATTCAAAGCCAAATGCATATTCTGGCACAACATAGGTATCCTCCGGCCAGTTGTACAAATGCATTTTGGGAAAAATATTGGTCGGAATATAGCACATGGACTTTAGCTCCATCATACGATTAGCCAAAACGCCGCCTTCTTCCAATATTTCACGTCTTGCTGCCTGGAGCGGCGTTTCATTATCCTCACCGCCTCCGGCAATAAATTGCCACTCACCAGAATCTGTACGATGGAACACACAATATACCGGAACCTGATTAACAAACCTGTACGGTATTGCAAGTATTTGAAATGGTGCTCTCATTTTTGTTTTCTTTTCCTTATAGCCTATTCTATCTTTTCTTAATAAAGGACACATTCCACATGGGTTGTGGCAAGAATTTGGATATTAGTTTTTACCCTCAGAGATGTTTCCAGAAACAGGAGAGTTTCAGTTAGCAGAATTTCTGTCATTACTAAAAACATCAAAAAAGTAATCCAAAGTATTCACTAACTTTTCGCTGTCATACAGACTTTTTATTTCGTCATAAGACATCCATTTGCAATCTGCCACTTCATCTGTTGTTGCGTTTTGAAGTTGCAATTCACCGTCGTATTCAAACAGCCAGACGTCCACGATATCCCGAAATGATTTGCCGTCTATAAAATCCCTGATTGCAGAAAAAACCTTTTCCCCCTTTGAAGGATCAAGCGTAATTCCCACTTCCTCCTTTACTTCTCTGACCGCGCCATCAACACTTTCTTCGCCTTTCAGTACAGAACCGCCAACACACTCCCACATCAAAGGACAGGTTGGTCGGTTTGCCGCTCTTTGGGATATCAAATATTTTCCATGTTTGTTGCGTATCCATACATGAACAACAAGATGATAATATCCTTCCGGAATTTTCTCTCCTCTGATATGTTCTTTCCCTGTTATTTCGCGATGCTTATTGTATAAATCCCAAATTTCCATTATATATACCCACGCTACATAATTTTTTATTTCCGCGACATCAATGCCACCGTCTCCACATGAGTTGTCCTTGGGAACAGATCGACCGGTGCTGCTTTCTCCAGATGATAGTCCAATGCCTCAAGCTCCTTGCAATCCCTTGCCAGAGAAGCACTGTTGCAGGAAATCATGACCAGACGTTTTGGAGCCATAGCAGAAATTGCCTGTAATACCTCAAGGTCACAGCCTTTTCTCGGCGGGTCCACAACAATCACGTCAGGATGCAGATTTTCCGCAGCCAGCTGTGTTGCAGCTTCCTTTGCATCTGCACAAATAAACCGTGCATTTTCTACTCCGCAGCGCTTTGCATTTTCTTTTGCATTCTCAACTGCGTCCGGCACAATCTCTACCCCAATCAGCTCCCGCACTTTGGAAGCCATCGAAAGACCGATGGTACCTGCTCCACAATAGAGGTCAATCAGCAGTTCGTTTCCCTCAAACTGAGCCATCTCAGCTGCAAGGCGGTAAAGCTTTTCAGCTGCCTGGCGGTTGACCTGATAAAAACTCAGTGGAGACAGCTCAAAACGAACATCGCAAAGAGTGTCCTCAATGGTGTCCTTTCCATAGAGGGTAATACATTTCTGTCCCAGAATTACGTTGTTCTGTTCACGATTGATGTTGAGCACCACCGATACCACCTGTGGGCAAACCTTGAGCAGGCCTTCTACATATTCTGCTGCATGCGGCAAACGTTCGGAATTAACCACCAGACAAACCATGACTTCGCCAGAAACTTCTCCGTAGCGAATATAAAGATGACGTACCTTTCCTTTTCCTGTCTGTTCGTCATAAGCTGAGATGTGGTACCCTTCCAAAAATTGTTTGGTATATTCGAGGATCTGTTCAAAAAAAGCTGGCTGCAAATCACAGCTTGCACAGGAGATGACTCTGTGGCTGCGCTTTGCAAAGAATCCCGCTTCGATTTTTCCATCGTATTCACGGATTGGATACTGTGCCTTGTTTCGGTAGCCCTGTACCAGTGGAGATGGTGTGATTGGCAGCATAACCGGATCTAATCCGCCTAGTCTGCGCAGATTGGACTGAACAAACTCCGCCTTGTGGCGCAGCTCCGCTTCATAAGAAATATGGCGAAACGCACAGCCGCCGCATTTTTTATAAACCGGACAGTGGTCATCCACCCGGTCCGGAGAAGGTTGCAAGATTTCCTCTATGATACCGAAAGAATAGTTTTTCTGCACCTTTACGATTCTGATTTTCAGTTTATCCCCAACAGCGGTATAAGGAACAAACACAACCATTCCATCTATTTTTGCGATGCCATTTCCATCCGAGGACATCGCAGTAATTTCTGCCTCTTCTATCTGATTTTTCTTAAGCATATTTCTCCTCCCCTAGGCTAAGCCTAGACCCTATATCGCACTTTCATTTTTTACTTAGTAGGTAAACTTTGGTATATCTATCCCATTTCAATGATTGAAAAAATGGACGCCGCTACCCCAATCATGCAAACCAGAAAAACTCCAACCAAAAAAACCAAAAGTACTTTTTTCAGTTGATTGTCCATAGCAAACATTTTATCTATCTGGTTCGAAAACAATGCACAAACAATAGCCGCCAATAAAAGCAATCCGTATGCTTTTGTACTGTTCTTCCTTCTTTTCTCTATTGTCCTTTTAGTATATCAAAAAATGCCCTGTCCTTCAACAAAAGCCCTTCTGTTTCCCCTTATTTTTTGGTATACTGAATAGAAAGTATCTGTTACCGGAAAGGAAACTGAGTATGGGAAAAAAATCCAGCAAACCTTTTAAGAAAGCCTATCTCGAAATCACCAACGTATGTAACCTTAACTGCTCTTTCTGCCCTAAAACGAAACGTTCCCCTCGTTTTGTTTCGACAGAGAAATTTCTGCATCTGATCGATGAGGTTACTCCTTTTACCGACTATGTTTATTTTCACCTGATGGGTGAACCACTCCTTCACCCGAACCTTAAAGAATTTTTCACCATCTGCGGTGAAAGAGGTTTAAAGGTATCGCTCACTACAAATGGAACCCTGCTCAAAGAAAAACAGGACATCCTGCTTTCTTCCCCATCCCTGTACCGGGTCAGCATTTCGGTCCACAGCTTTGAAGCAAATCAGACCGGACAAACGCTTGAGGAATACTTACAGGATATCCTACAGTTTTGTGCCCTTGCTTCCCAACAAACTAAAACCTACTGCGTACTTCGTCTCTGGAACAAGGACAGTGCTGTTTTAAAGGCGGCAAACCAGCGCAATGTGGATATTTTCCATCAGGTCAGAGAATTTTTTCATCTCGACTTCGACCCAGCTGAGGCTCTGGAACATAAACCCAGCATCTCCCTTTGCGATAGGGTCTACCTGGAAACCGCGGAAAAATTTTCCTGGCCGGATATTCAGCAGCAAGAATCGTTTGACAGTGTGTTCTGTCATGGGCTCCGCGATCAGTTCGGCGTTCTTGTAGATGGAACAGTTGTTCCCTGCTGTCTGGATTCGGAGGGGAACATTGACCTTGGCAATCTCTATGAAAAACCGCTTTCAGAGATTCTCTCCTCTCAACGTGCAAAAGCATTGTACGATGGTTTTTCACGCCGAACCCCATCCGAAGAATTATGCCGGCGCTGCGGTTATGCCCAGCGTTACTCCATCCTATAATCGGTTTAACTTTTTTCGCATCCAGAAAGCCAGCTCGCTGACTGGGATGCTCAGTAAAAACCACAGTGAGGTAAATCCCAGACAGACCTGTCCCATCAGATTGAGCGGCTGGTCAGCATAATTCCAGACATCCCAGCCAAGCCCCAGATTGACCACACAGCCTGTTATAAACTCCAAGAAGGTGATCGAAAGAGTGGCAAAAAAACAGCAGAACCACAAAGGTAATCTGCCGCAGCACTGTTCTGCCAGAATTCCCATCAGAAGATAGCAAAATCCTCCCAGCAAGAACATGCTCCAGTGGGTAAATCCGCGCCACAACACCTCAATAAAAGAATAACCAATTCCGCCAAACAAAAACAAAATCAGCGAATATGCACCTTTTTTTATCACACACATCACCACAACATTTTTTCTTTAGTATAACAAAAAAGGCGGGAAATATACTTCCCGCCTTTTGATCGTTTTTATTATTTTTCCCACTTTGGAGCATACTGTGCAGGCATCTTTTTCAGCAGCAGATAAACCAGAAGTGAAGCCAGTGTTTTATCTAACAGATTGTTGAACAACTTTGGAATAAAAGAAGCTGCAAAAATACTCATACCACTTTGCTTCAAAAACAGGAGCATCACATCTGAAACAGTTCCCGTTAATCCTCCATAAACGGCAACACCGATTGGGGTGCCAATGACAGGTGCAACAACACCACAGACAATACCGCATAAGATTGCGGTTTTAAGATTGTAATTGCGGTTTTTATGAGAAATAAAGCCAACAATCAATCCTACTGCAATGCTTACCAGTGCAAACGGAATATCCTTTGGACCCAGAATCAGCGCGCTGACTACGTTTGTAATTCCACCAACTACTGCTCCATAAAACGGACCATACATGACTGCCACAAAAAAAGTACCGATTGTATCCAGATAAAATGGAAGATTACTTGCTGACCCCACAAAGCCCAAAACCATATTTAAGGCAATGCAGATACCGCAGAAGGTCAACACTGTAGTTTTGCTGTTTTTCAAAGAAAAAACTCCCTCTCTAAAAATGTTTAAATCGTAAAACAGGCCTGTCTGATCCTGCTTTATTATAATCTGAAAGGTGCAAAACGTCTAATTGATATTTTATATAAATTGATCGCTTTTTATTGACTTTTTATAAAACAAAAGAAGAACCTTTCCTGTTTGGAAAAGGTCCTTCTTTATTCCTTATTTGTTTACCGAAGCTTCACCAAACCAGTACATTCCATTTGGCAGAATGCTCCAGCCGGATACCTTCGCAGTATCGCTGGTGGTTGTGATGGTCTGCTGATAGAGCGGCATCACATATCCGTCTTCGAGCAGGGTGGTCTCTGCTTCAGAAAGTTTTGCTGTTCTTTCTTCGCCCGATGCCTGCATTGCATCCAGCATCAGCTGGTCAAAATCAGGATTTGTGTATCCACAGCCCGACTGAACATTATAGGAAAGGTATGGTTCCAGATAAAGCTGCTGATCCTGTGCATCTGCTTCCCATACGCTGCACAGAATATCTGCATACTGCAGGCTGTTTCTGCTGAGCTTAAAGGTCTCTGCATCCTGAGCAGTCAGGGTTACCGAGAAGCCCAGTGCTTCCCAGGAAGATTTTACTGTTTCCAGAGCTGCTGCAAGTTCATCATTTTCCAGATAAACAATCTCAATGGATTTATCATCTGCAGTCTGTTCTTCTGTATCAGTTGCTTCTTCCGAACCTGCACCATTTATCATGCTCAGTGCTTTTTCGGTATCTGCTGTTGCAGAGAGATTTTCTCCTCCCAATGGGCTTACCGACAGCAGTGCCTGTCCACCTGCTGCTTCGGCTGCTGCAGTACGATCCAGTGCCAGAGAAAGTGCATTTCTGACGTCTGCATTTTTCAACAGAGAATTTGCTGTATTGGTGTTAACCACCAGGCTGACTACCGTTGAAGATGGAATTGTTGCTGCAGTGACAGTATTTGCAAGCTGTGGAACTTCCACGGTATTTCCTTCGGTATCGGTCTGGTTTTCCGGCTGAGAAACCTCTCCCTCAGTCAGCATAATATCACCAAATGCCATTCCAAGCGGTGCAAAGTTTTCATCCAGCATTCTTGCTACAATATAATCCAGAGATACGTTTTCCTTGTTCCAGTACTGATCATTTTTCTGAAGAACAAATTCCGTTCCTGCTGTATATCCAACCAGAGTGAATGGACCGTTGGAAACTGCTCTCTGCGGATCTTTGGACCAGCTGTCATCCGAGCCGACCATATCCTCTCTCAATGGCATAAATGCCGGCAGAGTGAGCAGTTCATTAAAATATTCTGTTGGCTGTTTGAGTGTTACTTCCAGAGTTTTATCGTCCACTGCCTTTACACCCAAAGTGTCGACCTCAGCAAGTCCCTGAGCAATATCGTCGCAATTTGCAAGATATCCCATCAGATAAGCGTTTTCCGCATTATTAGCAGGATCTGCACATCGTTTCCATGCAAACTCAAAGTCGTTGGCAGTAACTGGCTGTCCATCCGACCACGATGCATCGCGCAGTGTGTAAGTCAGCGTTACAGTTCCATCCTCATTCGCTGTTTCCTGCGGCATATCCTGTGCCATTGCCGGTTCTACACCGTTTGCACTTTCGCGCATCAAACCTTCGAAGGTGTTGTTTATCACGCTCATGCTGTCATCAGATACTGCTTTTGCCGGGTCAAGAGTCTGGCTGTCCACACCAAGGTTCCAGGTAAGCACGCTTCCTTTGCAGTCAGCGCTGACCATATTTCCTTCAGTAGAAGTGGTCTGCTCGGCAGTCTGCTGCTGTTCGCTGGTTTCTTCTTTGGAAGAGCATCCGCTGAACATAGAAATAGAAAGGATCATTGCGAGTAATAAAGCAATCAGTTTTTTCACTGTTTTTCCCCCATTTACCCTACGGGTCTTTTGTTCTGTGAGCAGAGGAATGTTGCACTTTCTTCCACCCACATTTTATCTTCATAATCAAAATTTATGATACCATTTCTCAGCCGATTTGTCAAAGAACCAAAGGCTTTTGTCGGATATTTTACAGTTTGGAAAAATATTAACGACACTGTTCTCCTTGTTCAAAAAAGCTTTGAATCTCTCCGGCAAGATACAACGATCCCAACGCGCAGATCACTGCATGATCTCCCGCTTTTTTGATTGCAGTCCTGATCCCCTCGTTGACCGTCTGACAGGCGGTTGCCTGCACCCCATATCTTTCCCTCAACATGCGGCACATATCATTTTGATCCATTGCACGCTGGCTGTCCGGATGAATACAGACAAATTCCTGCGCAAGCGGCACCATCTCTTCAAGCATCCGATCTGTATCCTTGTCCTGCATCATCCCAGTTAAAAATACTACTTTTTTATCCGGATAGAATGCTTTTAATGCTTCTGTCGCTGCCTGAACACACTGTGGATTGTGTCCCCCATCCAGAAGGAAATCAGGATTTGTGCAAAGGCGCTGCATTCTTGCTGGCCATTTTGTTTGCCGGATTCCATTTACGACTCCATCATTCGAAATCTGGTATCCCTGCTGTTTTAATACTCCCACTGTTTCCAATACGTTGGCCAGATTTTTTACCTGGTGTGCTCCGGCAAGCGGAAGAAAAATAGCTCCATATTCTTTATCCTCGATCTGCTGTCCCTCTACCGAGAAAGACAGCACCTTCATGCGGGAAACGGAAGCAATGGTCAGCGGCACCTGTTTTTGTTTACAGATTTCTCTTACCACATCCATTGCAGATTGCTGCTGTTCTGCCATGACAGCATAACATCCGGGTTTTATGATTCCACCTTTTTCTGCTGCAATCTTTTCAAGGGTATCTCCCAGCGTTTCGGTATGATCCAATCCCAACTGGGTGATAACCGCTGCCTTTGGGGAAGGAATACAGTTGGTTGCATCAATGCGTCCGCCGATTCCTACTTCCAGAATTACAATATCGCACTGTTCCTTTGCAAAATACCACAGTGCCATCAGGGTCAATATTTCAAAGACAATCGGAACCCCTCCTATTTTATCGCAGACTTCCTTTACAGTCTCGGCAGCCTCGATAAAATCTTCATCCGGGATATCCTGTCCGTTTATTTTCATTCGTTCGTTATAGCGCATCAGGTGCGGTGAAGTGTACAGTCCCGTTTTGTAACCGGCTTTGGTCAGAACAGAGGACAACATGGCAGCAGTAGAACCCTTTCCGTTGGTCCCTGCCACATGAACAAACGAAAGCTTCTTGTGCGGGTCATGCAGCTGATGAAGCACTTCTTCCAGCTTGTTCAGACCAAATCTTCCCCGTCCCTGCTGACATTCTTCAATATAAAAACAAGCTTGCTGATAATTCATCTTGTTTCCTTCCTTAAAAACTCCCGTATTTTGTCCAAGACCCGAAAAAAGGACACCGTCTGAGGTGTCCTTTTTCCTAGGTTACAGACACTTAGTCTGTGATTATTTTACGTAAGCGATTGCTTCGATTTCTACCAGAGCGCCTTTTGGCAGTTTAGAAACTTCGTAAGCTGCACGAGCTGGGCACTCTTCGGTGAAGTATTCTGCATAAACTTCGTTCATTGCGCCGAAATCACCGATGTTCTGCATGAGAACGGTTGTTTTTACAACGTTTTTCATGGAGAGACCTTCAGACTCGAGGATTGCTTTGATGTTTTCCAGAGACTGTTTTGTCTGTGCCTGGATGTTTGCTTCAGCCAGTTCGCCGGTAGCTGGGTTGATTGGCAGCTGGCCGGAAATGTACATATTGTCACCAGCTACGATTGCCTGGGAGTATGGACCGATTGCGCCTGGAGCTTTTGTTGTTGCAACTACTTTTTTCATGGTAATCTCTTCCTTTTCGTTATCATTTTTTCTGGGCAATTCAACCAGAAAATATAGGAACCAAAACGTTCCTTCTGTATTTTTTATTGTAGCACAAGAGGCAGCCAACTTTCAAGAGTTTTTTCCCGTACTGAGTGCAGATGGTTGGCTGCAAAACCACAACCCCATCTCACCGTTCCCGTGCGGAATCTCTAAAACTGCTTCCCTGATTTTATTGAATGTTACAGGGGTGCCCGCAAACTTCTGTTTTTGACAGACATTACTTCTCTACTAACATTAATTTTGCACACTTATAAACGTCGCCGCATCCCAAGGTAATGACCAGATCCCCTGGCTGAGCATGGCTCATGACATATTTTGAAATTTCCTCAAAGGTCTCAAACCACACACATCCTGGAATCTTATCTGCAAGGTCCTTGGCATAGATATTGTAGGTATTCTTTTCCCTGGAACCCATGATTTCTGAAAGAACCACATGATCTGCAATCTGCAAAACTCTCGCAAAATCATCCAGCAGCATTGCGGTTCTGGAATAGGTAAATGGCTGATGTACCGCCCAAACCTGTCTATACTCCATTGCTTTTGCTGCTTTTAAGGTAGCCTCGATTTCCGCCGGATGATGTCCGTAATCGTCCGCAATAGTAACTCCTTTGTTTTCGCCCATAATCTCGAATCGTCTGCCAGCTCCTTCAAACACACTTGCCGAAGAAAGCGCCTGTGAAACGCTGCATCCAGATTCGATTGCCGCAGCAATTGCCGAAATACTGTTTAAAATATTGTGATCTCCTGGTACATTGAGCAATACTTCCCCTAAATTTTCCCCATGGTAATAAAGGGAATAACGGGTATGTCTGCCATCCTTGTGGACAATATTCTTTGGATAGTAGTCGTTTTTCTCATCCATACCAAAGGTAATCATCTTTTTGCCGGTAACTCCCTCCACTGCCTTGCAGGAGTTTATGTCATCCCCGTTATAAATAACAGTCTTTGTGGTCATCTGTGCAAACTTGTGGAAGGAAGCAATGATGTTGTCCAGCGTCTTAAAGTATTCCAGATGGTCAGCATCTACATTGAGGATAACTGCAATATCCGGATGACACTTTAAGAAATGATCCTCAAATTCGCATGCTTCGCAGACCATAATATCACTTTTTCCAAGACGTCCGCTACCGCCGATTGCAGGCAGCTTGCCGCCTACTACTGCCGAAGGGTCCATCCCGCATTCCATAAACATCTGGGTAAGCATGGCAGTGGTGGTTGTCTTACCATGTGTACCACAAATACAAACGCAGTTGTCAAACCAGCTGGTGACCAGTCCCAAAAGATCGGCGCGCTCAATGGTCGGCACACCGCTTTCTCTTGCTGCAATCAGTTCCGGGTTGTCATCCATAATTGCAGCAGTGTGTACAATCAGATCTGCCCCCTTGATATTTTCTGCTTTCTGTCCCAGAACAACCGAAATATCCATTTTTTCCCGCTCAAAGTCGATGGTATCTCCGGGATTGTTGTCCGAGCCTGTGATATAGTATCCCATGCCGTGCAGAATCTGCACCAGCGGGAACATTCCCGAACCACCGATTCCAATAAAATGGATATGTTTTTTATCGTTTAAAAAATCCTTGCAAATATGTGTCATACAAACCACCTTTTCTGTTAGAACAAAGTGTTCTGCCTTTCTGTTTTGTCTTAAAGTGAATCAGCTGTGTTAGCTTTTCTCCTTCTTCTATTATATTGCCTATCGAGCGGAAAATAAACAGGATTTGTGCGATTTTCCTCGGTTTTTTCTTTTTTCTGCGCTTGGTATAAGAAATATGTGGATGCACATACTATCGTTGACACCATCTTTTCCCTGAAAACTCTGCATCATTTCTAGACAAAAGGAGAACACTTATGAATATCACCGATATCCGAATCCGAAAAACCTATTCTGACAACCGCCTGCGCGCACTGGTTTCCATCACGGTGGACTATGACCTTGCTGTACATGATATCAAAATCATCGAGGGGCCGGAACGCCTGTTTGTTGCAATGCCCAGCCGCAAAGATGAGAACGGTACCTTCCGGGATATCTCCCATCCCATCACCCCTCAGGCAAGAAAGCAGTTGGAAGATGCCGTATTGCAGGCTTACCAGCAATACATCACCCAGCAGCAGGAAGTGGGCGACAATTCTACGCCCGACTCTTTTTCCGATTCTTCTCCCGCTGCAAAACAACCTTCCCGTCAGACTACTTTGTGGGAGCAAAATCTTTACCATAATCCAAATATTACCTTTCATGCATAAAAAAGAGCTCCCTGATGGGAGCTCTTTTTATTTTCTCTCCTTATATTCCAATATGATCAGGGCAATTATTCCTACAAGCAGGCTCACCAAAGCATTTGCCGATGGTATCCCAAAGTACGCTAGCAGCATTGCTGCAGAAACCATAAAAATCTTTACCCCTACATTTTGATTCATCTTCCAGAATCCTTTCGTTTCATGATGAATTCTTTGATCTGTGCTGATTCAGCCAGGATAAGATAAATAACCCCAACGATCAGATTAACGACACTAAGTGCCGGCAGGAAAATCCCAGTATACTCGAGCCCTGCGGCAAACAGATCCATACTCCAGCTGGCACCCCCGCTCATAAACATCGCAGCGGAAAGATTCCAACAACAAAAGAAAAGGGCTGCAATCAAACAAAAAATACGCCTGCACCTCGTCGATTCATTCTGATCATTCCTCCTTTTTTCCATCATACCATAGTTTCCTTTTGCTCACAAGCATAAATCGTTTATATTTGTAATAAAAGGCAAACAAAAAGTCCTCCATCCGGGTGGAGAACCAGATGGAGGATCTTTTTTAGTCTTTTATCAAAACTCTTTGAAAAAGAGCTTATCTTTTCTTCTTACCAAGAAGCACGATACCTGTCAGGGAAACTACTGCCATAGCAGTCATCAGTCCTGCCAGATCCTCTGCACCGGTATCCGGATTTCCCTTATCGCTGCTGCCGCCGCCGAGGTAATCGTTGTTCTCCTGGTTTTCACCCTGAGATGGGGTTTCTTCTACAATGCCGTTGTTGCCGGAATTGTTGGAGTTATTTTCGTTGGAGTTGTTGTCAGAACCTTCGTTTTCTGTCTCTGCGCTCAGATCCAGTTTGGATGGAGTGAGAACATACTCACCGAGGTTTCTGGTTTTCAGTTCCATTGCTTCATTTTCTTCGTTGTATACAGCGTTGGTTGTTTTGAGTGCACCATTTACAACTTCGTACAGGTACATTTCCTCTTCAACCGGGATGGTCAGAGTACCGGTTGCACTGAAGGAATCCAAATCGCCTCTAAAGTTATAGAAGTAGAGGTCTTCAGTGTAACGATTTGCAACTTCTTTGTTGTAAGTACGGTCGAAATCGAGCATTACCTTATCGCCACCGAACATTTTTACGGTGTAGTAAGCATCATCGTTAAAGTTAAAGGTTGCGGTGCCGTCCTGATCTTCCGCTACTTCCCAAACTGCTTTTTCAAACACCTGGTTTTCCCATTCGAAGTCTACCATGTTTTCGGATTTTGGGTTGCTGTATACACCTTTGAGCTGAATCTGCTCGGTCTTGTTCTGGGTATAACGTTCAGAAACGAACACGCCAATGTTAAATTCCAGATCATCCAGGCTGTTATATGCTGCCTTGGTCTGTGCTTTTACATAAACTGCACCTTTTACCAGAGCTTTATCAGAAGAGTTTGCCTTGTAAAGTTCCGCTGTCTCGATCATGTCCTTGGACTTATCGATGAAGTTCAGTTTCCAGTTTTTATCGATGGAACCTGTGTATGGAACATGGCCGGTCATCTCTTCTTTGGAAGCACCGATTGTAACGCTTTCACCTTCTTTTGTGGTGTAGTAAAGCGGCAGATAAACGGTGTCGCCCGGCTGAAGGTCAAATTCATTTTCTTCAGCGAGCGGATAGCTGAGCGCCTCTTCACCGCGCACTACCTTGATTTCACCGCCAAAACCAAATTCATTTGGCCATTCGTTCTTTTCTTCCCCTACAATTCCTGTGCTGATATCCGCAAATGCTGCTGTACCCATGGTAAGCATCATCGCTGCTGCTGTCGAAAATGCAATCATTTTTTTCATCTGTGTTTTCCTCCTATGAATTCATTGATGTCGGACCCCACAGCTGTCTTTTTCCCTTGGACGTTTCTCCACTTGTTTTACGTCTGTCGATATTATAAACGCTATCTTTGTTTTTTGCAATAGTTTTTGATGTGGTAAATTCTTGGAGAAATGGCGCTTTTGTGGCGCTTTTCTATATTTTTCTAAAAATGTCATTTTACATAGACTTTTGTAATTGGATATAGTATCATAAACTTATCTTAAATTCTTTTTAGGGCATTAAGGAGATTTCTTATGAAGATTGCTTTAGCTTCTGCAAAATTCATCAATAACGATATTGCGTATAACCTGCATCAGATGGAACGTTATGCTCGCCGCGCAAAGGATAGCGGAGCTGACCTAATCTGTTTTGGAGAAACTTTCTTACAGGGATTTGATTCTCTTTGTTGGAATTACGAAAAAGACAAAGAAGTTGCTGTGGAACTTTCCTCCCCTCCTATCCAGAAAATCTGCCGACTTAGCTGTGATATCGGGATTGATTTTCTGTTTGGATTTGTAGAGCGGGAAGAAGACAGACTCTATTCCTCCTGCGCTCTTATTTCAAATGGACAGATTCTGTACGACTACCGCAGAATTTCACCAGGCTGGAAAGTCTCTCGCCTGACCGACCATCATTATCAGGAAGGTAATCTGGTACAACCGTTCAAATATCGAGGGAAACAATGTCTAATCGCTCTCTGCGGTGATTTATGGGTTTATCCAGAACGTTTCGATCTTGGTCAGGATATTCTTTTCTGGCCCATCTATGTCAATTTCTCTATCGATGACTGGCAGCAAAGCTTGCAGGAGGACTACACACAGCAGGCAGGAAAAATTTCTTCGGATGTGCTGATGATGAATTCTTTATCACAAAATCCTGATGCCTTTGGCGGATGCTTTCACTTTCGCGGTAAAGTTCTCCAGGATTTTCTGCCTTACGGTCAGGAAGGACTTTTGATCGTCAAAATATAGAATTTTTCTCGGTAATTTCTTGTACTGTTTCCTCTTTACACATATTACTCTAAATTTTTCCACATTCTATCTGGCAAAATTGGACAAAATCTGCTATATTAGTATCATATTCGTCTGAAATTAGGACAATTGACAAAAATTGTATTCTACGACACGCTCAAACAACATGATTTTCAGATAATTTTTATTACGGGAGATCGATGCTGAGATGGAACAACTTTTTATCGGCGAATTAATCAGACAAAGAAGACTGGAACTTGGATTAAAGCAGTGCGAATTATGCGAAGGAATCTGTGAACCTGTTACCATGTCCCGTCTGGAATCAGGAAAACAAACCCCAGGAAGCAATAAGCTGCGCATGCTGATGCAGCGCCTTGGACTTCCAGATGAACGATATTATGCACTGGTAAGCAAAAATGAGCTTCGTATTTCCGAATTGCAGACCGAAATCGTTTCCAGCAACGTGCTCCATGACTCTTTTCGAGGATTGGAAAAAATCGAGGAACTGGAAGCAATTGCAGAACCAAACGACAATCAGGTCCGTCAGTTTATCCTTCGTTCCAGAGCGATCCTTGGCAAGCTGGTTGACGGCAAGGTTGAGCCGTATTCGCTGGAAGAAAAACTGGAGATGCTCTTTGAAGCAATCCGGCTCACCTCACCTTATTTTGACATTGACCACATTGACAAGGGGTTGTACTGCATTGATGAGGTCAAGGTTATCAACCAAATTGCCAATATCTATTCCAAGCAAGGCAAACGTGAACAAGCGCTTCAAATTTTTGTTCAGCTGATCGAATACATCAAACAGCATTTTCATAACGTCAAGCAGTCCGGTGGTCTACTTCCGTTAGTTTCTTTCAACTATGCTCGAGAATTGGATTTGGATGGACAGTATGAAAAAGCCATTGAGATTGCCAAACTTGGCTGGGAATCCTGTGTCCAGTATGGTCAATATGCTACGCTTCCCTCTTCTATAGAAATTATTGCAGAATGTTATCATTTCCTCGGTGATGATGAAAAGAGCAAAGATTATTACAAACAAGCATACTATATCTATAAAGCAATCGGTGATAATCATGGTTTGAACAGCATAAAAACAGAAATTGCTAAATATTTTGGAAGTGATTTCTAACTTTAAACTTTCATCCAAAAATTTCCACTGCCTTTTCTTTTAAATGTTGATAGAATTGCTTTAAATCGGGCACACTGATGATGAAGCCATTTTAAAACCAAAAGAAAAGAGGGAAAACCATGAATCTTACCACCAAAGAACTGACCGCTATCGAAGAGCAGCTTGGGCAGGAACAGCTGATGATTCAGAAATTTAAGATGTATGCCGAAATGACACAGGATCAGCAGCTCAAAACCACCTGCGAACAGATTGCAGCAAAGCATGAAATCCACAAAAACAAACTGCTCAATCTGTTGGGTTAACCAAAAGGAGGAACCAAGATGCCAAAACAGACTCTTACTGACCGCGAAATGCTCACCGATGCGCTCTCGTCCGAAAAATTCATGACCGAAAACTACAACACCTATGCAAATGAATGTGCCTCCCCTTCTCTGATGAACGAATTCATGAACCTGCTTTCCGAAGAACATCAGATTCAGCATGATGTTTTCAGCGAATTGCAAAAACGTGGCTGGTATCCAACCCAGTCCGCTCCCGCAGAAAAAGTCCAGCAGGCAAAGATGAAATTTTCCAATCTTTCAAACTAAATCTGTTAAAAAAATGCAGCCTAAAAAAACGGCTGCATTTTTTTGTTTAATCTGTACTTTTTACTTCTCTATAATTATCATAAACAACGAGATGACAAATATTTGTCAAAAAAAACAGCTTGATTTCTTTTAATATTCATCTTGATTTCACACTTAAGATAAGTTACTCTAATAGATAAGCACTTTTATTTTATATTCCTATTTTTTTTCAGGAGGTTTTTTTGTGAACAACATTTCTTCCCTTTTACATACAATTTCCCAGGGTGAATATGATTCCACTTTCTCCGTGCTCTATCATGAAGATTCCATCGCTCACCAGAGGGAACGCTACACCCATCTTCTGGAACTGTTTGCAAAAACTTTTCCAGACAGTGACACTGCGCGACTGTTCAGTGCGCCGGGACGCACCGAAATCAGTGGTAACCACACCGACCATCAGCATGGATGCGTCGTCGCTGCCAGCATCAATCTGGATATGATTGCTGCTGCATCCAAAAACAACAAAAACTCTGTCCGCATCCAGTCCGAAGGTTTTGATTTTGAGGAAATCTGCCTGGATGACCTGAGTGTCCATGAAAACGAAATCAACACCACCGCTTCCCTCATCCGCGGCACCGCTGCTATCTTCCATGAGATGGGCTATCAGATCGGCGGTTTTGATATCTGTGTTACCTCCGAGGTATTAAGAGGTTCCGGACTTTCTTCCTCTGCTGCTTTTGAGGTGCTGATCGGCACTGTATTTTCTTATCTTTATAATGATGCTAAACTTGACTCGGTTCTGATCGCTCAGATTGGTCAGATGGCAGAAAACCGCTACTTCGGAAAACCATGTGGCCTGATGGACCAGATGGCATGTTCTGTCGGCGGATTTGTTGCAATCGATTTTTACGATCCTGCTCATCCAATCGTGGACAAAACACAGTTTGACCTTTTCCGCTGCGGATACAGTATGTGCATCGTGGATGTAAAGGGCGATCACTCCGATCTGACCGATGAATATGCTGCTGTTCCTGCTGAGATGAAATCGGTTGCTGCTTTCTTTGGAAAAGAGTATCTCCGTCAGGTTCCTGCTGCAGAATTTTATCAGAACCTTCCAGCTCTTCGTGAAAAGACCTGCGACCGCGCTGTTTTGCGTGCTCACCACTTCTTTAACGAAAATCTGCGTGCTCAGGAAGTTTCTCAAGCACTCAAGGATGAGGACATGCCGCTGTTCTTAAAGCTCTGTCAGGAGTCGGGGCGTTCTTCCTATATGTATCTGCAAAATATCTATCCAAGCTTCTCTGCACTGTCTCAGCCGGCGAGTGTCGCTTTGATGGCTGCTGAACACCTGCTCAAAGGAAACGGTATCTGCCGTATCCATGGTGGCGGCTTTGGCGGCACTATTCAGGTTTTCATCCGCAACGAAGCTGCAGCTGACTTTGTTCACAAGATGGAAAAAATCACTGGAGAAAACACCTGTCACCTGCTCTCCATCCGTCCATGCGGCGGCATTGAAGTGACAACAAAACTTTAATTTTGTACAACTTTTCTTTTTGATATAAGGAGGATTTTATTATGGCTGAACTTCGCTGGCACCCACTCATTCAGGACTGGGTTATGATCAACTCCAACCGACAGAACCGTCCTCAGATGCCAAAGGACTGGTGTCCTTTCTGTCCGGGTTCCGGAAAAGTACCGGACGACTATGAGGTGCTCAAATACGACAACGACTTCCCTGCCCTGTCCCAGAATCCACCGCAGCCGGATGACGTTGCAAACGATTTTTTCAAGGTCAGACCATCCTACGGAAAATGTGAAGTTATCCTGTATTCTCCAGGTCACCACACCACCCTCAAAGAGCTCAGCGATGAACACATGAGAAAACTGGTTGACCTGTGGGCAGAGCGCTATGCTGACATCAGCAAGGATGAAAACATCAAATATGTCTTTATCTTTGAAAACCGCGGCAGTATGGTTGGAACCTCCATGCCGCATCCACATGGACAGATCTATGGTTATTCGGTAATTCCGAAAAAGCTGCAGCTGGAACTTCAGTCTGCGCAGGAATACCGCAAAGAAAAAGGAAACTGTCTGTTCTGCGATATGCTCAAAGCAGAACAGGATTTTGGCAAACGAATCGTATTTGAAAACGATTCCTTCACCGTTTTCCTTCCATTCTTTACCGAGTATCCATACGGCATCTATGTTTTCTCAAAACGCCACATTTCCCATATCACCCAGATGACCGACAAGGAAAAGACCGATTTCGGCATCACCTTAAAACAGATTGTTGGTATGTTCGACACCATGTTTGATAAGGAATTCCCATACATGATGTGTATGCACAACGCTCCGGTAAACTCCGGCGATGTTGAGGAAGATTTCCACTTCCATGTTGAATTCTTCCCACCGCTTCGTTCGGCAAACCAGCAGAAATTCAACGCTTCCAGCGAAACTGGCGCATGGGCTCACTGCAACCCAAGATGCCCAGAAGAAACTGCTGCTGAACTTCGTGAAGCATACGACCGCTACAAAAACAGCCTGTAACAAAAAACGGACAGCGAAAGCTGTCCGTTTTCTTTTACTCTGATTTACTTGTCTTTGTAAGGTAGACCAGCAGGAACAGGTTTATACTATCCAAAAACTTCCCACTGGGAACTTTTTTGGGATACTCTCTGCTTACAATTGGCTTTTGAAAACTTTTTCTCTTGCAAAAAGTTTTCAACTACAAAAAAACTTTATTTTTGTGTCCTACTGCCCGTCCTTGCGCCGTAGGCGAACTGGGTGCAGGCTCAGCCTGCTGTACCATCTTCACTAAATATGGTTGAATCTGTGGATAGGTCATGTTCTCCGGCAGGGTGTCAAACAGTTCCACCCTCTTCATCTCAAAATCTCGGGGAAGGGTATCAAAGGAATGGATTTGTGCAAAATACAGCATCCCAAAATCTTCCTGTTCATCCCGTTTTACCCCATAAACTCCGATTTCACGCAGATCATATTCTTTGGCTCCGCTTTCTTCATACAATTCTCGTCTCGCAGCTTCTTCGGGAGTTTCTCCCGGTTCAATATGTCCTCCGGGCACTTCCCAGGTAGTGCGCTGTTTATGCTGACAAAGCACCCATTTTCCCTGATATTGGCTGACAATCACCGAAAATGTAATTGGCAGATTTTGTGTATCTTCGTTTACCATCCGGACTTTCAGCATCTTCCCTTCCTCCTTTATTCATAAAGCCCTTTTCTTTCCCATAAATATGGTATCAGGGGGCGTGTTTATGGATCAAACTGTTTTATTTTTTATTCTGATTGCCTGTATCATCGCGCAGGCGCTCTTTTTACTCAATCATCGTTACTTTTTGCGTGGAATTATTTTCTCTGCTGTAAGCGGCGCTGGGTGCCTTGTTCTGATGCAAAGTTTTTTCCCTTTTCTTGGACTTGCCGTCACTGCACCCAGCCTAATCATAAGCTCTGCTTTTGGAATTCCTGGATGTATCTTTCTTCTGCTTTTAAAATTGATTTGTCCGCTGTAATCGGATATAATAGAGCTATCCCAATTATGAGGAGGAATCACCTTGGCTAAAAAGCAGGAATATGAATTTGTCTGGACACAGGGAAAAAAAGGCAGTGACGACGCATTTTTTGTTCGCGCAAATGTTTTTGTAATCGAACAGGGTTTTAAAGTAGAATTCGATGATCTGGATAAGATAAGCTGGCACCTGACCGTTTATGACCGCGAAGAACCAATCGGTGCTGCCCGCATCTACAAAGGAGAAGACGGTGTATGGCAGATCGGCCGCATCTGCGTGCTGGAAAATTATCGCGGCAAACATCTGGGCAACCAGATCCTCAGCGCCTGCGAGGACAAAATCCGCGAACTTGCAAAAGGTCCAGCTGTCGCTCATCTGAGCGCGCAGGTCCGTGCAAAAGGCTTCTACCGCAAAAATGGCTATGTGGAATCGGGAGAAGAATATCTTGATGAATACTGCCCACACATCTCGATGTCCAAACAACTTTAAGGTAAGGGAAACACTCGCAGAAAATCTGCGAGTATTTTTTTGTTATGTGATTCTTAAAAATCAAATATTCTTCTTTATCATCCTGTAAAAGGTACTGCGGCCGATATAGGTTTCCTGTTCAATGACATCCCCATCGATCACAAATCCTGCTTTCTGGTAGCACCGGACTGCCCGTTCATTCCATGTCCTAACTTCCAGATACAAAGGTTTTCCCGGATATTTTTGTGCACAGATTTGGGATGCGATTTCCAGTATTTTCTGTCCATATCCTTTGCTGCAGCAATCTGGATTTACACCGATTCCAATGAATACCTCGGTCTCTTCCTCCAGGATGTTGGTAAAGCCCACCAAAGTATCATTATCAAAATAGGTGTAAAAATTCTTTTCCTTCTGTGGGTTTGCAAACCCCAGATTTTTCTCCTTCATCTCTTCATAGGAAGGCAGATTATAAATACTGTACTCGCCGTCATATACCCATTCGCAGATTGCCTGCTTTTCATCTTCTTTGATTGGATGATAGGAAAGCTCTGTTTCCATTTTATTTTTCCTCTTTTACTATATTTTCTAGTTCAAATAAGCACGACCTACGCCGTGGTGCTGCCGCACCACAGCATCGAAACAGCAGTCAGCCACTGACGTACTACTTTTTATTTTATTGAATGTCACAGGGGCACTGCCCCCGCACCCCTGCAAACTTTTGTTTGCCTCCGGCGATCTCAAACAAGAGAGTCCGGAGGACGAACGATCTGCGCGAGAGCGAGGCTATCGAAATACACTTAACTAATTACGCGAACTGCTTTGGTACTTTCTCAGAAAGTACCAGACTCAGTTTGCCAGCACGAAATTCACCTGACCGGCAGAAACATCGACCGAGGCAACCTGCACCCGTACTTGCTGACCGATCCGGTAAACCATTCCACTGCGTGCTTCTTTAAGCTCAATGCCTTCCTCCAGTACGTATTCTCCCATTGGCAGATCATGCACCGAAACCATGCCTTCCACGCTGTTTGCAAGCTCCACATAGAAGCCATACGCTGCAACGCCGGTGATTCTTCCTTCGAACTTTTCACCGATATAGCTGGACATATATTCCGCCTTGTAGCAAGCCTCGCAGTCACGCTCAATATTCATGGCATTGACTTCCATCTGGCTGGAATTTTTGCTGGCACCCGGTACAAAGCTGCCATAGCGCTTTTTGAGTTTATCCTTTGGCATACCGTTTAAATAGCTTGTCAGGATGCGGTGGATCGTCAAATCCGGATAGCGGCGGATTGGGGAAGTAAAGTGTGCATAATTTTCCAGTACCAGACCAAAGTGCCCGATATTGCGCTCGGAGTAAATTGCTTTTGACATAGTGCGCAAGAGCTGCCCATTAACCGCAGGTTCCAGTTCGGTTCCGCGAACACTTTCCAGAATATTCGCAAAATCCTTCGGCTGCGGATTTTGCAGAAGTTTCTCCGCCGGAACGCCAAGCTTTGTCAACAGATTATGCAGGAGATTTACCTTGATGACCGGCGGCTGCTCATGAACACGGTAAACAAATGGCATTTCCTGTTCCATCGCAAGAGTAGCCGCCGCTTCGTTTGCGGTGAGCATAAATTCTTCAATCATTCGCTCACTTTCTCCGCCCGGACGCGGAACAATATCCTTGATTTTGCCGTTTTCGATAATGAATTTGGACTCGTTGGAACTAATGTTCATCGCTCCCCGGTCAAAGCGGCGTTTTCTTAAGATGTGCGCAAGCTTCTGCATCAGCTGAATCTGAGGAATCAACTGTTTATATTTTTCCACAATTTCCTGTGGAGCGGTGTTGTCCAGAATCTGGTTGATCTCGCTGTAAACGCCCTTAACGCGGGAACGGATATAGCTTTTAACAAAGCGGAAGCCTTCAATTTCGCCGCTCTTCTTTAAAGTGATGAGTGCCGAGAAGGTGAGTCTTACCTCGTCAGGATTGAGCGAACAGATTCCGTTGGAAAGTTCTTTCGGCAGCATCGGGATTACCTGATCTGCATAGTAAACGCTGGTACCGCGGCGGTAAGCCTCAAGGTCAAGTGGGCTTCCCTGGCGGACATAGTGGCTGACGTCGGCGATGTGCACACCGAGGAAGAAATGCTCCTCGTCTTCCTCGAGGGATACTGCGTCATCGAGGTCCTTACTGTCGGAAGAGTCAATGGTAAAGATATCCATATCGGTCAAGTCCATACGTTCGGAAAGTTCCGAAATCGGGATGCCGCGTTCCGAAATCTTCTGCGCTTCCAACAAGGTAGCTTCATCAAACTCGGTGCGTGCGTTATAGTTTGCAAGCACTGCCTGACAGCAAACCTGCGCAAGCTGTGCGCTGCCAAAGGTGTTGACCACCGAAACCTTGTGGGCAAAGTGGCTGTCGCCGCGGTGGGTAATCTTCACCAGCACCTTGTCGCCATCCTTTGCACCATGAAGCTGACCCTTTTCAATTTCCAGCAAAAATCTTGCTAGACGGTCCGGACGCAGATAATATCCATCCGGCTGACGGACAACCACTCCGGTAAACGGTGCATCATTCTCCTTTAGAATCTGCACAACGGCACCTTCCCGATTTTCGCCTTCCTCCGCCTTGCCCTTCTTTGGCTCAACACGGAGCATAACAGTGTCGCCCGGCATTGCTCCGAGCATAAATCTTCCGGGAAGGAAAATATCCTGCGCCTTATCAGCCGGCAGTTCCCCTTCAACAAATGGGCGGGCAAATCCGAACTTTTCGTTCAGGGTAACGATCTGCGCCTGAATCAGTCCCTGATTTTTGCTCAGCACAACCGAATTTCTTCTGCGCCAAAGCTCTCCGCTTTTTTGCATCTGTTCCAGCAGATCATAAAACTCACGGCGTTCGTCATGTTTTAACTGCACCTTAACTTCCAGCGCATGGATGCCAATTGGCTCCTGCTTTTGATGTTTAAGCACCTGCATTACCCGAGTTTTAACATCCTGCCGGGAGAATCCAGGTTTTGCGCGAAACGCCTTTTTATGCGAAAGTTTTCTTGCCATAAAATCCCCGTCCTTTCCGAGTATTTCTTTTCCTTATTATACCCCAAAGGGTGAATTTGTACAACCAACAAGCTGAGCCTGACCCCTGTTTCGCGCTTTGGATTTGTACAAGGTTACAATCTCAACACACGGCGCTCTCTCGTTTGTAAAAACTACCCGTCTTTACACCGTAGTCAAACAGTGTAAAGATTAAATCTGGACAAAAAAAATCCTCCCCGAAGGGAGGATTTTTTCTACTCATATTAAACTAAGTTATTTAAAACTTAATTATTTTTTGAGAGCCAGAGCGCCAGCAGCTGCTACGGAAACTACTGCCAGGGAT